>Ga0105045_10000943_pt1 | contig 22856 bp, 18 predicted proteins | sample MAT02_FD_78089 | JGI IMG/M metagenome (GOLD analysis project Ga0105045, IMG submission 78089) | Freshwater microbial communities from Lake Fryxell liftoff mats and glacier meltwater in Antarctica - MAT-02 (megahit assembly) | ecosystem: Environmental > Aquatic > Freshwater > Ice > Liftoff... | reverse complement strand
TGACCTCCATCTGTCCGGCTGGCGAGACTCTCGGCCTGTGTGGCGCGGTGTTTGCCATCGACGTGGGGGTTCAAGGACGCCCCGAGCCGCGATTTACGCGTTTTCCGTCAGCCGGTGCCTGACGGGCGATGCGTTTGCACGAACAATGACCGGCCCATCCAAAAGCACCAAATGGGCTGACCCGGACACACACCTTAAAGACGTCGAGTGAACCCGCAAGATCTCAAATCCATCCTCAGCGCTGGCTTGCTGTCGTTCCCGCTCACCGATTTCGATGCGCAGGGCGACTTCCGGCCCAAGACCTACGCGGAGCGGCTGGAATGGTTGACACCGTATGGCGCGAGCGCATTGTTTGCTGCCGGTGGCACCGGTGAATTCTTTTCACTGACTGGCGATGAATACCCGTCCATCATCCAGACGGCCGTGAATACATGCCGTGGCAGGGTACCCATCATCGCCGGTGCCGGTGGCCCGACTCGGTTTGCGATCGCCTGCGCGCAGGAAGCCGAACGCCTGGGAGCACACGGCATCTTGCTCATGCCACATTACCTGACCGAAGCCGGCCAGGAAGGCCTGATCCACCACGTGGAGGCGGTGTGCAAGAGCGTTAAGTTTGGTGTTGTCGTCTACAACCGTAACGTTTGCAAGCTAACGCCCGACTCGTTGGCCATCCTCGCCGAGCGTTGCCCGAATTTGATTGGTTTCAAGGATGGTGTTGGCGAAATAGAGAATATGGTTGCGATCTACCAGCGCATGGGTGATCGTTTTTCGTACCTTGGCGGCCTGCCTACGGCCGAGGTGTACGCCGCAGCGTACAAGGCAATGGGCACGCCGGTGTATTCGTCGGCGGTGTTCAACTTCATTCCGAAAACCGCCATGGACTTCTACCACGCGGTGGCCAGTGACGACATGGCGACGCAGCATCGGCTCTTGAAGACCTTCTTCATGCCTTATCTGGACATTCGCAACCGAATGGCGGGATATGCCGTGAGCATCGTCAAGGCCGGCGCGAGAATCGTCGGCCATGATGCCGGTCCGGTGCGCCCGCCATTGACCGATCTCAAGCCTTCGGAAGTGGAGCAACTCGCCGCGCTGATCAAAACCCTCGGCCCGCAATAGCGCGGAGCAGCGAATGGACAAGACCCCGCCATCGCCGTTCGACATTGCCGTGGTCGGTGTCGGCCTCGGATCGGCACCGCATTTCGCTGCGTTGGCCGATCTGTCGGCCCAATACCCGCTAACCTGGGTCTGCGCCCGCGATGCGCAGCGTCTGCAGGCGGTGGCGCTGCCCGAGGGCGTGCGTCGCACCACACAGCTGCTGGACATACTGGACGATACACGCGTCGGTGCGGTGCTGGTACTCACGCCACCGGGCGCGCACATGGAGGTCGTGCGGCAGGTGGCTGACGCTGGCAAACATGTGCTGGTCGAAAAGCCGCTGGAACTCAATTTCGAGCGCGCCCGGGAGATGGTCGACTGGTGCGACATGCGCCAGGTAAAGCTGGCAGTGATGCTGCAACACCGAATGCGGGACGGTGCCTTGCGCCTGGCGCAGCTGCTGCAAAGTGACGCGCTGGGGCCGATCACCAGTGCGGCGATGCAGGTGCGCTGGTGGCGTCCCCAGAGCTACTACGACATGCCGGGCCGGGGCAGCATGGCGCGCGATGGCGGCGGTGTGTTGCTGACGCAAGCCATCCATACGCTCGATCTGCTGCTGAGCCTGATCGGCACGCCGGAGCGCGTGACCGGCGCAGTGTCCACCAGTGTGCTGCACACGATGGAATGCGAGGATTGCGCCTGTGCGCTGCTGTACTACCCGCATGGCATGGTCGCGGTCCTGCAGGCTACGACGGCGGCTTATCCCGGCTACCCGGAGCGCATCGACATCAACGGCGCGCTGGGTACCGCGACGCTGGAGTCGGGCCAGCTACAAGTGGCATATGTAGACGGTCGCAGGGAGTCGATCGCCGCACAAGGTGGCGGCGGTGGCGGTGCCGACCCCATGGCCTTCCACCATGGCCCGCATCGCGCAGTGTTGCGCGATTTCCTCGACGCCGTACGCAATGACCGCGCCCCAGCCGTGACCGGCCGCAGTGCACTGGCTGCGCAGGCCGTGATCGAGGCCATCCTTGCGTCGTCTGCCAGTGGCGCATCGGTCACTATGGCATCGCCCGTGCCGTGAAGCTCGCCTTGCGAACTCGCCATTCTTTGAATCCAGCTTCTACAGGCGCAACACCATGACGACTCAGCAACACGACAACCTTATCAACGGTCAGTGGCTGGTCGGCGACAGCTACCGCCCCAACGTCAACCCGTCGAACACCGCCGATATCCTGGGCCACTACACCCAGGCCAGTGCGGCACAGATGGATGCCGCCGTGCAGGCGGCGCGCGCAACATTCCCCGCATGGTCGATGTCCGGCATACAGGCCCGCTGCGACGCGTTAGACAAGATTGGCAGCGAAATCCTGGCGCGGCGCGAGGAACTGGGCACGCTGCTTGCGCGCGAGGAAGGCAAGACCAAGCCCGAAGGCATCGGCGAGGCCGCCCGAGCCGGCAACATCTTCAAATTCTTCGCCGGCGAATGTCTGCGCCTGGCTGGCGAGACGCTGGCATCGGTGCGTCCGGGCATCGGAGTCGAGGTGACGCGCGAGCCGTTGGGCGTGATCGGACTGATCACCCCGTGGAACTTCCCTATCGCGATCCCAGCCTGGAAGGTGGCACCTGCGCTGGCGTACGGCAACTGCGTGGTATTCAAGCCGGCCGACCTGGTTCCGGGTTGCGCCTGGGCGCTGGCCGACATCATCAGCCGCAGCGGTATTCCGGCTGGTGTGTTCAACCTGGTCATGGGCCGCGGTAGCGTGGTCGGCGATACGCTGGTCAACCATGCTGGCGTCGACGCGATCAGTTTCACCGGGTCGCAGGTGGTGGGCAATCGTATCGCGCAGCACTGCGCCGCCAAGTTGAAAAAGGTGCAGCTCGAGATGGGCGGCAAGAACCCGCAAGTGGTGCTCGACGACGCCGACCTCGGTCAGGCGGTAGAGCTGTGTGTGCAAAGCGCATTTTTCTCCACCGGCCAACGCTGCACTGCCTCGAGCCGCCTGATCGTGACCGAAGGCATTTATCCAAAGTTCATCGCGGCGATGCAGGCGCGCATGGCCACGCTCCAAGTGGGCGATGCAATGCAAGCGGGCATCGACATCGGTCCGGTATCGTCGCAATCGCAACTGGCGCAGGATGTCGACTATGTGGCAATCGGCCAGAAGGAAGGCGCCACATTGTTGATGGGCGGTGAACGACTGACCCGCGCCACCGAAGGCTACTACATGGCACCGGCGCTGTTCACCGACACACACGCCGACATGCGCATCAATCGCGAGGAGGTGTTCGGCCCGGTGGCCGGCATTATTCGCGTGAAAGACTATGAGGCCGCACTGCTTGAGGCCAACAACACGCCCTTCGGGTTGTCGGCGGGTATCGCCACCACCTCGCTCAAGTACGCCACGCACTTCAAACGCCACAGCCAGGCCGGTATGGTGATGGTCAACCTGCCGACTGCGGGAGTGGACTATCACGTGCCGTTCGGTGGGCGCAAGGGCTCGAGCTATGGCGCGCGCGAACAAGGGCGCTATGCGCAGGAGTTCTTCACCGCGGTCAAGACCGCGTATACGCTGGCCTGATATCGGCGATGATACTGCTGCTGCGTTGACGTTACCTCTCCATTGTTGACCTCCAACACTGCCATGCCGGACATCAAGTTTTCTGCACCACTGCGTATCGCCATGCATGCCGCCGACAACGTGGCCATCGTCGCCAATGACGGCGGCCTGTCGGCGGGCGCTGTGTTTGCCGATGGCCTGGCATTGCGTGACAAGGTGCCGCAGGGCCACAAGCTCAGCTTGGTCGATATTGCCGCAGGTGAGCCGGTGCGACGGTATAACGTCGTCATCGGAACCGCCTTGCGCGATATACCGGCCGGCAGCTGGGTGCATGAACGGCTGCTGCAAATGCCGCAGGCGCGGTCGCTGAACGATTTGCCGATGGCCACCGTCAAGGCGGCGCCATTGCAGCGACTGGAAGGCCGTACCTTCGAGGGCTTTCGCAATACCGACGGGTCGGTGGGCACGCGCAATATCCTGGCCATCACGACCACGGTGCAGTGTGTTGCCGGAGTGGTCGACTTCGCGGTACGGCGCATCAAGGACGAGCTGCTGCCCTCGTTTGCGCATGTCGACGACGTGGTCGGGTTGGAGCACAGTTATGGTTGCGGCGTGGCGATCGATGCGCCCGATGCGGAGATCCCGATTCGCACGCTGCGCAACATCAGCCTCAATCCGAATTTCGGTGGCGAGGTGATGGTGGTCAGTCTGGGCTGCGAAAAGCTGCAGCCCGAGCGCCTGATGCCACCGGGCGCGATCCCTGTCAGCGACCAACGAGGCGACCTGGGTACGCAGTTGCTCGACGTGGTGTGCCTTCAGGACGCCAGCCACATCGGCTTCATGTCGATGGTCGATTCCATTCTGCGCCAGGCCAAGGTGCATCTGGAACGCTTGAATCAGCGTCGGCGGCAAACCTGTTTGGCGTCGGATCTGGTGGTGGGCGTGCAGTGTGGCGGCAGCGATGCGTTCTCGGGCGTGACGGCCAATCCGGCGGTAGGATTTGCCAACGATCTACTGGTGCGCGCCGGTGCCACGGTGATGTTCTCCGAGGTCACCGAGGTGCGCGACGGTATCGACCAGCTCACCGCACGCGCCGTGAGTACCGAGGTGGCCAAGGCCATGGTGCGCGAAATGGATTGGTACGACCGATATCTGGAACGTGGCAACGTCGATCGCAGCGCCAACACCACGCCTGGAAACAAAGCTGGCGGTTTGTCGAACATCGTCGAGAAGGCGATGGGCTCCATCATCAAGTCGGGCACCGCACCGATCATGGGCGTGGTGCCACCGGGCGAGCGGGCCACGCAAAAGGGCCTGCTCTATGCCGCCACGCCGGCCAGCGACTTCATCTGTGGCACCTTGCAACTGGCCGCGGGCATGAATCTGCACATCTTCACCACCGGCCGCGGCACGCCTTACGGGCTTGCCGCAGTGCCGGTGATCAAGGTCGCCACCCGCAGCGAACTCGCGCGGCGCTGGCATGACCTAATGGACCTGGACGCTGGTCGCATCGCCACCGGTGAGAGGACAATCGAACAGATGGGCTGGGAACTGTTTGAGCTGATGTTGTCGGTGGCCAGCGGCAAAAAGACTTGGGCTGAACACTGGAAGCTGCACAACGCGCTGGTCTTGTTCAACCCCGCGCCGGTGACCTGACAGGTGGTCACATAGAGCAGGGTCGTCCTCATTCTTCGAGCTTTCCACTGGAGGTATTCGCATGTCCCGCAGAAAAACCGTAGCCCTGGCCCTGGCAGTCGTTCTTTCTTTCACCCTGCCTGCGGGCGCAATCGCGCAGGCTGATTACCCCAGCAAGCCAATCAAGATCATCGTGGCGTTTCCACCCGGTGGCACTAGCGACGTGATGGCACGCATGGTGGCCGAGGAGCTGGGCAAGGTGCTCAAGCAGCCGGTGCTGGTGGAGAACATCGCCGGTGCCGGTGGAATCGTCGGCACCGAGCGCGCGGCCCGCATGACGCCTGACGGATATACCTTGGTGCAGACCGGCGTTGGCCAGAATGCGGTGGCGCACGGGCTGGACCCGAACCTCAAGTACAACTCGATGACCGATTTCGTACACATCACGCAGGTACATTCCGGCCCCAATGTACTGGTCGTGCACCCGGGCACCTCCTTCATGACGCTCAAAGACGTGGTTACTTACGCCAGGGCCAATCCCGGCAAGCTGGACTATGGCTTCACCCACGCTGCCTCCGGCCATATGGCGATGGAACTTTTCAAGCAGACCGCCGGTATCTACATGACGGGCATTCCCTACCGCGGCGGCGGCCCGATGCTAAGTGATCTGCTGGGGGGCCAGATCCCAATGATGTTCATCAACCAGGATGCGGCATTGCAGCACGTGAAAGCGGGCAAGATGCGGGCACTGGCGGTGACAAGCGCGCAGCGAAACCCTTTGTATCCGGATGTGCCCACAATTGCTGAATCCGGCTTCAGGGGTTTCGAGGCGATGTCGTGGTCAGGCCTGTCGGCCATCAAGGGCACGCCGCAACCGATCATCGACAAGGTCGAGGCCGCGATGACCCAGGTGATGCAATCGGACACTGTGAAGCAACGCATGGGTTCGGTCGGGTTCATCATCCCCCCGCAAGGTTCCAAGCCTTATACCGCTTTCGTGCAGTCGGAGATCAACACCTGGACCAAGGTGATCAAGACGGCTGGCATCAAGCCATAGTGAATGCTGATGGCGCGTGCCCGGAATTCCCTTTGAGCGAATCGGTAGTGCTGCAGGCGGGCGCATCCCGCGCCCGCCTGTTGCCTGCTGCCGGTGGCCGTGTCACCGCCTTGCGCTTGGTGCCGTTGGGGAGTGACGCTGCTGTCGAAGTGCTGCATCCCTATTCCGAGGATTTTTTTGATCCGCTGCGCTGGGGCAAGGGTGGCATCTACCCGCTGATGCCGTACTCCAACCGTATCGCACAAGCGCTACTGCAGGTCGATGGCGAGGCAGTGGCCTTGCTGGCGCATCCTGATGCAGCGCCCCATACCTTGCACGGCAATGCGCATGCCCTGCCGTGGACGGTGTTGGCGCAGAGTGCAAACCATGTGGTGATGGTCGTTGAGGCGGCGGCCAGTGCCGCCTGGCCCTGGCGCTATACCGGGCGCATGGGCCTGCATCTGTCACCATCTGCGTTATCGGTGTCCGTGTCCGTGTGCAATGGTGACGACCGGCGAATGCCAGCCGGATTGGGCTTGCATCCGTATTTCCGCCATGGGCCCGAGGCCCGGGTTGGCTATCGCGCCAGGTCGATCTGGCCGCCGACTTCGGACTTTCTTGCCACGCAGGCACGCGCGCCGACACCGGATGAAAACCACCTGCCCGCGCGCGCACTGCGTGCAGGTGGCTTGACGGACTATGTCGGCGCGTGGGACGGGTTGGCCTCGGTAGAGCTGCCCGAAGGCGACTGGCTGGAGATCCACGCCGACGCAGTATTCGGCCATCTCGTGGTGCATCGGCCGGACTCACTGGCGTATCTGTGCCTGGAACCGGTCAGCCATGTTGCCGACGGTTTCAACCTGGCCGCCCGGGGCGTTCCCGACACCGGCACCCGCTGGCTGGCACCAGGCGAATCACTGGTCGGCCAAATACTTTTTTCTCTGCGAAAGGCCCCAGTATGAAAGCAGCGTCCTGCGCGCGTATTGCCGACGTGCGGGTCACACCGATCGCGTTTCGCGACCCGCCTTTGCTCAATGTCGCTGGCGTGCATGAACCCTGGGCACTGCGCAGCATCATCGAAGTCGAGACGACCGACGGCCAGATCGGCCTGGGCGAAAGTTATGGCGATTTGCAGACGCTTGCCAACCTGATCCGTGTGGCACCACAACTGGTCGGGCTCGACGTGTTGGATATCAATGCCTTGATCCGCCTGGTGTATGCGTCGGTGGGCGGTGACCCGGACCCCGGCGCAGCGTTTCCGCCCAACGGAGATAAAGTGCGCGCCACCGTGGTGGCGGCGTTTGAGGTCGCCATGCTGGACCTGCAGGCGCAGGCTCTGGGACGGCCTTTGTATCAATTATTGGGCGGCGCGGTACGGCCGGCCATTCCTTTCAGTGCCTATCTGTTCTACAAGTTTGCACGCCACAAAGGCATGGACCACGACGCCAGTGACGATTGGGGCGAGGTGCTGACGCCAGCGCAGATGGTCGGCGAGGCGCAGCGCATGGTCGTGCAGTACGGCTTCGGTTCGATCAAGCTCAAGGGTGGCGTTTTCGCGCCCGAGGTCGAGATCGACGCCTTGCTGGCACTGCGTGCGGCGTTTCCCGCCATGCCGCTGCGTATCGACCCCAATGGCGGCTGGACCGTGGAAACGACGCGCCGCGTACTGCCAGCCTTGGCGGCGGATGGATTGCTGGAGTATCTGGAAGACCCGGTGTCGACCTTGCAGGAGATGGGCGAGGTGGTCAAGTTCGCCCAGGGCATGCCGCTGGCCACCAACATGGTGACCATCGCGTTCGGCCACATTCCGGAAACCGTGCGCCTGGGTGCGGTGCAGGTGATCCTGTCAGACCACCACTACTGGGGCGGACTGCGCGCGACACAGCAGCTGGCAGCCATGGGTCGCACTTTCGGCATCGGCATCTCGATGCATTCCAACTCGCACCTGGGCATCAGCCTGGCCGCCATGACCCATGTTGGCGTGACGATTCCGAATCTGCGTTACGCCTGCGACACGCATTACCCGTGGCAGGTAGACGAGGTGATCACGGGCGGCAAGTTGCAGATCCGCGATGGTCAGCTGGCACCACCACCAGGCAACGGGCTGGGTGTGACGCTGGACCGCACTCAGCTTGCGCGGTTGCATGGCAATTACCGCGATTGCGGCATCCGCGTACGCGACGACGCCAAGGAAATGCGTAAACACCAGCCGGATTTCGACGACCGGCGACCGCGCTTTTGACGCGCAGGTCAACTGTTGCTCTCTGCGAAAAATCAGGACTCTTTGTCGACAACGAGCGTCTCGCGTAGTCGATTACGAGTACGCTTCAAACTTGGAGATCGCTCCGCTGCTCGTATCGGGCTCCAGGAAGTATGGACCCAACGAACGAGGACGCTGTTATAGCCAATACCCTGGCTTGCGACTGCCCCCGAAACCTTCAGCAAGTCGGCTTTGATTGCTCTTGGTGCCAGTTTCGCCAGTTGCAGAAGGTGTTGCTTCGGATCGGCGAGACTGTCTGGGTCTGCCGGCAGTCTTCCCTTTTGACCGATCAGATTGCGACAAGCCTGATGATCTGCGAGGAGCCAGGATTCAACCTCGCGAACTGCAATTCGAAGCATCAAATTAACGGGCACTTTGGTAGTGCCAAGCCAATCATCCCGTAGCGCCAAAGGACACTCGACCCTATCAAGGTCGGTGAATATCAATACCACTTGACTCTGAGCAAGTTGCTGCCAATTGCGCACGCCCGATCGGAGGTATCCTGAACCTTTCTTGCCAAATAATAGGTTCGGCGAAATTGGGGTAGGCAACTCAGCAAGCAACCGCAACCCAATTGCCTCGCTTATGGCATCTTCAGTCGCCAAGGCAACTCTAATTATTGCCATAGACCCAGTTGATTGACATCAGTCGGACGCGTCTTTGGCAAGACAACTTCAGCAACCGTCAATCCAGCTTGCAATGCATTGGACTCGTCCTCCTGAAGTTGCCTACCCGTCGATCCCTGAGACCCGGAGTCAAGAACAACGACACCACGTCCATCGATACCGGGATTGCTCAACAGGGCCTCGCTATGGGTACTCAGCAAGATTTGACGTTTGACCTTCTTGTCTCTTTGCAGACGATGCAATATCAGCGGAATCTCTCTGACGATTGCATCGTTGAGCGAAATCTCGGGCTCCTCCAAAAGCAGCAAGGAGCTGCCGTCAAGGAGCGTCCAGAGCAAACCGAGGAGGCGCAACGTTCCGTCCGAAAAGTGTTCCTCGGATTGCCACCCCGCGTTTGGTCGATGGTGCGCATAGAGTGCTTCAAGATGCGGATGCCCCAACTCATCGTTAACAAATCGGAGCTCCCTGAACTGCGGGACAGCCAGGGTCAGGGCCTTACTAATCTTGTTGAGCCGTGCCGTGCGTGTCTTTTCTGTTGTCTTCGCCACGCGATCCAGGAACCCTTGCCCAAACGGATCATCTTCCAGCGATCGCCCACCAATCTTTTCAGCGAACTTCAGCAACTGCGGAACAAGGTGCAAGTACGTGATATTGCCAAAAAACTCAACGAGTTCACGAAAATTGGCATTGGCCTGAATTTGCTCCAAGTGGGTCTGCGTCAGAAGGACAGAGTCTTTGCCGTCCTCAGAGTTGGGACGTTTCAGGATCGGCATTCCGTTGCGCCAAACCTCTTCTCGGGAAACCAGTATGGGCTGCGCGCCTTTGCCTCCAGCCTTGAATCCAAGTAAGTAGCGCCAAATAGCCGGATCGTCGGAGTTGTCGCCCAATTCGACTTCGACAATAACTTCTGTGTCTTTGCGTGCGTGCAAACAACGAACCTTGGTGATTCCACCCCGATCGGCGACGGCCGTCTGCAAACCGCCGCCCTTGGGCTTGCTGATATCCCTCAAAAATCTGAACGCATCCAATAAATTGGACTTTCCAGATGCATTGGGGCCCAGTAAATAGGACACGTCACGCAGCGCGACATCCAGAGCCCTGAAGTTGCGCCAATTTTTCAGTCGGATGCGTTGAATAACCATAAGAACCTTTGCTTGGCTTGCCGCTGACTTTTCCTGGGAACACCCCACTTGGGAAATTGCGAGCGGTCGACCGTGTCGGCATGTTATCCAATTGCAAATCAATTGGGCCAAACTCTGGTGATTCAAAGCTTCCGCTCGCTGTTCTGCGGCACTCCTGCGCATATGGATCGCAATCGTTGTGACGCGAACTTTGCAGCAGCACCACGGAGTCGCATCTGATTGGCTTCACCTCGCAATTTCTGTCATCGAAACAGGCTTCGTGTCCTCAATTACCCTTGCAGTCTCGCCTCAGGCGTAGCCGGTCGAGCCATCCGGTTTGACCGGCACCTTGCGCTCCCAATGGATGTAATCCTCGGTGCCGAGCAGCTCTTCGTCCATCTCCACGCCCCAGCCGGGTCGGCCCGGGCGCAATTCGAGGTAGCCGTCTTTCGGCAGATAGGGGTCCTTGACATAGTGCGCACCGTCGTGCTTGCCGGCCGCGGCGGCTACCTCGCCGTTGCCGGCACCAAAGACATAACCCGGGCCATGTGGCAGCCGGTACTCCAGGATGCGGAAGTTGGTCTGCGCGGCGCTGAAATGCACATTGATGGCGGTGGCCAGCGGGCCCATCGGGTTGTGCGGCGCGATGGTCACGAAATGCGCCTCGGCGAGCGCGGCGATCTTGCACATCTCCAGCATGCCGCCGACGACACAGATATCGGGCTGGATGATGTCGACACCACGCACCTGCAACAGCCGCAGGAACTCGAAGCGGTTGTAAAGCGACTCGCCAGTGGCCAATGTGCAGTGCAAGCCACGCTTGAGTTCGCCCCAGGCTTCGAAATTCTCTGGCCGTATCGGCTCCTCGAAGAACAGCGGGTCATACGGCGCCAGCGCATTACCGAGCTGCATCGCCTGGGCAGGCTCGAAAATCTTGGCATGCGCATCGAACGCGATCTCGTAGTCGCTGCGCACGGTCTCGCGCAGCTGACGGAAGTACTCTGCGCTGGTACGCACCACTTCGCCCCAGCGGTGACGGTGCATGTCGATGCGGTAGGGACTGAGCTTGAATGCGGTGAGGCCCCACTCGGATTGCAGCGCATCCATCTGGTCGCGCGCAGCTTCAGGGTCTGGTGCGGTGTAGATGCCGGCGTAGACCTTGACCTGGTCGCGCACGTTGCCACCGAGCAGCATGTAGACCGGCACGCCCAGTGCCTTGGCCGAAATGTCCCACATGCAGTGGTCAAGCGCAGATATCGCCGCCAGTCCCAATGCGCCCGGCGGGAACCGGGTCTGCTGCATCAGGTAGTGGACCAGGTGGCCGATGCGCCGCGGGTCCTGGCCCTTGAGAAAGGTCAACAGGTAGTCGAGCAGCGGAAACAGCGCCAGATCGGGGCCGTGGTTGTAGCACTCGCCCCAGCCGGTGATGCCTTCGTCGGTGTCCATGGCAACGACAACGCGCGGGCGGTCCTTATCGCGCGACATGAAGACGCGCAGTCGATCAATTTTCATGCTGTGTCCTGGTAGGTGCGATAGGTACACTGGCACCGCATTGCCCCGAACCTTTCATCGTGCGGGATACGTGCCGAAGCTGTCACTTTCCCGTGAAATAACGCGCCCGCTGCAAGCGCGTTTGCACATAGACGTTCTCGTTATGGGTTCCAGGCAGGTAGGAACCGGACGATGCCGACACCTGCGACGAGATGTTGGCTTGGCTCGGAAACCGCGCGACAAAGGCCTCATCGATATCGACGCCGAGTCCGGGCGCATCGGGCACGTGCAGGAAACCGTCCACCGACACCGGATGCGGAATCACTGTCTGCACGCGTCCTTCCCAATCATCCTCGATGCGTTCCAGAAACAGGCCGTTAGGAATCGCCGCCAGCAGGTGCAGCGCCGCATATTCCGCCACCGGCCCAAGCGAACCGGAATGTGGCGCAACCATGATGTGGTGCGCCTCGGCCATCGCCGCGATTTTTTTCATCTGTGTGATGCCGCCGGCTCGCCCAGTGTCGGGCTGAATCACATCGACCAGCTCGCGTTCGATCAGATCCCGTTGACCAAAGATCGTACTCATGCGCTCGCCCGCAGCCAGCGGCACGTGGGCGGCGTCACGGATACGTTTGTAGCCGTCCAGGTTGTCGGGCGCGATCGGGTCTTCAATGAACAGCAGGTTGTAGGGCTCCAGCGCGCGGGCCAGGCGAGCCGCGTCGCCGGGTGTGAGCCATGGCGGTCCGTGCAGGTCGATCATGATGTCCATCTCATCGCCCACGGCGTCGCGCAGCGCCGCTACCTTGCGTACCGGGTCGGACACGCCGCCACACTTGATCGCGGTGACGCCTCGCGCTTTCAGATCCAGCGCGACCTCCGGCGTATTGGCATGCGCGTAAATGCGAACCTTGTCACGCACCTGACCGCCAAGCAGGCTCCACACCGGAACACCCAGCGCCTTGCCCTTGATGTCCCACAGCGCCATGTCGATGCCGGTCATTGCACCCGCACCGACGGTACCCGTCGAACCATGCACCATGATGGCCGACATCATGCGTTGCCAGAGACGCTCGATATGGGTCGGGTCCTCGCCGATCAAAATGCGTTTGAGATCCTGCACCGCCGTCTCGATCACCCGCGGCCAGCCGGAACATTCGCCGATGCCTACGAAACCTTCGTCCGTGTAGACCTTGACGAACAGCCAGTTGCGTGTGCCGGTGATGCCGGCCGAATACGCCTGGGTTCCGAAGGCATTGTCGGATGCCCAGGCCTTGGGCGCCGGCGCACCCACATGCATCAGAAAGGTCCGGATGTCGGTGATTTTCATGTCAGTTGTTCGCAGGGTCGTAGCGAAAGCGCTTGTGCATGCTGCGCGCGCGCGGATCCGGCCGGGGTATCGCCGACAGTAGCGCCTGGGTATAAGGATGGCTCGGCGCGTCACAGACCTGGTCGGTCGGACCCGTCTCGACGATCTTGCCGCGATACATCACCGCGACACGGTCACAGAAATAGCGGATCACGGCAATGTCATGGCTGATGAACACGAAAGACAGCCCCAGCTTGTCCTGAAGGTTCAGCAACAGGTCGAGCATCTGCGAACGCAAGGACACATCCAGCGCCGAGGTGGCTTCGTCCGCCACGATGATGCGCGGGCTCAATGCCAACGCGCGGGCAATGCCGATGCGCTGGCGCTGACCACCGGAAAACGCGTGCGGATACCGCTCGCGCCAGGCCGGCTCCAGACCCACGTTGCGCAGCAATTCCGCGACGCGATCGTCGAGTTCCTTGCCTTGGGCCAGGCCGTTGACCAGCAGCGGTTCGCCGACGATCTGCGCCACCGTCATGCGTGGATTGAGCGAACTCACCGGGTCCTGGAAGATCATGCGGATCTCGCGCCTGCAGTCCTTGAGCGTGGCCTTGTCAGTCGTGGCGATGTCGATCGTGGACCCATCGGGCCTGCGGTATTCGATGGCGCCGCCTTGGGGCTCATAGACTCGCAACAGGCATCGCCCCATGGTGGTCTTGCCCGAACCTGATTCGCCAACGATACCCAGCGACTCGCCCGGCAGCAGGCTCAGCGACACGCCATCGACGGCCTTGACCAGCGTCTTGCCATGGCCGAAATGCAGTTGCAGATCGCGCACCTGCAATATCGGCTCCACCGTGCTGGCAATCGGTGCCCGTTGTAACCGGATGTCGGCCGTGCGCCCGAGCTTGGTGACCGAGCCGATCAGCATCTGTGTGTACAGGTCCTGCGGCGCATGGAATATCGTATCTACCGACCCGGTCTCGACCACCTTGCCATGGTTCATGACGATCACCTGGTCAGCGATCTCCGCCACCACGCCCATGTCGTGCGTGATGAACATCACGGCCATGCCCTGACTCTTTTGAAGATTGCGGATCAGGTCCAGAATTTCGGCCTGGGTCGTCACATCGAGTGCGGTGGTGGGCTCGTCGGCAATCAATAGCGCCGGATTGCAAGCGAGCGCCATCGCGATCATGACGCGCTGGCGCATGCCGCCCGAGAACTCGAAGGTATACCGGTCCACGGCTTTGTCCGGGTTAGGAATCTCGACCTGACCTAGCAGCTCGACACAGCGTGCCCTCGCCTGCACCTTCTTCATTTTCAGGTGCAGTGTCAGCACCTCCATGATCTGATTGCCCACCGTGTGCACCGGCGACAAGGAAGACATCGGCTCCTGGAAGATCATCGCGATCTCGGCTCCGCGCACCGCACGGATCTCGCGCGAGCGCGCACCCAGGCTCGCCAGGTCAACACTGCTGCCGTCATTGCGGTGAAACAACATAGAGCCACCGATGATGCGCCCCGGTTCGTCGACGATCTGCAGGATTGAGCGCGCAGTCACACTTTTGCCACTGCCGCTTTCGCCCACGACGCACAGCGTTTTGCCGCGTTCGACATCGAACGACACACCGTCAACCGCCTTGATGGTGCCAGTGCGGGTCGGAAAGTGGGTGCGCAGGTCGCGCACCTGCAGCAGAATGCCGGACAGTTGCTTGCTGGCGGCCGCAGGCGTTTCGGCGACGGTGAGAGTCATTTGTTGTAGGGGTCAGACGCATCGCGCAGACCGTCACCGAGGAAGTTGAGCGCGATCACTGCGAGCACCACGGCGGCACCGGGCAGGAACAGCCAGGGCGCGGTAGCGATGGAGCGGATGTTCTGCGCCTCGCGCAGCAACACGCCCCAGGAGATCGTGGGTGGCTGCAGGCCCAGTCCCAGAAAGCTCAGCGAGGTCTCGGCCAAGATCATCGCGGGAATAGCCAGGGATACCGACGCAATGATGTGGCTGGAAAAACTCGGCAGCATGTGGCGGAAGATGATGCGCCCTTCGGATGCGCCATCGAGCCGAGCCGCGGTGACAAACTCCTCGGTGCGTAGGCTTAGGAAGCGGCCACGCACGACGCGCGCGAGCTGGGCCCAGCCCGTGAGCGACAGGATCAGCGTAATCATGAAATAGTTCAGTGTGGCGGGCCAGTTCTGCGGCACGGCCGCCGATGCCGCCAGCCAGATCGGAATGGTAGGCAGGGACAACACCAGTTCGATCACGCGCTGGATCACGAAGTCGATGCGACCGCCGTAGTATCCGGAGATGCCTCCCAGAACGATGCCAATCGACAACGCCAGGATCACACCCACCAGTCCGACCGAAAGCGATATCTGGGTGCCGACCATGATGCGGCTGAACACGCAACGCCCGAGTCGATCAGCGCCGAAGAAGAACAGCGGCTGTTGCGCCTGGGTGGACGCGAACAGGTGGATGTTCGTATTGAACAGGCCCAGCACCGAGTACTCGTAGCCTTCACCGAACATCTTCAGGTAGACCTTGCGCTTGTCGTCAACCTTGTAGACCGCGGCCAGGGTCTGCGGGTTACGCGTGAGCACGTAGGGATGGATGTAGGGGCGGATGGCCCAACTACCGTCTTCGGCGGTGTCAAGGAAGTGCAATGCCTGCGGCGGATGAAAGGCCGAGCGGGTGTTCTGTTGCGACGGGTCGTTGACCGCGAAGAACCCCGGGACGATGGCGATCACGTAAAGAATGACCGTGACCACCAGGCCGGCCATGGCCAGACGGTGGCGCTTGAACGCCCACCAGACCAATTGCCATTGCGACGCTACAGCCAGCCGCGAAGAGATATCGGGCGCGTCGTTCTCCACGGGAACAGGCGTGGCAGCGGGGGCAGGATCAACAGTTGTGGCTGCCATGGTGCTCACTCAAGGCGGATACGCGGGTCGACCAGCGCCAACAGGATGTCGCTGACCAGTGAGCCAAGCACCGTGAGCACGCAGATCAGCAGGATGAAGGCCCCAGCGAGGTACATATCCTGGCTCATCAGCGACTGCAGCAGCAACGGGCCTGCAGTAGGCAGGCTGAGCACGATGGCCACGATGATGGAGCCTGACACCAGATTGGGCAGCAGCCAGGCGATGGTCGAGATGAAGGGGTTCAGCGCCAGGCGCATCGGGTACTTGACCAGCAGCGTGAGCTCTGACAAGCCCTTGGCCCGCGCAGTGGTCACATAAGGCTTGTGCAGTTCGTCGAGCATGTTGGCGCGCATCACGCGGATCAGGCTGGCGGTGCCGGATACGGCCAGAATGGCAACCGGAATCCACAGGTGCTCCAGCAGATCGATCGTTTTAGCCACACTCCAGGGCGCGTTCTGATACTGCTCGGAGAACAGGCCACCCACATCCTGCCCGAATTCGATCGCGGCGACGTACATCAGCACCAGCGCCAGCAGAAAGCTGGGAACCGCCAGGCCGAGAAACGACAAGCCGGTCACCAGGTAGTCGCCAATCGAGTACTTCTTGACCGCCGAGAACACACCCACCGGCAGCGCGATACCCCAGGTGACCAGCAACGCGGAGAGCGTGAGCACAAGGGTGAGTGCCATGCGCTCCCAGATCAGGTCACCCACGGGCTGCTGCCATTCGAAACTGAGCCCGAAGTCGCCGCGCAACACAATGTTGGATAACCACTTCCAATACTGCACGATCATCGGCTGATCCAGCCCGAAACGGCTGCGCAGGTCGGCCGCCATGTTGCGATCGACCACCTCGTTGGAGGCGGCCAGCGTGGCGATATAGCTGGTGACGAAATCGCCTGGGGGCAGCTGTATCAGCACGAACGACAGGAAACTGATGGCAACCAGAAACGGCAACATCCAGAACAGCCGCTTGACGATGAACTTCAACATGCCGCTTTTTTCTCAGGCTTGTGTATTTGGCGCAGACGCATGCCGGCACACGCTGCACAGCGTGTGCCGGTACCAAGGCCGATCAGGTGCGGGTGAAGAAGAATTGCTGCGGTAGCGCCGGGCCCGGATTGGGCCAGGACCAGGCACTGGGGTAACTCTTGGGAACGTTCTGCAGGTTGTTCTTGCAGATGCCAAACGAGTTGACGGCCAGGCAGACGCCAATAGTCTCGAACGCGTCGCTGCACAGGTCGAACACCTGCTTCATCAGTTCGCCGCGCTTCTTGAGATCGGCTGTCGCACGGGCGTCGTCGTACAGCTTCATGCGCTGTTTCTGGCTCTCGGGCGGCTCCTGTCCGTCCTTGCCGCCCGACACATACCACTGCGTCCATGGGATCGCGTAGCGTGAGCCCTGGATGTGCTGGGCGAAATAGTCGCGTGCATCAAGCATCGGGTCCAGACCACCCGGGCCCGGCCAGGTGGCGGCATCATGGTCGTTGCTGTCGCCACGGGTGTAGTACAGCGCACGCTCGATGGTGTTGACCTTGATGTCGACACCGATCGCCCCCCAATGGCGCTTGACCAGCTCCAGCGTATCGACCGCGTCCGGATACAGCGTCGGGATCACGTCGATCGAGAAGAACACCTTCTGTCCGTCGGGCCGCAGACGGAAGTTCTGTCCATCGCGCTTGGCATAACCGATCTTGTCCAGGATATCGTTGGCCTGCTTCGGGTCGAACTGCGTGAACTGGCGTGAGAGCTTATCGTTGTACCAGGGATGGCCAGGCCGCGGGCCGGTCTGGTAGGGCTCGGACTGGCCCAGATAGACCAACTCGATGATCTCTTTGCGGTTCATGCCTAGCGATAGCGCGTGGCGGAACTGCTTGTTGCCAAGCATCTCGCGCATCTTCGGGTCCTTGTGCGTCAGGTTCAGGTAAATCTGAACCTGCTGCGATCCGGCATTGATCAGCTCGATCAGCCGATAGTCACCTTTCTTCATGTTTTGCGACAAGGTCGGCTTGTTCTGTAGTGAGTCGATATGGCGCTCTTGAATGTCGAGCTTGCCCGACAAGGCATCTAGCATCAACGACTCGACGTCCTGCGCGATGCTGAACGAGAGGCGATCGATGTAAGGCAGTTGTTGTCCGGTCTGGTCTACTTGCCAGAAGTAGGCGTTGCGCTCCATGACCACACGCGTTGCCCCGCCGGAATAGGGCTCGGTGACCACCCACGGATCGAGCGTCGGCTTTTCAGTATTGCCCCAGCGCGCAGGTATCTCGATATCGCCGCATTTGTTGCGGAACAGGGCTGTCCAGTCCGACAGGTTGGCGGCCTTGGCCACCTCGCCGGCCTTGGGGTTGTATTTGGGGTGGAACTGGCTGCAGTAGTGCTTGGGAAACAGCGTGGGGTATTGACCCAGCGGCGTGGCAAGTTGCTCCAGGAACAAGGCGTACGGGCTGGCAAAGGTGAATTTCACCGTGGTGTCGTTGACCTTGCTGACCACAGCTGGCTTATTCGCGATGACCAGTGTCGAAGGAACCGATTTGTACAACTCGGAATTTTTGGCACAGTCCTCGATGGAAAACAGGATGTCGTCGGCAGTAAACGGTTTGCCGTCCGACCACTTCATGCCAGGTCGCAGCGTGAAGGTGAACTCGGTCGAATTGGCGTTGACGTCCCACTTGGACGCGACACACGGCAGCACCTCCGTGAACGCCATGTTCCAGCGCACCAGACCCTGGTTGCCCACCATGCGCAGGATACCGTTATGGTCTGCGCTGCCGCGCAGGCCACGTCGCAGCGCGCCGCCATAAACGCCAACCTTCTCCGCTTGTACAACCATCGGTGCGGACGGCAGGCGTTGGGACAACGCGGGCAGTTTGCCGTCGCCGACCATCTTGGCCAGTGCCGGTGCCTCCTTGGCTTGCTGGGCCAGTGCACGGCTGCCGAAGCTGGCAATGGCGGCAGCACCGGCAAGGCCCTTGAGGACGGTGCGGCGGCCAGTAGGGGTGGAAGGGGTCTGGTTCGGCGAGTGGCGTTTCATGGTTGTCTCCGGTGTGGATTTGTGGGCAACTTTGTCAGACAAATTTTTGACTGTCAAGCGAGGTTAAACCCTATCTCTCTTGAAAAATTGAAAAAATTTGCCATAAGATGGATCGTATCTCCGCAATTTTGTATGACGAATCGGTATTTGTCATATGAATCTAAATTTCCTTGCGTTCCATTTCCGCAGGGGCAACCGAGCCGACGCAACGACCATGAAAACCACTGCACTGCAACTCGAGGAATTCGCCAACACGGTGCTGGCCGTACCACCGCTGGCGCGGCACGCAGATTTGTCGATCAATGTCGAACAGAACCGCAAGCTGGTGCAACACATTGAATCGGGCGACCAGCGCATCTTGCTCTACGGCGGCAACGCCAACCTGTACCACTGCGGCATTTCCGACTACGCGCAAATGCTGGAGATGCTGGCCGATGCGGCCGCGCAAGAGACGCGGGTGATTCCCGCCATCGGTCCGGACTTCGGCAAGATGATGGACCAGGCCGGCTTGCTGAGCGGAAGCGGTTACCAGACCGCGATGATGCTTCCGATGCAAGGCTTCACCAGTGAGCAAGGGGTCTCTGACGGCATACGACGGTTTGTCGACGCGGCGCGGATACCCATTACCCTGTACCTCAAGAGCGAGAGCTATATCGATGTCGATCGGCTGGGTGGCCTGGTCGATGAGGGTCTCGTCTTGGTCGTCAAGTACGCCGTGGTCCGGGCCGACCCAGCCAGAGACCCGTTCCTCGAGCGTCTGATCGACCGCATCTCGGCTCGGCGCATCGTCAGTGGCATGGGCGAGCGGCCAGCGCCGGTGCATCTGACCCAGTTCGGTCTGGTCTCGTTCACCACCGGTTGCGGCTGTATCGCACCCAAGGCCTGCATGCAGTTGCTGCAGGCGCTCCAGCAAGGCGACAAGGGCAGCAGTGAAGCCTTGATGGCGCAGTTCATGCCGCTGGAGACACTGCGCGAGTCGGTGTCGCTGATTCGCGTGTTGCACGACGCCGTGAGTTTTTGCGGGATCGCGGATATGGGTGCGCAGCTGCCTTTGCTCAGTGGTTCGCCGCCCGAAGTCCATGCGCAAATCAAAGCGCTGGCCCAGGCATTGCTGGCTTTCGAGCGAAGCTTGTAAGCCATGGCGCAAAAGGACAACCCGATCGTCGTGGTTGGGCAGGCCCGCACCGGTGTGGTGGACCGTGTCTACAGCGAGATCCTCGCGTCCATCATCAAGGGTGAGTTTCGCGAAGGCGATAAATTGCCGACCGAGCTCGCGCTGACCAAACGACTCGCAGCCTCTCGGCCAGCGATTCGCGAGGCGCTGGCACGTTTGCGCGCGGACGGCGTGACCCGTACTCGGCAAGGGTCGGGCACCGTCGTGCAGCGACGCCCCGACCCTCACATGCTGCTTTTCACCCCGCTGGAGAACCTGTCTGACGTGCAGCGTTGCTTCGAGTTTCGCACCGTCGTTGAGACTGGCGCGGTGGAACTGGCGGCCACTAAAGCGGGTACAACGGACATGGCGCGGATCGAACAGGCATTCAAACGCCTGGACTCCGTGATTGCCGAAAAGGGCCTGGGCGCGTCGGAGGACTTCGAGTTCCATCTGGCGCTGGCGCATGCCTCGCACAACCAGTTTTTCGTATCGGCGATTGCACAAATGCAAGCCCAGGTATTGGCCAGCATGAACCTGATGCGCAACCTGTCGCTGTCCAAAAGTGTGGAGCGTCAGCAATTGGTTCAGGCCGAACACGCGGTCATCATTGCGGCATTGCGGCGGCATGACCCCTCGGGGGCTGGTGCGGCCATGCGGCAACACATGGAAAACGCGCGCAACCGCATGTTCGGTGCCTGAGCGCCCTGCGTGTCCGACGGCAAACCCGACATCATCGAAGAGGGGTTTTCGTGTCGTGAACTCACGTAATAGGTTCATGACACGGAATCTGGAGTCGTCGGGGTCGGCAGTTCGGACGGTGGGCGCAAAACATTTGCTCCAACGGCAGCGTTGGGGCCTTGCGCCAGCAATCGCGCGGTATCGCCCACAAATTCCGACTGGGAGAATTGACCGCCTAACGTGAGTTCGGCCGCAGAGCGAGCCAAATCGCTGTCGGCTGCCGGACGCGGGTCTTCACGCAACAGCGCGGCTTCTGCAGCGGCGTCGGCCGCGCCGTCCTGCGGTTGGTAGCCCAGCATATAGGCAGTACGGTTGTCGTAGTGTCGCCCGGTGGCGTCCGAGACCCCATACACCACCTCGAAAAGCACATCGGGATGTTCGATGCCAATCGCGACCAGTTGCCCTAGATCGCGCCAACTCAACCAGCTGCCCAATCGGCGGCGGTCGATCGCGTGGGTGTTGACGTTGCCAATGCGCAGGACCATGACTTGCATGCCGTACTTGAGAGCGTACAGGGCAGCCATCGATTCACCAAATGCCTTGCCGACGGCGTACCGACTGTCGGGCTTGAGCATCGCGTCAACGCCCATGACAGGACCGTGTGGCTGGCGGGGATGAAGGCCTACGACATGGTGCGAACTGGCGTAAACGACCCGCAGGACACCCGCATGGCGCGCGGCATCGAACAAACTGATGCTGCCCTCGACGCTCAAGCGGACCTGTTCGGGCCAGGGCGCATCGGAGGTGCAAGCTGCCAGGTGAACCACGGCATCGCAACCGCGCAGCAAAAGGGTCAGCGCTGCCTGGTCGCAAATATCGACAAGCACCGAACGTTCCTGTGGTCCGCAGTCGTTGATCGGCTTGATATCGATTGCCAGCACGCGGTATCCGCGCACCCGAAGTTGTTGGCGCAAACCGGTGCCTACGAGACCGGCAGCGCCGGTGATGGCGATCAGCTTGATGATGAACTCCTGGGGTGCTGCATTCACACTCGGAACTGTTCCAGTGCGATCGGGTCAGGCCTGAACCCGAGGCCTGGCCGTTGTGGAATACCGACCTTGCCGTTGCGCGGCAGCGGTGTGCCGCCAAGAGCAAGATCGCCTTGCGTCTCGACATAGAGATACTCCAATAGCGGCGCACCGGGGATGACCGCCAGCAGATGCAGCGTCGCGAAATAGCCCGGACCGAAATAAGGTGAGTGCGGCATGGGCGTGAGACCGTGTTCGCCGGCAATGCGCACTACCTCCAAAAACTCGGTGATGCCACCGACTTTGGTCACCGACGGCTGGGGGTAGCGGACAGCGCCAGACGCCATGAGGCGGGCGAACTCATGGCGCGTGCAGGCGTTCTCACCCGCGCCGACGGGAAACCGGCGGTTGATTCGCACCAGCGGTTCAATCGCTTCAGGCGGGAACACCGGCTCCTCGATCCAGGCGGCATCGACCTCCTGCAGCAATTCGATCTGTGCCAATGCCTCCTCTTGCGTCCATGCGCAGTTCACATCGACGCAGAGATGGATGCCAGGCCCGCAGGCGCGACGCCCGGCACGGATCGCATCACTTGTGACCTCATGCAGTTTCACGTGAAGATAGGATTGCTGCATGGCCTGTCGGCAAAACTGTTCCACGAGCGCTGCGTCGTTGTAGCGCACGAGACTGGCATAGGCAGAAACCTCCGTGCGATGGACCGTGCCCAGCAGGGTATGCAGCGGCTTGCCGACGGCCTGAGCGGCAATGTCCCATAGCGCGATGTCGAAACCAGATATCGCGAACATCGTGATGCCGTAACGACCGAACAGGTGCAGCCGACGCTGCAACTCCAGTGTCAATGTTTCGGGCGTGCCGATCAGCGTGCGGCCCCGCAATAGCGGCGC
>Ga0105045_10000940_pt1 | contig 22878 bp, 24 predicted proteins | sample MAT02_FD_78089 | JGI IMG/M metagenome (GOLD analysis project Ga0105045, IMG submission 78089) | Freshwater microbial communities from Lake Fryxell liftoff mats and glacier meltwater in Antarctica - MAT-02 (megahit assembly) | ecosystem: Environmental > Aquatic > Freshwater > Ice > Liftoff... | reverse complement strand
GCTGCGGCGCCATGCCAGGATGCGCTGCGCCAACGGTATGCGCAAACGCTGCGAAAGCACGGAATTCCATCGCCGAGACTGCCGACGAGCGAGCACGTCAGTCAGGCTTCGACGATTCTTCGCTCGGGGAGCATCTCCGCACAGTGACGCCGCATCGCCGCCGCGACACGGATGAGACGCCTGCGACTCAAGCGTACTGGAGAGCGGCGGTGCTGCTGGCGTGCACACACGCACACGACAAAAACCCGATTGGCAATTATCTCATGACCCTGCAAGTAACGGCTGCAGATCTCCGAATGTTGGTACAGGTCGTCGCGCCATCTTCGCCGGTTCGAAGGGCCTGACGCCGGCGACCTCAGCGCACCGACTGCGTTGCGCGCGCAATTCGAATGATGCCACGCAGCATATCGGACGCGATGATGCTGCCGCTCGCACCGTCCACACCCCAGACATAAGCACCGGATCGTGTCGCCATCCCGATCGCACGATCGAGCGCCACGAGATTGCAGCGTCCAGACGCATCCCTGAACGGCCCACCGCATGTCGACATGTCGCCACGGACGTCGAAGGCCCGCACTCCAGCATTGTAGTATGCCGCATACAGCACACCGGCGCGCTCATCGACCCAGAAGTTGTGCGTGCCGACGCCGGCGACACGGAAGAATCCCACCTCGCGCATTGCAGACCATGAACTCACGTCAACCACATGGACATCACCTTCGGACGACTGTCCGATTGCCCCCGGGCCCTCCTCGCCGACAAGTGCATAGCGCGCACCGCTGAAAGCATCCCGCAGCCAATGGACATTGTGCACGCTTCCTCCGACCGTCTGCACCTTGCCGAGCAGCACCGGCGCGGAAGGTGTGCCTCCCTTCCCGCCGCCACCGATGTCGTAGGCACCCATGCCGTCATTCCACTCGGCGGTGAGCAGGATGCCATCGCGCACGTGCACGTCGTGCACGAACGGCGCCCCCATGACCTTCACCCAACGCTCCACGGGTGCGCGCGGATCGGTGATGTCGACGATGACCAGCTTGGCCGGCTCAGACGCACGCGGATTGATGCACAGGAACGCGTACAGCCTGCCACTGACGGACGAGACCTGCGCCGTGTGCACGCCATTCGCCGTGTTGGCCGTTTCGTAGCGTCCGAGCAGCTGCGGTCTGGCCGGATTCGTCGCGTCGTAGAGCATGATTGCGCCGCGCGGCGCCGGCTCCACGGCAACCACGAGCAGGTTCGCTTCCGGAATGATCTGGACGTCGCCAAGTGTGCCTGCGTCTGCCACGATGATGCTGTCCACGAGCACCGGTGCGGGAGCGCCAACGTCCCACACATACACGGCATTGCCTCGCACGCCGTTGCGCGTACCCCACGTGGAGGAGTAAGCGTATCGATCACCCACGGTGATTTCTGCGCTGTATCGGCCGGTGATCTCGCCGGTACCAAGCACTGCGAGGGTCGGAGGCGTCACCAGCACAGGCGGTACCGTGATCGGTGGCCCGCCCGCATCACCGCAGCCGAGCAGTCCAATCATCGTCAAGGCGCATATCACAGTTGTGGTCGCGCTCATCATCGCACTCCGATTGCTGGAAGAGCAGAGGGACCCCGCGACGCCCACCGGTTCGCCGGATTTCAGTGGGCTGACAGCGATGCACCCGCAAGGGCCAGACACCTGGGAGACCGCTCACCTGATTTGACGACCTGCACCGCATCCGCACACGAATGTATTCCGCACCGTTTGGTCGCGCACACGCGGGACACGGTGCCGTCGGCGCAAGGGTACATCCGCCGCGTCACAAGTATCTCAGTGCTGGTGCGTCGTGCGCGCGCGGTCAGTCGTCGCTGCGCCAACGGCCACTCCATAGCGCCCGATACGCGTTGGCATGGCGCCGGCGCCGAGGCGCAGCCCCAGTGACAGGTGCCAGGCCGCTGGCGAGCCGATGATGTCGGACGGATCAAGGAGGACCGGGAAAAGCAAAGGAGCTGAACGGGCATGCGTCGCCTCGAGAAACAGTGTTCCATGCAGTTGCCCAACAGTCGGCACAGTCGCAGCGAGCTGTCCAGTGGCGAGCCGCCACCGTGTCACGCCCTTGATGGTCAGGTCGGTGGGTGGCCGTGCGGTGCGGAACTGGTCGAACAATCGCTCCTCCTCGGGTCGCGACGTCTGTTCGACACGCATGGCCACACTCCACCTTCCACGCATCACAACGCCCTCCGCGAGTCCGGTGCCGTACTGGATGATATCGCGGCCACGGTATTCTTCCTGTGTCCGTGCCCACTCGACGAGGAGGTACCGCAGAGGGCCGCTTCCCGGCACCCATCGCGCGCTCGCGCTGGCTTTCTGCTGATCGAAGCCCTCCCCGGTGGGGAACTCGGGCGAACGCACGAATGCTGCGCTTCCCTGCACCTCGAGCTGATTGACCGGCCAGACCGTGAGGCGTGCCGAGCGCGAGTCGGCGAACCGTACCCAGCGAGGCAGCGCGGTCGGACTCGCAGGTTCGTCGCCGTTGAAGAGGGCTGCCTCGATCGCCACGCGATCTGTCACCCTCATCGCAGCTGCGAACACCAGTCGCTCGAGAATCTGCGAAAAATGATGATTGGCGGGATACTTCGTGAACGGTCGCACCATGGGATCGTCGGTCCCGAAAGGTACGACGCCCTTGCCGCCGGACACCGAGACACGGGCGCCGCGGATACGTCGTTCACCCGTGACCATGATCTCGTGCACGACGGTGTGCGGATGTCGCCTGTCGATGAACCCTTCACCCCAGATGCCCGCGACTGGTTCTCCGTCTGGCATGGTCCAGCGTTCTGCGTTCAGCATCGCGGCGAATTGCAGCGCATCGCCGCGCCGTGCGCCACGCCAGATGACCATGGGCTGCGTGAGGAGTAACTCGGTCCTGGCGCGGCCGGCGAGCGCGGGCGCCACATGGGTGCCAAGCACCGTGGCCATGACGGAGAACGAGTCGCGCGAGGCGATCACCTCGGCAGGCGGCCTGTGCTGCGTGTGCTGCGCCTGCATCACTGCGGGCACGATGGCGGTCATCACGAGGCGCAACCGGAAACGCATCGCACGTAGTTACCGCGAAACGGCCACATCCGCAAACACGAAAACGGCGGACATCCGAAGATGACCGCCGTTTCACGAATGCTCCGAGTAGGACTCGAACCTACAACCTACTGATTAAGAGTCAGCTGCTCTACCATTGAGCTATCGGAGCAAGGAACGACACGCGCCAGGAGGGAATCGAACCCCCGACCCGCAGCTTAGAAGGCTGCCGCTCTATCCAACTGAGCTACTGGCGCTTCAGCAAAGCCGCACGACAGGACCGCATGCGGAGCCGGACAGATCGGGGCGGCCGGATTCGAACCGGCGACCTCCTGCTCCCAAAGCAGGCGCGCTACCGGACTACGCTACGCCCCGCACGAACCCCGAGAATAACGGGAGCGGGCGGCCTCGTCAACGGGTGTCGTTCAACGACGCGTGTGCTGCAGTCCAACGAGCGTGTGCTGCAGTGCATCGACGAGTGCCGTGAACGCACGAGCGCGGTGGCTCACCCGTGATTTCTCCTCGCGCGACGCGAGTCCGAACGAAAGCCCGAGATCATCGCTGACGAAGTACGGATCATAGCCGAAACCGCCGTCGCCACTGTGATCCGACTGCACCGCACCATCGGTGCGGCCGCTCGCGACGTGCGCTGTCTCCGTGGCATCGGCGTATGCTGCGGCACAGGCATAATACGCGCGCCACGGTGGTGCCCAGCCGCTGTTCCAGCATGCATCGAGCACGGCTTCGTTGTTCGCGGCATCCTCGCCGCGCACATCGATCGTGTACCCGAGGTCACATGCGATACGCCGGCTTCGCACGCTGGGGCCGCCATCGAGCGCCTCGATGCAGAGACCGGAGTCATCCGCGATACATGGCCGACCTGTGAGACGGGCGAAGTACACCGCCTTCGCGCGCGCATTGTCCTCGAACGTTGTGAAGACCTCGATGGAGGCCTCATCAGGTGATTCGGGGATACCCGCGACATCGAGACCGATCACCTCGATGCCGCGCGCACGAAACAACGGCACGAGCTCGAGCAGCTTGCCAGTGCTTCGTGTCGCGATGACCCATGGAATCACGCCTGTTTCCTTGGCGCGTCGAGCGCGGCAGACTGCGCAGCGTGCAACGCAACGATGCCATCAGATGCCAGCGCCAGCAGCGAGTCGAGCTCTTCGCGATCGAACGTCGAGTTCTCGCCGGTGCCCTGCACCTCCACGAACCTGGTGGCGTCGACCATGACCACGTTCATGTCAACACCGGCGCGCACATCCTCGGGATAATCCAGATCGAGCACGGGGAGCCCATCGACGATGCCGACACTCACGGCCGCGACGCGATGGACGACGGGCGAGACGGTGAGTGTCCCCTGCGCCATGAGCCATGCGAACGCGTCGCTGACGGCGACGCATGCCCCGGTGATCGCCGCAGTCCGTGTACCACCATCCGCGATCAGCACATCGCAATCGACCTTGATGGTGCGTTCACCAAAGTCGAACCCGCTGAGCATCGCGCGCACGCTCCGTCCAATCAGCCGCTGGATCTCCTGCGTGCGGCCGCCCACCTGCCCTCGCTCGCGCGAGGAGCGCGTGCGCGTCGCGCGCGGCAGCATTGCGTACTCTGCCGTCAGCCAGCCCTGCTTGCTGCCCTTGCGCCATCCTGGCACGCCTTCCTCGACACTTGCCGTGCAGAGCACCTTCGTCTCACCGAAGCTGATGAGACAGGAGCCTTCTGCGTACTGCGAGACGCCGCGTTCGATGGTCACGGGGCGCATTTCGTGCAGCTTGCGGTCATATGATCTGACGAGCTCAGACATCGAGATTTCCGGAGCGGAGTTTGGCGATGGTCGCCGTGGTGGAATGACCTGGTGTCAACGGAATGATGATCACCTCGCCTCCGCGTGCGCGCGTCTCGGCGGCACCCACGACGGTCGACGGATCATAGTCACCGCCCTTGACGATGACGTCCGGTGCCAGAAGCTGCACCAACTCGAGCGGCGTGTCCTGGTCGAACACGGTGACGCAGTCCACCGCGGCAAGTGCCGCGAGCACGTAGGCACGATCCGCCTCGGACCGGATAGGCCGCGCGGCGCCTTTGAGGCGTTTTACGGACGCATCGCTGTTGATCCCGACGATGAGTGCATCGCCGCAGGCCCGCGCGCCGTGCAGCACATCGATGTGCCCCGGATGCAGCAGGTCGAAGACGCCATTCGTGAAGACCACGCGGCCGGTGAGGGTCGCCCGCCACGCCCTGGCGTCCGGCCACGACCGGATGTGGTCCAGCGGCGACACCGGCTTCACTCCGGGCGCTCGACGCTGAATCGGTGCGTCACCGGGCGCGGCGCGATGGGAAACCTGATCGTATCCGTGTAGCTGGCACTGAGGCGGATCAAGCCGTCGCTGCGGGTCACGCGAATGTCGTATGCGTCGTCGGGCAAGTCGCCGATCGAGTCGGCCGACGCGCGCATGCGTGATTGCAATCCCTCGTCATTCTTGCCTGCGGAGTAGAGGAGGACTTGGCGCATTGCGTCTTCGTATTCGTAGGCACGCAGGTAAACCTTTGCAGCCGGCCAGCCAAAGACGACGACTACCGTCGCCAGCGCGATGAACGCGAGGCAGCCGCCAGACCCACTTCCCCGGCGCATCACCATTGCGACTGGGCTCCCTCGATGACGTCGTTGACGAGCTTCTCGATGGCCTGGCGTCGACCGTCCGCCTCGGCACGTTCCGCGTATTCGCCTTCAGCCGACATGCCCTTGCGCGCCCACAACACCCGGCCGGCGGCCTGATCGTAGATCTCGATATCGACGACCAGCATCAGTTTTCTTCGCGCGGCAACCGACTGCGTGGGGTCTGCGGAGAAGGCGATCGGGATGTCCGGTTCGTACCGTGTGATGATGCCGCGCACGACGGCGTTTGCCTGAGCTTCACCCGCTTCCCGCAGGCCGAGGCGAGCGCGCATCTCGCGCCGCAACCTCTCCATGAACTCCTGCTGGAGCTCAGCCGAGGATGTCTGATTGTCGAACGGAATGATGGCGACGGACCTGACGGCAGGCGGCAGTCCACCACCGGCGAATCCGTACGAGCACCCGCCGAGCATGACGGCAACGAGCAGCCGCATCAGCGAGGCCGTTGTCCTACGGCCGCCAGATCGAAGCATCGAATGGTGCGACAGAATCCACCCGCGTGATCGTGAGCGTGAGCTGCCGTCGGGTCGGCACATGGTAGTAAACTAGCGAGGCATCGCCCTTCCGCTCGAGGCGATCGATGACTCGGTCGCCATCGGCGCGCTCCAGCCGCGTGATGCGGCGGCCTGCGATCGCGAGGCGCCAGCGGGGCTCAGGGCCGATGTCAGCCGTGAGCGAGCTGTCCGTCCGGGCGACGAGCGTGTCGCGTCCCGCCGGAATGGCAAAGCGACCGAGTGCGGCCCAGAGAAAGGCTGGTGGCGGCAGGACGCGCCGCAGAGCCTCGGGCGCGTCGAGGCGCATCTGGTCGCCGATGACCCATGCCGCACCGCTGCCCAGTCCTCCGCTGACGAACAGGTCGATTCGTGCGGAGTCCGGCGCCGCGATGCGTGCTGCGCCGTCACCATGCACCTCGAGTTCCGCTTCACGGAGGTACCAGTCGAAGACGATGCGCTGGCTGCGACGCGGGAGCTCGATGACGGGCAACGGCTCGCGCGCCGCGACCGGTTCGGCTTTGACCAGCGGCGCCAGACGGGGTGCTGCGCAGCCGGCGAGGGCGATGAGTGACAGCAGCACGACAGCTTTGCGTGGTACGATCACGGCTGGCGCGGTGTGATGTCGCGCAGCATGTCGCCCTGCGCCAGCGCATCCGTCACGCCGCAACCCGAAATCACATGGCCGAAGAAGAGATAATGGCCCTCGAGATGCGGCTGTCCGGGGAGCGTGAGCAAGCACTGCGATCCGCCGTGACAGGCGCAGGAAGTGGTGAGAGGTCATCGGCGCTCGTACCCCGTCGAGCGTGATCCGGCCCGGCCCACGTTGCGTCGAACGGAGGAGCGCCGGCGGATGTCTGTCGAGTCACGGCTGGACGATGCTGCGCACGAGCCGATCGTCCACATGCCAACCACGCGGATTGCGGCGGCGCGCAGCGTCACGTCATGCGAACGCAGCGCGTGGTCGATGACAGTGGTGTCGGCGCTGCGCGCATCGTGCACGGCGAGCAGGTCTGCTGATGCCTTCACGACGCGCGTGTCGAGCGGGAGCGACTGCGCCTGCGCTGTCGTCGCGCAGATGAGCGTTGCCGCCACGACGTGCACGACAACCGGCCGAAACAGCTCACGCATCGGACAACCCGAGCGCTGCACGCAATTCCTGGGGGAGCCTGGCGACACGCCCGTTACGATCAAGGCCGATCAACGTGGTGCTGGCGGTCGCCAGCTTCGTTCCGTGAACAGCGTTCGTAATCCGGTACTCGAACGTCATGGTGCGCGAGCGAATTTCAGTGAGCGTCGTCGTGACTCGGACGAGGTCGTCGTAGCGCGCGGGTGCGTGGAACCGGAGCGTCGCCTCTGAGACGGCCAGTCCGACGCCCAGCTGCTCGATTTCCGCATAGGATCTTCCGTGCGCCCGGATCAGCTCAGTGCGCCCCACTTCACACCAGATGAGGTAGTTGGCGTGGTAAACGACGCCCATCTGATCGGTCTCGGCATAGCGCACTCGGAAATCGATATCGCCGAACACTGCAGGTACGACTGCGGTCATGGGCAACGAGGGATGCGGGTCATTGTGTGTGACGGGCGAAGTTGGCCAGCTGGCGCGCCTTTTGTCAAAGCAGTCCCGACGGACTAAGCTGTCGTCGTGCAACCGCTTCCCTGCTACATCCTGTCGGACTGTCATGTCGGCGCCGCACCCGCGAGCACCGCCGATGCGCTCGTGCGTTTCCTGCGGCGGCTCCGCGGCGAGCCGGGCTCGCTGGTGCTCAATGGCGACATCCTGGACTTCTGGTTCGAATGGCGACGCTCCATGCCGTCGTTCGCACTGCCGGTGCTCGCGGCGCTCACGGAGCTGCGCGCGGCCGGCATGCCGATCACCTGGATCGCCGGCAATCATGATTGCTGGGGAGGAGACATCCTGCGCGAGACCGTCGGCGTCACCTACCAGACGACACCGCTTCGCGTGCGCGCTGGCGAGTGGGACCTGGAAGTGGAGCACGGCGACGGACTGCGCGGGCACGCTGATCGCGGATACCGGCGCGTACGCCCGATCCTGCGCCACCGACTCTCGATGTGGGCGTTCAGTCTGATACATCCTGACCTCGGCACACGGCTCGCGCTGGGCACATCGGAAGCCAGCCGCGTTCACAGCACGGAAGACAATGGAGTCGGCCTTCGCGACGTCGCGCTGGGGCGCATGGCGACGCCCGGCGGGCCGACGGCCGTGGTCTTCGGACACTCGCACGTCGCAGGCCTCACGCGCGCGCCGAACGGTGGGGTGTATGCGAACCCGGGCGGATGGGGCGACATACCGCGCTACCTGAAGTTGACCGAGCGCCAGATCGAGCTGCTCGAGTTCAGCGCATCAGGCGAAGACCGTCGTCTCGACCTGCTCGAGTACCGGTCCGATGAAGCGCTCCCCGACTCGTCGGAAGGCGTCCGGCGCATCGGTGGCAACGAAGCGATGCCCGTGCCCGACCACCGCGCCTGACGATTCGAGTGCCTGCTGGTGCAGCACGTCGTGCAGGGCGATCGCCGTCTCGGCAGCCGAGTCGACCAGTGTGACGCCCTGGCCAATGACATCGGCGATGATCGGCGCGAGCAGCGGGTAATGGGTACAGCCAAGTACCAGCGTGTCGATGCCCGCATCTCGCATCGGGGCGAGATAGGTCTCCGCGATCAGGCGTGTGGCGGTATGATCCAGCCATCCTTCCTCGACCAGTGGCACGAACATGGGGCAGGCCACGCCAACCACCGTTGCATCGACGGCCAGCGCCACGATCGCGCGGTGATACGCACCGGAGTTGATGGTACCCGTGGTACCGATGACCCCGATGCGACCATTGCGTGTCGCCTGCACGGCCGCGCGCGCACCCGGTTGCACGACACCGATGACCGGCACCGGCATGTCGCGCTGCAGCGTGTCGAGCGCATGGGCGGTGGCGGTGTTGCAGGCGATGACGATCGCTTTCACATGCTGGTCGAGCAGCCACATCGCGATCTGCCCGCTGTACCGCACGACAGTGGCCGGGCTCTTCGGTCCATAGGGCACGCGCGCGGTGTCGCCCACGTAGAGCACGCGCTCATCCGGCAGTGCTCGCATGATCGCGGCGGCGACGGTCAACCCGCCGATGCCGGAGTCGAAGATGCCGACACGGGCGTCGTTCACCAGCGGAACTGTGCACCGATGCCGGTGCCGGCCGGCGTCTGCCTGATCGACACGCGCGCCGGGAGATCCCACAGGTTCGCCGCGACAAACGCATCAGCGCCGGAGATGAAGTGCGTGAAGATCAGGGCCGCCAGCCAATCCTCGACTTGCAACCGACGCGCGTTGATCAGGTCCTCGGGTACAGCAGACACACGCGTGACCGCCTGCCCGAGGCCCGGGTCACCAACGGTGATCGAATCGCGACTGCTCAGCGCCCGCGCACGTCGCAGATCACTGCGTGACTTGCCGACCATGTAGAGCGCCCCAATTTCCGCTGCCGCGAAGATCGTGGCGGCGGTCGATCGTCGGAGTTCGCTTTGCCCCCAACCGGGCAGCAGGAGCGAGTGCAGGAAGGCCTTCTTCGGCGAGATGGGTGGCCGCAGGAGTGAATCGGGAATGCTGTTCGGCAGCTTACGCGTGGCGGGGCGCAACGTCGTGTCGACGGCGACCGAATCGCGTTTCGGCGGCTGCATCGGAATGCGCTGCGCCTGAAGACGGACTGCGCAACCGGTGAGCATCGCCGCGGCGATGAGCACGCGCCATGGCCGGAGACCGCCTTGGCGCCGGCCAGCGGAGCGCACCGTCACTCAGGCGGCGGGCAGGCGCACGACCGCTTCGATCTCGAGGCGCACGTCACGCGGCAGTCCGCGAACCGCGACCGTGCTGCGGGCCGGGCGATTCTCGCCGAAGTGGCGCGCGTACACCTCGTTCATCGCCTGAAAGTCGCTCATGTCCTGCAGGAACACGGTCGTCTTCACGACGTCCTGCAACGTTGCACCGGCTGCCTCGCAGATCGCGGCAAGATTCATCAAGACCCGTTCGGTCTGGGGACCAACATCGCCTGACACGATGGTCATGCTGACCGGATCCAGCGCGATCTGCCCGGCGGTGAAGAGCAGGCTATCGACCACGACGGCCTGCGAGTACGGGCCAATCGCTGCGGGAGCACCGGGGGTGCTGATGACACGAGTGGACACGACGAATCCTCGGGAAAATGGAGGTCTAGAACAATCCGACGGCACGCCCTGCGCCGTCGACACCGATCCGCGCCGAGGCAGGCACAGCCGGCAGTCCGGGCATGGTCATGATATCACCAGCCTGTGCCACGACAAACCCGGCACCTGCCGCCGGAAAGACTTCCGAAATGTGCACACGGAACCCGCTCGGCGCACCGAGCAGGGTCGGGTCGTCGCTGAACGATGATTGCGTCTTTGCGATGCAGACCGGCGTCTGCCCCAGGCCCTGGCGCTCGAGTTCGCGAATCGCGCGCACTGCCCTCGGCGAGAAGTCGACACCGCTGCCGCCGTATACCCGCGACACGATGATTCCGATCTTCTCGGCGATGCCGAGCGAGACGTCGTAGAGGGGCGTGAACGCCGGTGCCTCGGTCGCGAGCATGTCGAGCACCTGCGTCGCGAGCGCTTCGCCGCCAGCTCCGCCATGCGCCCAGACCTCGCACAGGGCAGCACGCGCGCCGCACTGCGCTGCGGCATCGAGTACGCAGGCCAGTTCCTCATCGCTGTCGGAGGAGAACCGGTTCAGCGACACGATCACCGGGACGCCGAACTGCCTGACGTTCCGAATATGTCGCTCGAGATTCGCCAGTCCGCGTCTTACGGCATCCACGTCAGGTGTCGCAAGTGACGACTTCACCGCACCGCCGTGGAGCTTCAGTGCGCGAACCGTTGCAACGATGACCGCTGCGGCCGGTGTGAGCCCGCCGGCGCGCGCCTTGATGTCGAAAAACTTCTCGGCGCCGAGGTCGGACCCGAAGCCGGCTTCGGTGACGACGACATCACCCAGCGCGAGCGCGGATCGCGTCGCCATGAGCGAGTTGCATCCATGCGCGATGTTCGCGAACGGACCGCAGTGCACGAGCGCGGGTCCGCCCTCGGCGGTCTGTACCAGGTTCGGGCGGAGCGCCTCTCGCAGCAGGAGCGCCATTGCGCCAGCTGCATCGAGCTCGCCGGCCGTGACGAACCGTCCATCGTAGGTGCTGCCCACGACGATGCGCTCGAGGCGGGCGTGCAGATCCTCGAGACTTCCCGCGAGCGCGAGGATCGCCATCACCTCACTCGCCGGCACGATCACGAAGCGTTCCTCGCGCGGCACGCCGTTTCCGGTGCCCCCGAGTCCGACGATGACCTTTCGCAGCGCACGATCATTCATGTCGATCGTGCGTGGCCACGTGATGCGGCGCGGATCGATACGGAGCGCATTGCCCTGCTGCAGGTGATTGTCGATCAATGCGGAGAGCAGTGCGTGCGCGCTGGAGATCGCGTGGAAATCGCCGGTGAAATGGAGGTTGATGTCCTCCATGGGCAGCACCTGCGCGTACCCGCCGCCTGCCGCACCGCCCTTCACGCCGAAGACCGGTCCGAGACTCGGCTCACGCAGGCAGAGCACGACATTGCTGCCGAGTCGCCGCAGCGCCTGCGCGAGACCGACGGAGGTCGTGGTCTTACCTTCGCCGGCTGCCGTGGGGTGTACGGCGGTGACGACGACGAGCTTCCCTCGCACCGGGCGTGTCGCGACCTCCAGCGGCAGCTTGGCCTTGTAGCGCCCGTACAGATCGATCTGCTCCTCGTTCAGCCCGAGATCGGCGGCAACATCGCGGATCGGGCGCAGCGTCACAGCTTGGGCAATCTCGAGATCGGTCGGCATCAATCAGTGTGACGGTGCGGTGAATGTCAGGCCGAAGAAGCGCACGGCATTCTCGGCAGTCTGCTGGGCCAGTGCTGCGGCGCTGGTGCCGCGCACGACCGCCAGCCGCTCGACGATGGCCGGCAGAAACGACGACTCGTTGCGCCGACCGCGATGCGGCACCGGGGCGAGATAGGGCGCGTCCGTCTCCACGAGCAGCTGCGCATCGGGAACCATGGCGACGACGTCGTCCCGTTCCCAGGTCTTGAACGTCGCGATGCCGCTGATCGAGATGTACCACCCGGCGTCGATTGCGACGCGTGCGAGCGCTGGCGACCCGGTGAAGCAATGCAGCACACCACAGACACCGCGCGCGGCTGCATGACGCAGCATGTCACTCGTGTCGTCCTCTGCCTGACGCGTGTGCACGACGACCGGCAGGGCGAGCTCCGCCGCGAGATCGAGCTGCAGCTGGAATGCACGCTGCTGAAGCTCGCGCGGGCTGTGGTCGTAGTAATAATCGAGTCCGCACTCTCCGATCGCGACGGCGCCGTCAGCGACGCGGGCACGCAGCAATGGCATGTCGCGGGCGGCGTCGAACTTGTCGGCCTCGTGCGGGTGCACTCCGGCGGTGAACGACAGCCGATGCGGATCGGAGACTGCGAGATCGCGCGCTGCCGCAGACGTTTCACCGATGATCACGACATGCGTGAGGCCAGTGTCCCACGCACGCTGCAACATCGCGGGCCGGTCCGCATCGAACTTCTCGCCCGCGAGGTGCGCATGACTGTCAATCAGCACGCACGACCCCCGCAACGACAAAACCGCCGCACAAGGCGGCGGTCCGTCGCATCGTCGTGCGGGAACAGCAGCTCACCGCGTGACGGCCTCACCAGCGCGCTTCGGCTTCACGTCGTTCGCACGCGCAGCGACGCCACTGGCGGCCTTCCGCGGGAATTTCTGCTCGATCCAGAGCAGCACCGGGCCGGCAACGTAAATGGAGCTGAATGTGGCGACGAAAATGCCGAACGTCATGACCCACGCGAACGGACGGATCACTTCGCCCGCGAACAGCAGCAGTGCGAGTGAGGCCGCGAACGTGGTGGCATGCGTCATGATGGAGCGCGGCAGCGTGTCGTTGATGGAGCGATTCAGCACGTCATGAAGCGACGTGCGACCGGCAGTTCTCAGGTTCTCGCGCACTCGATCGAAGATGATGATGGTGTCGTTCATCGAGTAGCCGAGCAGAGTAAGAATCGCGGCAACGACCGTCAGCGATACCTCGAGGTGCAGCAGCTTGATGAATGCCAGCGTGATGATGGTGTCGTGCAACGTTCCGACGACCGCAGCCACGCCGAAGCGCCACTCGAACCGAAATGCAAGGTAGATCAGCGTCGCGATGGAGACGAGCACCATGGCGAGGACGGCGCGCCGACTGAGTTCTTCTCCGACCTTCGGGCCGATGGACTCGGTCCTGGCGACGGTGTACGTGTCGGCACCGAGTGTCTTCGAGAGCGCGGAGCGGATCTGGTCCTCGACCTTATCGGCACCCGCAGCCTGCGAGGCAACGAGTTCCTTGTCCTGCGCGCGGATGGTGAACTCGTCAGCCCCACCGTACTGCTGCACCTCGGCACCCTTGATACCCGCGCCGTCGAGGGCAGCGCGAATCTTCGAGGCATCGGTCGGCTGCTTGAACTTCAGTTGCACGAGCGTGCCGCCGGTGAATTCCACGGAGTAGTTCGGGCCGCCCGTGACTGCGAAGGACGCGAGCCCGATTGCCATGAAGGCGATCGTCGCAATGGCGGCGACCTTCCACCACTTGATGAAGTCGTACTTGGTGTTGTGAAAGATTCGCAGCATCAGATGCTCAGAGGCTTCGTGCCGCCGGTGCGGTCAAGCCAGAGGAGGAGAAGGGTCCGCGTCACGAAGAGGGCCGTGAACAGCGAGGCGGCGACGCCAACCACCAGCGTGACGGCGAAGCCGCGCACTGGTCCCGTGCCGTACTGATACAGCACGGCACCCGACAGAATCGTCGCGACGCTCGTGTCGACGATCGCGCTCAGGGCATGCTTGAAGCCTTCATCGATCGAGAGGCGGGCCGACTTGCCGCGATCCATCTCCTCGCGGATGCGCTCGAAGATCAGCACGTTCGCATCCACCGCGATGCCGACGCCGAGCACGAGGCCGGCGAGCCCGGGGAGTGTCAGCGTGGCGCCGAAGCCCGCGAGAATGGCGAGCGTGAAGAAGATGTAGAGCGCCAGCGCGACACAGGCCACCATGCCGCTGAAACGGTAGTACCCAACCATGATGACGATCACCATCATGATCGCGATGCCGAACGCCAGCTTGCCCTTGTCGATCGAGTCCTGGCCAAGACTTGCACCGATGTTGCGGATCTCGGCAACCTTGATCGCGACCGGCAAGGCGCCGGCGCGCAGGACGAGTGCGAGATCCTGCGCATCCTGCAACGTCCCGCCACCGAGCGTGATCTGGCCGTTCCGGCCGATTGCGCTGTTGATGGTCGGTGCAGTGACGACGCGGTCGTCGAGGACGACGGCCATGTTGTCGCGGATATGCTTGCCAGTCTCGCGGCGGAAGATGCGACCACCCTCCGCGTTGAACTCGAATTCAACGATGAATCCGCCCTCGAGCTGGTTGCTGTTCGGCTTGGCGTTGGTGAGGTATTCGCCGGTGATGATCGGTCGGCTGTCCAGCACGTACAGTTCGCGATATGCGCCCTGACCCGGCGCAGCGGCAATGGTGTCGCTGCCGAAGCGGATGACCTTGCCCGGCGCGATCGCAGCCTTCACGGTGCTGTCTGAGAGCAGACCGTCGAGGCGCTTCACATCGGTCTCCTTCACGAAATACTGACCGGGGAACTGACCCGGCTGGATCGCACGCGTGAAGGCACCGTTCGCATCCTTCGCAACTGCATCGGGCGCCACGGCTGCCTTTGCCGAATCCGCACCAGCCTTCTTCGTCGTGTCACCGCTCAGCAACCCGCTGAGCGGGGCTGCGGCAGAGGGGCCCTTCGCCGCACCCGGCGCAGCCACTGCGACATCGAGACCACGGGCGCGCACGACCGCATCCATACGCGGCAATGACTTCTCCAGCGCGTTCGTCTTGTCGACGATCTGGAACTGCAGGAACGCTGCCGTCGAGATCAGCTCTTTCGCGCGCTGCTGATCATCGATGCCCGGCAGTTCGACGATGATACGATCGTCTCCAGCCTGCTGCACGACGGGCTCGGACACGCCGAACTGGTCGACGCGATTGCGGACGGTCGTCAGCACGCGACCGATGGCGTCCTTCTTGTCGGCGACGGCGCCCTTGCTTTCGTCGATCTCGAGGGCGAGGTGCATGCCGCCCTGCAGGTCGAGACCGTACTTGAGCGGCCAGAGGCGCTTGGTGGTTTCGACGAACGTGCCGTCAGGCGTCTGCTCGCGCACGGCAGTGTTGCGCGGGAAGAGAGCGAAAACCGAGAGCCCGATGGCGGCGGCAATCAGGAGGAGGCGGGACCGCAGACTGTTCATGCCCTGCAGTGGATGAAGGGGAGACGTTGGATGTACAGCGTAGCCGTGCAAGGTAGCTGGTTCAGTCGAAGCTGGTCAACGCAGTCCGGGCTGCTATCTCATCAGCGGCAAGCTGCGCCGTCAGTTCCTCGAGTCCGTCGAAGCGGCGGATGGCGCGCAGGGGCGCGACGATATCGATACGCAGGTTGGCCCCGTAGAGATCCCCGGAGAAGTCGAACAGGTGTGCTTCCACTGTCTGGCGGGCGTCGGCGACGGTCGGCCGCGCCCCGAGATTCATCATCGCACCGAACGGTCCGGCAGGCGTCTGGACGATCGCCGCGTAGACGCCGGCGGGCGGCAGCAGCTTGCGCGCCGGTGGCGTCCCGAGATTGATGGTGGGGAAACCGATGGTGCGCCCGCGCTGATCGCCGCGCAGGACAACGCCGGCCAGCGAGTACCGTCGGCCCAGCATGCGCCGCGCGGCCTCCAGATCGCCATTGGCCACCGCGGTGCGAATTCCGGACGACGACACCACCGTGCCGTCGCCGAGGCTGACCCGCTCGACCTGCTCGACCGCGAATCCGTCGGAGCGGCCGAGCGCCATGAGGTGTTCGCGGCCGCCGGCGCGGTCGCGCCCGAACCCGTGGTCATGTCCGATCATCAGCGCCTCCATCCGGAAGCGCGGCCGCAGCACCTGCCGCACGAACTCGGCGGCCGTCAGCTCGGCAAGGTCGCGCGTGAACGGCAGCACGGCGCAGTAGTCGATGCCGATCGTGGCGAGTGCCTCGAACTTTTCCATGCCTGGGGTGAGCAGCATGGGTACGGCACTGGGCCTGACGACCTCGTTCGGATGCGGAGCGAACGTCACGAGCACGCTGGCCATTCCAGCCGCGCGTGCACGCGCGGCAAGCCGGTGCAGCACGTCGAAGTGACCGAGGTGCACCCCATCGAACGTCCCGACGGTGACGGCCGTGCGCCCGACGTTCTCGGGAAGTGCCGACAGCTGGCGCAGTTCAGGCATCGCGCATGACGACTCGGGGCTGCCAGCGGTCACCGACACGCTCGCCGAGCGCGATCAGGCCGCCATGCTCCGCCGCGACGAGCGCCACATGCGAGCTCTGCTGCAGCGGTTCCTCGGTGACGGCGATGTCCAGCCCGCGGCGGATGCGATGCACTTCATCGTTGGTGAGCGCGACCTGCGGCATGTGCGGCAGCGCGTCCAGTGGCGGACGCAGGCGCGGTGCGTCGTCGCGCAGCGCAAGCACCGGCTGCGCGTCGTCCACATGAAACGCGCCTGCGGCCACACGCCGCAGTGCACGAAGGTGTGCCGCACTGTGCACGGCGCGCGCCAGATCGCGGGCAAGTGAACGCACATACGTGCCGCCCCCGCACACGATCCGCACGTCGCAGGAGTCGCCATGCCACGCCAGCAGTTCCCACGAATGCACCGTGATGTTCACCGGCTTGAGCTCGAGCATCACGCCGGCGCGCGCCGCCTCGTAGGCACGCTGGCCATCGACACGCTTCGCCGAGAAGGATGGCGGCACCTGCGAGATCACGCCGGTCAGCCCAGGCAGTGCCGCGCGCACCGCAGATTCGCCCGGCGGCGGCGCTTCACGAATCACCGTGCCAAGCAGATCCTCGGTGTCGGTCTCACTGCCAAATTGAATCGTCGCGTCGTAGACCTTCGGCTCGCCCGGGATGTATGGCAGCAGTCGCGTCGCGCGTCCGGTGAGCAGCACGAGCAGCCCGGTCGCAAACGGATCGAGCGTGCCGGCGTGGCCGATCCTCTTCTCGCGCACCGCACGACGGGCGGCCAGCACGGCATCATGAGATGAGATGCCGGCCGGCTTGTCGAGCAGGAGGAGCCCGTCAGTCGCTGCGGTCGTCATCGTCGCCGGCGACGGGGGTCTCGCCGGACGTCTCGACCGCGTCGTCGTTGCTTTCGGACGTCTTGATCTGCGCCAGCAACGTCTCGATGCGGGCGGCGTATGCGATGCTCTCGTCCACCTTGAAGAAGATCTCCGGCGCAGCGCGGAGCCGCAACGCGCGGCCGACCGGGCCGCGCAGCTGTGGAGCCAGGTCATGCAATCCTTCGCGCGCGAGCCGCTTCGCGTCCTCGTCGCCGAGGATGCTGACGAAGATCTTCGCGGTGCGAAGGTCGCGGGACACCTCGACGCTCGTGACCGTCACGAACGCCCCGGTGATGCGCGGGTCCTGCACATCACGCGAGAGCACTCGCGCGACCTCTTCCCGTATTGCTGCGGCCACCCGATCCGGGCGGCGTTCGTTTCCAGCCATCAGTCTCTCCAGTGCGCGGCGGGCCACAGCGGCCGGTCCCTCACGCAGTGGCCCCCGCAGTGCGGGTGCACCGAGGGGGCCACGATAAGAATCCAGCGCCTCAGAGCGTGCGCGCGATTTCCTCGGTGCGGAAGCACTCGAGCACGTCGCCGACCTTGATGTCGTTGAAGTTCTCGATGGCGATACCACACTCGTAGCCTTCCTTCACTTCCTTCACGTCGTCCTTGAAGCGGCGCAGCGAGGAGATGCTGCCCTCGTACACTTCCACACCGTCGCGGATGACGCGCATCTTCCCCTGCCGGTTCATCATGCCGTTGCGCACCATGCAGCCGGCAATCGCGCCGAGCTTCGGCACACGGAACACCTCGCGCACCTCGGCCTCTCCGAAGATCACTTCGCGCTGTTCCGGGCGGAGCATGCCTTCCAGCGCAGACTTCACGTCGGAGACCGCCTCGTAGATGATCCGGTACAGCTTAATGTCCACACCCTCACGCTCGGCCGCCGAGCGCGCCTTGTTGTCGGGGCGCACGTGGAAGCCGATGATGATGGCCCCGGCAGCCTTCGCGAGCAGGATGTCGCTCTCGGAGATTGCACCGACACCGCGCTGAATGACCTCGACCTGCACTTCGGCATTCGACAACTGCTGCAGTGCGTCGGCGAGAGCTTCCGCCGGTCCGCCCTGGTCAGCCTTGATCAGCATCTTGAGCGTCCGCTTCTCGCCCGAGTTCGCCGCGGCCATGAAGTCCGCCAGCGACACCGAGGACTTGGTGGTGCGACGGCTGCGTGCCTCACGCTCGAGCCGCTCGCGACGCTGCGCGATCTCGCGCGCCTCCGAGGCATCCTCGACGACGACGAACTGGTCTCCGGCCATCGGTACACCGGTCATGCCAAGCACCTGCACCGGGATGGCCGGACCCGCCGACTTCACGATCTTGCCCCGCTCGTCGAGCAGGGCGCGCACACGACCGGAGAAGACACCGCAGATGAAGTCATCGCCGACCTTCACCGTACCAGTCTGGATCAGCACCGTGGCGACCGGGCCCTTGCCCGGATCGAGTTGCGCCTCGACCACCGCACCCTGCGCACGACGCGTCGGGTTGGCTTTCAGGTCGAGAATTTCCGCCTGCAGCAGGATCTGGTCGAGCAGCTGGTCGACGTTCGTGCCCTTCTTCGCGGAGATGTCGCTGGCGAGGACGCTGCCACCGAAATCCTCCAGAATGACGTTCTGCTGTAGCAGGTCCTGCCGCACTTTCGGGGCATCGGCGCCTGGCGCATCGATCTTGTTGATCGCGACGACGAGCGGGACGCCGGCGTTCTTCGCATGCGAGATCGCCTCGATGGTCTGCGGCATCACCTTGTCGTCCGCTGCGACGACCAGCACGACGATGTCGGTGACCTGTGCACCGCGCGCACGCATGGCCGTGAAGGCCTCGTGTCCCGGCGTATCGAGGAACGTGATGGTCTTGCCACCGGCAACCGTGACGTGATATGCACCGATATGCTGCGTGATCCCGCCGGCTTCGCCCGCGACCACGTTCGCCTTGCGGATGTAGTCGAGCAGCGACGTCTTGCCATGATCGACGTGACCCATGATCGTGACGACCGGCGGACGCGAGACGAGGTCCTCGGCGGCATCGATGATCTTGTCGCCTTCTTCCTCGACCTGATACTCCTCTTCCTTCACCGCCTGGAACCCGAACTCGCCCGCGATCAACTCGATCTGGCCGAAGTCGAGGCGCTGGTTGATGGTGACCATCAACCCCAGGTGCTTGAAGGCGAAGCCGACGATCTCGGTGGCGGCGACCTTGAGAATCTGCGCCAGTTCGGAGACCGTGATGAATTCGTTCACGCGAACCGTCGTGCGCTCACGCTCGGCGGCTGCCGCGCGGAAGGCCTCGAGTTCTTCGCGAGACGCCGAGTCATCGAAGCGACGGCCACGACGTGCGGGGCCGCGCAAGGCACTCATCGTCTTGGAGATGTTCGCATCGACCACGGCCTGATCGACCGAGCCGCGCTTGCCCTTCTTGCCGCCACCGCGACGCGGGTCACCACCGGCACGTGGCGCGGCGCTGCCAGCAGCAGGCGCGCCCGCAGGACGCGGCGGACCACCGCCAGGCGGTCGCACTGCGGGACCGCCGAAGGACGGCGACGCCGATGCGACCGGGCGTGGGCCGTTGAAGCTGCCCCCACCCTGCCCGGGGCGACCGCGCGGCGGCAAACCAGCACCGGCAGCGCGCGGGCGATCAGGAAGACCAGCTGACGCCGGACGGAGTGGTGGCCGGCCCGTGCTCGGCGGACCACTGGTGACGTTCTGCTGCGTCGTCGGCGAGGCAGATGCGTATGGCTTCGGCATCGACGGCGGCGGCAAGGACGGCGGCGAGACGGTTTCCGGGCGAATAATCACCGGCACCGGAACCGGCGCGGCGACTGGCGGTGCGACATCCACGCCATCGTGCGCGGTGGCGTCGACGGGCTCCGGCGCCGGAGGCGCAATGAGAACGGGCGGCGGTGGCGGCGCGGCAGCGGCGATTGCAGCGACATGCGCAGCCTCGGCAGCAGCGACCGCGTCGGCTTCAGCCTGTGCGACCGCATCATGGATCGCCTGTTGCGCCGCAACGTCGGCGGCCTTGCGTCGGCGGACGGCCGGCGCACCTGACTCAGGCTCTGACGGTTCCGCTGCGGCGACAGGGACCGCGACGGCAGGCTCTGCGACAGGCGCGGCGCCCTTGCGGCGGCGCGCCGCTGCGGGAGCCGGTGCATTGGCCTTGGCCATGCGAACCCGCTTCTCGCGCTCCCACCGTGCCCGGATCCGTGACACCTGATCGTCGGTCAGCCCGCTCTGCGGGCTCAGCACCGGTACATCCATCGAGCGCAACATGGCGATGACCTCATCCACGTTGATCTCGAATTCACCGGCCATATCCATGACGCGCAACTTGCTCAAACCCAGCCTCCGAAAGTCACTCCGAGCGCCCGGTGTCGAGCCCGATGGCTCGAACGCCCCGCGCCAACCCTGCGTCGGTAATCCCCACCGCTGCAGTCTGCTCGCGTCCGCATGCAGCGCCCAACTCGTCCGCCGACAACACCTCGATGATGTCGATTCCCTTCGCCTTCAGAAGCGGGATGACCTTATCGCGACTGTGCCGCGACACATCGTGAGCGACGACGGCAAGCTTGAGCGTGCCCTTCTTCGCCTCGACCCGCACCTGCTCCACTCCAACCACGACCAACCGCCCGCGAAACCCGAGCCCGAGCAACGCCGCCAGCTTGCGAGCTCCGGCTGCATCGCTCAGGCGCTGACTCCGTTCGGGGTGCCGCCTTCGTCGGTGGCATCGTCCGTCGTGAGTTCATCCAGAATTCCCATGATCCGATCTGCCTCGGCCGGCGCAATTCCAGGCAGCTTGAGGAAATCGCCCCGCTCGAGATCAATGATATCGTTGAGGGTCCGGTACCCGCCTGCCTCGAGCACGGCAACCGTTCCCATCGACAACCCTTCCAGCGCCGACAGCGGCACGTCCGCGACCGGCTCCTCAGGCAGCGGCGCAAAACCGGGGCCGCCTTCGGTGCGCTCCACCCACTCACGGCTCGAATACAGATCGATCTTCCAACCCGTCAGCTCCGAGGCCAGGCGAACATTCTGGCCATTGCGACCGATCGCCAGCGACAGCTGATCCTCGTCCACGACCGCCTGGATCGTCTTGGTACCCGGATCACTGAACACGCGCGCGACCTTGGCCGGTGCCAGCGCGAGTTTCGCGAAGCGCTCCGGATCGGCTGACCACGGAACGATGTCGATGCGCTCGCCACCCAGTTCGTTCACGACGGCTTGTACGCGCGCTCCCTTCAGGCCCACGCATGCGCCGACCGGATCGATCGCGTCATCACGCGAGAATACCGCGATCTTCGTGCGACTGCCGACTTCACGCGCTGCGGCGCGAATCTCGACCACCGCCTGCTGAATTTCAGGCACTTCGAGCTTGAAGAGCGCCTGAACGAACAGCGGATCAGAACGACTGAACACGAGGCGCGGCCCTTTCGGCGTGTCCTCGACCTTCTTCAGGACGGCGCGGATCGTCTCACCCTGATGGTAATGCTCGCGATGGTTCTGTTCGCGGTAGGGGATGATGGCCTCCGCCTCGCGATGACGGTTCAACATGAGCACCAGCTTGCCGCGCTCGATCTGCTGCACCTCACCCGAGAAGAGATCGCCGACGCGACCGGAGAACTCGTCCTTGATCTTCGTGCGCTCGCCCTCGCGGACGCGCTGCAGGATGCGTTGCTTGGCGGCCTGCACGGCAGTGCGGCCGAACTCGGCGAATTCGATGGGGGTCTCCATCACGTCACCGACCTCGAAGCTCTCGTCGAGGAAGCGGGCTTCCTCGAGCGTGACTTCGCGAATCGGGTCCGTGACTTCCGCCGCGACGGTGCGCAGGCGGACGATCCGGATTTCACCCTTCGTCTCGTCGATCTCGACTTCGGCATCGACCGTCGGCCCGTATTTCCGGCCGAGCGCCGCCAGAATGCCATCCTGCAACAGCGCGCGCAACTCCTCGCGGTCCATCTGCTTGGAGTTGGTGAGTTCCTTGATCGCGTTCAGAATATCCATCAATCCCTCTTCCTTCTATCGATTCCAGGTGACAACCAGCCGCGCGGTTTTCACGTCGGCGAGTGCCACCCGATGCTCCGTTCCCTGATCATCCTGCACGACACCGGTGTCGACGTCCGCATGCTCGTCGACGCCGAGCAGCGTGCCCTCGACCCTGCTCCCACTCAGCGCACCGCTCGTCACCGCCACGCGGCGCCCAGCGAAGCGACGCCAGTCCGCCGCATGCCGCAGCGGGCGATCCATGCCCGGCGACGACACTTCCAATCTGTACGTCTCGGCGACGAGCTCAGAACCATCGAGCACCGCTTCGATGGCGCGCGAGACTGCCGCGCAATCCTCGATCGTGATCTTCGCGCCGTCAGGACGGTCGATGCGCACCTCGAGC
>Ga0105045_10000939_pt1 | contig 22887 bp, 15 predicted proteins | sample MAT02_FD_78089 | JGI IMG/M metagenome (GOLD analysis project Ga0105045, IMG submission 78089) | Freshwater microbial communities from Lake Fryxell liftoff mats and glacier meltwater in Antarctica - MAT-02 (megahit assembly) | ecosystem: Environmental > Aquatic > Freshwater > Ice > Liftoff... | reverse complement strand
ATAATACAATTTTTTTGGTAAGAATTTCTATTTCAATTTTACCTTTTTGATAATCATAGCCAGGCTGCGCAAGACAATAATTGCATAAAAAAGTAAAAATAAATAAACCTGCGTACTTCCGATTCATCTATCGGCAGTGCGCAGGCTATTCATTCGCCCTCAATGAGCTCTATTCCTGGGTTTAAAAAAGCGGCGATTTACGCCTATTCACTAATGACTTACTACCAATTTCCTGACCGCCATACGGCCTTCGCCTTCTACCTGCAAAAGATATATTCCGTCGGCGAGCCCTTGTAAATCTAATGCCGTGCGGGAAGTGGTCATATTTCCCTGCAATACAAGTCTTCCCATTCTATCCATCACCGAAAAACGGCCTGCCGAAATTGCTGTTTCAATCGTTACCTGATCGCTCGCCGGATTGGGGTATAAACGCAGGTATGCGTTGTCATTTTTCAATTGTCGGGTTCCGGTAACAACTAGCGAAAGGGCACTGCATTCCTTACCCACAATGTCGTCGGCATAGGAGCGCATTGTTTCAAGCACATCTACCCCGGGCTGGTGGCTTTCGCGGGCAAATATATAAGCATAGTCGAGATGCTGCGTATCGCCCGGAGCAAAGGTGAAGGGGCCTGATGAAGCAATCATTTTAGGGTCGCCGGGGGCGTTGTTTGCGTTGGATTCCGTCCATCCACCTGCGAGCGGATAATCGGGGTCGGTGCCAAAAGTACCTTGCAGAAGCGGGTCAGAATCGCCAGGATAGGCATATTTACTTGGGGTAAATGGAAACATATTAGGATTGTACCCGATTCCTTCATACACCTGCGACGAGCCATCAGCCCATAGTCCGGTAAGTGCAAAGTATTGCCCAACAACAGTTTGTGGATCATCGGTTGCGAAAGGAAAACCGCTGCCAGTGTTGTAACGCGACATGGAGTAGGCTAGTCCCAATCTTTCATTATCGGCTACGCCATCGCCCCAGCCGCTAGTCTGATTGCCGTAAGCAGTGTATCCTTCTGCCAGCATTGCATCATCAGTCTGATTTGCATCGGCAAATGCCCCTCCGAGCAGACGCATACCAACTACCCCAAGGTCATCCATGTATCCGGCACTGCCGCCAAACGGCGAATCAAAGTCATCTCCATTGTACGCGTATACCATGCTACGGCTTACATCCGTGCCCGCATAATCGTCGGTGTAGTTGCCCAGATCAAAATCATTCCATACGCCCAAATAGGCATCGCTGTAAGTTAGGTTGCTTCGATTTACAATGCGTTGATTTACAAAAACGGTATTAAAGAGCGCGGCATCGGTCGAATTGTAGGTATAAGTCATCGTGTGCAGTTCGATACCAGCCCTGGCTTGACCTTGTGCTGGATTATCGTTCATCACGCTGTAAATGGCAAGATCGCCGCATATGCGGGGGTGGTCGCCGAGATCGGGATTGTAGATGCCATCATTGTTAGAGTCTACAAATGGTGCCAGATATTGGGCAAACCCTTGATCGGTGTCGCCTTCAGCGGGCCATGTGATAAAATCGGGCGGCATAATATAGCCTCCCGGAAAGGCAATAGTTGGGTCGCATTGCGGATCATAAACGCAGTCAAAATACAAATCGTGGTTGGTTACCTGAGCTTCTGTAATAGTCCAAAATCTATTAAATGCCTGCTGCACTTCGGGGGTTGATTGTAAGCTTCCATCAGCCGTGAGCGGCCCGGGGCCAAATACACAGGATCCATCACAATAACCCTGAGAAGATGACACTAGAGACTGATCAGGTGCTCTGCCGCCGAAAAAAAGTCCGGCACTGTAGATTGCATAAATACCACTTCCAGCAGGTGCTTCAAAGCCAGGGGCTAATCCATCCGCATTGTTAAACATTCTGCCGTCGGTATTTAGTCCGTAGGCTATGTTGTTGGCGCTTATGGAAATGTGGGCCGATTGCGCGAAGACAGCGACCGGAAATAAAAACGAAACAAGGGTCAGAGTTTTTAGCATGATTTTTTTTCTTCGAAGTAAGCGAAGGGTTCAGGAAAAATCAAATCAGCGTTTGGATTAAATAAACAGCCCTGAACTCACTTTGAAGAATTGAAACGCGCCTTCCGTTCGGTTTTAATTCACGATTAATGAGAATTATTGACCCTTCAAGGGTTAATTACACGGAAATTTTATACCATTCAAAGGCATTTTTAGCGAGTGATTCCCTGTGGTTGGGGTGGGCTATTGCGATAAGCTGACGCATCCTTTCGCGCAAGGGCTGACCGTGCAGGTAGGCCACGCCGTACTCTGTAACTACGTAATGCATATGTGCGCGCGTGGTCACCACCCCCGCGCCATCCTTGAGGCGGGGCACTATTTTGCTCTCACCGGTTTTGGTTACAGATGGCAATGCGATAATGGGCTTCCCCCCTTCACTCTTGGCGGCACCGCGTATAAAATCCATTTGGCCGCCCACTCCGCTGTATATTTTACTGCCAATGGAGTCGGCACAACCTTGCCCGGTAAAGTCTACTTCTATGGCGCTGTTTACCGCAGCTACTTTTGGGTTTTTGCGTATCACATTGGTGTCGTTCACGTAGGCAATATCCAGAAAGCGCACCTTGGGATTGTCGTCAATAAAGTCATACAGGCGTTTACTGCCAAGCGCAAAACCCGTTACGATATGGTACGGATGTATAGCCTTGTGCTGATTGGTTATAATACCCCGCTCTACCAGGTCAATCAGCCCATCGCTGAACATTTCGGTATGCACGCCGAGTTCCTTGTGTCCGCGCATGGCTTCCAGCGCAGCATTGGGTATAGCGCCTATGCCCATCTGCAGGGTGGCTCCATCGTCGATAAGCCCGGCTACAAAATTGCCTATTTGGCGTTCCGCATCGGTAAGGGGTTTTTGAACGGGCGAATAAATGGGGTAATCTACTTCCACCAGGGCTGCAAATTCGCTGACGTGGAGATAGCCGTCGCCGTGGGTTCGGGGTAGGTTTGGGTTTACTTCTGCAATAACTATTTTGGCTGTTTTGGCTGCTGCCAACGAAGCATCTACCGAAGGCCCCATCGTTACGTAGCCATTTCTATCGGGAGGCGATACCATAAGCATAGCCACATCAAGCGGTATGATACCCTTGCGGAAAAAGTAGGGTATTTCGCTTAGAAAACAGGGTATGTAATCGGCCCTTCCTTCCTGCACTGCCTTGCGCACATTGGCACCGACAAAAAAGTTGTTTAGCCGAAAACTCTGCTCCATACCTGATTCAGCGTAGGGCGCAGGTCCTTCGGTATGCATATGGTATAATTGCACATTTCTCAATTCAGGAGCGCGTGCCGTCATGGCCGCTATAAGCACCTGAGGGGCGCAAGCTACGCTGTGTATAAATACTCTGTCATTGCTTTTTATTAGCGCAGCGGCAGCTTCGGGGGTAGTATATTTCACACGTACTATTTATAAGGGCAGCCAAATATACTACTTAGCAATAGGGTCATGTGCGAATTAAAATCTGCCTGCTATAGCTTTAGCGCAAGCGTATCGCTTACTGTTACTTTGGCATTGTCGACCGGATAATGCAGCAAGATGGGCGCATCGAAAACTCACTCCAACTGACACGAATTGCGTATTTTATCCCGAAATAAGTAAGTTGTTATTTGATCGTTTTATTCTTTACTTCCAAACTTACAGGTATGAACAAACGGACTATCGAACCAGTGTAAGCTGGCATATATCTTTTGTAGAGCTTGAATATCTCAAAGTTTGAATAATCAAGAGCGCATCTTTGGTTGCGGTATTTTTCTTCCACAGATTGTGCACAGCCCCATAGCGGTTGAAGGCGCTGAACCACAGGCTTATACCCGTGGATCAGCATCACATTTGCAGTGGCTTTGGCGGAATTTTTGCCTTCCAATTACAGAAAATTGATTACCCAAAAATTATCAGAATACGCCCGATTGAATGGGATGTGAAATCGCAAAAATTATGACAAAGTATTGGGATTCTTTATTGTGAGCTCAAGGGATTGGGATAATTCTTAAAAAAATCAATTTCTTCAACAAATTAAATATCGCACCGGCTCAAAGGAAATACCTTTTGAATGGATTTAGTTAATGCAAAGCTGTTATGCTCTACGGCAAAACAAATTGAACTGACAGGGTATATTGCACAGGAACTACCCTATTTCGCTGCTGGCCCGGAATCCATTTTGGCATCGATTTCACCAATTCCAGTGCCACATCATCGCATCCTCCTCCAATGCCTCTTGGAATTTGAGCATTCTTGATCGTTCCATCGGTTTCTACCACAAAGGAGACGTAAACCGTACCGCTAATACCACCTTCTTTTGCGGCGTCGGGATACACTAAATTTTTATCGATATACTTCATCAATGCATCGTGAAATATTTCGCGTGCTTCTGCTTTGGTTCCTCCTGCCGACATAATCAGCGCATTAATTTTTGGGAACTCTTTGTAAAGCGCTATAATTGGCTTGTCGATCCCGCCGTCGCATATTCGGCGGATGATTTCTTGTTCATTCATTGTTTCCTTTTCCATTTGAATGTCATAAATCGAAAAAAGTAACCCTCCAAGAATCCAAAATCATCTGAAAGATTTCAGAATTATGCAATTGTTACTTAGCTCTCTTGAAGTGTTTTAAATTCGGTTGAAGAAATAAGTGTAATCAAGATGAACCTTTACAACCATTCAATAATTAGAAAGAGACGTTGTGCTATTATTTCAATTGGGGTCGAGGCTGCATAAACCATACCCCATTATCAAAACCTTCTTGCTAAGAATATTCGCTATCGATGGGTTCTAAATCTGTGATTACGGGTTTTAAAGTTATCGGTCTGGCGAAATTTTCGACCTATCTGAATTCAGTCCTTCTGTTATTCGTCATCTTCCGCGAAATAACCTCACCAAGCCTCCAAATCCTAAACCCCCGTTTTCCTAATGCCAAACATCCTTTTCGCGGGTCACAAAATCTACAAAACGCACGGGTTTGCGTCCCAATATCTTTTCCACCCAATCTGATGTAGGTGGCGTAGACTGAAACCGCGGTAGGTAGTGTAGCATGATCATTACCAAGATAAAGGGTGTAGGGACTTTCTGTTTTTTCTTTTCCAGAAAAAAGGACAAAAGGTTGGGGGATACGAATTGAATGCGCCGCCCCAATATATGGCTGAGAACTTGGCAGATGGCTGAAAAACTCAGCTGTTCATCATTAGTGAGTTCGACAGCCTTGTTGCGGTATTGTTCTGATTGCAAGAGCACCTGCGCAGCAACTTCACCCACGTCCTTCAAGTCTACGACGGTAAATTTGACTTTTCCGGCAGGAAGGTAAACGCGGTCTTTTTCCACAATCTCATTGCGCAAGGTGGTGCTAAAATTTTGCATGAAATAGGCCGGTCGCAAAAAAGTGTAAGGAATCCCGCAATCGGTTATCAACTTCTCAATTTGATGGTGAGGTATGAGCTTGCTCTTTTCTGCCCCTTGCACCGAGAGGAATACCAGGTGCTTCATACCTTGCTTCACTGCCGCTTCTACCAGCGGCCGGAAGTGCTTCTCCACATCGGCGAGTTGTGGCGGACGCAATAAAAACAGAACGTCGATATGTGAAAGGTACTGCCCGAAGCGCTCTGTGCGATCAAAGTCAAACTCCACCATTTCCAAACCTGAGAATGCTGCCAAAGAGTCGCGACCCTTTTCAACATCGCGAAGCCCTGCAAGTATGCGGTGAGCACCCCGCTTGGGTACAAGGGCTTTGAGCACTTCCATTCCTACGTTGCCGGTAGCACCGGTAATAAGTATTTGCATGGATGGTAAAACTACGAACTCAATAAGGACATTTGGCCGTTATGGATTTCGGCTTCCCACTTGGCTGGCATGAAATCGGCAGATCGGGCTGGCCGATGGCATCAAAACCTTTACTCCAACAATACTTGTCCTTACCAGAGATATATGGAATACGCAGCTATTCTCTTAGCAAGAAAAACGCCCTGAGTTCAACCATCTGAGTTTGTAGCATCGCAATTCAGTGTTAGGTTAATGGATAACGGTGGAAACAAGGTGCATGGTGACTTCCGTCAAAAATTTGGCATTTAGCACGTTGTCTTTTAACTTTCTCATCGCCATAATACCTTCGGCAATTGCGAATAAATAGCACGTTGCCACTCTCAAAAATCAGCTCAATTACTTAACGGAAATGCTTGTCGTAACCCAATGATTCGAAATCCACATCCTTAAAAAAGGCGCTCATCAAATACAGGTTTTGCTTGTTCGGATATGGCCTAAAATTAACGAAGTAAGGTATCCGTTTCTTGTTTTATCATTGCTTTGGCAGTATCCCAATTCAAAGAATTTGGCGATAGCTCAAACGCAGTGCAAGAGAAGTGCCACCAACCAAAACGAGCCCTGAGAACGCTGGTCTGCCCTTGGCGGACCTTCTGAGTTCCAGAAGTCGTTCGCCGGCTGCTTGTTTGTGTCACCTCGAAATTCAGATTTGCCCAGCTCTAAAAAGTGAGCCATAAACGAGAAGGTCACAACTTACCTGCACATCAAGTTGGTAACTATTTTTTCGATGGTTTCGACAGGATATACTTCGCGAATTATTTTCCAATCTTCCATTGATCTATACCCGATAACCCTACTGATGACCTGCATTTTGTGTGCATTAAAATCAAGTATATCGGAATCAGTATCCCAAAATAAATAAGTTGGAAGATCGCGCACACTCCAAGGAGATTCTATTTCGCACAGACATAGAATGGAGCGGCGCGTGCCTTAATCGCATGTTGATTACGAGCTTCAAATTTTTCTCTGCTCTTATTTTCATAAAAACTTCACCGCGTTTCAAAACTTCCCTGCGCTTAATTATCCCACCTTTGCAGCCGATGGAAGATTTTGGCCGGGATCAGGAGGTATGGAATGTGCGCACCCACGCTTTGGGCGTCATTGCCGGACTGGTGGGCATCCCGGTTTTGCTCGCAATGGCATCACTTCAGCCGGAAGGTATCGTTGTCGACGAGTTCACCGCACTTTGCATTTACGGACTGGGTTTCTTGATGGTCTTTACTTTCTCTGCGCTCTACCATTTTTTCGAAACCCCCAAAAGAAAGTACGCGCTTGAGATTTGGGATCATTTCGGAATCTATTTTATGATTGCCGGCACTTACACCCCTTTTGTGGTGTGCTATGCGGAGCCTGGCGATAAGGCTTTGCTGCTGGCCACCGTTTGGGGACTCGCTATACTGGGTTCCATTTTTAAGGGATTCTTTCCTGCGAAGTTTCGCATGTTAAGCATGTTTCTTTATGTCGCCATGGGACTGGTGATGGTTTTTGCTCCGCAATCGTTTAAAGCTGCCATACCGCAAATCCAAATGTGGTGGATCATTGCCGGAGCCGTAGTTTATATTGTCGGACTGATTTTCTACGTGTGGGCACTCTTTCGGCATCACCATGCCATATGGCATCTCTTTGTGGTGGGAGGAGCTTTATGCCATTATTATGGCATCCTGCTTATTTACCTGCCCGAATAAGCTTTCGCTCTTGCCGTGATAATGGCTATTCTGCGGCGATAAGCACCACCTTGTGTTTCCACAATCAACACACCCTTGGGAAAGAATTCGTCTTTCCAATTTCACAACGGACGTGAAAACACGGTAAAAAAAGGGTGAAAACACGCCAAAGATTGGGTGAAAACACCCGTTCATATATTAATCCTTTTCAAGTCCTTTGAAACGAGTAATTATTGTTCTCATATTAATCAATGGTTAAAGCCCATCGGGTGGCTTAACGAAGCACTCCCGATGGATTTTCACAACAAGACATTTAATAGGTAAGTAAATAATCAAATCGAGTATCGTAGAACTTTTTACCACAAATCAATCGCGAAACAACTACAGTGCGACAGGGATGGGTAAATGTACCTTCCCGCAACCCGCAGATTCCAGCAATTTGCGGACTACAGTTTTCAGTTAGATACATGGATTAACTTGAAAGCACAAAGGCCGGCATCTGTCGGCCTTTGTATTTTGCGCCCGCGTTGCACCGACTCATCTTGACTGATGTGCCAGAGTTCGCTCGAACATGGCGATAACCGCTACCCGACGTATCCATTTTTAGATCGCCCGCGTCTCGCGAGTGCGTCTTAATCGGCCGTCTCGGCCAAAATATTCCTGAATTTAAAGAGATATCAAATGCGCGGGACGCGCAATTAAAAGTCACTCGCGAGACGCGAGCGACGGCGTGCGATACCATTTCACAAATCGCTGCACACCTTCTTCAATACTTACATCGGGATTGTAGCCAAGCATCCGCTTCGCTTTTTCAATGTCGGCAAAGGTTATATCGACGTCGCCTTCCTGCATTGGTAAGCAATTGATGATTGGAACGGTCTCTAGTGCATTTCCGATAATTTCAATGAGATGAGACAGTCGAACGGGTTTATTGTTCCCCAGATTTACAATCTCATACACCCCTTCATTTCGCCAGAGATAAGTGAGCACGCCATAAATTCCCGCTACGGTGTCGCTCACAAATGTGTAATCGCGCGAGGTGCTTCCATCGCCATACATCTCGATCGATTCACCCATGGAAAGTTTCTTCACAAATTTATGAATTGCCAAATCGGGGCGTTGCCTCGGTCCGTAAACGGTGAAGAACCGCATGTTTACAATATCCAGCTTGTAGAGGTGGTGGTAGGTATAGTTCATCAATTCGCAACTCCGCTTTGTAAAAGCATAAGGCGAAATGGGTTCGTATTCGTGGCCTTCTTCTATAAAGGGTATATGCTTTGAATTGCCGTAAATGCTCGAGCTACTGGCAAAAGCAATTTTCTTCACACTTCGCTTCACGCAAAGCTGAAGCAGGCGGTGGGTAGCGGTGATATTCACATCAATATATCCCTGCGGATCTTGGATAGAAGGCCTCACGCCCGCCTTCGCGGCGAGATGCACCACCGTATCAAACGGCGGAAGCCCTTGAAGGGCTTGGGCGTCGAGTAAATCGAGTTCAAAAAACTCAAAGTTAGGATCATTGCGGAAGGCACCCATATTGGCCTCCTTCACTGCACGTGGATAAAAAGGATCGAAATTATCTACTCCTAAGACCTCAAGACCTTGGGCAAGTAGAAATTCGGTAAGATGCGAACCAATAAAACCGGCCGCACCGGTAACAAGAACTTTGGAGGACATGCTGCGAATATAGCAATTTGCTTACCGCAGCATTGTCCAAAGCGTTTATTGAGGCTGCTGAAAACCAGGCTGACACTCCGGCGTATGCTGTGTGTATGCAGCACATTGCTTGGGACTTCCAGCGCACGATGACAATAGCGCCAACACAATCACAAAGCCGAAGAAGATTACTTTTTTCATAAGATCCATATAAAAATTACCCTTCCATATACCCTGCCTGTTTCAAAAGGTTTCGGAAACGCTAAAAGTCAAATAGAATCTAAACCATTCTTAATTGGCATATACCATTTATCAAGTACCTTGTATTTTTTAGTATCATGTATTGCAAAGTACCATATCAAAAATATATCTTTGACCCATCCTAATGAATAATACGATGAACAACTTAACATATAGCATATGAACCTGGACAATACCAAAGCACAGATGCGCAAAGGAGTGCTTGAGTTTTGCATACTTCAGCTCCTGCGCGACGAGAAATATCCTTCGGATATTATTGCCGCCCTGAAAGAAGCAAGACTCATAGTGGTAGAAGGAACCTTGTACCCACTCCTTACTCGTTTAAAAAATTCGGGGCTTCTCGACTACCGCTGGGAAGAATCCAAATCGGGCCCCCCGCGCAAATACTACAAGCTTACTCCAGAAGGCACTTTATTTCTCGACGAATTGCACTCCACCTGGACTGAACTGGTGCAAGCAGTAAACCAAACCATCTATCAAAAGCCATGAACAAGACCATACAAGTAAACATAGGCGGCCGCGTATTCATAATCGAAGAAGTCGCCTTCGGAAAATTGCAAGATTACATCGGAGCCATTCGCGCCTATTTCGCAAACCGCGAAGGAGCGGGTGAAATAGTAAATGACATTGAATTGCGCCTCGCCGAACTTTTTCAGGAACGCCTTACCGATGGCAAACAAGTAATCACCGAAGCGGACGTGGTAGAAGTGCAAACCATAATGGGGAGCATCGAAGACTACATGGACGCCGAGTACGAAGAAGAAACGACTCGCCATTCGAGCACGGAGAGCAAATCGGATAGGCGCTTCTTTCGCGATCCCGATGATAAAGTTGTCTTTGGAGTTTGCAGCGGGATTAGCCATTACTTTGGCTGGGATCCCTTGGTCCTTCGCCTCGTTACGGTCGCTTCAGTAATATTCTTCGGAACCGGCATATTGCTCTACATACTCCTGGCCATCATAGTGCCAAAAGCAAAAACCACAGCCGAAAAACTTCAAATGCGGGGAAAGCCCGTAACCGTTGAGAACATTTCCCGAAAAGTAAAGGAAACGATGGCAGACATGCAGGAAGATCTCAGCGGTATAGGCAGGCGGGCTGCAGGTAACTCCGGTCGGGCTAACTCCGCCTTACAGGGCTTAGGGAAATTTGCGAGCGATTTAGCCGGCTATATTGTTCAAGCACTGCTCTTCGTGATGCGAATTCTCGGCAAAGTGCTTGGGGTGGCGTTTACCCTTTTGGGATTGGCATCGCTGGTGTTCTGCATCTTTTTACTCTTTGGCGTAGAAACCTGGCTCATGCAGAAAAGCATGCATGGCTTCTGGATCGGCGACGGACTTTCGCAGCTCCATGTGGTATTTCAAAATCCCAATTTTAATAAAGTGACGTTCTACATCGGCTTAGGGCTCACTACCATCTTGCCATCATTGGCCATTGTACTACTTGGTTTCCGCTTGCTCTTCGGCTTCCGCCAATTTAATATCTGGCTGGCTGTAACCGGAACGGTGTTGTGGTTCGTGGGCATTACACTGCTGCTGGTAAGTGTTCAAAAATCCATTACCGATTGGCAGTTTGAAGCATCCTATTCAGAGCGAGCGCCCGTAGCCTTGACCGCCGCAGACACCTTATATTTAGATCTCTTTACGCCAGTAAATGGATACCGCTCCCGACATGTTTTCTCATCGACTGAAAATTATCACGATGCCGGTGTAACAATTCCTGGTGTCGATGCGACTAACCTTCATAATCGGGGTACTGTTCGATTTACGGCAGAGATGAATAGAACTGGTAATGCATTTGAACTAATGATTGATCGATCGGCCAAAGGTGCCAATGATTCAGACGCGCTTGCAAATGCATCTCTTTCCTTTACCAATGCCACCGCTGTAGGCGACAGCCTGCTGATCTTCCCTTTCTTAGCGCTTTCCGATTCGGCCAAAATACGCGACCAGCGCATTCTTTACCGCCTTCAGATACCACTCGGTAAAACCGTACACTTTAGCGCAAATACGATCGACATGCTCGACGATGTGCCCAATGTGACATATACTTACGATCGCAACATGGTTAATCACTATTGGCTTATGACGCGGAATGGACTAATCTGTACCGATTGCGCTGAAACATACAAGGAGCCTGAAACAATCAACGCCACCGACAGCATCGAAATTGAAATCCTGAGACCCTAAACCTTCCCTATCGTGAACCAACCAGTACAACCCTTTTTACAAAAAAGTCTATTAGTCGCTATTGCCTTCGTATTGATTTTGGCTTACATGGGCCTATTCATTACCTACCCGCCATCGGCCGACCGAGCACCAGCTTCGAAAGAAAAAACCAGCAACTACAGTATGCCCCATCTGATACCGGTGGTTAAAATGGCTGCGGCATATTGAACTACTATAGGTGAGCGGGTGGAATAGGCCATAGGGTTTTAGTATATTTGGCCACCCATTAACCCACCTACATGAACGTGCAACAAAAGGCAAAAACCCCACAAGAAGCGGAATTTATCCGTGTCCTTATAGCCGATTATCAATTGGCTTGCGAAAGCAGGGAAGCATCACTTTTGGGCCGAAAAGAAGTCTTAACCGGTAAAGCCAAATTCGGAATCTTTGGCGACGGAAAGGAAGTGGCGCAGCTGGCCATGGCGAAGCAATTTCGCAATGGTGATTTTCGCTCGGGCTACTATCGCGACCAGACATTTATGATGGCTATAGGCGCACTAAGCATCCAGCAATGCTTTGCAGCCCTCTACGCGCACCCCGACCTGGAGCTGGAGCCAGCGAGCAGCGGGAGGCAAATGGGCGGCCATTTTTCTACCAGGTCGCTCGATTCCAATGGGAATTGGAAGAACCTAATGGCGCAAAAAAACTCATCGGCCGATATCTCCCCTACCGCAAGTCAAATGCCCCGATTACTCGGTTTGGCTCAGGCTTCCAAGGTATATCGCCAAAATGAAGAACTGCACCAAGGCTTTGACTCCTTTACCTCAGGCGGCGACGAAGTAGCTTTCGGCACCATAGGAGATGCAAGCACCAGCGAAGGTTTGTTTTTTGAAACGATGAATGCCGCAGGAGTGCTCCAAGTACCCATGGTAATGTCGGTTTGGGACGACGGGTTTGGTATATCCGTGCCCCGCCATGTGCAAACCACCAAGGGAAGTATATCTGAATTGCTCAAAGGTTTTCAGCGCGAAAAAGACAAACCTGGGTTTGAAATATTCAAGGTAAAAGGCTGGGACTACGCCGCACTCGTGCACACCTATGAGCAGGCTGTAAGTATTGCCCGCACCAACCATGTGCCGGTGCTCATCCACGTCGAAGATCTCACCCAGCCGCAAGGGCATTCCACTTCTGGCTCGCATGAGCGCTACAAAAGTGCGGATCAATTGCAGTGGACGAAGGATTTTGACTGTCTCGTTCAAATGCGCAAATGGATGCTTGAGCACGATTTAGCAGAAGCAGATGAACTCGATACCATCGAAGCTGCCGCCAAAAAGACCGTTCGTGAAGCCCAAAAAGCCGCTTGGCAGGACTTTCAATCCAGCCTTACCGCCGAGCGCGACGAAGCCGTAAAACTGCTTCAGGCTTGGGCTGGATCAACCGACAGTCCAGATTTGCAACAGGAAGCAGATCAACTTCGAAAAAGCGCTGAACCCATCCGTAAAGAAATTTACAGCACCTTGCGCAGACAGCTTCTGCACCATACCGCCAGCGAAAGCAGCGAACGCCAGGCTGTAAAGCAGTGGTTAGAAACGCACGCTCAAAAGTCGCAAGCTGTTTACAGCGATCATCTCCTTTCAGAATCTCATTTATCGCCACTTTTGGTCGAAGCCACTGCGGCTGCATATCCGGCAGAAGCTGAAATGGTGGACGGGCGGATCGTACTCCGCGATAATTTTGATGCCCTTTTCAAAAAATTCCCCGAAATCCTAATGTTTGGAGAAGACGTCGGCAAAATAGGAGGTGTAAATCAAAGCATGGAGAACATGCAAGAGCGCTTTGGCGAATTGCGTGTGGCGGACGTAGGCATTCGCGAGGCGTCTATAGTTGGTCAGGGCATCGGCATGGCTATGCGGGGTTTGCGGCCAATCGCTGAAATACAATACCTTGATTACCTCCTCTACGCGCTCCAAATAATGAGCGACGACCTTGCTACGGTGCGCTATCGCACACGTGGTGGTCAAAAAGCCCCCTTGATCGTGCGCACGCGCGGTCATCGCCTGGAAGGCATCTGGCACTCAGGTTCTCCGATGGGCACCATCATCAACGCGCTGCGTGGCGTGCATGTATGTGTGCCGAGAAATATGACCACAGCCGCTGGCTTCTACAATACGCTCCTGCAAGGCGACGATCCTGCATTGGTTGTTGAACCGCTAAATGGCTACCGGATCAAAGAATCCAAACCAGAAAATTTGGGCGAATTCACCATTCCGCTTGGGGTGCCCGAGATCGTACGCGAAGGAAAAGATATAACCTTGGTGTCATACGGATCAACGTTTAATCTTTGTATCGAAGCCGCAAACGTACTGGCGGATCTCGGTATCGAGCTCGAGTTGGTCGATGTTCGCACCCTCCTGCCTTTCGATGTGTCGGGTATGATCGGCCAAAGCCTTTCGAAAACCAACCGGTTGCTCATAGTAGATGAAGATGTACCCGGCGGTGCTTCCGCATTTATGCTGGAACGTATCTTGGGTCAAGAAGCCAACTTCTACCAGCTCGATAGCCCGCCGAAAGTACTGAGCGCCAAAGCCCATCGCCCCGCTTATGGCACTGACGGCGATTACTTCTCGAAGCCCAATATCGAAGATGTCGTGGAGACGGCATATGCAATGATGCGCGAATTTGACCCTTCGCGATACCCGGCGCTATAAGCCAGGCTACTGCTGAAAAAAGAAGGCGCGTGCGCATGGTCTGTCCCGTGATGGCCAAAATTTAAGTTTAAATTTTACACTCCTTTCTATTACCTTAGAAAAGATTTATTTTATTTGGCATCGCTGAGTTGCATTTCTGACCCTATTTAATCCATGATTAGACCTTTTTATTCCCTTTTAATACTCACTGTCAGTCTTTTAATCTCCCTTTCGAGTTTTGGACAAGGTACGCTAAAGGGCACCATTACCGATGAAGGAACGGGCGAAACGCTCATAGGTGCAGCGGTAATATTAAAAGGCACCACCATTGGAGGCACCACCGACGTAAACGGAAACTTCAGTTTTGAAATAAATCAGAACCCACCATTTACGGTTGTGATCAAATTTCTGGGCTACGCCCAACAAGAGATCACAATTACTTCTTTCAACCAACCCATAAAAGTTAAAATGGGCGCCGATAATGTGCTTATGAGTGAGGTGGAGATAGTGGGTAGTCGAATAAGCGAAAAAAACAAACAAGCCCATCTCACCTTAGAGTCTATGGATGTGCTAGCCATTAAAGATGCCCCTAGCGGAAATTTTTATGAAAGTCTGGGAACGCTAAAAGGAGTTGATATCACTTCGGCCAGTCTCGGTTTCAAGATTGTTAACACCAGGGGATTTAACAGCACCTCTCCTGTGCGCTCCCTTCAACTAATTGATGGAGTTGATAATCAATCGCCGGGATTAAATTTTTCGCTTGGAAATTTTCTTGGGGCTTCAGATTTGGATGTTCAATCGGTCGATATTGTGGCAGGGGCCAGCTCTGCCTATTTTGGTCCAGGGGCCTTCAATGGTGTAATCGATATGCGGACGAAAGACCCTTTTCTGTTTCCGGGATTAAGTGTTTCGCTCAAAGGCGGTGAACGATCTTTATTTGAAGGAGCTATTCGATGGGCGGAAGTAATTAAGAATAAGGAAGGAAAGCAGAAATTCGGATACAAGCTCAACTTTTTCTACCTGTCGGCCCAAGATTGGGAGGCGACTAATTACAGCCCAGTTGACAACTCTGCGGTCGATGCGGATAATTACAGTGGTTTTGACGCGGTAAACATTTACGCCGACGAAGTAACCGAAGGAGGAAACAATTACGAAGATGATTTGAATACCCCTGGATTGGGAAGGGTGTTTCGTTCGGGTTATCGGGAAGAAGACATAGCGGATTACGACACGCGCAACGCCAAAGCTAATGTAGGTCTGTATTACAAATTAAAGGACGACTTGATATTGAACTATACGCTTAATTACGGTAATGGAACTACTGTTTACCAAGGCGATAATCGAATCAGTTTAAAAGGTATCCAGTTTCTCCAGAATAAATTAGAGATCAAAAAAACCGACAAGTTTTTTTTCCGGGTTTATAGCACGCACGAAGATGCCGGTGAATCTTACGACATAGTGCTAACGGCCAATTTAATGAGCGATTTAGCAAAATCTCAGGCTAATTTTTATAAAGATTACGCAGCCTTCTACCGCCTGGGAAGCGGAGATCTGCACGAGCAAGGTATGCCAAGCCAGGCCGATTTCAGTGGTACTCAGCCGAACATAGGAGATTTTATCGGGCAAGACGGTCAAATCGATTTTGATGCGTTTGCCGCTGCAAATATAAATTGGCGTCAGTCCATTTTTTCTGCTCAAAATCAATGGTCGCAAGATAATCCGGAAGCAATGCAGGCATACAACGCTCAGATTCGTCAGGAGACAGAGCAAAATTCCATAGATGGCGAGTCACCCTATTTTCAGCCTGGAACCGAACGGTTTGATTCATTGTTCAATGATGTCACCAATCGGCTTTTTACAAATAATGGAAGCCGCTTTTACGATCGTTCGGCATTATACCACGCCCAAGGCGAGTACATTTTTGATACGCGATTTGGGAAATTCATTACAGGCGCGAATGGCAGACTTTATACCCCGGATTCCAGGGGAACAATATTTGAAGATACGCTGACATATACGAGAGAACAGCAAACAAGAATAGATGAAAACGGGGAGATGATTACCGAGACCGTGCTCACAGATTCGTCTTTTACCAAAATACGCAACTCGGAATTTGGTGCTTATGCGGGTTATGAAAAAGCCTTTATACAAGATCGTTTAATGTTCAAGGCAACGCTTCGACTTGATAAAAATCAAAACTTCAATGCCATTTTATCGCCAGCTGCATCGCTCGTTTTTTTAGCTACTGAAAACCAAATAATTAGAGCAGGTGTATCGTCCGCGGTTCGAAATCCAACCCTCGCCGATCAATATTTGTTTTACAATGTGGGTAGAGCGATTCTATTGGGGAATTTAAATGGCTTCGACTCGCTTGCCACTATAGAATCATTCAATGCCGCAAGAAATGCTGGGACGAGTTTTGCCTGGGATCTTTTAGATTACTACAATGTCGATCCTATTTCTCCTGAGCGTGTGCGCACGTTTGAATTAGGTTACCGCGGAACGTTCACAAACAAATTTTATGTGGATGCCACTTACTATTATAGCGTTTACCGCGATTTCATCGGCTTCAATATCGGTCTTGATATACCTTTTACCCCTGAGAATACACTTCCCGGAAATTTCACTGCTTACAGAATAGCCGCAAATGCAACTGGTAAAGTAACCACACAAGGATTCACAATCGGGGTGAACTATTATTTTCTAAAGAATTACGCTTTGACTACCAACTATTCATTCAACAGGCTTGTTTCTGGAGAAGATGACCCGATTATTCCTGCATTTAATACGCCCGAGAATAAAGTAAATATTGGTATCAACGCTCGAGATCTCGTTGCTAATTTTGGTTTATTCCGACTGAAAAATTGGGGTTTTGGAGTAAATTACAAATGGGTGGAAGGTTTCCAATTTGAAGGAAGTCCACAATTTACCGGTTTCGTACCAACCTATTACATGGTTGATGCTGCTGTAAGCGCGAATTTTAAAAAGATCGACACAACTTTCAAGCTGGGTGCGAGCAATTTAACAAATAACGAAGTCTTTACCGTTTTCGGCGGCCCAAGGATTGGAAGAATGGCTTATATTTCGGTGGTTTATGAGTGGTTAAATCGCTAATAGTTCTTAATTTCACACCGCTTTACTTAATCTCAATCAACGCAAAATGAAAAAAAATCTACTTTTCTCCTTATGTCTGGTCGCCGCTATGGTAAGTTCCAGCTTGAATGCCCAAACGCGTTACCTCGACCCAATTTTCTCGAGTAACCAAATCAGCCAAAATGTATCTATTGGATTCAACGTCGATGCATTGCGCTCTAACTTTACCGACATCCCTCTGTTCCTGGCAGATATGGTTGCTGTGAACACGCTTATTTCTGATGGCCAACCTGTTCCTACAAACTATTTTCTTAGCAATAGTGGACTGCCAGCAGATCAACAAACTCGCCTTAAGTTAGTTCCAATCCGAATGGATATTTACAGCCCGCCAGCTGAAGATACAGAGACCAACCGGCCTGTAATCGTTTATGCGCACACAGGAAATTTTCTCCCGCCAGTTATCAATGGCAGTCCTACAGGCAGTAAAGCCGATAGCGTGGTTGTAAACCTATGTAAGCAATGGGCTCGAAAAGGTTATGTAGTGGCTGCGGTGTCATACCGTCTGGGATGGAATCCTATTTCTGAAATAGCAGATGTTCGAAGGGGTACGCTTTTACAAGCTGTATACCGCGCCCTTCATGATATTCAAACGGGTGTGCGATATCTGCGATCTACCACAGCTCAAGGAAACCCATTGGGAATTGACCCGAGCAAAATTGTTTTATTTGGACAAGGCAGTGGTGGTTATGTTGCGCAAGCATACACCACGCTCAATAACTACAACACAGAAATAGCCATTCCCAAATTTATTGGTGGAAATGGTTTGCCTTACGTTTTAGAAGCCCGCGATGGAACCATTGACGGTGGGCCTGGTCTATTGCGCTTGCCTGATCCGCTTCAAGTAGCTGGGATTCCCAAAGACGTTTCCATGTCCATTAATATTGGTGGTGCTCTAGCCGATATTTCCTGGTTGAACGACGGCGATGTACCAATGGTAGCTTTGCATTGCGTTCGCGATCCATTTGCTCCTTTTGACAATGGAACTGTTGTAGTGCCCACAACGAATGAGGATGTGGTAGACGTATCGGGCGGAAATGTCTTTATTCAAGCTGCTAACGACTTTGGAAATAATGCTTTATTCGGAAATATTCCTAATGGAAATGACCCGTTCACCGATAGAGCTCGTTCAATTTATGGTGAGACATACGACTATATCCTGGCATCTCAGCCTACTATCACAGTAGCTCCTTCTCCAGAAGGTTTGTTCCCAATCGTACTGCCTATCAACACTATAAACGGTAACCGATTTACCAATCAAGGTGGCCCATGGGATTGGTGGGATTTTGCAACTCTTCAGGCTGTAGTTGCAGGAACTAATCAAGCTCTCGGACTTACAGGCCTTCCAAATGCTTACAATGCCGAATTAATTCACGGTCAAAACTTGGCTGGGAATCCAGGTATGGGCTTGGTAAAAGGGCAGACTTATATAGATACTATTCAGGGGTACGTTAACCCCCGCATCATGTGTGTACTCGAACTCCCCGGAAACCCTTGTGCGCTAAGCGTCAGCGAAACCCGTCTTGACAATGCCACTTCGGTTTATCCGAATCCATCGCAAATGTCTTTGACTATTCGCAACAATGATGATCAGATTCAGCGTATCGAACTGCTCGATGTTACGGGCCGATTGGTAGCTAGCCGCGTGGTGAATTCCAATTTATTCGTGCTCGACCGTGGAAACTTAGGCGATGGGGTTTACCTCATCCGCGTGTATTTCGAAGGTGAGCAGATTACCAAAAAAGTGATTTTTAATTAAGCGATAAGCCTATTGATTTGAAAGCCTCCATGCTGCGCATGGGGGCTTTCTTTTTACCTTTGCAGCCGTGGAAAGACAAACCGAAAAATCATCACTATACTCCGATCTCGAACTGAAATCGGTGGGGGAAATACTGGCAGACATAAACCGCGAAGATGGCAAAGTGGCCATCGCGGTAAACCAAATAATTCCGCAAATAGAAGCGTTCGTCATCGCTCTCCTACCTAGGATGAAGCAAGGCGGAAGGCTATTCTACATAGGTGCTGGCACCAGCGGCAGGCTTGGAATAGTGGATGCGAGCGAATGCCCGCCCACCTTCGGAGTACCCCACGATATGGTGATCGGAATAATGGCCGGCGGCGATGCCGCTATCCGAAAGGCAGTAGAATTTGCCGAAGACAATCGCCAACAAGCCTGGAAGGATTTATCGCAGTATGGCATTGATTCATCCGACACTGTGGTGGGAATAGCTGCGTCGGGTACTACACCCTACGTGCTGGGTGGGCTCGAAAAAGCCAATAAACAAGGCTTGCTCACGGCGGCCATTACCTGCAACCCAGGCTCGCCAGTGGGCCACGCAGCCCAGCACGCGCTCGAAGCACTCGTGGGCCCAGAGTACGTTACCGGTAGCACACGTATGAAATCGGGAACGGCGCAGAAACTTATTTTGAATATGATATCCACCACCACTATGATCGGGCTGGGACGGGTAAAAGGAAATAAGATGGTAGATATGCAGTTGAGCAACGACAAACTCATTGAGCGAGGTACGAAGATGATTATGGAACAAACTACGCTCTCAGCATCTGAAGCCCGAGAGCGACTTTTAAAATTTGGAAGCGTCCGCGCCGCTCTGGAAAAGTAAAATTATGCACACTATTGAACCGCACTTTCTATGGCGCAACTCCTACATTTCTGAAGAAGATGTGCGATCGCCTTTTCATGACCGCGACTACAGCGAATTTGAATATTCCACCGCAATCTATAACCACCTGATCCACCCGCAGTGGGACGAATTTGGTTCGCCTTCCTTGTTTTTAAAAGTGCTTTTCGCCAATTATGAGTATGGGTACGCAATCATCGAATTAATAGGCGAGTGGAACGATTGCCTCCACAACGACATCATGTTCCTCAAACGCGATGTGGCCGATATCTTTATGGAAAGTGGAATTTCAAAATTCATTCTCGTCGGCGAAAACGTGCTAAATTTTCACTATTCCGACGACTGTTATTACGAAGAATGGTTTGAAGAATTAAGCGAAGTGGACGGCTGGATCGCTCTGGTAAACTTCACCCAACATGTGATGCGGGAGTTTGAGGCGATTCACATTGATCAGTACATAATAACAGGCGGCAACTTATCGCAAATCAATTGGCGCACCCTAACACCCGAAGTGTTCTTTAAATCGGTGGAGCACATGGTAGAAAGAAGATTTCTATCGATGTAATCCGCGCAAAAGCGGCACAATAGCCTTATCGATTGGCAGACTAAAATCATCGCAGCTCAACTCGCCAAGTCTTTTCCATGAAAAAGTTTGACCTGGTTCTTGTGGCTGCACTTCAGCAGCATCTTCCAATCCGTCGATTGCCACTTCGTAGTACACCGAAATAACTTGATGATTGGGATTAAAAGCAGAAACTTGAAAAAAATCGGTGGTGTAGATATGTGCACCTACCCGCACTTGTAAGCCTGTTTCTTCCATAAACTCGCGTACCAGACATTCGCGTAAACCTTCTCCATATTCCAAGCCCCCACCGGGCAACTTGGTAACCGCCTTGCCTAAAATTAATTCATGACTAAGTAGAATAGAATCCTCCCAAATGAGCGCACCGTAAACCCGAATATTGAATGGAAATAGCATCGCCTAAGGCTTTATGGCTCTAATCATCTCGCGCTTACCAACTGCCCCCTGCAATTTTTCCACTTTGAAACCCGCGGCTTCCATTGCCCGGCGCCCTGTACCATTTGATGCGTAGGTGACTAAAACACCCCCCGGCTTCAGTAGATTAAAACAAACAATAAAAGCCTTTTCCTCCCAAACTTCAGGCTGAGCCCGTAAGCCGAAAGCGTCGTAATAAAGAATATCAAAAGAGCCAAAATCATTGGCGTATTCGAATAAATCGCCTTTAATTTTCAAGAGCTCGAAAGCATCATTGATCGTGGTATTAATATCCCAAGGAGCATCCACAACTGCTTGAAAGTTGAGCGACTGGCTTTCCAGTCCTGGCAATTGGGTGTAGTTTAATTTAGCCATTACCTCGGCCGGAACCGGATACAATTCAATACTGTGATAGGCGATTTTCAGGGAAAGTTCTACTGCAGTGCGCATCGTTAAAAGCGCATTTAAACCCGTTCCGAAACCCATTTCAAACACACGCAGTTCATTTCTTTCAGGGTGGTGTCGCATGTAAAAGTCAACCCCCTCGTGTATGTACACGTGCATCGACTCTTCGAACGCACCGTGATTGGAATGATACGTTTCCTGCAGATCGCTGCGGTAAAGTGAGTTGCTACCATCTGCAGTCTCCACCAGCTTAAAATCTATACCACTGTCATTCATAGCAACCGAATAATCCTGCAAATCTAAACGCTTTCGATTTTATTAAAGTTGAAATTTCGCATTGTCAGAAAACGGCGGTACATCTGGAATAGCGCTCGATAGCATTGAATTACTCCACAATTTTAAACTCCGTTCGGCGATTTTCTTGTCGTCCTTCGGGGGTATCGTTCGTAGCTATTGGCACCGACTTACCGTACCCTTTGTACGTCAATCGACTTTGATCAATTCCGGCGCCCACTAAGTGATCGACCACTGCCTTGGCGCGATCGTCGGAGAGTTTAATATTGTAGGCATCTCCACCCACATTATCGGTATGTCCGGAAATCTCCACTTTGATAGTTGGATTTTCAACCAGTAAATCCTTCATTCGGTCGAGCTCGGATTTCGACTCCGACCGTATGGTAAATTGATTGTAATCGAAGAAGATATTGCGGAGCACGATACTCTTACCCACCTTGATTTTTTTCAAGCGGATTTCTTTGTAGATATCCTGAAACAAAGCGGTATCGGGTAAATCGAAATTCAGGGAATTGAAAAGATACCCATCGGCATTGAAATTGAGACCGTAATTGCGGCCAGCGGGGAGCGAAACAAGGTAAGAACCATTGGCTGGGTTCGACTTAAACGTAGCCAGAATTTCAGCGGTGCGGTTATCAATCAAGTCGATATTTGCCGTAACGGGGGCTCCTGTTTCATCGTCGAGTACCAAGCCTTTTAAAAGAACCATTCTACTGGTGCGAATCTTTACTTCCGGTTGCACCGCCAATTCTACATTGCGGTTGGGTAAGCCGGCTATGAGCTGGTCTTCCACGTTGAGCACGGGTATTTTTGCCGGACCGAGAAAGGTAATGCGGTAAATGTCCTTATCGCCAAATCCATCGGGACGAATGGAAGAATAATAAGCGGTGCGCCCATCGGCTGCTACCACAAAGAATACATCGTCGTCGGGCGTATTTATCGGGTAACCAATATTCTTTGGCTTAGCCCACTTTCCGTCTACCTTCTCGGAATAGAAAATATCGTTGCCACCTATCGTATTATGACCTTTGGAAGAATAATAGAGCGTTTTACCATCGGGGTGAATAAACACACCATCTTCGTCATAGGGCGAATTTACGGTTGGCCCGAGATTGGTGGCGATCCCCCACT
>Ga0105045_10000938_pt1 | contig 22898 bp, 13 predicted proteins | sample MAT02_FD_78089 | JGI IMG/M metagenome (GOLD analysis project Ga0105045, IMG submission 78089) | Freshwater microbial communities from Lake Fryxell liftoff mats and glacier meltwater in Antarctica - MAT-02 (megahit assembly) | ecosystem: Environmental > Aquatic > Freshwater > Ice > Liftoff... | reverse complement strand
GCCGATGACTGAATCGCCAGCGGCACGAACGTCAATTCCCAGGGCCGCGTTCGTTCGCCCTCTTCCTCGACGGGATTATACGTCGCACCGCTTTCGCGCGCCATCGCGACGCCCTCGGCGACCATTTTTTCAAACGCCGGTCGCCCAAGCGTATCGATGTATTGAACCAGTGGTTTCCACGCCGGACGAGGCGCTCCATCCGTCCCAATGCATTCGTCGTAGGAATTTGCAGGCGGCACGTAGTCCGAAAACAACGCTCCACGCGATAGGGAAATGCTCAAGACGATTCACTTAAACGGATAGATTCGGCGGTCGAAAAAACGACTTAAAAACCGCACGTCGTCCAATTTCCAAGGGGGAGTTGGCTTTAACCGCGACGCACTTTTTGAGGCAAATTGCTCTGGCGCAAATCCAACGTGATGGGAAACGGAACATCGCCTTCGGCTGGCAACTCATCGGGGACGCCCAGTCTACCGCCAATGAATCCTTCGACGCGATACCGACTTGCCCGTCGCGCCTCCGCTTCGCTGGCGTTGATCGGGAACGAATCGTAGCTCAGCCCACCGGGGTGGGAAACGAAGTAGGTGCAGCCGCCGATCGATGACTTCGCGCGCAGGTCGACGATGTCGAAACGCAGCGGTGCATGGACCGGGATGGTCGGCTGCAAACAGCTCGGCGGTTGCCACGCTCGATACCGAATGCCGGCAACGTATTGCTGCGCGATGCCGGTCGCGTGCATCGGCACCCGGAAACCATTGCAGAGAATCGCGTGGCGATTGGGCATCAACCCATCGACGCGTATTTGAACGCGTTCGAGCGACGAGTCGACGTATCGAACCGTTCCGCCGCCGCCGGGTTCCTCACCGAGCACATACCAGGGCTCGATCGCCGATCGCAATTCCATGCGAACATCATCGCGATCGAGTTCACCGATATGAGGAAACCGAAACTCATAATGCGTTTTGAACCAATCACGATCCATCGAAATGCCGCGAGCTGATAAGTCACGCAGCACGTCGCAGAGGTCCTGCCAGGCAAAATGCGGCAGCATGAATCGATCGTGCAGCGACGTCCCCCAATTCGCCAGCGGCTCGCGATAGGGCTCGCGCCAAAACGCGGCCAACAACGCGCGAATCAACAACTGCTGCGTGAGACTCATTTGTTCGTGCGGCGGCATCTCGAACCCGCGCAATTCGACCAACCCCAACCTGCCGGTCGAAGAATCAGGCGAATACAGTTTGTCGATACAAATTTCGGCGCGGTGCGTATTGCCGGTGATGTCGACCAACAGGTTTCGGAACAGCCGATCGACCAACCACGGCGCCGTGTATTGATCGCGTGGCGGCACCTGGGCCATGGCAACCTGCATCTCATAGACCGCATCACGCCTGCCCTCGTCAAAGCGGGGCGCCTGGCTGGTCGGGCCGATGAACTTGCTGCTGAACAGATAGGAAAGCGACGGGTGATTGTTCCAAAACGTGATGAAGCTTGCCAACAAATCGGGTCGCCGCAGGAACGGACTTTCCGATGGCGAGCTGCCGCCCATGACGATGTGATTGCCGCCGCCGGTGCCGGTGTGCAGACCGTCGAGATCAAACTTTTCGGTACCCAGTCGCGCCGCGCGCGCTTCGTCATAAAGCGTCGTCGTGATGTCTACTAACTGACGCCATGACGACGAAGGCTGCGTGTTGACTTCGATAACGCCGGGATCGGGCGTGACCTTAAAGTAGGAAACGCGATGGTCATGGGGCGGAAGATATCCTTCCAACAAAACGGGCAGATCCAATTTTGCGGCCGTTTCCTCGATCGCTTCAACGAGTTCCAAATAGTCTTCTAAACGCTGGGTCGGCGGCATGAAAATGTATAGGCGGCCGTGGCGTGCTTCGACGGCGAGGGCCGTGCGAACGACGTAAGCATCGTCGATGTCGGGATCCTGCTCGTCGGGATCCTGAGCATTGGAATGCTTCTCGTCGAGTTTATTTTCGTCGAGTTTATTTTCATCGGCATGATCGAGCTCCGGTTCGCCTTGAAGGATTTGCTCGTTGACAAATTGCGGACCGAACGCGTGACCGGGCGTTTGGGCAGCGGCGTCGGGCGGCGGCGTGGCAGCGATCGCGGCCTGCAACCGGCTCTGCGTCTCGGTGCGAACGTCACCGGCCATCGATCGCGGCAGCGGCAGGTTTCCTCGCGGAGCGGTCGGATCAACCGGCGTGGTGTAGAACGCCGCGGCCTTTGATCCGGTGTAGGGCAACGAATCGAGCGGCAAACGCAAACCGATCGGGGAGTCCCCTGGCAGCAGGAATATTTTTTCCGCTCGAACGGGCCAACGACCGGTCAACCATCCCGATTTCGCGGATTTTGCCTGGGATTGCCACCACGCACGCTGGATCGGCAAAACGAACCCGACCGGATTGCTCAGCCCGCCGCGGAACACTCGCATCATCCCGGCGCGCTCGTTCGGGTCGGCTAACTTGGGGTCCGCCGGGTCGACATCGACGGGCAACTGGTTCTCTTTCCAAAGGTAATGAAAGACGTCCTCATAAACCGGAAATCTTGCTTTTGCCGTCACGCCCAATTGCCTCGCCAAATGCAACACGAATCGTTCGGCGTGCTCGTGTGTGTGTCCGTGATCGCGGCCCTCGTCGGCGATCAATTTTGGGTTTTGCCAAATCGCGACGCCGTCGTTTCGCCACAAACAAGTCAGTGCCCACCGGGGCAGCGACTCGCCGGGATACCATTTTCCCTGACCGTAATGCAGCATCCCGCCGGGGCCGAACTGGTCACGCAACCGCAGCAGCAGGACGTTGCTGAGCACACGTTTATCGGGACCGACGGCTTCCGTCGTCCACTGCGGATCGTCCATCGAATCGATTGACACGAACGTCGGCTCGCCGCCCATCGTCAACCGCACATCATCGGCGGCCAATTGCTTGTCGACCTCATCGCCCAGCGACATGATTCGTTGCCACTGGTCGTCGGTGTAAGGTCTTGTGACTCGTGGGTCTTCGTGGATCCGACGAACGGTCATCTCATGGTCAAATTCGACCTCGCACATTTCCAGCGAACCGGTGATCGGTGCGGCGTCACGAGGCTCCGGCGTACACGCCAGCGGAATGTGTCCCTCGCCACAGAACAGGCCGCTGGTCGCGTCCATTCCGATCCAGCCGGCACCGGGCAGATAGACTTCAGCCCAGGCGTGCAGGTCACAAAACTATTTCTCGGGGCCCGCCGGATCGTCTAGCGCCTTCTGGTCGGCGGCAAGCTGTAACAGGTATCACGAAACGAAGCGTGCCGCCAAGCCGATCCGCCGCAGCGTCGCGACGAGTAACCAAGCCGAATCGCGACACGACCCGCTGGCCAGTTCCAGCGTTTCTTCGGGCGACTGGACGCCTGGCTCCATGCGAACCAGATAGGCGGTCCGTTTGTGCATCCGCGTGATCACGTCGACCAAGAAATCGATCGTGCGTCCGGCGGATTTCGGCAACGAAGCGACCCATGCGTCCAACAGCGGCGTCGGCTCGTGGTCCGGCGCGATCGATTCGAGGTCCAAACACGGCAGCAGTTGTCGCTGGAGGTCACGTGAATACTCGAACGGAAATTTTTCCGCGTGTTCCTCGACAAAAAAATCAAACGGGTTGATCACCGTCATGTTGGCGATCAAATCGACCGTGATCGACAGGTGATCGGTCGGCTTGTTGAACACGAACCGCGACACCGGATTGCCGAACGGGTCCTGTTGATCGTTGACAAAATGGTCCGGCGGGCTGACCTCAAGGCTGTACGCTTCGATCGGCGTGCGGGCGTGAAAGGCCGGTCGCAAACGCACTTGTTGCGCACCGAGGTTGATCAAGCGGTCGTAGTGGTATTTGGTTTTATGGTGAAGCGCGACGCGGATCGTCATCAGTGTCCAGTCAAAAAGAAAGTGGTCCGGGATGCAACCGCCTATCCGCGACGATAATCCCAATCGCCAGCGGTGCCAATCCGATGAACAAACCGGGACCCGCGATTGTCATCCGCAAAACACGTTCTTTGCCGGCGCGGATTGCTGTACGATTGTCGGTCCACCACCCCTGCGAACCGATGAACGGATTTGAATTCATGACCTCCCTGGCAACCGATCCCAATTCGCTGCTTCCAAGGTTTGGTTTGACGGTCTTTCGCCCCGGTCAACGCGACGTCATCGACGCCGTCGCAGCGGGACATGACGTGTTGTGCGTCATGCCGACCGGCGGCGGAAAAAGCCTCTGCTATCAATTGCCGGCTTTGTCACGCGAGGGAACGACGATCGTCGTTTCGCCCCTGATCGCGCTGATGAAAGATCAGGTCGACACGCTCCAGCGACGCGGCATTGCGGCGACGTTGATCAACAGCACCCTTTCGGCAGCGGAGCAGGAAGACGCGATGCAGAAAATGGCTGGCGGCGAATTCGATCTTGTCTACGTCGCCCCCGAGCGGCTCCGCAACAGCCGGTTTTTGGACGCGGTGGCAGGCGCGAATGTGTCACTGTTGGCGATCGACGAAGCCCACTGTGCGAGCGAATGGGGCCACGACTTTCGCCCTGACTATTCTCGCCTCGGTGATTTTCGCCGCAAATATCTCGGTGGTGTTCAAACGATTGCCCTGACCGCGACGGCGACGCCGTTCGTTCGCCAGGACATCCAAACGATCCTGGGGATGACCCAGCCCAAGCAATTCGTCACCGGGTTTGCGCGAGAGAACCTGCGGTTCTCGGTCACCCACTCCAAATCGGATCGCGAGAAGAACGATACGCTAACCAAGTTTATTCAAACTCAGGATGGCGCGGGCATCATCTACGCCGCCACGCGAAAACGTTGTGAGGAGATCGCCGAGTGGCTACCCACGTCGCTGGGGCGTCCCGTCGGTGTCTACCACGCGGGGCTGGATCCCCAAAAACGGCACGCGGTCCAAAATGATTTTATGTCAGGCAAATTGTCTGCCATCATCGCCACCAACGCATTCGGAATGGGTATCGACAAGTCCGACATAAGATTCGTCGTCCATTATAACATTCCCGGCAGCCTCGAAGCCTACTATCAAGAAGCCGGTCGCGCCGGTCGCGATAGCAAAATGAGCGAGTGCAGGCTGCTCTTTGCCTACTCGGATCGCTATGTCCAAGAGTTCTTTATTGAGAACCGATATCCGTCACCCGAGGTGATCAAAAAAGTATATGAGTTTTTGCTGTCGCGAGACGAAGACCCGATCGAATTGACGCTCGATCAAGTCCGCGACGCGCTCAAACTTAAGGAGACCGCCGAGTCGGTGGGAACCGCCGAGGCACTGTTGGCCAAAGCGGGTGTCCTGAAACGATTGGACAATAGCGCGAATACAGCAGTCATACGCATCGACAGCGACCTGCCGACGCTCGTCGACCTGTTGCCACGGGAGTCTAAAATCCGCCGCAAGGTGCTTCGCGCCGCGGAAAAAGTCGTCGGCAAACATCGTGGAGAAGATGTCTACGTGAGGCCTCAGCGATTGGCCGACTTGGCGGGCGTCGACCGCGAGCAATTGTCGCGAACGCTGCGGGAATTGATGAAATTAAAGCAATTTGACTATGTGCCGCCGTTCCGCGGCCGTGCGGTCCATTTTCTCCGCCGGGATGTTCCATTCGCCGACCTGAAAATCGACTTTGATGAACTGGCCAAACGCAAGGCAGCAGAATATGACAAACTGGAATCCGTGATCCAGTTCGCCCGCACATCACGGTGTCGACAACTCGCGATCCTTGATTATTTCGGAGACCCCAACGTCGCCGATTGCACACGTTGCGATACGTGCGACCCCGAAGCAAAATGCATGGGTGAACGACCCGCCGGCAATTCCAAAACGCCAAAGATCCAAGGGGTCCAAACGGCAACATCCCCACCCGCAAAAATTGATTATGACTTGGTCGCGTTTTCTCGCGGAATCCGGATCGCATTGAGTGGGATCGCGAGAATGCACGGCCGGTTTGGCAAGCTGATGATCACGCAAATGCTCGGTGGTTCCAATAATAAGAAAATCGTCCAGTGGCGACTCAATCGGCTCAGCACCTACGGAATGCTTGGCGGATTAAAACAATCGCAACTATCTGATTTAATCGACGCGTTGATCGAGGGAGGACTGGCGGGCCAAGTCGAGGTCGAAGATCGTCGCCCGACGGTCCAATTGACCGCTGATGGCGAAGCGGTGATGCGAGCCAGGCAACCCATTCCGCCAACGCTTCGGATCGCGTACCCGTTGGCCAAACGGTTGGCGTTCGTGTGTGCGAACATCGAAGGTGGCGACGTCACGTCCGAAGCGACCGTCGGCGATGCGTCGTCCGCCGAAAACGTCGAAATGGTCGCCGCAGCTCCCGCGGAGATCACGACGGCTGGCGCGATGTCGGCGTCCTCATCCGCGACGGACAAAAACCAGGACCTGATCGACCGCATCAAACGCTGGCGATCCAAAACCAGCGCCGCCCTGGGCGTTCCCGCGTACCGCGTGGTATCCAACGCGACGATCGATCGGATTGCCGCCGAATTGCCTTGTTCGACCACCCAGCTCGAAATGATCCAGGGCATCGGCCCGGCGACGATTGAGCAATACGGCCATGATCTGATGGAAATGATCGCCGCCTTTCGCGCTGACGGCATGGCTGCGGATCAGGTCGCTGCGGATGTGGTTGCCGTAGAGAAAGTTGTCGTACAGAAAGTTGCTGCGAAGAAGGTCGGCATGGAGAAGCTGGATGGGCACGACGTTGCCATCGTTGCGACACCGGTTTCGAAAGCCGTGACGACCGCGCCGCCCGCGACGGCAATCGCGCCGCCCGCGACGGCAATCGCGTTGCCAAATGATCTGCATCCCGGGGATGCGTATTGGACGTGGCGATTGTTTCGCGACGGGTACACGAAGAGCCAAATTTGCGAAATTCGTCGGTGTGATGCCGAAACAATTCGCCAGGACTTGGCCGTTGCGGCGCAATCGGGTCATGCGGTTGACCCGGCGTGGCTGACCGGTACGTAGGATGCTCTTAGCGACCGGCGGGCTCTAAGTCCGGTCGTCAACAATTGCGGCGGCCAAGCGACACTCGGTTAGTCACCGGGGTGCCAAGTCGCTACAATCTGTGGCGTCGGTGGGCACGGGAAGAAGATTCGGCATTTTTTTGATGAACCTTGGTGTCATCTCATGCATTGCCGAACATTGCAATTGACAGAACCAATCACTCGCAATCACGAGCAGGAAATAGTCGAGATGGAGAAACGGGTCGAGGATGTTACGCCGCAACGTCGCGGTGGAAACACTTGGATGATTTTCCTGGTGTTGGCGGTAGCGGTTGCGCTGATGTTTTTCAACCGACCCGAGCCACGCTCGGAAATCAAAGCGAGCTTTTTCAAAGAGCAGCTTCGTAACAACAACGTTCAAAACATCAGGATCGGCGAGTTGGAGGTGACCGGAACATTCAAAACGAACGTCACCGCACCACCGCCGGAGGCAGCGGAAAATTCGACCGCTTCGACCACCGCGAAACCGGAAACGCTTCGCAAGAAATTTTTCTTCATCCGACCCGCTGGTGACACTTATTCGACAACCTTGACCGAAGCATTGGACAAGGCGGAGGTCGAATACAGCTTTGCAGCGCCGGACAACACGGCTGAATTGCTCAGTTGGTTGCTGATGCTCGGACTGCTGATCGGCGTTCCCCTTTTCCTATTCTTCACGCTCCGCCGAACTCGTAACGACATGATGGGCGGCGGCTTTTTGTCGGGGTTCAGCAAGAGCCCGGCGAAGCGATACGAAGCGTCTGACCAAGCGATCACGTTCGACGACGTCGCCGGTTTGCAGGGAGTGAAGGCCGACTTGCAGGAGATCGTTGATTACCTGAAAACGCCTGAAAAGTTCCAGAAACTTGGCGGACGCGTGCCCAAGGGCGTGCTGCTCAATGGACCTCCGGGAACAGGGAAAACGCTGCTGGCGAGAGCCGTCGCGGGCGAGGCGGACGTTCCGTTCTTTTCCGTCAATGGTTCTGAATTCATCCAAATGTTTGTTGGCGTCGGTGCCAGCCGCGTGCGTGATTTGTTCAAAGTCGCGAAAGACCAAAGTCCTGCGATCATTTTTATCGACGAAATCGATGCCGTCGGTCGCCAGCGTGGCGCCGGCCTGGGTGGAGGTCACGATGAACGCGAGCAAACGCTGAATCAAATCCTTGGTGAAATGGACGGTTTCAGTCCCAGCCAAGCGGTCATTATCATCGCGGCGACCAATCGCCCCGACGTCCTTGATCCTGCGTTATTGCGTCCGGGTCGTTTTGACCGACACATCACCGTCGGTCGGCCGACGATGAAGGGTCGCGAGGAAATTTTCAAGGTTCACGTTCGCGAAGTGCCCCTTGGCGACGACGTCGATCTGAAGCGACTTGCCGCGGGAACCGTCGGTTTGACGGGTGCGGACATTCGCAATATGGTCAATGAAGCGGCCCTGTGGGCGGCGCGGAATGACAAAAAATTGGTCGAAATGGTGGACTTTGATTACGCCCGCGACAAGATCCTGATGGGAGCAAAACGCGAGGAAGTGCTGCAGGATTCCGAAAAAGAGAAAACGGCTTATCACGAAGCGGGACACACCTTAACCGCTTGGCACCTCGACGGAGCCCACACGGTTCACAAGGTCACGATTATCCCTCGCGGGAGAGCGCTGGGTGCGACGCAGTATGTTCCCAACGAGGATCGGCTCAGCATGGCGAGGCGCGAGCTTGAACACCAATTGGTCGTGCTGCTGGGCGGTCGTGCCGCCGAAAAGATCGTCTACAACGAAACGACCGTTGGTGCGGAAAACGACCTGGAACGCGCCACCGGTCTAGCCCGCCGCATGGTCACCCACTGGGGCATGAGCCCAAAGGTCGGACCGGTCAGTTACAAAACCGGCGAGGATGATCCGTTCCTGGGGCGCGAGATTCACAATTCGCGGCCCTTCAGCGAACACACGCAGGAACTGATCGATGAGGAAGTCGCGAGAATTCTTCTCGAAGCCGACCAAAAATCCGAGCAATTATTGCGTGAGCGGCGCACCGAGCTGGAAAAAATTACTCGCAGCTTGCTCGAAAAAGAAGAATTGAGCGAAGCAGAGATCGCCGAGCTGATCGGGCCATCCATCCAAACTCGTTCTGCTCAGAAAAACGGGCGCCTCAAGCCCGAAATTTCGATCTCGCCCGATGCGGGTTCCGTTATGATCCCCGGTGCGATTCCTGACTCGGGAACGGTCATCAACCGCCAAGCCGCTGAATAACAGGTTGTGAAACGCTGCTGATGGCCAAGAAGCGATCGAAGATGCGGGCCGAGTTTCGCAAGAACCATCAAGGTCGCGTTCGTCGAGGCGATTTCACTCGCGACTTTCATGGCGGCGATAAGTCCGACGTGCTCGCCGACATGGCGCACGACGAACGGGTCAGTGGCAAGGGCGACCTGACCCGCAAACGCACCGTGATCGGCTCGGAAAACACGTCGACGACCGACGATGGGTTTGACGTCCGGTTAGATGACGACGACATTCGTTTACGGTTCGGCACCGTGCAGAGCGTTCATGGACTGCGAAGCCGCGTGCTCGGGGACGATGGCGTCGAATATCGCTGTGTCGTTCGCCAAATCTTGAAGTCTTTGTCCACCGACCAGCGAAACGTGGTCGCCACCGGTGACCGCGTCGCGTTTCGTGGCAGCTCGCCGGAATCGGCGATGATTGAGCGGGTTGAACCACGTCACGGCGTGCTCAGCCGGACCAGTCGCGGTCGCCAACACGTGATCGTCACCAATGTCGATTACCTATTGATCGTGTCGAGCTGTGCCGAGCCGGGCATCAAGCCCGCGTTGATCGATCGTTATCTGCTGACGGCGGAGCACTATGGGATTCGTCCGATCGTCTGCCTGAACAAAATCGACCTTGTCGATCCGACGTCGCTGCAAGGAATCGTGGGGGTCTATGCACAAGCCGGCTATCGAGTGTTGATGACGAGCGCCGAAACCCAGATCAACATCGAATACCTGCGTGCGATCCTTCACGGCAAGCAGACCGCGATTGCCGGTCAGAGCGGCGTTGGCAAAAGCAGCTTGCTCAACGCGATTGAACCGAAACTGGCACTTCGCGTTGCTCAAGTCAGCCGCGAGAATCAAAAGGGCAAACACACCACGACGGCGGCGCGATTGATTCCGCTGGTCGGTGGTGGGACCGTCGTTGACACACCCGGCATTCGCCAATTTCAGTTGTGGGACATCACCGCTGGCGAGGTTGCGGCCTTGATGCCCGACATGCGTCCCTACGTCAGCAAATGTCGATATCCCGATTGCCTGCACGTCACCGAGGAGGACTGTGCCGTCAAAGATGCCGTTGCCGACGCACGCATTGATGCTCGCCGATACGACTCGTATTGCCATCTCATCGAAGACGAATTGGCAGGGTCTGATTGACGGCACACCGCATTGACCCACCATTTCTCGGCAGTTTGGTGGGCCAGCGTCGAGGATTCCTTGGCCCACCCTTGGTTTCAAGCGACACCTGAAAACGGGAATTTGTTTCAGGACGATTCTTTTGTGGCGTAATCCGCACCTACGGAGCAAAAAGTTGCCGGTCTTAGCTGTGCATGCGTGGCAGGTCGCTGCCCTCGTCGATGATCCTCGTTTCTTCAGCGGACAGGTGTTGCAATCGCTCGCGTACCAGGGCCCGGTCACGGCAAAAATTCTCGGCCAAGCGAACATAGGTCGAGTGATGTCGGGCTTCGCTTTCGAATAGGCCTTCGTAAAAATCGGCCAACCCATCTTCGCGTCCTCGGTAGTGTTGCCGCAGCAAATTGAAACGCTCGCAGCTTCTCGCTTCGATTAAGCCCGCGACGAGCAATCGGTCGACGGCGCGATGGGGTTCCTGGCTGCTGATCAGGGCATTCAGCTTTTTGCCGTAGGGTCCCGGTTGCAAACGCCGAAACGCGATGCCCCGATCCGCCAACATCTTCAACACCATCCAGTAATGCTCCAGTTCCTCCTCAACGATGGTCGTCATCTCGCGGCCCAATTCGACATCATCGGTGTAGGAATTTAGCAGGTTAATGGCCGTCGTCGCGGCTTTCCGCTCGCAGTGAGCGTGATCGATCAAGATTTCGTCGAGCGACGAGTCGACTTGCCCGAGCCAACGCTGGGTCGATACGGATTGGAGGTGCAGCATGTCTATTTCGTGTTTCGTTTTAAGTTTCGTTTCACCGGCAAACTTTGAGGCGGTTGCCCGAATGCCTCGGCGGATAAACAATCGTTACCTGTTGTAAATCAGTTTGCGAAATTCGGGGAGCGATGCGGAATGGCTTTTTGGCGATCGAAGGAAAAAGAAGGGGATGCGGCGGTCGGCAAACCGGCGATCGAGCCCGAGCCAGCGGCTGGAATTTTTGCGAAGTTCAAGACGGGACTGCAAAAAACCCGGCAAGTGCTCAATACGGACATCCGCGACCTCTTTAAGGCCGAGGGACGCTTAGTCGACGAAACGCTGCTCGATGAATTGTTCGCCAAGCTGATCCGTACCGACATGGGAGTCGGTCCGGCGACCAAAATCCGCGATGAGATCGGGACGCAGTTTCGTGGGCGGGTCGTGCATTTTGAGGATGTCCTGCGAACGATTGCGGCCCAGACCGAAATGATGCTGTCGCAAGAAGCTTCCGAATTGCGAATGGCCACGGCGGGACCGACCGTGGTTTTGGTTGTCGGCGTCAACGGCAGCGGCAAGACGACATCGATCGCCAAATTAGCGAACTTCTTGACTCGCGATGGCAAACGTGTCGTATTGGGAGCGGGCGATACATTTCGCGCCGCCGCGGTTGAGCAATTGACGATTTGGTCCCAACGGATCGGTTGTGAAATCGTCACCGCGCCCACCGAAACCGATCCGGCAAGCGTCGCGTTCAAGACCGTCGAGCGCGCGATCGAAGGCAATTTTGACGTCGCAATCATTGATACCGCGGGGCGGTTGCAAACCCAGTCGCACCTGATGCTGCAGCTCGAAAAGATCCGCCGCGTCGTGGGCAAAAAGATCGAAGGTGCACCCCATGAGGTGCTGTTGGTACTGGACGCGACGGCAGGCCAAAACGCGATCAGCCAGGCTCGTGGATTCAGCGACGCGGCTGGATGCACCGGGATCGTGCTATCCAAGCTGGATGGTTCGGCCAAGGGCGGCGTCGTGATTCCGATCCGCGAGCAATTTCAATTGCCCGTCAAATATATCGGCCTAGGCGAAGGGATCGGGGATTTGGCGACGTTTGACGCGAAAAACTTTGCCGACGCGCTGTTTCGCGATTAGTACCAGCCACTCTTGTATGTCAGGCTCTCCAGCCTGACCCAGCGCCACAGGGGTCAGCCTGGAAAGGCAACCTACGTTTCGTCCTCTCTGCGACCATCCCGGTCACCGCAAGCGGTAGAGTCACCGTTAGCGGCGTACATGGAAGCGTTCCACCGGTTTGAGGCAAGGTTTGTGAAGCGAGGTCACGAGTGTCACCAAATTTTTACGATAGCTCCCTTTGAAGATCGAACGCGTTCTTCAACCGTCGTTCGGTGGTAAGGCGACCACGAAAGATTCGACGATTGGCCGGCATGACGAAATCAAAAATTTTGTTGAGGCCGGCATCAAACGCGGTTGGTCGATGGTGCGAATTTGGATCTGAAATTTAAAAACTCACGGATTGGGAGTACTGAAGATGAAGCTGAGCAAAATGGCGCTCGTCGCCGCGATTGCTTGCGGGATTCACGCGGGAAGCGCGTTTGGGCAGCAAGCGGGTAATGGAATTCAAAAGGTCTCGTTCGCCGACTGCGATTGCGGACAACCCGCATGCGGTTGCGAAGACCCAGCCGCCGGATGCGATGCGTCCTGCGACGGAGCATGCGACGGTGCCGGTGGATGCGACAGTGCGAGCGGATGCGGCAGCGGTTGTGGCCTGGGCCTTCACGGAATGCTCGGCGGGTTCGACTGCGACGAGCTGGACGAGCCATGGACACTGTTCAAAGGTCAACCGCTCGGCTTCACCGTCGGCGGCTGGTCCAACGTCGGATACCACAGCAGCCGAAACGCTGGTGGCGGTATCACCAACGGCGGAGCACCCGCGAATTTCAATACCTACGACAACCGTGTTCAATTGCAACAACAATGGTTGTATGCTGAAAAAGTTGCTGACGGCAGCAACGGACTCGGCTTCGGCGGTCGTATCGATTATCTATACGGTACCGATGCACCCGACACCCAACCGTTCGGTATCGCCGACGATCACTTCACCAATTCGTGGGACAACGGCGGCCAATATGGCCACGCGATTCCTCAGTTGTACGGTGAAGTCGCGTACAATGACACGTCGGTTAAGTTTGGTCACTTCTTTACCATCATCGGTAACGAAGTTGTCGCCGCGACCGGTAACTTTTTCTACAGCCGTCAATTCACGTTCTACAACGCCGAGCCGTTCACCCACACGGGTGTTTTGGCAACGCATCAGTTGAACGACGACACGACAATCTATGGCGGATACGTCACGGGTTGGGACAGCGGCTTTAAAGACAACGGTGACACGTTCATCGGCGGTATCAAGCGTCAATTCACCGATCGTTTCAGCTTGCTGTACACGACCGCGATTGGACGTTTCAACGACGACGAAAACAGCACCAATGCACGTGAACGCGGAAGCATCCATAGCTTCATCGCCACGACTCAGTTAACGGATAAATTGACCAACCTGATCCAGTACGATCATTTGGGCACCGAAGACGAGACGGGCGCGATCGTTCGAAATACGCACGGCTTGAACGTTTACTTCATCTACCAAGTAAACGATCGGGTTGCCCTGGGCAGCCGCAGCGAATATTTCAACTGGTCGGTTGATGCGGGCAGCACGGGCCGTACCGCCATCGACAATGCGAACCTGTTCAATCAAACCTACGGCGTGAACTACAAGGTCAGCTCGAACTTGATGGTCCGCCCCGAAGGCCGCTGGATATGGGATTACGACCGAACCGGTGCGAACGAAGACAACCGCCGCGAACAATTCGCATTCGGCATGGACGCGATCTACACATTCTAAACAGAACGAAGATCACGACTGCCTGATCGAAATCGCATCGAAAACGGACAAGCCCGACAGCCTCATGGTTGCCGGGCTTGTTTCGTTTTTCGGCGTTCCTATTCAGGAACGACCGACACGACCGAGTGTCAATGTCTCACCAATCGTTACAGCTTCTCATTTTCCGGCTCGAATCGCCGAAAACGTGGTTTAGTCCGGTTGTAACGGTTCAACCTTCTTTGCGGGCGGTGACGATAGGGAAAATAGGGCTTCGATACAGGCGACGTGGCTCACAAACTAAGACGAATCACATCCTCCGGTCGATGAGAGTTTCCCAATGAAGCGAATAAACAAGCTCGCGATCCTTGCCGCGCTGATCAACGGCGGAATTGCCGTTGCCGCCGACGGTCGTCATGCCCACTATCAACCCTACCAAGATCAATCCCGCGTCGTCCGAGCGAGCCATTGCGCCTGCGGCGACGCCGCCTGCGGATGCGAGGACGCCTGCGACGCCGAACCCACCTGCGACGCCGAATTGACCTGCGACGGCGGCTGCGATTCGGGCTGTGACGCCGGTTCTGGATGCGGTGGCGGTTTGGCGGCCGGGCTCGGCTTTGGCAGCTTGATGACCTGTGACATCGGCGAGCCCTGGTCGCTTGTGCAAGCAACCCCGCTGGGCATTTCCGTCGGCGGGTGGACCAACCTGGGGTACCATTCCAGCCGTAATGCTGGCACCGGCATCAATGGCAACGGCGCGCCAGCCAATTTCAACACCTACGATGGCCGCGTCCAATTGCAACAACAATGGGCTTACGCCGAACGCGTCGCCGATGGCAGCGAGGGTCTCGATATCGGTGGCCGAATCGATTACTTGTACGGAACCGATGCACCCGACACGCAGACGTTCGGCATCGCTAATGACCACTGGGATAACGGGTTCGACAACGGCGGGGCTTATGGCCACTCGATCCCGCAAGTCTACGGCGAGGTTGCCCTGGGCAATACGTCCGTCAAACTGGGCCACTTCTTCACGATCGTCGGTAACGAAGTCGTCGCCGCGACGGGTAACTTTTTCTACAGCCGGCAATTCACGTTCTACAACGCCGAACCGTTCACGCACACCGGTGCCCTGGCGACGACGAACGTGGGCGACGACTGGACGTTTTATTACGGCTACGTCATGGGCTGGGACAGCGGCTTCGAGGACAACGGCGACGCGTTCTTGGGCGGCGTGAAAAAACAAATTAGCGATGACGTCAGCTTGCTCTACACCACCTGCATCGGCCGATTCGGCGACAGGCCGACCGACGCCAATGGGAACACCCCGACGGCCAGTGGTGCGCGGGAACGTGGCAGCATCCACAGCTTTATTTTGACGACGCAATTGACGGACAATCTGACCAACCTGATCCAGTACGACTATCTGGATACGAACGATGAAGACGGCGTCACCGTTCGCCGGACCCATGGCTTGAACGCCTATTTTATCTACCAGGTCAACGACTGCGTCTCCCTGGGCAGTCGCAGCGAGTACTTCAACTGGACAACGCCGCAAACCGATTTCGAAAGCAAAAATCTGTTCAATCAGACCGTCGGCGTCAATTATCGATTGCACGCCAACCTGCTCGTTCGCCCCGAAGTTCGCTGGGTCTACGACCCGCAGCGAACGGGCATCAATGAACTCAACGTCGCCGGCCAAATCGTTTCCAAACAGGCCACGTTCGGCATGGACGCAATCGTCACGTTCTAAATCCGTTGGCAATCGCTTGCATGGAATTCACTCTCCGACGCAGAAGTCCGTGCAGTTTTTAAGTGGTTGTTCTGCGGGCATTTCACCCTCCCGCGTAGCGGGATTGTTGGCTTTTCAAGGCCGGGGAGGGCCCCCCTAATTCCGTCACCTCCGTCGCCTTCGTCGCCTCCCTCGCTCTCCGAGTCCGGCGGGCCCGAACCCGCCGGAGGCATTGAAAAAAACGCTCTGCCTAACCTTCGCGCCGCGGCCCTGGTTGCACCGATCCCAGCGGACTTTCTTTCTCAAGCCCGCTTAGCGACTGCCGCGAAACCAGCGATTAGCTGATGCCTCCGCTTTAGGCGACACCCACTTTTCGCTGCCCATTGATTGGGCAATTCAGATGAATTGTGCGCGATTTTCGTTGGTACTTGTAAAAATTACAAAATAACAAACCGTTACTAGTAAACGACTTGCGATCCATTCTCTCGGCGAGTTCTCCACGTTGGCCTGTGCCTTGCTAAGCCTTGGCATCGCAGCGACCGTCAACTTGGATTTTCAACTCTGGATCGAATCGCTAGATGGCCCGGGCAGGAGTTGAGCGTGCGAGACCGACGGTTTGCTGTGTTGCCACCAGGAGCAGGACAAGAGTGTCCAGCGGTTGGCAAATCATCGGTTTCACACATTCGGAAAGGCGCAGATTTATGTTTCATTGGTTTCGAGGGAAGTCCCTCTGTATCGTACTCCTCGTGGGGATGTTGGGGGTTGGCTTGTCACTCGCGTCGGCAGCGTCCGCTCAGGATGATGCACCAACGGCAGCGGCGGTCGTAGACGCAGCGGACGCGGGTGACAGTGCCGATGCCGCCCCGGTAGAAGCGGCACCAGATGCTGAAGTCGTCGAGGAAGCGGCGGAGGTCAGCATGACAGACGATCTGTCGTACACGATCAACACGCTATTCATGTTCCTGTGTGCGGTGTTGGTCATCTTTATGCAGGCAGGCTTCGCGATGGTCGAAGTCGGGCTAAATTCGGCTAAGAATACGATCAACATTCTGTCCAAGAATGTTCTCGACCTTGCCGTCGGCGTCATTTTGTACCTGTTCATTGGCTTTGGGTTGATGTACCCGGGTGATAGCGGGTGGTTCGACTTTGGCGGCGGCAAGTATCTTGGTTTTAGCGGCAGCATGGTCAGCCGTGGAAACGACGCGCCCAATCTCGCGTTGGGACACAGCGACAGCGCGGACTTTGTATTCCAGGTCGCATTTGCCGCTACCGCTGCCACGATCGTTTCGGGTGCGGTCGCCGGCCGAATGCAATTCGTTGGCTACCTGATCTACAGCGCTTTTATCACGGGTCTGGTTTATCCGATCAGCGGCGGATGGAAGTGGGGTTACGGATTTTTGCACGAGGCGGGGTTCCAGGACTTTGCCGGATCGGTGGTCGTTCACGCGGTCGGTGGGTTTGCGGGGCTTGCCGGTGCGATCCTGCTGGGCGCAAGACTGGGTCGATTTACCTCCGATGGCAAGAGCATTCCGATCCCGGGCCACAACATCACCTTCGCGGCACTTGGTGTTTTCATCCTGTGGGTCGGTTGGTACGGTTTCAATCCCGGAAGCCAGTTGAACTACTTCGGTTGGTCTAACGCCGAAGCGACCTCCTACATCGCTTTGACCACAACGCTCGGCGGTGCCGCCGGAACCGTTGGCGCTTTGGCGACCGCTTGGATCCTGTTCGGCAAACCGGATCTCACGATGGCGCTCAATGGTGCATTGGCGGGCCTCGTCGGAATCACGGCAAATTGCGATCGTGTTGAGCAGGGCGAAGCTTTGATCATCGGAGCGATCGCGGGTGTGATCGTGGTGCTTGGCACGATCATGTTGGACAAGTTGAAGATCGACGACCCCGTCGGTGCATTCCCTGTCCACGGATTGTGTGGCGTTTGGGGCGGTATTGCGACTGGCATCTTCGGCACACTGCCAGAGGTGAATGGTGCTGAGCTGACCCGCGGCGCGTTCATTTGGGTGCAGTGTTACAGCACGGCCATCATCGCAGTTTGGGCGTTCGTAACGATGTTTGGTTTGTTCTTGGTCCTGAAGACGATTGGGCTTTTGCGGGTTTCCGTCGAGCACGAGCAAGCTGGTTTGGACGTATCCGAGCACGGCATGCACGCTTACCCCTCGGACGCGATCAGCGGTGGCGTGATTCGTTAGTGTTGATTGAAAACAAGGCGTCGGTTGTGTGAATTACACCGACCGACGCCAACCGGCTACCCACCGCCGCTTTGCCATCGGGGACGCAAGTTCCCGGTGGCGAAGCACCCGGTGTTAGGAATGTCAAATTGAAGGCGGGGTGAATGGAGAACCGACCCTGGTCGCTCCATCACCGCATTGGAACATGTGATCTTCTCGGCTCTTGCCTGGGCCAGAAGGATCCCCAATGGCCCGTGGCGAGTGTCCGCCTCACTCGCCATGGGTCGGGGTTCCCTTCGCGGAGATTGGTGGGCCTGCGTCCAGGGCTCCTTGTCTCACCCTAGGTTGCATGCGATCCCAGAACGGGAATTTGTTTCGGGACGATTGCTTAGCGCCGTTTATGCATGGGCCGAAAACGGCTATTCTTGGCAGAACCCAGTCACTCGGCCCTCCTCCGTCCCAAGGCCCGCAAAGAGCGGCGAATGCAATCGTGAAGCTGATCATCGCCATCATCCAGCCCAACAAGCTCGAATCGGTCAAAGAAGCGTTAACGAAAGTCGAAGTCTTTCGCTTGACTGTGATGGATTGCCAAGGCTTCGGACGCCAGAAGGGCCAAACCGGTGCCCACCGCGGTCACGAATTCAGCGTCAATCTGCTCCGCAAGGTGCAATTGCAGATCGCGGTCAACGAGCCATTTGTTCAGCCGACGATTGATGCGATCCTCGAGGGCGGACGCACGGGTGAAATCGGAGAGATCGGCGACGGCAAAATCTTTGTCCTGCCGATGGATGATTGCATCCGCATTCGCACCGGCGAACGGGGCGGCGAAGCGATCTGACGCCGGATTACTTGCTATTGGCGATGATTCGTAGCGGCAAGCTTGCTTGGCCGTACTTTTCACCGGTGATACATTCCATCGTCAATTCTAAACGGTAATCGCCGGGTTCCAGACCTGAAGGCAGGTTCATTTGGTAAGCGATGAAATAATCCCGGAGGTAATTGGCACAAACCTGCTTGTCCGCGGGAAGCACTTGGCCGGCAACCTTTTGATTCTTCGCGTTGAACACCTCGTAGCTGCCTTGCAGGTTGGTTTCGAAACCGGCGGGTGTCGATTTGGCGACAAAATTGTCGATCTCGCAGTACAGAATCACTTTTTGTCCCGGTGTGAATCGATCGGAATCAAATTTTGTGACCTGGCCGAAACTCTGAATCTCGCGGCACAGCGCCAACGAACCGACTTGGAGCGATTCCGTTGCGGCAGATAGTTTTTGGGTCGCCAGCCTGAATTCCGGCAATGCCGATGACCAACGCCGCGACGCGACGGGATGACCGCTGCTGTCGACCATTGACCACACGCCCAGCAGATGATGACGCAGGAATTCCTGCTCGGTAAGCGACATGCCTTCGAGCGACTCGACCGCACCGTCCGGGTTTCCAGAAAACAGCATCAGGTGACGGGCGATGATTTGGGCGCGATATTGGTCCGCGTCCGATCCGCCCGGCGGCGTTGACTTCAGCCGACGTAGCAATTCGTTGTAGAGCTGTGTTTCGGTCGCGGAACCGATCCCACCGGCGATGCCTGCGCCGTTTGCTACATCGGCGATTGGTGCGGGACGATCGACGTTTTCGTTGTTTGCCAATTGCACCTTCGCGATCGTTTCCTCGTCGGACGAATTCAGCGACGCCGTGACGACGTCATCCGAGTCGGTTTCCGGCTGCGATTGTTTCTGGGCTAATCGCGTCGGCAAGACGGCCGCAGCGGGTGGATCCTCGGGCAATGCCGGCAGGCTTGCCATCGAGGCCCGCAGCGCACCGTTGATGTTTTTGGGCGAGCCACTATTTGCCACACCGCGTTGGCCCACGGCCAGCAACTGCCGCATCGCTTGTTGCTGGACTTCCGGCGAGCTGCCTCGAAACGCTTCGACCAAATCCGCGTATTCGGCGGGAACTTTGTCTGCGACTGGCTCGCCGTCGGTCTCCAGCGATGCCTGTTGGACGCCCTGATAACGGTCGCGGGTCGTCGGAGCTTTCATCGCCACGGCAGACGCCGCATTCATTCCACCTGCCTGGGAGACGGATTGCGTCCTGGGGTTCAAACCGGAATCGGCGGTGGTCTGTGGCACGATCCCCGAAACGCCGTTGGCCAGTCGAGTCCGTGGAGACGACTCGACCGAATCCATGGTCGGTTCCTGGGTCACGCGAACGGACCGGTCCATCAAATTGCCGACTTTGCAACCGCCAACGCACGGAACAACGCCCAGGCATGCAGCGGTGCAGAGGATGAATCGTCGGGTTCGAGCTTTGATTATTTGCAACGCATCCATGCGTACGTCCAGGATTCATTCCACGCGGGTCGATTGAAGATTGACGGCAAAGTGGACGCTATCAAGTCATTCGCCGGCGAGGCAATGCCAATTGAGGCACGCTCAAAAGCTGGCGCGGCGAATGCCGGCGACGGTCGACTCGCTGGCGGCAAAAAACCGGGCATCAATCTTGACCCTGCCCGTCGCATCGGTGCAAACGCGAGCTTGGGCCGACGACGCGGAAATCACCGCGGCCAACAGGGACAGTACACAAAGGCGCAAGAGTGCTCGTGGAATTGACATGCATGTCGATCGAATGGAGGAAACACGAGGGCGTTTTTTGAAGCGGCCACCGCCCCCAAAAACGTGTTCAATTGGTTAGAGTGTTACTCTAGTGCGAATGCGAAGGTTCGCACCAGCAATCTCACCCCGCACACCTGGAAATTTTGAATGGGCGACGCGAAAGTTCGTGGCATAGTTCACTTGATCGAAGAAACGAAGACCTACGGGCAAAAGGGGTTTCGCAAACGTATGGTCGTGTTGGAGCAGGAACGTGGCAGTTTCATAAATTACATACCGCTGGAATTCACTCGCGATTCCTGCGACGCGGTGGACCAATTGAACCTCGGCGATGAAGTCGAAGTCGACTACCAATTGAGCGGCCGTAAGTGGCAACGGGATACGCAAAGCGAGGTTAAGTATTTCCTTAGCGCCGAGGCGACCGGATTTCGCCTACTCGCCGGCGGTGACGGGCCCACCGAAACCATTCGCCGCTCGCCCAACGACGCCTTCGCGGAAGCCGCGAACGACGAAGACGCGCCGTTTTGATGGATGTGGCTGGCTTGATGGATGTGGCTGGCTCGGCGCGATTTGGTTAATCGATTTGCGTCGTCACCAGTGGCCTGCGTAGCCGGTGGGCCGCAAATCGATTGTGATCGATTCGTCCTTTGACGGAATCCAGCTCGGCTTTGACATCGGACATCCGACCGGCATCCTCTCCGAAGGCAAGATGCCTCAGGAAACCTTCGTGGTCGTCCCGGTTCAACAATCGATCCTGCTGCGCCAATGACTGGATGAACGCTTCGCTCAGCGGGTTGTCGCGAACATCGACCATTAACAAGTCGTGGTCCGCGAGCAAACGGCGGACCTGCACGTCGGTCAATCCGCAGCCCTGAAGCCCCAGAAATCGAAGGCACTTCGCCCGCGAGCCGGCCAATACATCAATGACATCGTTCGTGACTTTCGTGTTAGAAATATCCAACCGGTCCAGCACGCCACGGTTCAAACATCCCGCCAGGAATTGTGAATCCATCCCGATGCCGGCGACGTCCAATTCGATCAATTGCTTGACCTCGACCAAACACGACAAAGCCTTCGGATCAATGAAACAGTTGTTGATCGCCAATTTTTGCAGGTTGCTGCGGGTGGAAAGGAATTCGACGGTAAGGCCCGTGATCGCCGTATCGCTGAGATTTACGTCGCGGAGTTGACCGAGAGATTGCCAGTTGCCCAGCACCAAGTCGTCGTCAATCTTGCTGCCGGGCAACGATAACGCAGTCAGGCTCGAAAATCGGCCAACTTTGGAAAGTGTCGCGCGGGACAAATTACCGTACGCGATCGTCAGGTGGTCCAGTTCCGCACAGTGCCACAATTCGTCGCAGAGTTCATCGGTTACCTCAGGGCCGCCGATCGCAAAATACCGAAGGTCACGAAACCCGCGAAGCAGGCAATCTTGCGGAAGCGGACCGTTGACGGACAGTCCGATCAAGGACCTCGCATCTTGAATGGACAAACGTCGAACGCCATCGCCGAGCAATAATTCGGTCGCCAATCCGGGTGACTGGCGAATGTCGATCGTACTCGCTTTGGGAGACCCGTGAACATCCAGCACTCGAAGGTGCGGTTGATTGACCACGGCGAGGCGTTCGAATCGATCCCCGCTGACCAACAATTCTTTCAGCGGCAAATGCTGTTCGAGTAACGCGTTGATGGCGTGGTCGCTAATCGTACACCGACGCACATCAAGCGACGTCAATTCTGGCACCAAAGCGACTTGTTCGAGTTGCCAATCCTCGATGCCGGTGTTTTCCAAAATTAGCGTTTTGATACGACCATTCCTCGCCAGCGGCGACAAGTCGACGCCACGCAGAGGCAAGGAAGATAATTCGACAAGGGGTGGCCCCTGCAGCGTGCCGATTGCATGAACAATCGCCACCATGTCAGGATTCTTATTTGTGATTACGTGCAACGGACGGTAGACCGATCCGGAAACCGTCCGGCCGATCATCAATTTCGCTAGATTGGGACACGCGTCGACGCTAAGATGCTTTACCGCCAAACCGTCAAAATTGAGTTCGCGTAGGCTAATTAAATCTGACAGGGCGATCGATTCGAACCATGGAATCGTCGGGAAAAACCCGTTAGAGCGTCTCTCGGTGAGCGTGTCGTGTTCCATAGAAGTGATCGACACCAATCTCGGCGAATGCCTGATTGCCACCGAGTATTTCTGAAACGCTTCGATGTCCAATCGTTCGAGCGACGGCAACTCATTCAAATCAATGGTCACCAATTCGGAATTTAAAACCCTATTGGACCGGCCCAAATTGAGATTTTTCAGCCTATTCATTCCGTGAAGG
>Ga0105045_10000936_pt1 | contig 22911 bp, 18 predicted proteins | sample MAT02_FD_78089 | JGI IMG/M metagenome (GOLD analysis project Ga0105045, IMG submission 78089) | Freshwater microbial communities from Lake Fryxell liftoff mats and glacier meltwater in Antarctica - MAT-02 (megahit assembly) | ecosystem: Environmental > Aquatic > Freshwater > Ice > Liftoff... | reverse complement strand
TGGATCCGCTCTTTGTTGCTATTGAAACGCAAGAGGGAGAAGAACGATTTTTTCAATCTTCGCTCGCTTCGATGATTCCCCCTTTTAAAGCGATCGAGATTCATGTGACGGGAGCTTTAGCAGAAAAAATGCAAACGCCGCCCGAGATCCCTTTGACGTTATTAGATAGCCTTATTAAAACCTCTGGCAGGGTTTTGTTTGCTGTGCAGGTGGATAATCGAAGTGGTCAAGTGTTCTGGAAGCAGAAAAAGAATGGGGGTAGTGGTGTCGAGCATCAGCAATTGGCGGAGAAGATTTTGAAAGAGTTGAAATTTGAGTTGAATCCCGATTATTTTGTGACTGCAGGTGAAATAGAGATGACCTTTCGTGGAGATTTAAATCGATGATCGAGTTATCAACAACGACAGCGATGATGCTTTATTTGGGGATGACATTGACCTTTCTTTTAGGGTTGTGGTTTTTTCAGCATTACCGATTTCGACACAAAAAGATGGTGGTGTCAGAACAGGAATTATTTGTATGCGAGTACTGTGCGTTTGCATATGTGGCAGATGGGACAAAGCCTGTCACGCAGTGTCCCCAGTGCCAATCTTTTAATAAGCTCAACAAGTTCCGTAAAAATAGCACTGTTAAATAATCGACTTACAATAAACAGACCTGATCGAAGATCTTTGGATTGCGGCAATTTTTCATCGCCGCTTTATATTGACAGTGCTTAGGCACCCAAAAATGTTATAAGAGTACAAATTTGTCAAAAAACAATGTTCTAGGATTACTTGGAGATGCTCAAACATCGTTAGTGCGAAGCGACGATAAAAAACCGGCCACTCCAAAGATCTCCGATCAGGTCTATTTAATCTTAGCTCTTAAGTTGACACGTTGCGCTTTGCTAGTTCCGCTCCTTTTTTACAATGAGCAATGTTCTCTTGCTTTAAAACTAATCTACCGGCTATTGCTTAGAAAACCAGGTAACCTTCGGTATCACCATGAATAAACCTAACCCTTTCTCGCATAACATGCTTTATCGCTCTCACCCTTGGCATGGCTTGTCTTTAGGTGAGCACTCCCCTAATACAGTCAATTGCTATATCGAAATGGTGCCTACCGACACCGTGAAATATGAGCTCGATAAAGAAACAGGAATTCTAAAAGTCGATAGACCTCACAAATATTCCAGCCTTTGTCCTACTCTTTATGGCTTATTGCCACAAACCTATGCGGGTAAACTCACAGCTAAATTCTGTGCCGAAAAAACTGGTCTTCACGATATTGTTGGGGATGGCGATCCAATCGACATTTGTGTGCTTACCGAGAAGACGATTCCACGCGGAGATCTGATTTTACGCGCTCATCCTATTGGAGGATTCCGCTTAATTGATGGCGGTGAAGCGGATGATAAAATCATTGCTGTAATGTTGGATGATTTCGTTTATGGAAACTTTAAAGATGTTTCAGAATGCCCGGAAAGCCTTATCGAGCGTTTACGTCATTATTTTCTGACTTATAAAGATTCTCCGGGGCGTAAAAACAGCAAAGTCCAAATCACTCATCTTTATGGAGCAAAAGAAGCTCATGAAGTGATCAAATTATCGCAGCAGGATTACATGAATAAATTTGACATTCCCTAATCTGTATAGACACTACCTTTCTGAGTTATTTTTACAACTAGAATCATTAACTGCTTGTCTTGAAAATTGTAGATTACTCGGTAGTTGCCCAATCTGATACGATGATAACCAACGAAACGAATTGACCTTTTATATTCACCACGCCATGAGGGGAAGCGTTCGTAACTTCTCAAAAAGTCGGGGTAACTAGAAATGACGTATCCCCTACAACCCATTCTGCAGGGTAATAAGTTCAAAATCGCGAAGATTTACCCATAGTTATTGAGAAGTTACAAGCGTTCCCGCTAAAGATTCAATTGCTTCTAAAATCGCTCACTTATCTTTTTTTGGGAATTTCTCAGTGCTTTTCTTTACCTGCGCTGCGTATTCGATTCTATACATTTAATCATTCAGTCTCAATTCTCGTCTCAGCTCTTCATGAGAAATTATTTTTTCTCCTTTTTTAAGACGCTTCATAGCAGCGTCAGCATCACGGATATCTTCTTCGCCTTCCAACTTTTGTAGTAAACTTTCTACAGACTTCTATTCTTCAAGAGAAATAATTACCGCAATACCTTGTCCGTTTCGGGTAAGCGTGTACCGCTTTCCCCCAAAAGCAACATGATTGAGAATAGAGGCCATATGATCCCTCACTTCCCTTGCAGAAACTTCCTCCATCGCGTGTCCCATATATATCCCCTACGCATTATATACCAATTGCACCAAATTAACGTAAATCTTGCAACCCTCTCTTTCCACCTTGGTTTTTTATCCCTAGACTTATACTATGCACTTTAGGAGGCTTTTCATGTCTATTAGATCATCAGTGCGAAAATGGAGCCGCATCATTTATGAGACCATCTACAATTTTTGGCGCGATGACTGCTACACAAAAGCCTCAACCCTAACATTTTATACACTTCAATCGGTTGTTCCTTTCTTGGCGGCCGCCCTTGGCATCGCCAAAGGATTTGGATTCCAAGACTACTTGGAGCACCTCCTCACGAAATCATTTCCGGAACAGCAGCCAATTCTGAATTACGCTATTCCCATCGCCTATTCCACCTTGAAAGATATTCAAGGTGGACTTGTGGCGGGGATCGGGGTTTTATTTCTATTTTATACAAACATCAGCTTGCTTGGATACATTGAGATTTCGCTCAATCATATCTGGAAGATCAAAAATTCCCGTTCATTCCCACGAAAAATCAGTGATTACATTGCCACATTAGTGATCTGTCCGGTGGTTTTAGTGGCATCAAGCAGCTTCACCGTCTACCTTAAAACGCAATTAGAACACTTCGGTGATTATCCTTATGTCGCCGTTGTTAGCGTCTATATTCTCTGGATGTTTAACCTCGTGCCGATTGTGTTAAGTTGGTTCTTGTTCTTTTTACTCTATTTCTTAATGCCTAATGAAAAGCTGAGCGTTTATCCCCGCATTATTGCAGCGATCTTCGCCGGAAGCTTATTTCAATTATGGCAAATCGTGTATATTAACTTGCAAATTCAAATCTTCCACTACAATGTCACCTACGGTACATTTGCCGTTTTACCTTTATTCTTGATATGGCTTCAGGTCAGTTGGTTGATAGCGCTAGCTGGAGCTGAATTAGCCGCCAATATGGAGAACATTAGCTATAGCGAAGTAGGAGATTCCGATAATCCTGCTGCAAGGATCAACAAAAAACAGTTAGGGTTACTTGTGCTTTATCAAAGTCTCAGCGCTTTTTATTCCGCGAAGCTACCTCCATCGGATGCAGAGATTGCTTACCAATTGAAAATTCCGTTAAGCGATGTCCAAGAGGTTTTGGACACTTTTGTCGACACGGAGATTCTAACCCCTATCTCATTGAAAGACGGTTCGAAAGGTTATCATTTGTTATCTGATCCGAGTCAAATGGATATCAAAAAGATTTCTGATATGCTTGATAGAAATAAAGGGATAGAATATTACGTTGAACCGTCCCATGCGCTTGACCAAATTAACATTGCCTTGCATGATCTCGATGAATTAACTCAACACTCGCCGCAAAACATCACACTCAACACGATGTTCCCGACAGTTTAGTCCTCGTATCCTGTTCCTTTTTTTATGTTTACCTTGGCGTATCAGCCATTTTCTTTGCAAGATTCACCAAAAAAAGGTAGACTGCACTCAATACATTCAACCTATGGATTCGTCTATGCTTTCAACTATCCTGAACTTATTCGGTAGATCCCCTTTTGCTCCGCTCCAATCCCACATGGCTAAAGTTTCCCAGTGCGTCCATCAACTCCCCGAACTCTTTCAAGCTTTGCAAGCTAAAGACTATGAAACAGTTGAACGTATCGCAGAAAAGATATCCGAGTTCGAACATGAGGCCGATGTCACAAAAAATGACATTCGCAATCATCTTCCCAAAAGCTTATTTCTTCCTATCGACCGCAGCAGCTTACTCGAGGTCCTCAGCATTCAAGATAGCATGGCCGATCGAGCAGAAGATGTCGCTGTCTTATTAACCCTTAAACACATCGAAATCTTGGATATCTTCAAGGACGACTTCTATCATTTCCTCAATAAAAACATTGAGTCGTTTGATGGTTCCCGATTAATCATTAAAGAGATGCATGAGTTATTGGAGTCCTCTTTCGGAGGAGTCGAAGCGGTAAAAGTTCGTGCCATGGTCGACATGGTTGCCTATCAAGAACATGAAGCCGATATTCTTCAGCGAAAACTCCTCAAAAGCTTGTATAAAACGGAAGATAAAATCACTTACTCCACATTCGACTTATGGCAAAAAATCTTCAGCTCTCTATCCTCTATTTCCAATCTCTCTGAAAAACTCGCTTATCGCGTCCGCATGATGCTGGAGCTCAAATAGATGTCCGTCGAAACAATCTTATTAGTTCTCGTTCTTCTTGCCGGTTTTTATACAGCCTGGAATATTGGAGCTAATGATGTCGCAAATGCTATGGGAACTTCTATTGGTTCGGGTGCGTTAACGCTCAAACAAGCAGTCATGATTGCTGCTGTCCTCGAGTTCTCAGGCGCTTTCTTTTTCGGAGCTCATGTCTCCGACACTATCGAAAATGGGATTATCGACTCCTCGATTTTTCTCCATCAACCCTTATTACTTGTTTACGGCATGCTAGCAGCCCTAACCGGTACCGGTTTATGGCTACAGGTTGCCTCTTACTTTGGCTGGCCTGTATCAACAACACACGCGATTGTTGGCGGTGTCATTGGATTTGGGGCTGTCGTCGGGGGCTGGGAAGCCATCTATTGGGATAACGTTGCCTTCATTGCATCCAGTTGGGTGTTTTCTCCGTTGCTCGGTGGCCTAATCTCTTACTTCCTTTTTATGATTTTGCGAAAACAGATCTTTTACACCTCAAAACCTGTAGAAAATGCGAAAAGATTAACCCCTCTTCTCGTATTTTTTTTCACATTAGTCCTTTCCGTTCTCCTGCTGTTTGGCGGCCTTCACAATATTAACTTAGAATTCAATTTCTTCGAAGCCGCTGGTATAAGCCTCCTGACAAGTATTGCAGGAGCAATCATCAGTTATTTCTGGGTAAAAACTATTCGAACGCCCGATGTTGTCTCTCAAAAATCCACGACGTTTAATCCTGAAGTGATCCTTGCTCTTGACAAAGTCAAAAAACACCTGCAAAACGCAAAATCACTTTGCGTAGGCGCTCCAAAATACCGTCTTAACTTACTTTTCGATGAAGTCGATGAATTAAAGAGCTCCTACCACAAATATGAAGACTCTGAAGTCACTCGTTCTGAATACGACACTGTTGAAAAGATTTTTGGGCGTCTACAAATTATCACGGCTTGCTGCATGGCATTTGCTCATGGAGCCAATGATGTCGCTAACGCGATCGGCCCTCTCGCTGCTGCTATTAATGTCCTAAGGACAGGAGTGATCTCAGCAACAACAGTCATTCCTGTTTGGCTACTCGCTTTAGGAGGGGTAGGAATTGTCACAGGTCTTGCGACTTGGGGATGGCGTGTCATTGCAACCATCGGCAAAAAAATCACAGAACTTACCCCGTCGAGAGGATTTGCAGCTGAGTTTGGCGCTGCCACAACTGTTGTCTTTGCTTCCCGTCTAGGATTACCTATTTCCACAACGCACACCCTAGTGGGTGCCGTCGTCGGTGTGGGATTAGCACGTGGGCTGGAAGCGTTAGACCTTCGCACAACGCGCGATATTGTCATTTCGTGGATTGCCACAATTCCTATCGGTGCAGGAATTACAATCGCCTTATTTTATATTCTTCTTCATATTTTTAACTGAGAGAATCACGATGAAAAACATCATTATTGCTTTAATTTGCCTTGCAACATTACCTCAATCCGCTATTCAAGCCGCAACTATTGAAGTTCCACCCGTTAACCTTAATCCTCCAAAACCAGTAGAGAAAAAAGTCACAAACGGGGCTATCCTAGAAGCGATTGTGAATATTCTCCCCTCAAAGCCGATGGAAGCAAATCCGAAGGTTATCCAGCCGGGCACAGATGTCCAGATTCAGGTAACCGTCAAAAACATAGGCGATATTCCAAGTGCAGCAGGAACCCTTTTTGCCAGATTTAGACTGCCAGAAGGCTTTAAACAAAAAGTCAATGATATTGTGTACAACTCAGAATACGTAAACGTACCCTCTATTGCTCCTGGAAAAACACTTGAACTTACTTTCAAGTCCAAACACCTCACCCCCTCGCTTCTCGAATTTGTGCGCGCTGACTGGGGGATGCGCCAGTATCAAGCCGTTATCCGAATTGAAGGGCAAGACTATGTGATTGGCCATGGTTCGTTAACTTTTTCTTGTTACTACTATCCAACTACGCCGCAGGAAGAACCTACTTCTGTGCCTTTTGAAAAGGCTCCTCAATAACCCATCATTGGGCGAAAGCCCAATGTTATTAAGTTAAGAGCTAACGGACTTAGAATAAAAAAACTCTGCTCGGTTTTTCTACACACACTAATCATTCGCAGACCGAACGAAGTCTTTGGAGTGCGCGTAATTATTTACCGCTTTCCGCCCACAGTTTTCATTATTAATAATATTTAAACGGGACTTTGTCCTAACGGCGGTAGCCATTTCATTAATTAGCCCCGCTTGCAGCAAAGCGGAACGTGGGGTTCAAGGATTTTAAACCGTGGCTGCGGTATCAGCCAGAACATTAACTCAACCAAAGCGTTCCTCATATTTACATATCAAAGCTTAAAAATTTATAACATCCTTCTTCAAAGCTATGATTATAGTTAATAGCTTCGCTGCTACCGCAGCCGCGGCTTACAATCCTTAAACCCCACGTTCCGCTCTGCTGCATGCGGGGCTAATTACTGACATGGCTACCACCATTAGGACAAAATCTCGTTCAAACCCTGTAGTAACAGAAAATAAGTGGTTACGCAGGATTGAGGTAATGAAAAATCGCACACTTCAAAGACCTTCGATCAGGTCTGCTTATTCTAAGTCTATTAGCTCTTAGGTTGACGACATTGTGCTAAAGCCTATGCGATAAATTTTTAGGACGTTACGTAGCTCTTAAAGAATAAAATTGAGTTGACTAAACGCACATCCTGTTGTACAAGCCTCTTTAGAGGTTAACAGGATGTTTAATTATGGCTGCTCTATCTAATTCTTCTTTTATTAATTTACCTGCAGTCTATGATTGTTCCACGAATGTCCTTACATTTCCTCCTCCCTTTCCTTTTTCAATAAGTGCCCAAAGCAATTTGAGTGATATTGACCCCGCTCAAGCAATCGGAACAGCGTGGAAGAAAGTTAACGTAAGAAAACAGAATTCCATAGAATTCATTGAAGTTTATGTAGAAACCGCAAAGCTCATCCAGGAACTTGCCCTTTTTGAATTCTCTGAAAGCCATCTCGCAAAAATGATGAGGATTTGGCCGGATCAAACAAGCGTTGTAATAGAAAGCGCCTTGCAAACTGTCAGTTTACTCAGAATCATCCCTTTTAAAGAAGAAAGCAAAAGCACACAACTTGCAAAATTACATCAAACGATCGCTTACGTTCAAGTAAACATGACTTTCTCATACCAGAGCAGCCTCCGATTCTTTAGATTTCAAAAAACCGAAAACTTACCTTATTCTGTTTATACTTATCTGGATCCCCAATCTCATCAAACCACCTTCTTGATTAATCTAGGCAAGTATACTAAAAAATTTTTTGAAACTGGAACGGCTAAAGAAATTTTCTTAGGAATTACTTTAAAAGGAAGATTAGAAGTGATTGCTAAAACCCCTCTTTTCAATGGGACAAACACTACAATAGCAGCTAAAGAAGCTTGGACATTACAAGCTTTTCCTAACAAAGCTGAATGGCTTCTTCAAACACCTTTTATAGAAGATTTTTTGGGTAAAAATTTAAAACAACATATCATCATGCCTTTTTTCGACAAAATCGATATTGCTCATTTTTTAAACTCAAAACCTTCCCAAAAACAAAAAGATCAAATTGCTTCTGATATTATGCGTGGTGTCCTTGAATTGCATCGTGGAGGAATTGTTCATCAAGATTTAAAACCAAAAAACTGTTTTGTTTATTCTACGCAGGGACCTGATGGTGAATCTCAATTTCGCGCTAAAATCGCAGATTTTGGACTTTCCACCAATTTAAAAAAGGAGAAGATTAACAGGAGAGTTTTGCCTGGAACCCTAATTTATTGTTCACCGGAAAAATGTTTAGTCTTGTGGAGCACAGCCTCTTGTTTCACCCCAGAAAAAGCGGTGACGTCAGACATGTGGGCATTAGGCCTTATTCTTTTTGAATTATACTTCGGCTATGTGCCTTTTAATGAACTTGAACTAAAGTGTGGCGAAACAGGCAATCTCATGGAATTTCTTAAGGGGGATCGCAGCTGTCCAGAACATCCTGACCGCCCTATTCCAGAAGGCTCTAGAAAAGCTCTTATTTTGAAAATGCTGGAACATGATTATAGGAACCGCATTTCACTGGAAGCGGCGCTGGAAGAATTGGAGGAGTGGGAAGAATTGGAGGAGTGGGAAGAATTGGAGGAGTGGGAAGAAACAACACCCCTCTTAGATCAGCCTTTAGCATCTTCAAGCATAAGCAAGCACATTCCTGAATAAAGCTTGGGGCTGGATTCAACACAAAGACGCTTTATCTTTTTATTCAACCACCTACTCCAAACAAACGCAACAGCCTATCCAGATCATCTAGATTGTAATAATCAATCATAACGCGGCCTCTTTTTCCTTTACCCAGAATATTGACCTTCGTTCCCAACTTCACCTGAATTTTCTCTGCTAGCTCTTCCAAATAAAAATCGCGTGCCACATGCTTTAAGGTATTATTTTTTGCCTTCATGGCTATCTTTAAAGCCATCTCTTCCGTTTCTCTTACTGTTAGATCATCGCGCATAACAAGTTCATGCAATAAATTCTGTTTTTCCACCCCTTCCAATGATAAAATGGATTTAGCATGTCCCATCGTAATGGAACCCATCGTCACACTATCTTGAATACTTTTTGGCAAACCTAGCAAGCGGATGTAGTTAGCTACAGTTGAGCGTTTCTTACCTATTTTACTCGAGAGTTCGTCATGACTATAATCAAACTCTTCAATCAAACTCTTTAAGGCTTTTGCTATTTCAATAGGATTGAGATCAACACGCTGCATATTCTCAATTAAAGCTGCTTGAGCAGAAGCTTCATCGCTGCTTGAGCGCACGATCACCGAAATCGTCGTTAATCCTGCTAATTGCGAAGCGCGGAATCGACGTTCGCCTGAGACAAGCTCGAATGTCTCCCCATCTCCACGCGGACGCACGACAGGAGGATGGATAACCCCAACCATTTTTATCGATTCTGCCAATTCCTCCAATTCTTCTTTTAAAAAATCACGTCTTGGCTGGAAAGGATTCACAAAAATTTTATTCACATCGACACTAACGAGTGTGAGATCCGTCATACTCAAACCTTAATTAAACCTTAAATTGACAACAATTTTCCCAAGATTATAATTGTAGCCTTAAACACCTTATTATTTCCACTTACAACGAGCAAAACAAGATGAAAAAAAATAACCAATCCAAAATAGTATCTGCAGGAAAAATGCCTCTCTATGAATCCTTGGATGACAATCAATATCTTCAATGGATTGTTAGAAATGGCCTTACCCTAATTTTCACTGTTTTTGGGCTCATTTTTCTTTTTGTTGTCGTTTATAAATCAGCCTTCAGCACTATGCTAAAATCAGAATACGACTTCATTAACGCAGAAAATGCTTACACGCAAATAGCTGCAAGCACTAGTGGCGGACAAACACAGGAAAACCTCGATAAGCTCAACATTATCTTGAAAAAGCATCCGGAGCTCCAAGCAAAATATGATGCCAAGGTTGCCCAAATCCTTATCGGACAAGGCGACTCATCGCAAGCTTTGCCTTTCGGCGCGCTAGCTGTTCAGAGAACAGAAGTCGAAAACACACCTTTTTATAGCGAGTATGCAAAAACGACTTTATTGATTGCTGAAAAGAAATATGAAGAAGCATTAACACAAGCACTCACTATGAAAACAAAACTTCTTGAGTACGTGGCAGACGTGCAAAAAACGTCAACAAACCCCTCTAGCATTGATCTATTATTTGCTTTTAACCTATTAAGAATAGGTGCTTTGCAAGGTGAACTTTCCTTAAAACAAGAAGAGTTGAAAACGTGGAATGAATGGAAACGTTATGCATCGTTGGATAAAAAATTGCTGTCTGAAACGCACATTGACGGATTTGTTTTTCAAAAACTAACGGATAATCTTCAAGATGGTAAAGCTTCTTTTCTTGATTATCTTGAAATGAGAGAAAAAGATTTAAAGTAGTTCTTGAGGAATTACTTGAGCAATTTTATTTAAAGTGATACACATCTTTTAAGCGATGGATCGCAAGCTGTAAGTAGTATTTGTACTTATGGTATTATATAGGTGTCTTTAAAAATGGGTACAAGTGTATTATGTCCTTTTTTACAAGCCTGAAAACAGTGGAACAATGGAGCACCTAAGGAGGTGACATCAGTCTGTATACGCTCGAAGCCACGACATTTAGGTATTTTTTAAGCATAAATAGAAATTAAACTCACTCCTCGCTTATTCACTTAAGCGACGTTGAGACTAAAGATTAACAGAGAAAGTCGTCATTGATTTTCTCGCAACCGCCTCTAAAAGAGGTGGCGGAGTATTTACCGTGAGTCGTAAAACTAGCACGCTCGCTTACGAGATGGACACCGAACAAAATTATACTTCATTTTTAGAAGGTAATTTTAATTTAGGTTTCCAAGATTCACATTCATCAGATTTTTTGGTGGCGTCAGATGATGTCACAGAAATCGGTGGACGAATCATCGTTTCTTTCTAAAGAAAGAAATAACTATTTGGAACGGGCATCTTTTGATGCCCGTTCCTTTTTCCTTCCTTTTCGAATTTCCGTTTTTTTAAATCTGCTTTTCCAAGAAAATCCTTATAAAGAAGGCCGCTCGTTTTTTCTATACGCAGTAATCACTCACTGACTGGACGAAGTCTTTGGAGCCCCCCGTTAACTTCGTCCCTCATGTCAGAAAGTAACATGAATTTTTTTGGTAGAACAAAATTTATTGATCAAAGACGACAGCCTTGTCCAACTGATCGCGGTAGCATTGATCAAACTCTAGACAGCCCAGGGTACGCGACCCCTGGGTGCATTGAGAATAGATGTGTATTGCGGTAGCAATACCACTTTGAGAGGCGGTGAAAATCACAGCGTTCTGCAATAAAAAATTCGTTCTGAAATGGGCTACCACTAGTAATATTGCTACCGCAGTACAAATCTATTCTAATGTACCCGGGGTAGCTATCGCGTACCCTGGGCTAATCAGAGTATGATCGCTACCGCGATCGATTGAAAACGGATACCCCCATATTAACCAGCGAATTTATTAGCAATCACCCAGTTTGGCGACTCGATTGCGGCAATTATTTGCCGCAATCCAAAGACTTCGCCCGGTCTGTGGGCGACTAGTCCGTTCACAAGCTTCCGCTAAAATGACACACTATTCCTTTTTTCCTGATTGTTATATCCCCATTCTTTTTTGTTTCTTGTCTTTTTTTTAAAACTTCGCTAACATCCTCATTCCAAGATTTATATTTACTGGACTCTGCCTCTTGAATGAATTGACTGCCTTAACCATCTTATCTCACATTCCCCAGCTGGGCTCCATCAAAATACGCACCCTGTTACAGCAATTTGGCTCGGCTGTCGAAGTCCTCGATACAGACCCAATCCTAATTGCCGACTTACCAGGGTTCGGTCCAAAAGTGATGCAACACTGGGAATCATGGAAATCAAACGAAACATGGAAAGAAAATCTTGATTTAGCTGAAAAGCACCTAGTCTCCATTATTCCATTTACAAGCCCGGAGTATCCAAAAAGCTTGCTAGAAATTCACGATCACCCTATCCTCCTCTATATTAAAGGCGAACTGAAAAGGATTGACCAGCGTAGCATCGCTATTGTGGGCACCAGAAACGCCAGCATTTACGGATTATCCTCTGCTCAGGAAATCGCTCAATCCCTTGCAGCCAAAGGCTTTACTATTGTGAGCGGACTTGCGCGCGGCATCGACACCGCAGCCCACCAAGGGGCGATTAAACAAGGCAGAACACTCGCTGTGATTGGATCGGGACTAGCCAGTATTTACCCGAGAGAAAATAAGGACTTGGCAAACGCTATTGCCGAAAATGGGGCTGTAATTAGTGAATTCCCCATGTTGACTCCGCCGGATAGACAGAATTTTCCGCAAAGAAATCGTATTGTAAGCGGAATGACTTTAGGAACACTCCTTATCGAAGCGCCGGTAAAAAGCGGAGCCATGATTACAATGGATAGAGCCCTCACCCATGGCAAAAAGCTATTTGCTCTTCCAGGAAGAATCGATAATGATAATTTCCGCGGGAATCATTTATTGATTAAAAGTAAACAAGCGCAACTTGTTGAAAATGCGGAAGATATAGCACAAACCTTTGACAATCTTTTTGGCACTTACTCTCCAACGATACTTGCTAAAAAATCACCCTTCCTCTTAAGTGAAGAAGAAAACACATTTTGGCAAATGATGCCGCGGGAAGAATTCTCCATTGAAGAATTAATGAGTCGAACAAAGCTCCCTATTATTAAAATAAACATTTTGCTAATTAGTTTAATAATGAAGCAAGCCATAAAAGAGTATCCCGGCAAGATATACAAAAAGATAGGCATATAAATGAGCAAATCGCGCAAATCGCTAATTATTGTTGAGTCGCCAGCGAAAATTAAGACTCTTAGAAAATTTCTCGGGCCGGACTATCTATTTGAATCCTCGATCGGCCATATACGAGATCTTCCCGAAAAAGAGTTTGGAATTGATCTGGAAAACGATTTTGAGCCGAAATACACCACGATGCCTGACAAAAAAGATGTGATCGCCAAGTTAAAGAAAGCAGCAAAAGAATGCGGAACAGTTTACCTCTCTCCCGATCCGGACCGTGAAGGAGAAGCCATTGCGTGGCACATCAAGGAAATCTTACCGGAAGACACTAATGTCAAACGTGTCTCCTTCAATTCCATCACAAAAGATGCCGTTTTAAAAGCCTTACAAGAACCACGCGAAATCGACATGCCTCTTGTCAACGCCCAGCAAGCACGTCGCCTTTTAGATCGAATTGTAGGGTATAAAATTTCCCCTATCCTTAACCGTCGTATCCAGCGCGGCAGAGACAGTTTCGTCTCAGCTGGTCGCGTGCAATCTGTTGCCCTAAAACTTGTTGTGGATCGCGAAAGAGAGATCGAAGCTTTTATTCCGGTGGAATACTGGAATTTAGGTGCTCTCTTGAAGACGAACGAAGAGGAACGCTCTTTCCGTGCCAACTTGTATTCCGTCGACGGCAAACGCGTAGAAAAAGAAGTTGTAGAAGGCAAAGAATTTACAATTATTAACAACAAAGATTCTGCTGATGCGATTTTGGCGCGCATGAAGGGCAAACCCTTTAAAGTGGAAAGCGTTGAGAAGAAAGAGAAAAGACGCAACCCCGTTCCTCCATTTATTACTTCAACCCTTCAACAGGAAGCAAGCCGCCATCATGGATTCTCCTCTGCCAGAACAATGGGAGTTGCTCAAGGTTTATATGAAGGGATTGATTTAGGAAACGAAGGTGCAGAAGGTTTGATTACCTATATGCGTACCGACTCCGTGAGAATTGTTCCTGAAGCAATTGAAGAAGCGCGCCAATACATTTTAAACACGTATGGAAAAGCTTACCTGCCCCCTGAGCCTAAAATCTACGCGACTCAAAAAGCTGCCCAAGATGCTCACGAAGCCATTCGTCCGACAAATCTGGATCATACCCCGGAAAAACTTCAAAAATATTTATCCCGCGAGCAGTTTTTGCTTTACCAATTGATCTGGCGTCGCTACATCTCTTCGCAAATGATGGCTGCTGTCTACGACACCGTTTCAGCTGATATTTCTGTTGGTAAAGAAATTATCATGCGTGCAACAGGATCGATCATCAAATTTGCAGGATTCCTCGCCGTCTATGAAGAAAAGAACGATGAAGAGAATAAAGATGATGAGACGAAAGTCTTGCCTAATTTAACAGAAAATATGCTCTTAAATTTGATCGAACTTTCTTCTGAACAAGCCTTCACACGACCGCCTGCAAGATATAGCGAGGCATCGCTCGTAAAAGAATTAGAAAAGCTGGGAATTGGTCGTCCGTCTACTTACGCCTCAATCATGAACAAAATTCAAAGTCGTGACTATACAGTTAAGGAAGGGGGAAGATTAAAGCCCACCGAACTGGGCGGGGTTATTGCAGCCATGCTTGAAACAAGCTTCCAGCAAATTATGAACGTCAAATTTACAGCATCGATGGAAAACAGTCTTGAGATGGTGGCTGAAAATCAGAAAGATTGGAAAGAACTGCTCCGTGAATTCTGGACGGAGTTTGAACCTACTCTAGCCACCGCGGAAAAAGAAGCCTTTGTGCCAAAAGTTCTTACAGACCTTATTTGTCCAAAATGTGGATCCAACCTGCAAAAAATCTGGTTTAAAAACAAATACTTCTACGGGTGCTCTAAATATCCAGAATGCGATTATTCGGCACAACTGGAAGAATTCACCTTTAATAAAGATGACTACGCAGAAGGATTTGATTGGGAACAGAAATGTCCGAAATGCGAAAAAGATATGAAGGTCCGTCATGGCCGCTTTGGTTCCTTTCTGGGCTGCACCGGCTATCCTGAATGCAAAGGGATTATAAACATTCCGAAAAAAGGCGAAGCAATATTGTCTAATGAAGATATGCCCGCATGCCCAGCTATTGATTGTACAGGCCACATGGTGGCGCGTAAATCGCGATTTGGTAAAACCTTCTACTCATGCTCAACTTTCCCTGAATGCGATGTGATTGTGAATGATTTAAATGACCTTGAGTCAAAATACCCTGAACACCCTCGTGCAGCCTATGTGAAGCAGCCTAAAAAAGGCAAATTCGGAAAAGGCAAAGAGAACGAAACGAAAACAAAAGAGCCTAAAGCAAAAGCAACGAAAACAAAAGCTAAGACAACCAAAGCGGCGGCTACTAAAGCGACAAAAATAACAAAAGAGAAAGTCGTTAAAGAAAAAGTTGTGAAAGAAAAAGTCGTGAAAGAGAAAAAAGCACGAGTACAACCGGCACAAAAGTTAAGTCCAGATCTTTCCGCTCTTTTAGGAGAGAAGGAATTATCAAGAGGCGAGACAACGAAAAAGCTTTGGGATTACATCAAAGGGCATCAGTTACAAGACAGCGCTAACAAGCGTTTGATCAAACCGGATGCTGCTTTAACGAAGATATTTGGGTCATCTGAGCCTGTGGACATGTTCAAATTGGCGGGGATACTGAATAAACACTTTCTGAAATAGACAAAGATAAAGGCAAAAAAACAAGATAGGCAAGATAGGCAAGATAAGCAAGGTAGGTTTAACCGCTTATCTTGCCTATCTTGTTTTTTTATCCTGTATATCCTGTTTTTTATGCTTTTTTTAACGAAATTCCTTTATGTTACGAAATAGACATCGGTAAATTTGGAAGTGAATCAGTATGAAGAAAGAACCTCTCGGCCTCTACATTTTTCGTATTCTCGTGATTCTAGGCATACTGTTTTTTGCAATCATGATGTACTGGTCTTCTGCCTTGATCGAACAAGACATGAAAGGAGTTCAGTCTGAACTGGAACAAATTAAATCCGACATCTCTCACTTAAAGTCGTCTGTCTTCAACAGAACGGTTGTTCAGGAATCTCAATCCCCTCAAGCAAATACTCCTGATCTCACAGTCTCTCGTAAAATGGACCCCGATCTCCCCAACTTATTAGAAGAAGATCCTTTCTATCTAAAAACTCTTCCAGGAATGCTGGGGAAAGCTTTTAAACCTCACGGAACATTCCGCCGTGCCACGATCGGCAAACCAGAAAACTTGCATCCTTTTAGTCTTTGGGCTGAAGTCATGGAATGGGTTTCCATGTGCAATGTCTCCGTAGCACAGATGCAAATTGGTAAATTGGAATCTTATGCCCCTAATATGGCGATCAAAGTAGAGCTTCGCCAAAACTCAAAAACCGGTAAACCGGAGTTCTGGGTTCATTTACGCGACAATGTGTTTTGGGCACCTCTAAAAAACACTTTCTTTTCTGAAGATCTACATTTAGATCCTCATTTTTTACATAAACATCCTGTGACAGCTCAGGACTTTAAATTTAATTTCGACGCCATCATGAATCCTTATGTTCAAGAAGGCGGAGCCGTGGCCTTGCGAACCTACTTCAATGATGTTACAGAGATTGAAGTCGTCGACGATTTCACATTTATTGTGCGTTGGAAAACCATAGAAGTAAAAGATGCTGACGGAAAAGTTTCACATAAAATGAAATATAGTGCCAAACAATGGACAGGGTCTCTCAAACCTTTAGCTTCTTTCGTTTATCAGTATTTCCCTGACGGAAAGAAAATTGTAGAAGATAATGAAAATGCCAATACCTATCGAACAAGTTCCGTTTGGGCGCAGAACTTCAGTCATCACTGGGCGAAAAACATTATCGTCAGTTGCGGTCCATGGATTTTCGAATCGATGACAGACAGAGAAATACGTTTCAATCGCAACCCTGATTATTACAATCCCCTTTCTGTTCTTACGGAAAATTCTGTCATCACGTTTAGACAAGCTCCAGAGGCTGTTTGGCGAGATTTTGCGGTCAGCAAACTCGATAATTACACCCTTCAACCCAGCCAACTGATTGACTTGAAAAATTTCCTAGCCTCTCCGCAATATGCAAAGCAAAAAGAAGAGGGCAATGAAATTAATTCCCTTACCTATGTAGGACGTCAATACAGCTTCATCGGGTGGAATCAAGCTAAGGTGTTTTTTAAGACTCAAAAGGTTCGTCAGGCACTCACAATGGCTATCGATAGACAAAGGATTATTAATCAAAATCTCAACGGCATGGGCATTGAAATCAATGGAACATTTTTCCGTTATTCCCCGTCTTATGATGCATCGATCTTACCATGGCCTTTTGATCCGAAAAAAGCACGTCAGCTGCTTGCAGAAGAGGGTTGGTTTGATAGTCAGGGGAGCGGCGTGATTGGAAAAATGATCGACGGCAAATATGTTCCCTTCAACTTTTCTCTGACTTACTTTGTAAAAAACCCTCTTAGCAAAGCGATTTCTGAATACATTTCCACAGCATTGAAAGAGATTGGAATCGATTGCAAACTTAATGGTGTTGATCTGACCGACCTATCTGCAACGATGGACGACAAAAGTTTTGATGCTCTCTTTATAACTTGGGGTTTAGGTTCGCCTCCGGAAGACCCACGTCAGGTCTGGGGCTCGGCAGGGGCTAAGGAAAAAGGTTCTTCTAATGCCATTGGTTTTGTCAATAAAGAAGCAGATGAGATCATGGATAAGCTGGATTATGAATATGATAAGACAAAACGTCTTGAGCTCTATCACCGTTTCAATAAAATCATTCATGAGGAAGCTCCTTATACGTTTCTATATACGCCTAAATCCTCGTTTGTTTATCGAACGTATTTACAGAACGTGTTTCTACCTGTGGATCGGCAAGATTTAATTCCTGGAGCTAACGTGGCAGAACCAGAGCCGGCAATCTTCTGGATTAAGCAAAACACTAAATAAGAAAAAGATGTGGGTTGATTTTATCACCGCAGAGGTCGCAGAGAGAAAAAAGAAGAGAGAAGAGTCTTCAAAATCTGAAATTAATAAAGATTTCTCTTCTTCTCTTCTTTTTTCTCTCTTTGATCTCTGTGACCTCTGTGGTGATATAATACCCACAATTCCCTTTAGTCATCGAATTTAGGATAATAGTTAATGTTTAATTATCTTGCGCGTCGTTTATTTCTTCTTCCCGTCACCCTCTTCTGTATCATCCTGATCAACTTTATTATCATTAATCTTGCTCCAGGTGACCCCTCAACTGTTACCAATGTTGCAAGCGGTGGTGAGGCCACCCGTAGCGCCGATCGCAGCATGGCCTTCGGAAGCGATGACCGCTACCTGCAATTCCGCGAATATTATGGCCTAACTCTCCCCATCCTATTCAACACATGGCCTTGGATTTCCGAATCCACCGTTCAAAATACCTTGCAAAAGCTCATTTCTCGAAAAGAGTCTCCACAAGCCATCGAAGAAATTTCTTTTAAAGAATACGACTCTCTTCGGGTCAAATTTGGCGATCAAGCGCGTTTTATCATGCCTTTTTTACTCCAAGAAATTGAAGAGGGTCCGCTTGATACCAAAATCATGGCATCCCGCTTTTTTATTCGTGGAACATCCAGACGAGCCTTTTTGGGGTCTAATATCCCAGAAAGCCAAAAAGCACATAATAAAAAAATTGAACACGATAATGATTTCTTAGGTCGACTGACTGTTACCAAAACGGATTCTCCGGGATTGATTTCCGATAAAATTGCTAAGTTACAGAAATGGTATCAGGAAAATAAAAAACTTTACCTTTTTGAACCTACCCAAAGCCAAAAAATCAGCATGTTCTTTTTTGAAACACGTTTCTATCGGTACATGAGTCGCGTTCTCACCTTGGATTTCGGGACATTGCGCAATGACTCCAACAAAACGGTGATTTCTGAAGTCACAAAACGGTTTAAGTATTCTTTAACGCTCGCTCTTATCCCCATGCTGATCACTTTTTTTCTCTGTCAGTTCTTTGGATTCCTAATGGCTTATAAACAAAATCATTGGCAAGATTACTCCTTCAATTTGATTTTCCTAGTCCTCTATGCGATTCCCGTTTTTGTGGTGGCACCTTTTCTAATTGCAAAAGTCGCTTTGAATGGCCATTTTTCTTTTACGAACATTCCTATTCCTTACAGCGGATTTACTAGCTCTGATGCTGTTTACAATGAAAAAATCTCCTATCAGCGGTTATTTGATGTCATGCGCCATATTTTCTTGCCTATTGTGGCAATTATTTATGGAAGCTTGGCAGCTTCATCGCGGTTATCCCGTACAGCAGTTTTAGAGGTGTTAAGACAAGATTATGTGCGTACAGCACGTGCTAAAGGAGTTGCCCCAACAACCATTCTCTTTAAACATGTGGGGAGAAATGCTGCGATCACCATTGTGACATCGCTGGCTGGCTCTTTAGGAATAATTTTAGGAGGATCTTTGATTGTTGAGACTTTATTTGACATCAATGGATTTGGAAAGTTTTTTTATGATGCCATCATCAATCGCGATTATAATGTCATCATGTTTTCAAGCCTTGCTGGAGCCTTTTTAACTTTGACTGGTTATTTAGTTGCAGATATTGCTTATACCTTATTAGATCCCCGTTTAACTTTGGAATAGAGAGCGTATGGAGAATAATACTTACTGGAAAACGATTCGAACGCAGTTCTCTAAGAACAAGCTTGGGGTATTCGCCCTTTTTATTGTGGGCTTATTCTGTGTTGTGGGAATTTATGCTCCCTTCCTTGCGTCCAGCAAGCCCTTATGGGTCGACTATGATAGACAATGGTGGTTTCCCTCGTTTCGTTATCTATTTTTCATCGGGTTCTACACCAAAGGGTTGGACCTCTTTTTCAATCTCTTGATGTTTACAACGCCTCTTTTGCTAGTGTCTTTTTTCTGTTTGCGTCGTTTTCCTGGATGGAGAAAAGGCATTATAACTGCCGTCCTAGTTATCCAATTTGCGTTATTTGGGTATTTTTTCTATGCCAGACCAAAAGATCCTGCATCTGACCCTATTTTAAACAAAGAACGTCATTTGAGTCTATTAAACGATCAAAAAGAGGGAAGAAATGCTGAGTGGTCGGATGAGCTACGTTACATGACCCCTTATGCGAAACTGAACGCATTGTTAAGATATCGTCAATTGAGGGCCCAAAATGAGCGGATTATCAAGTACCAAGAGAAGGCTCCTACTTTATGGCAGATTGACGAATCCAATCTGACACAAAAGAGAGAGCATTATGAGGCAGTGTTCAATAAGGAAACGCCTACTTCTGCGGCCTATTTAAGGGCAAAAGCGCAATTAGAATACCTTCAGGACCGCAAGATATGGTTTCAGACAGAGTCTAGCAAGCTCCAGGATGTTGTCATGCCCTTGATCAGGGATTTTCACTGGGAAGATGATGCGGGCGGAGATCAGAGTTTGAATCAGAAACTACCCTGGTGGGAGCTGACGCGAATTAATCGAAAGGATCTGGTTGCTGCCTTGATTTTTGGGGTACGTATTTCTATTGTTGTGGGAATCCTTGCTGTAGGCCTTGCGCTGCTCATTTCGATCCCTATAGGGGCTTATGCTGGGTATTACGGGGGAACTTTTGATATTCTTGTGAGTCGTTTGATTGAGATCTGGGATTCCATGCCCGTTTTTTTTATGTTGTTGATGATTATTGCTGTGACGCAGAATAAATCAATTTTTTTGGTGATTGCGATGATTGGATTCTTTGGTTGGACGGGTTTTAGTCGGTATATTCGAGGAGAATTCTTTAAACAGAGAAACTTGCCTTATGTGGAGGCCTGTCATGCTGCAGGGTTTCGTGATTCCCATATTATGTTTTCTCATATCCTCCCTAATGCGATTCCCCCTGTTTTGACATTGATTCCTTTTGCGGTGATGGGAGCGATTACGACTGAAGCGGCGCTTTCTTTTCTGGGGTTGGGGGAGGAAGGATCGACCTCATGGGGAACTTTAATGGATGAAGGCCGATCGGCCTTTCCGGCGGAGAGTTATTTATTGTGGCCCCCTGCAATTTTGTTGACAGTGTTGTTGGTTGCGATTGCGGTGGCAGGGGATGCCCTGAGGGATGCTTTGGATCCTAAGATGCATCGGTAACACCGTCTACTACCCATAACTCACAAGATAGCCGCGATAGCGGCTAAGATTTTTCTTATAAACTTTTACTTCTAAACAACTTGTGAATTGCAAATAATGGGATGGCTAGCATACCGCACTTTTTAAGAACATTCGTGCCCGTGCCCGATTTTTTCTTTTCCTCTTGCGGTCTCTTTCGACAAAAAATGTGACACCTAATACAAATCCTTAGATTTTAATTTTTCACTTATCAAAAAAAACCCGCATCTGCCGGGGTACAAGAATTAATTTTTAATCCGGATTTTAAAATTAAGTTTATGCGTTTGTTTATTCTAATGCTTCTTTTACCTTGGGTTTTTCTGTTTGCAAAACCAGCTCTTCTGAGCGCATGGCATCGGCCAAAGCGGAATATGATTCAGCCTTTTCCCATTTTTAAGGCGGCGATAAATATCCAGACAATTATAGACCTAAACTTCCACATTATCAAAAAGCCATTGTATGCCTCCGTAGCAGCATTGCCGTTTATAATGAGGTTTATCGTTTATCTCAAAACTTCCAAGTCCAAGAAAAAATCCGATTCCCAAAAAAACGAAACATGCAAAAAAATCTCGATGTTTTTAACCCCATACGCGCTCACTGGCAAATCTGGATTGACAGTCTTGTAAACGCTATTGCCGTAGAAGATAATGCCAATCTACAAGGCTCTACACATGAGAATGCCGGCGTTCTTTGGAAAAAAGGTTTAAATCAAGAGAAAATAGCCCTAGAAACAGAAGCAACCGCAAAAGCTCAGCTAAAAGAGATTTCAGAGGTAGTTAAAACACTTCATGATGCCGCAAAACTTTATGAAGAGGCTGCTTTACTTATAAGAGACGCGCTTGTGTTAATTGGATCTTTTTGCAGTCCAGAAAGAAGCAAAACCTAGAAAACGAAATCTCTTATTTAGAAAAAGCCGCCGCAAGATGTAGACAAGAAGCGGAAGAATGGCCTGAAAAAAAAGAAAAACGGCTAGCTGTTTTAAAAGAGCAACTGGTTCTTTTAAAACGGCTAGCTGTTTTAAAAGAGCAACTGGTTCTTTTCAAACAAGAACGCCCTTTACTTCAGGTCAAAGGGCCTGAACGTAATTTGCGTGGGGTAGACCCGCAATTCTGCACTTTTATTTTTGCGATTAATTTTTTGACTATAACGAAACGTAAGATTTTGCACGATTTTGGATAAAGGAACCTTTCTTACTTGGATTAGAAGATGTGTGATTTTTCATGAAACAAAATGAGTGGGTTTTTATGCCCACATTTTTCTACGCCATTTTGTGACAGAAAGAACATCGTATATCGGCCCAAATTAGAAAAAAATATATCATGACCGTCATTGTCCCACGGCGTTTTGATTAAAAATACTTGTCAGGAAAAAAGTCATTTTTTCCTTTATTTTAAAATAATTTATGGATAAATATAACTTTTTTTATGCCATATACCTTTAAATACAAAGGGTATGTGCATGTCAGAAAAGAAAAAATCCATACAATCTGCATTCACAAATATAGAGAACGATATCGAAATGCGGACATTTCAAGAAACGGTAATATTATTTTTAAAAAAGCCCCTGATTCAAGATCCAAGGATAATTGTGATTAGTCTCTTCCGGAATTGTCGATCACAATGCTTTTGGCTGTCTTTTCAGGAGCCGATGATATGCCGATATTGAAGGATATGCCAACCAAAAATGGAGGCCTCTCCAGAGGCTCTTTTGGTGAGGATTTTATTCCTCCATCCTATAATACTTTTTGGTGGTTACTTACCCGGATGAACCCTAAAGCTTTTTCTAATGCATTTTACAAATGGATTAGAGACGGGTGCATTTCTAGCCTAGCAGGAGAGCAGGTCAATATTGATGGAAAAAGCTTAAGGGGCGCAAGGAATGAGA
>Ga0105045_10000935_pt1 | contig 22914 bp, 23 predicted proteins | sample MAT02_FD_78089 | JGI IMG/M metagenome (GOLD analysis project Ga0105045, IMG submission 78089) | Freshwater microbial communities from Lake Fryxell liftoff mats and glacier meltwater in Antarctica - MAT-02 (megahit assembly) | ecosystem: Environmental > Aquatic > Freshwater > Ice > Liftoff... | reverse complement strand
TTCATCCGTCTGCCGTCCAGCAGGATATCGCCGCCCGTGGCATCCTCCAGCCCCGCGATGATCCGCAGCAGGGTGGATTTCCCACAGCCAGAGGGGCCGACGAAGACGCAGAATTCGCCGTCGCTGACGGTCAGGTCGACGCCTTTGATCACTTCGGTCGATCCGAAGGCCTTGGTGACGGATTTAAGCTCCAGCGCGCCCATGCGGCCCCCTACAGTTTCACAGGGTTGCCGGATCGGACGCTTTCGTCCGCGGCAAGACAGATGGCAAGCGACTGCACGGCATCGTCCATATGCCGCGTCAGATCGAGGTTTTCCAGAATCGCGCGGGCCATGAAGGCCTGTTCACGTTCACACAACTCCTGATGGCCGGGCTCATCGGCCATCGACAGATCCTGATTTGGCTGGCCTACCCGGTGGACGCGGATGGTCGAGGTTTTGGTGTGGGTGTCATGGTCATCCGACAGGGCACTTTCCGGCATGCGGATGGAAACGGCACCGTTCGGGCTGACCACATCCTTCACGAAAAACGCGGTGTCAGACATCATCGGTCCCCATCCGGCCTCATACCAGCCGACGCTGCCATCATTGAACAGCACCTGAAAATGCCCGTAGTTGTACATGTCCGGTGCGATCTCATCGGACAGGCGCAAGCCCATGCCCCGCACCTCGACCGGTTTGGCGTCGGTGATCTGGCACATGACGTCAACATAGTGGACCCCGCAATCGACCAGCGGGCTGGTGGTCTGCATCAGGGTCTTGTGAACCTCCCATGTCGGGCCGGACGACTGCTGGTTCAGGTTCAGGCGAAAGACGTAGGGCCCACCTAAAGCCCGCGCCTCTTCGATCAAGCGCATCCAACTGGGATGGTGGCGCAGGATATAGCCGACCACGACCTTGCGGCCCAATCGCGCCGCAACGTCCGCCACCCGGCGCGCATCGGCAACGGTTGTAGCCAGTGGCTTTTCGACAAACACATCCGCCCCCGCTTCCATCGCGGCGATGGCATAGTCGGCATGGCTGTCGGAATAGGTGGACACGCAGACAAGGTCCGGTTTGAGCCGAGTGAGAGCCGATTTGAAGTCGGCCTCCAACGCATAACCGTCCAACTCCGGATCGAGGCGCGGGGTGGAGCGGTTGACCAGCCCGACCAGATCGAAGGCCGGGTTGCGGTGATAGGCCAGGGCATGGCTGCGGCCCATGGTGCCCAGACCTGCAACAAGGACTCGGATCATTTGACAGCTCCTGCTGTGATCCCGCGGATCAGGTGGCGCGAGAAGATGAGGTAAAGCACCAGCACCGGAACGATCGCCAAGGACAGCGCAGCAAGCACCGCGTTCCAGTTGGTTACGAACTGCCCGATGAATATCTGGGCGCCAAGGGTGACGGTCTTCACCTCCTCGGCTGGCGCCAGGATAAGCGGGAACCACAGGTCATTCCAGATCGGGATCATGGTGAAGACCGCCACAGTCGCCATGGCGGGCCGGACCAATGGCAGGACAAGGCTGAAGAAGATGCGGTATTCGCTCAGGCCGTCGATCCGCCCGGCGTTCTTCAGATCGTCCGAGACCGACTTCATGAACTCAGCCAGGATGAAGACCGCCAACGGCAACCCCTGCGCGGTATAGACGAGGATCAGCGCGGTCAGCGTATTGACCAATCCGCTTGCGACCATGATTTCCAAGATCGCCACAGTGCCCAGCCGGATCGGGATCATGATGCCCAGCGCAAGGTAAAGCCCCATCAGCGAATTGCCCCTGAAGCGGTACTCGCTCAGCGCAAAGGCAGCCATTGCTCCGAACAAGAGGACGAAGAAAAGGCTGGTCACAGTGACAATCAGGCTGTTCTGGAAATACAGGAAGAAATCGCCCTGCTTCAGCACGGTCTGATAGCCGATCAGGTCGAAGTTCCCCGGCCATGGCAGGGCCAACGGATCCGCAAAGATCGCCTTGCGCGACTTGAAGCTGTTGATGACGATCACGAAGACTGGGAACAGGGCAATCAGCGTATAGCTCAGCAGTACCGCATGGGCCGCAACCGCCCGCCCCGTGGACATACGCGCGGCCATCAGAACTGATACCTCCGCAGACGGGTCTGGATGCCGAACAGATAGACACAGACACCGATCAGGATGATCCCGAACATCGCCCCGGCAATGGCCGACCCCATGTAGGGGTCTCCCAGCTGCAGCTGAAAGCCAAAGAAGGTGCGGTAAAGGAAGGTGCCCAGGATGTCGGTCGCAAAATCCGGACCCGCCAGCGCGCCCTGCGCCACATAGATCAAGTCGAAGGCGTTGAAATTGCCGACAAACGTCAGGATAGAGATGATGCCGATCGACGGCAGGATCAGCGGCAGCTTGATCTTCCAGAACTGCGACCAGCCGGTGATCCCGTCCATCTCGGACGCCTCCAGAACCTCATCGGGGATCGACAGCAAGGCGGCATAGATCAGCATCATCGGGATGCCGACAAACTGCCACACCGACACCAGCGCCAGCGTGGTAAGCGCATATTCCTCTTTGCCCAACCACGGCGCAAACAGGAATTTCAGCCCCACAGCATCCAGCATCCCCGGCGCAATCCCCCAGATCGGACTGAGGATCAGCTTCCAGACAAAGCCCACGATCACGAACGAAAGGATCGTCGGAATGAAAATCGCAGTGCGGTAGAAGGCCGCCATCCGCAGGCGCGGCGTCGACAGGATCGCCGCCAGCGCAATGCCGATGGGGTTCTGGACAGCCATGTGGATCAGAAAGAACCAGGCGTTGTTGCCAAGCGCGTTCCAGAACGCATCCGACCAAAGCGTGTTGCCAAACAGCGTGGCAAAGTTCGATAGGCCTACGAATACCCGAACGCCACCCTCAGTTTCGTTCATCAGCGACTGCGCCAATGTCCCGAACAGCGGGATAATCATAAGTGCGGTATAAACCAGCACTGCCGGGGCCAGGAACACGGCGATGTGCCAGCGCACCGGCCTACCCGAAGCCATGTTCTTTCCCTTTCATTCTGGTGAAAATATCCCGCAGGGGTCCGGGGGGCGCGCAGCCCCCCGGTTCCGAAGGTTCATGTCACTGCTGCGGCGCGTACCAGGTGGCCAGCCCGGCCTGAAGCCGCGCAGCCGCATCCTCGGGCGTTTCCGATCCGCGGATCACGTTGGCCGATGCGTTCCAAGTCTCGTTTTCCAGGTTCGGCGTGCCGCGCGACAGGATCTGGTAGGTAGACCGGATCGTGGATTCGCACTTGCCGCGCCAGGAAACGAACTCCTGCGCCAGCGGGTCCTGCATTTCCACCGGGGTGGAGTTCAGGCTGAAGAAGCCCGGCAGCGCGTTGGCATACATCGTCGCAAACTCGGGCGACCCAACCCATTCGAGGAACAACTTGGCCGCCTCTGCATTGGGCGAGGCCGCGTTCAGGCCGATGGCGATATCGGTGTGATCCGAGATGTAGCACGTATCCCCCGCTGCCTGCACTGGCGGCGCGAAGGCCCCCATCTTGAACTCCGCTTGAGTGTTGAAGCCCGCGATTTCCCAGGACCCGGCCGGATAGATCGCGGCACGGCCCAGAGTGAACAGGTTCTGGCTGTCCGGATAGGTCTGCGCCTCGAACCCGTCGCCCAGATAGTCCTTCCACTTTGCGAGCTCGGTCAACGGTGCCACCCATTCCGGATCGGTCAGCTTCTGTTCGCCCTTGATCAGTGCCAGACGCCCTTCTTCACCCTTCCAAAAGGTCGGCCCGATGTTGTTATAGCCCATCGTGGCCGCTTCCCACTGGTCGTTGGTGCCCATCGCCATTGGAATATAGGTGCCGTCGGCCTTGATCGTCTCCAGAGCGGCGTAGAACTCCTCGTTCGTGGTCGGCACGGCAATGCCCAGCGCCTCGAAGGCGTCGGCATTGTAGATGAAGCCGTGGATCACCGACGCCATCGGCACGCAGAAGGTGGCGGCGGCGTCATCCGTCTGCCAGGCCGACTTTGCCACGGGCGAGAAGTTGGCCATGCTGCCCAGGCCCGACAGGTCTGCCAGATGACCCTGGTTGTAAAGCTCAAGCGACGCGTCGAACGGGCGGCAAGTGATCAGGTCGCCAGCCGACCCGGCGGAAAGCTTGGAGTTCAGTGCGGCGTTGTATTCTGCCGGCGCGCTGGGGGCGAAAACCACCTTTATGCCAGGGTTCTGCGCCTCGAACGCCGGAATGATGGTGTCCTGCCAGATGGTCAGGTCGTCGTTGCGCCAGCTTTCGATGGTCAGCGTGACGTCCTGCGCTTGTGCTGCTCCTCCCAGCAAGGTGCTGGCGAGAAGGGCAAGGCGAATGGTCTTTGTCATTGCAGTCTCCCTGATGCGGGCAATTTGCCCGGTTGGTTTTCGTCAGATCTTCATGGCGTGTTTCAGATGACCTTCCGACCGCGCCAAACGGGCAACCGCGTCCTCAGGCGTAGCCCCGCGCGCGACCAGAACGGCAGGCTTCACGGCCCCGCCGGTTCTGTTCAGCGCGACGCGCGCGGTCCCCGTTTCCACGCCCGCCACCTGCGCCACGATCCGCGCCGCGCGGTCGCGCAGCTTGGCGTTGTCGGCGATGACGTTGACCATATGCCCGTCATGCACATGGCCAAGCTGTACCCCCACCAAAACCGAGATCAGGTTCAGCGCCACCTTCTGCGCCGTCGCCGCACCAAGCCGCGTCGATCCGGCAACAATCTCGGCCCCGGTCTCCAGCAGCACCGGCACGGTGGCCAGCTGCAACAGGGGCGATCCGGGCACATTTGCAATCCCGATCACCCGAGCCCCGGCCTTCGTGGCACCTTCCACGACGGCTAGCGTGTAGGGCGTCCCGCCCGAGGCTGAGACGGCGATCAGCACATCCCCCCGACCAAGGCTGGCGCGCGCCAGGTCGGCGGCGGCAAGCGCAGGGTCATCCTCGACCCCGCCGGTCATCCTCAAAAGCGCCTTCGCACCTCCGGCGAAAAGCATCGGTGTGCGGTCAGGCGGGATCCCGAAGGTGCCCAGCAGTTCCAGACAATCGGCTAGCGCCATCAGTCCCGAAGACCCCGCGCCCGCATAGGCCAGCTTGCCGCCATCCCGCAGCGCCGCAAAGGCAGCGCCTGCCGCAGCCTCAAGCGCCGGAAGCGCGGGGCGAACTGCCCGCAGCGCGCCATCCTGCGCAGCAAGACTGCGCGCCAAAACCTCGGCCGCTGGGGCAAGATGCAGCCCAGCGGACAATGGATGAAGCGCTTCGGTCGGACGGTCGGCCATGTGATTCCCCCCTGAGGTTAGACAATGCCAAACCAATACCACTTGTAAAGAAGTATGTTTGGATGGCTTCAAAAGCTTCATATTCAGCAGGAAAAGAGATACCACTTTTCAAATGGTCTTGTTTTGGTATGCTCCTTACCAGGGGGATTCGCATGGCGCTTTTCTTGGGAATTGATGGCGGTGGAACCGGTTGCCGCGCGGCGGTGGCCGATGCGACCGGCCATATCCTTGGTATAGGCCACGCCGGACCCGCCAACATAGCCAGCGACCTTGAAACTGCCCGAACCAACATCCTCGCCGCCACGACCGAAGCTTTGACCGCAGCGCGTGGCGCATCATGGGTGTCACAAGCCTTGCCAATGCTTTCAGCCGGGCTTGGCCTGGCCGGCGCGAACGCGGCGGGCGCGGCCGAACGGTTGCGCGCCAGCCTGCCCTTTGCGCGGTTGCGGGTAGAAACCGATGCTTTCGCAGCCGTGAAGGGCGCCCTGCGGGACAAGGACGGGATTGTCGCGGCGCTTGGCACCGGGTCGGTCTTTGCCCGCCAGTCGGGCGGCATCATACGCCAGATCGGCGGCTGGGGGCTGGTTCTGGGGGATGAGGGCAGCGGGGCGCGGCTGGGACGCTGCCTCTTGGCCGAAGCCCTTGGCGCAGTGGACGGTTTTCGCCCGATGACCCCACTGCTGCGCCAAATCCTTGACGAACATGGCGGGATGGAGGGGGTGATTGCCTTTTCTCTGGCAGCGCGCCCAGTGGATTTTGCGACCCTTGCACCCCGCCTGCTGACGTCGGACGACCCGGCAGCCCTGAACATTCTTGCGCAAGCGACCGATGATGTCGTTGCCTCCATCTCCGTACTTCAGCCGGACCCCCCGGTACCTGTCACCTTCATCGGCGGTCTTGGACCGGCCTATGCCGACCGACTGGCCAATCGCTGGCACATCGCGCCACCCCTTGGCTCGGCTCTTGACGGGGCGTTGCTGCTTGCACGGGGGGCCGCGTGATGGAGGCATTGTTTTCCCCCGACGGGTTCGCAAATGGTGCAGGGCCACTGTACTTGCAACTTCAGCGCCGAATTGCCGACGCGATGCAGCACGGTATCCTTGCCCCTGGCTCCAGCCTTCCCGCCGAACGCGACATCGCCGCGATGACCGGACTGTCGCGCGTCACCGTGCGAAAGGCGGTCGAGGCGCTGGTCGCATCGGGGCAATTGGTCCAGCGTCGGGGGTCGGGCACATTTGTCGCGCCAAAGGTGGAGCGTCTGGAGCAGGCGCTATCGCTGCTGACAAGCTTTTCCGAAGACATGGCGCGGCGTGGCAAATCGGTGGAATCGGTCTGGATTTCGCGGACAATCCAGTCGCCCACCCCGGAAGAAGTGATGGCTCTTGGCCTTGGTGCAGGCGACCGGGTGGCGCGGCTGGAGCGGGTGCGCCGGTCCGATGGCGTGCCTTTGGCGATTGAACGGGCGTCGATCTCGGCCCGGATTCTGCCGGACCCGGGGGCTGTAGAGACCTCGCTTTATGCCTTTTTAGAAACGTCCAACCACCGCCCCATCCGTGCCGTTCAGCGGATTTCGGCGGCCAATCTTGGCCCGAAAGACGCAGACTTGCTGGGCGTGCCGCCCGGGGCTGCGGGGTTGCGGATCGAGCGGATCGGCTACCTTGCCTCGGGCCGGGTGGTGGAGTTCACCCGGTCGCTTTACAGGGGCGATGCCTATGACTTTGCGGTCGAACTGAAGCTTGCCCCCGATCCGGAAAGGTCCCCCACATGACACCATCGCACATGGCGGCCGAAGTGGCCGAGATTCCGGAAGCCGCACGACGGTTCCTGCACCTGTCCGCCGGGGTCACGGCGCAGGCGGCAGCGGCGATGCGAAAGGCGGATCCGGCCTTGTTAGTGACGGTTGCGCGCGGGTCGTCCGACCATGCCGCGACCTATCTGAAATACGCGGTGGAGCTTTTGGCGGGGGTTCCCGTCGCCTCGGTAGGGCCGTCGGTCGCGTCGATCTACCGGCGACCCTTGCGGCTGGGCCGTGCCGCCTGCATCGGCATTTCGCAGTCCGGCCAAAGCCCGGATATAGTGGAGATGATCCGCGCTGCAGGCGATGGTGGCGCGCTGACTGTCGCAATCACCAACCATGCCAACAGCCCTATGGCCGAGGCCTCTGCCCACTGCCTTCCCCTGCAGGCCGGGGTGGAGCTGAGTGTGGCGGCGACCAAGACCTTCGTCGCTTCGGTACTGGCTGGGCTGGCACTTTTGGCCGAATGGCAAGAAGATGACGACTTGCGCAAGGCTGTGACCGGTTTGCCTGATGCCTTTGCCCAGGCGCTGTCGCTGGACTGGTCGCCGCTGGCTGCGCGGCTGTCGCGGGCGCACTCGCTGTATGTGCTTGGTCGTGGCCCTGCCTTTGCCATCGCCAACGAAGCGGCGCTGAAGTTCAAGGAAACCTGCGGGCTGCATGCCGAGAGTTTCTCGGCAGCCGAGGTGCTGCACGGGCCTTCGGCCATTGTGCAGGCGCAGTTCCCGGTGTTGGCACTGGGGGTCGACGATGCTGCCCTGCCAAAGCTGGTGGAAACGGCCGCCCGGCTGGTGGCGCAAGGGGCGGATGTGTTCCTGACCGGGGCCGATGTGCCGGGGGCAATGCGTCTGCCGTCGGTCAGCGGCATGCACCCGCTGTGCGCGCCGCTGGTCCTGTCGGTGTCGTTTTACGCCTTCATCGAGGCGCTGGCGCGGCGACGGGGCTTTGACCCCGACGTTCCCCCCCATCTGCGCAAGGTGACGGAGACGGTATGACAGCCCAGATCTTCACGGGTGCAGCGGTTTTTGACGGAACGCGGCTGATGCACGGTGCCAGCCTGCGAATTGAGGACGGCCTTGTGACAGATCCCGGACCGGGGGAGGTGGTGCAACTTGAAGGGGGCATCCTTGCGCCGGGGTTTCTTGACCTTCAGGTCAATGGCGCTGGCGGCCGGATGGTCGATGGCACCTGTACGGCAGACATGCTGGCCGAAATGTGCGCCATCCATGCCGGGCTGGGGGCCACGGGCATCCTGCCGACGCTGATCACCGACACGTCCGAGGCGACGGCGCGGGTGATCGAGGCCGGGATCGAGGCCGGGCGCCGCCAGACCCCCGGCTTCCTTGGCCTGCATCTGGAGGGTCCGCATCTCGACCCGCGCCGCAAGGGCGCGCATGACCCCGCCCTGATCCGGCCGATGACCGGGGCCGATCTGGCGTGCCTGCTGGATGCAGCGGCCAGGCTGCCGTCGCTTATGGTCACCCTGGCCCCGGAAAGCACCACGCCCGAACAGATCGCCCGGCTTTCCGGGGCCGGGGTGATCGTCAGCCTTGGCCATACTGATTGCACCCATGCGCAGGCGACGGCGGCCATTGCAGCAGGGGCAACTTGCGTCACCCATCTGTTCAACGCAATGAGCCAGCTTGGCAACCGCGAACCCGGCCTGGTGGGCGCGGCCTTGACACAGCCAGTTCACGCCGGACTGATCGCCGACGGCATCCATGTGTCCCCTGAAGCCATCCGCATCGCCATGGCCGCCAGTGGCCGGCTGTTTGTGGTCAGCGACGCGATGGCCGCCGCCGGCAGCGACGCGACCGAGTTTCCCCTGAACGGCCGCCGCATCCTGCGACGGGATGGGCGCCTGACGCTGGAGGATGGCACCCTTGCCGGAGCCGACCTTACCCTGCCGCAGGCGGTAAGCATTTTGATCCGGCTTGGGACCCCTTGGGAGACCGCGCTGGCGATGGCAACTTCCCGGCCCGCGACCTGTCTTGGGCGGCAGAACCAGCTTGGGCACCTGCTGCCCGGTCGGCAGGCAGATATGGTGCATCTTGGCCTTGATGGCAGTCTGGGCGGCGTGTGGCAGTCTGGGCGGCCGCTGCTGAAGCTGAGAAGGCCGGTCAACTGTGACCTTGCCGGGGCCTTTCGCTAAAACTGCATCGGTTAAGCAGGCGTAAAGCCTGTAAGTGCTATCCCTGATCCCGGGTGTGAACATGGGTGTATGGGATGGCAGCGCAGGGCAATGCCGCGCCGGTCATCATCAAGCGCAAGAAGGTCGTCCAGGGTGGCGGTCACCACGGCGGGGCATGGAAAGTGGCCTACGCCGACTTTGTGACCGCGATGATGGCGTTCTTTCTCTTGATGTGGCTGCTGAACGCGACAACGGAAAAGCAGCGCAAGGGGATCTCGGACTATTTCAATCCGACGATCCCGGTAAACCGCATTTCAGGCGGCGGTGATGGGGCCTTTGGCGGCAACAGCGTCTTTGCCGACGAGACGATGGCCCACACCGGTACCGGCGCGATGGATCGCAAGACGGCAGCGGCTTCGGCCGTGGCCGCCGGGGATAATGCGGGCAAGGGTGCCGCTGGTGAGGGCCGCGCACAGTCCGAGCTTGAAGATATCGCCAAGGCGTTGCTGGCCCGGGGTGGCGAAAGCAACACGATGGAACAGCTTTTGCGCCATGTCGTCACCAAGGTTACCGACGAAGGTCTGGTGATCGAGATCTACGATCTGCCCGACGCCCCCCTGTTCAAGGAGGAAACGGCTGAAGCCTTGCCGGTAACGCTGGCAATTGGCGGCCTTATCACCGAGGTCCTCAACCTGACCACCAACGAAATTGCCGTGAACGGCCACTTGCGGGCCTATCCGGTCACCTTGATCGACAACCCCGTCTGGGCCCTTTCTGCCAGCCGCGCCCAGTCGGCTCGGCGCATGCTGGAGGCAGCGGGGATCGGTCCGGAGCGGATGCAACGCATCGGCGGCTTTGCCGACCGCAAGCCCGCGACGTCCGACCCGTCGGCCCCGCGCAACAACCGGATCGAGATTGTCCTTCTGCGCCGGGATCGCTGATGGAATAGTTCAAATTTTATCCGTTAGGTCGATGTTAAGCCTCGAAGGTGCAGGTTCAGGCCTCAGGGTCCGAAGCAGCAGAAAGGCGCTTTCCCATGACGATATCCTCCTCGCTCAGCGCGGGTGTGGCCGGCCTGAATGCGAATGCAACGCGGCTTGCCTCAATTTCCGATAACATCGCCAACTCCGGCACCTATGGTTACAAGCGCGCCTCGACCGAATTTGCCAGCGTCGTGGTCAGCAACACCCGTGGGGCAGGAACCTATTCTGCCGGCGGGGTGCGTGCCTCGACCGTGCGGCTTATCGAAGAACGCGGCGATCTGATCGGAACCGGCAGCGCGCTGGACCTGGCGATCGCCGGGCGCGGAATGTTGCCAGTTATCCCGCTGGTTTCCATGGGAAATGCGATCAGCGACATGCCGATGACAATGACCCGCACCGGCAGCTTCCGCACCGATGCCAACGGTGTGCTGCGCACCGATTCGGGGCTGGTCCTGTTGGGTTGGCCGGCTGAGGCTGACGGGACGATCCCGCCCTTCCCGCGCGACACCCTGGCCGGTCTGGTCCCGATCGTGATCAGCCCCAACCAGACCGCCGCCGACCCAACCACGTCGATGAACCTGGGGGTAAATCTGCCCGCCACCTATACGACGGCCGGGTCCACCGCCGTCCCTCCGCCCTTGTCGGTGGAGTATTTCGGTAACCTCGGCACCTCTGAGGCGCTGCAGATCGACTTTATCCCCGTGGTCCCGGCGACCGGATCTTCAAATCAATGGACGATGCAATTGCGGGATTCGGCTTCCGGCGGGGCGCTGATCGGCGAATATACCCTGACCTTCGACGACACCCGGGGCGCAGGGGGTACGCTGGCTTCGGTTGCCGTCACATCTGGCGGGGCTTACAACGCCGCCGAAGGAACCGTCACTGTCAACGTGGCGGGTGGGCCGCTGACCATCGGCGTCGGCCGCCTTGGCGCCCCGAACGGGCTGACCCAGCTGTCGGACAACTTTGCCCCGATTTCGATCAGCAAGAACGGCTCACCTGTCGGAAACCTTACCACTGTCGAGATTGACGAGACCGGCTATGTCAACGCCACCTATGACACCGGATTTACCAAGCGCCTTTATCAGGTGCCCATTGTCGATGTGCCAAACCCCAACGGCCTTGTGTCGATGTCGAACCAGTCCTATCAGGTCTCGCCCGCCTCGGGGTCGTTTTTCCTGTGGGATGCGGGGACCGGGGCGGTCGGGGCGGTTCAGGGCTATTCGCGCGAAGGGTCCAAGACCGATGTCGCGGCGGAACTGACCAACCTGATCCAGACCCAGCGCGCCTATTCGTCCAACGCCAAGGTCATCCAGACCGTGGATGAGATGTTGCAGGAAACCACGAACATCAAGCGGTAACAGGCGATGAGCATTACCTCTGCCCTTGGCTCGGCGCTGTCCGGTCTGTCGGCCACTTCGCGGCAGGCAGAAATCCTGTCGTCGAACGTGGCAAACGCCACCACGCCCGGCTATGCCCGGCGCGAGGTCAGTCTGAGCGCAGCCGTGCTGGGCGGAACCGGTCAAGGGGTCGCCGTGACCGGCATCACCCGTGATCTGGACCGCCAACTTCTGGCGGAACGGCGGCTGGCCCTGTCTGCTGACGGCGACCGGGGCATCAGAAGCGATTTTCTGGCACGCGTCGAAAGTGCCATCGGCATGCCTGAAAGCTTGGGGTCTCTTGCAGCCCGACTTGCCGCGTTCGACCAGGCCTTGGTCGAGGCTGCGGGGCGGCCCGAGTCGCAGGCCCGGCTGCAGGGCATCGTGACCACCGCTAAAAGCCTTGCCGCGGGCCTTGATACGGCCACGAATGATATCCAGACTGCCCGCGCCACCGCCGACCGCCGAATTGGCGATGAGGTTGGCAGGCTGAACTCCACCTTGGCCCGTCTGCAGGAGTTGAACGTCGAATTGCGGTCATTCTCAAGCGCCGGACGCGATGTGTCGGCGCTGCTGGATCAACGCCAGCACCTTGTCGACACGATTTCGACCATCGTCCCGGTGCGAGAAGTGGTCCGCGATTTCAACCAGATTGCGCTGTTCACTGCGGGGGGGGCAACGCTGCTGGAGGGCTCAGCCTCAGTCTTCGGTTTCACGACCACCAACACCGTCATGCCCGAAATGACGCAAGACCTTGGCGGGCTTTCCGGGATCACGATCAATGGCAGGCCTTTTGACACCGCAGGCGCCGCCAGCCCGATTCTGGGTGGCACGCTGGGCGCACTTTTTGCCGTGCGCGACGATCTGGCGGTCAGTGCACAGGGCAAGCTTGACGCTGTCGCCCGCGATCTGGTGGAACGTTTTTCGGCCACCGGGCTTGACCCAAGCGCAGCCCCCGGCGGGCCGGGCCTGTTCACCGATGCGGGCGCCGCCTTTTTGCCCACCGATGAGGTTGGCCTTGCCGGGCGGCTGACCCTGAATGTCGCCGTCGATCCGATGCAGGGCGGCGCATTGTTCCGGTTGCGTGACGGGCTTGGTGCTGTTGCCGAAGGTCCCCCCGGCAACGGCACGCTTCTGACCGCTCTCCACGGCGCTCTGACCGGGGCGCGCCCGATCAATTCCACCGGCTTCACGCCCGGAAACCGCAGCTTTGCCCTTCTGGCCAGCGATGTGATGTCCGATGTCTCGGCCCATCGCCTGTCGGCGCAGTCGGAACGGTCTTTTGCCGCTGCCCGCCTGACCGCGCTGACCGATCTTGAGGCGCAGAACGGTATCGACACCGACCAGGAGATGCAGGCGCTTCTGGTCATCGAAAAGCACTATGCAGCGAACGCAAGGGTCATCCAGACTGTGAACGACATGATCGACATTCTGATCAGGCTTGGCGCATGACCCGGATTTCCGTCGGAGACGCCAGCCTGACCAATATCCTTGCCCGCCAGGGAGCCGAGTTGCGCGCAAACGTCCAGCGCGCATCGGCCGAGGTGACGACCGGCCGCCAGTCCGACATCGCAGCCGCCTTGCGCGGCGATGTCTCGCCTTTGCTGGCCATCGACGCAAGCCTTGCGCGGCTGGCCGCCTACAAGACCACGGCGGCGGATGCGGCCTTCCAGACCGCCGCGCAGCAGTCGGCGATGGCGGGGCTGTCTTTGCTTGCCAGGGGGATCACCACGACCCTGCTCAGTTCGCGCGACTTTCCGACGCCGGCGCAGGTAAACACGGTGGTTGCCGACGCCCGGGGGAGGTTGGCAAGTGCCGTTAACCTTCTGAACACCCAGGCAGCCGGGCGCGCGGTTTTTTCCGGTGTGGCCACGGATACCGTGCCGCTGGGCACGTCCGAAGACCTGCTGACCGCGCTGGAGACGGCGGCAGCAGGGGCCGCGACCGCAGGTCAGGTGGCTGCAGCCGTGGCGAACTGGTTCGCCGATCCCCTGGGATTTGGCGCCTTTTATCAGGGCGGGGCACCGCTGTCGCCAGTGCCAATTGCTCCGGGCGAGGCGGCCGAATTGTCCACCACTTCGCTGGATCCGGCGATCCGCGACACATTGGCAGGCTTCGCCATGGCCGCGCTGATCGACCGGGGGATCCTTGCCGGAGACCCAGAGGAACGTGCCCAGCTGGCCCAGAGGGCCGGTCAGGAGTTGCTGACCAGCGAGGACTCCCGCATCGTCCTTGCCGCCCGCATCGGCACAGTCGAAGCGCAGGTTGAAACCGCCCGCACCCGCAACGCGGCCGAAGAAACCGCGCTTGGGATCCTGCGGTCTGACATCGGGTCTGTTGATCCCTATGAGGCGGCAACCCGGCTTGAAACCGCCCGGGCGCAGCTTGAATCGCTTTACCTTGTCACCGCCCGCGTCTCGCGGCTCAGCCTTGTGGAATTCCTGCGATGATCCGCTTTCTCCTTGCCCTGCTTCTGACCGCCAGTGCCGCTTTTGCCGAACCGATCCGCATCAAGGATCTCGTTGAATTCGACGGGGTGCGCGGCAACGATCTTGTGGGCTACGGGCTTGTCGTGGGTCTAAACAGCACCGGCGACGGCATCCGCAGTGCGCCCTTCACCGAAGAGATCATGGCCAACCTTCTGGAACGCCTTGGCGCGAATGTGACGGGCGAAGAGTTTCGCCCGAAAAACGTGGCCGCCGTTTTCGTGACCGCCGCGCTGCCCCCCTTTGCCAGGGCAGGCGGGCGGATCGACGTGACCGTCTCGGCCATTGGCGACGCGAAAAGCCTTCTGGGCGGCACTCTGATCATGACGCCGATGAACGGGGCCGACGGGCAGATCTATGCCGTGGCACAGGGCACGATCATCGCAGGCGGCATCTCGGCCGAAGGCGACGCGGCCCGCGTGGTGCAAGGCGTGCCGACCGCCGGGGTCATCCCCTCAGGCGCGCGGGTGGAGCGTGAGGTGGAGTTTGACTTTGCCGGTCTGCCGGTCCTGCGGCTGGCGCTGAAATCGGCCGATTTCACCACCGCCGAACGGATCGAACGCGCGATCAATGCCGAGTTTGGCAACCGGATCGCCTTGATGCAGGATTCGGGTACCGTCGCCATCGACATTGCGGCGGCGGGGATGCGGTCACCTGCCCATGTCCTCAGCCGAATCGAGAAGATCCTGGTCGAACCCGAAACCCGGGCGCGGGTGGTGGTGGATCAGCGGTCGGGAACGATCGTGATGGGCGCAGATGTTCGGATCAGCCGGGTTGCCGTGGCACAGGGCAACCTTACCTTGCGGGTCGAGGAAAGCCCTCTCGTCGTGCAGCCCAACCCGTTCAGCGAGGGCGAGACGGTCGTTGTGCCCCGCAGCAACGCTACCATCGGCAAGGATGGCACCGGCCTCGCCGAGGTTCGCGGCGGAACCGATCTGGCAGAGGTGGTCGCTGGGCTGAACGCGCTGGGCGTGGCCCCACATGACATGATCGACATCCTGAAAAGCATCAATGCCGCCGGGGCGCTGCATGCCGAATTTCTGGTGAACTGAACGCTTATGCTATTCCGCCTTTGGGAGAAGAGTGATTGCAGTGCCCCATGGGTCGGTCATCCGAACTGCACCGCCTGCCTTCAGAATAGCCGCCTGCGAAATCTCGTCCACCGCCAGCACCAATTCGACGAGCCCGGTGGAAGGATAGCCGCGTACCTCCGCGCCCCGGCTGTTCCAGACATTCGTCGCAATATGGTGGTGATACCCGCCCGACCCGTAGAAGGCCGCCCCCGGATAACGCGCCATCACTGGCAGGCCCAAGGTGCCGCTGTAGAAGGCCTCGGCTTCTGGCACCGAACCGACCTGCAGGTGAACATGGCCAATGACCATCTCTTCTGGCGCGCCGGTCCATGGGGAATTTGCCAACTGTACCAAGGCGTTCAGATCCAAAGCCTCGGTCCCCATCCGTACACTGCCATCCGGGGCCTGCCAGCCCGCTCGCGGGCGGTCGGCATAAACCTCGATTCCGTTGCCTTCGGGATCAGCCAGATAGATCGCTTCGCTGACCAGATGGTCCGAGGCACCCTGCAGCTGAACCCCGCTGTCCGCTGCACGGCGCAGCCAGCGGGCAAGGGCTGCCCGGTCCGGCATCAGGAAGGCGGAGTGGAAAAGGCCAGCCTCGGACCGGCCGGATTGCCGCGCGCCAAGATCTTCGCGCAGGTCAAGAAGCACCCTGTCCGTGGCTCCAAGCAGACGGCGGCCCGGCTCTTTCGACAGTTCTGCCAGGCCCAGCACCCGGCTATAAAAGGCAGTCATGCCGGGAAGATCCCGGACGGTCAGGGCAACGTGGCCAATTTCGGTCGGGGCGGTTGCGGTGGACATCAGACAATACCTTTCGGGGTTGCAGCGCGTTTTCTTCAAGGTGCGCGCCCGATGCCTCCGGCGCAACAGGCACCGTTGAACAGTCAGTCTCTTTGATCCCACAGGCCGAAGAGTCGGGATCGGCCAGCATTACCGCCGATTGCAGGCGGCCGCGCTTGGAGCAGTACGCAGCCTTGCGCCTTGTAATCATGCGCTACGGTCCGGTTGGTTGGTCTGCGCCAGAGTGAGTACATCAATGCCAGCGCGAAGCATGGGCGGGCGAAGGGTTTGGAGCCGCAGCATGCGCGCAAGCCTGCGCCCATGGGCCGGGCCGCAGTTGACCCGACAGGTTCTGCCGCGTAATCGAAGGACGCATTCACGAAAGAGAACCAACGTGGCGATTAAACTGCACAAGACCGACCTACCCGATGGGCTGACCCTTGGCCCGGTGGTGGCGATTGACACCGAAACGATGGGTCTTGACCCGCGCCGCGACCGGTTGTGCGTGGTGCAGCTTTCAGACGGTTCCGGCGACGCGCATCTGGTGCAGATCACAAAGGGCCAGACCCGCGCGCCGAACCTTGAGCGGATGCTGGCTGACCCGGCGGTGCTGAAGCTGTTCCATTTCGGGCGGTTCGACATTGCAATGCTGAAACAGGCCTTCGGGGTGACGACGGCCCCGGTCTGGTGCACCAAGATCGCCTCCAAGCTGGTGCGGACGTTCACGGACAGACACGGGCTGAAATATCTGCTGGCCGACCTGGTCAGCGTGGACGTGTCCAAGCAGCAGCAGACCAGTGACTGGGGGTCAGAGGTGCTTACCGAGGCGCAGAAGGAATACGCGGCGTCGGATGTGCTTTATCTGCACGCTTTGAAGACGGAACTTGAAGCGCGGCTGCGGCGCGAAGGGCGTCTGGACCTTGCGCAACGGTGCTTTGACTTCCTGCCGACGCGGGCCGAGCTGGATCTGCTGGGCTGGGGCGATGCGCATGACATCTACCTCCACTGATCCGCTGGCAACCGGGCGCCGGGTGATCCGGCGCGAAGCCGGGGCGCTGGATGCCCTGGCCAACGCATTGGGCGAAAGCTTTTCGGCGGCTGTCGGGTTGCTGATGGCCTCCAGAGGGCGCGTGATCGTCTCGGGCATGGGGAAATCGGGGCATGTCGCGCGCAAGATCGCGGCGACCTTTGCGTCGACGGGCACCCCGGCGCATTTCGTCCATCCGGCGGAAGCGAGCCATGGTGACCTGGGGATGGTGGCCGAAGGCGATGTGCTTCTTGTCTTGTCAAATTCAGGCGAGACGCCGGAACTGGCTGATATCGTGGCCCATTCGCGCCGCTTCGGCATTCCGCTGATCGCGGTGGCAGGACGGGAGGGGTCAACCCTGATGCGTCAGGCCGATGTGGCTATCCTGCTGCCGCAAGTGCCAGAGGCCTGCGAGACGGGGATCGTGCCAACCACATCCACCACGATGACTTTGGCGTTGGGTGATGCCTTGGCAATTGCGCTTATGGAGCATCGCGCCTTTACACCCGATCATTTCCGAATGTTCCATCCCGGCGGCAAGCTGGGGGCGCGGCTCTTGCGGGTCCGCGACCTGATGCATGACAACCCGCCTTTGGTGCCCGAAACGCTGGGGATGGGCGAGGTGCTGCTGGCTATTACCCAAAGTGGTTTTGGCGTGGTGGGCGTGACCGATGCCGAAGGCCTTCTGGCGGGCATCATTACCGATGGCGACCTGCGAAGGCATCTTGATGGGCTGATGTCCCACACGGCTGGCCAGGTGATGACCCCTGGGCCCCGCACAATCACGCCCGATGCCTTGGCAGGCGAGGCTTTGGCAGAGTTGAACGACCGCAAGATCACCTGCCTTCTGGTTACCGAAGGCAGAACCTGCACCGGCATCCTGCATGTGCATGATTGTCTGCGTGCAGGCGTTGTCTGAAGATGTCGCGCGCCGATACACATACGCGGGTGGTAGGCTGGCTCAAGGTGGTGCTGCCTCTCATGGCGCTGGTAATTCTGTCCACGCTGTTCCTGCTGGCCGACCGGATCGACCCCGAGGATGCCTTGCCTTACGCCGAAGTCGATGTTGAAGACCTGGCCAGCGAACCAAGGATGACCGCGCCAACCTATGCGGGCACCACGGCGGACGGGGCTGCGCTGACCCTGAGCGCCGAAGAGGCCCGGCCAGGTGACGAGGGCTCGCCGGGCGAAGCGCGAGGCCTGCACATGGAATTGCTGACGCCAGATGGGGCGCTGACAAGCCTGCGCGCCGCCAGCGCGGTCATGAACCCCTCTGCACGCGAAATACTGCTTTCCGGCGGGGTGATCGTGACAACGTCGACCGGTTACCGGCTGGAAACGGCCGAACTTGCGGCAAAACTGGATAGATCCGGGCTGGAAAGCCGCGCAAGAGTTGTCGCAACCGGGCCTGTGGGCGACATCAGCGCCAACAGGATGTCACTTGGTCAGGACAACCAGACCCCCGGCGCCTATCTTCTGGTTTTCAAGGGCGGGGTCCGGCTGGTATACCGTCCGGACGGCTGAACGCCGAGAGGTTTGACGAATGACATTCAAGTTCTGGTTATTGACACTTGTGGCAGGTACCACCCTGCTGGCCGCTGCCGCCTCGGCGCAACAGGCAAAGATTGCCTTTGGCGATCTGAGCCAGGACACGACGCTTCCGGTGGAAGTGGCCGCGGAACAGTTTTCGGTCAACAATGCCGACGGATCAGCGGTTTTCAGCGGCGATGTGAAAGTGACGCAAGGAGAGATGACGCTGTCAGCAGCGGAAGTTCGCGTTGAGTACAATCCGGAAGGCAACGCAATCAGCCAGCTGGTCGCCAGCGGTGGGGTGACGATCACCAACCTTGGCGACGCCGCTGAGGCGGCAGAGGCGGTCTATTCCATCGACAGCGGCGTGATCGTGCTGACAGGAGATGTGCTGCTGACGCAGGGCCCATCGGCTATGTCCGGGCAGAAGCTGACGATCAACCTGAACGACGGTTCGGGCATCATGGAGGGTGGGGTAACCACGACCTTCGTGCCGGGTGGCAACTGATGGCGGCAAAGCCCGAACTGACGATCACCGAAGGCGCGCGCGGCTTGCAGGTTCGCAGCTTGCGCAAAAGCTACAAGAAGCGGCCGGTAATCCGCGATGTCAGCCTTGATCTGCGGCGGGGTGAGGTGGTGGCGCTTTTGGGGCCAAACGGGTCTGGCAAGACGACGTGCTTTTACGCCATTGCCGGGCTGGTGACACCCGAAGGTGGACAAGTGCTGATTGACGGCAAGGACGTGACGGCCCTGCCGATGTACCGGCGCGCCCGGCTGGGCATCGGCTATTTGCCACAGGAAGTCAGCATCTTCCGCGGGCTTAGCGTTGAAGACAATATCCTGGCCGTACTGGAAATAGCCGAGCCCGACCGCCACAAGCGGCGCGAACGGTTGGAAGAACTGCTCAGCGAATTTTCCATCACCCACCTGCGGCGAACGCCCGCGCTGGCGTTGTCAGGCGGCGAGCGGCGGCGGGTTGAAATTGCGCGCTGTCTGGCGGCAGATCCGAAATACTTGCTGCTGGACGAACCCTTTGCCGGGGTGGACCCCATCGCCGTGGGAGAAATCCGCCACCTTGTACATGATCTGAAGGCGCGAGGCATTGGTGTGCTGATCACCGACCACAACGTCCGCGAGACGCTGGAAATCGTCGACCGCGCCTATATCCTGCATGACGGCAAGGTGCTGATGAGCGGGACGACAGACGAGGTGGTGCGTGACGAAACCGTCCGCCGCGTCTATCTGGGCGAAAACTTCCGGATCATCTAGGCGGACGGGCGACCACCCTTGATCGACTCGGTTGACAAGCGGGCATGGGGTAGCGCCAAATACCCGTGATGCGTGCGTCATTTGCCCCTCGTCTGTCTTGTTCAGCCGCGGCGAACCTTGTCGGCAGACCTTGTATGACGCCACGTTCTTTCCAACATTCAACGGAAGGGTCGGACGGTCCGGAATGACCCGGTCCACCCTGCAGACATGCGAAAAAGGAGTGGCCATGCGCTATCAGATCAGCGGAAAACAGATCGACGTCGGTGAAGCTCTTCAAACCCATGTGAAGGCGGAAATGGGCGAGGTGGTTGAGAAATACGCCCAGCGCCCGACCGAATGCATCGTGGTTTTTTCCCGTGAGGCGCATGAGTTTGTCTGCGAGGCGACCATCCATCTGTCCACCGGTCTGACCGCCCAGGCCAGGGGCCACGCGGCCGAGATCTATGCCGCCTTCGAATCCTGCCGCGAGAAGATGGACAAGCAGCTCCGCCGCTACAAGCGTCGGATCCGCAACCACCACAACCATCGCGCAACCCCGGTTGAATTCGGCGGGGGATCCTCATATATCCTCGCCTCGTCCGACGATATCGAGGATGTGGAACCCGACACGCTTCAGCCCGTCGTGATCGCCGAAATGGAGACGAAGGTGCCTTCGATCACCGTCGGCGAGGCCGTGATGCAACTGGAACTTGCAGGGCAACACATGCTTGTGTTTCGGAACGAAGGTCATGGGGGCGTGAATGTGGTGTACCGTCGGGAAGACGGGAACATCGGCTGGATCGACCCCCGCAACAGCAAATAAGCGTCACGCTTGGCGCAGGAAACATCGCCCCTTTATGGAACTTTCCAAGCTACTAATGCCGGGTGCCGTTCGGGTTGTCGGGCAGTTCACCTCAAAAAAGCGGCTCTTTCAGGAGTTGGGCGAAATTGCCGCCCAAGCCTACGGGCTGACCGCCGCGGTCGCCATTGATGGCTTGCAAGAGCGCGAAACGCTGGGCCCGACCGGTGTGGGGCATGGCGTCGCCCTGCCCCATGCGCGGCTGGAGGAACTGAAAGGGATCGTCGGTGTCTTTCTGCGGCTGGAAAAGCCGCTGAATTATGACAGCGTCGACAGGCAGCCGGTCGATCTGGTGTTCGGCCTGTTTGCGCCGAAGGATTCCGGGGTGGACCATCTGAAGGCGCTGGCACTGGTATCGCGAACCATGCGCGACCCGGCAGTAGTCGCAAAGCTGCGGGCCAACAGCGACCCGGCCAAGCTGCATGCGATTCTGACGGAAAGCCGGGCGCCTCAGGCGGCTTAAGATTCCCAGCGCCCAAAGCCGAAACCCGTGTAGTCCCGGGCATAGGTGTCGACTGCGGCCGCTTCCAGCGTTGCGTCGTAGAGTAGGGCAAGCGCCTGACTTTCCGGGGCGGGTCCCGGCGCGGGCGGGGCCTTGGCCCCAACCTCAGCCGAAAGAAACGCGAGCGCAGTTGGCAAGCGATCCTCACGGATCACCAGATCCAGCGGATAAAAGCTGGCAAAGCCCTGCAAAATCGCGGTCTGGCTGGCCCAATGCGGGTTGATGCGCTGGCCGGTCTGACCTGCGGTGGCAAGTCGGGCATAGCGCAAGAAGACCAAGAACGCCGCGCGTTCGGCCGCAGCATCGGGGAAGGGCTGGCCGGGTTCGGGCAGATCGGCCTTGTAAGCGCGGATCAGGGTACGGCGGTGGTCGGCCAGTTGACCCGATACGATCTGATCGCGAAAGGCCACATGCGCCCGCAACAGCGGGTGGCGAACCACGGTAAAGCTGCGGTGGCCGGGACGGTCGCGCTTCCATTGGCGGAGGGTCTTCTGTTCGAACCCGTCAACCAGCCCACCAAACCGGGACAGCCAGTCGCAGATGGCGGCATCGGGGGCCGAGCGGACCGGGAAGAACAGCAACGGCGCAGCGACGGCGGCGACGACATTGGGAATGGCCGCTACGCGACGAGGTTCAAAATTCGGCACGCGCGACAAGGCAAAGACGTCAATCCCGCGGAGGGCATCCACGATTGCCTCGGGGTTTTCCAGCTTGGCTTCGACCGGTTCAGGGTTCTGCTTCTTCAGCGTGTCATCCACCACCGTCAACCGCCCCTCGACCCCAAGGAAGGCGGCAAGGCCATTCAGCACCCCGACCGACGACAGGTCTTCATAGTCGATGTAATACGCCGTCTGCCCCGAGGCTTGCAGCCGGCTGAGCAGGTGCAACTGAAACTCCTTGAGCGCGGCAAGATGGGTCAGAAACTCGTCCGCATCAAACCGGGCCTTGGCGGTTTTGAGACCTTTTGCATGGGTCACCTTCCACTGGCCAGTGGCGTTGGCGATCTTCCAGCTGACGTAGCTGTCCAACGGATTGCGCATCAGGATGATCTTGGCGCATGCGGGATCATCCATGACCAGATCCAGAACGCGCGGGTCGTGGTCGTGAAAGAAGCGAAAGCCGGACAGCCCCTCGGTTTCCGACCGCAGCTTGCGCAGTAGCGGCTTCGGGTTTGCCTCACGCTCGGCAAGCGAAACTCCGAACAGGGAAAACTGATCCTTCTTGCCGATGAAATGCGGGTTGAACACCTCGCCATGGCTGGTGATGCCGGTCATGGCGTTCAGGTTGGCCTCAAGAAAATTCGAGCCGGTTCGCATTTCGGCGAACATCACAAAGCTGGTGAACCGGCCCGGCACTGCGTTAACGCACCAAAGTCGGGCGGGCCACGCCCCTGCCGATCCGCTCCATATCGACGCTAACCGGGAAATCACCCATCAGCACCGGCTGCATGCCCTGATTGCGCAGTTCCTGCAGGAATTTCGCAAATCCTGACAGGTTGACCATGTGGGGCAGTTCGGTCAGCCGGTGCGGGGCGCGGGGGTTCAGGTCGTCGACAATCTGGTGCAGCGGCTCGGCCGGGTCTTCGACGAAATCGGCAAGCGTCCAAAGACGAACCCGCGCCTTCGTTTCAGGGGCTTGCAGCAAGGCGATGAAATCCGCCTCGATCTTTTGCAGCCGCGCCGCCTCGGCGCGGACTTCCGGGAACGGGCGTCCAGACTGCCAAAGCGGCACCGCAAAGGCACCCGAGACCATCATGACGCTGGCATTCGGGTCGTTGGACAGGAAGGGCGTGATGTCCTGTATATCACCGGGACCGAACTGAAAGCACTGGCGTTCACCCCGGCTGTTCCAGATCAGGTTGGTCAGAAAGCTTTGCG
>Ga0105045_10000934_pt1 | contig 22915 bp, 20 predicted proteins | sample MAT02_FD_78089 | JGI IMG/M metagenome (GOLD analysis project Ga0105045, IMG submission 78089) | Freshwater microbial communities from Lake Fryxell liftoff mats and glacier meltwater in Antarctica - MAT-02 (megahit assembly) | ecosystem: Environmental > Aquatic > Freshwater > Ice > Liftoff... | reverse complement strand
CAGCGCCTCGCGCACGATCGAGTCCTGACGCTCGCGCCGGTGGCTGTTGAAGCCCTCGACGCGCTCGGCCATGGCCCGCGCCTCGGCGACGCTGCTGGCCCGAAGCAGGCTCAGCGACGGCTCGGCGGGCCCGAGGCGCCCGGGCGCGTTGAGCCGGGGTCCGAGGCGAAACCCGAGGTGGCCCTCGTCGATCGCCTCGTCCATGCCGACGCCGGCGTACTCGAGCAACGCACGCACGCCCGGGCGGCGGCGCTGGCCGACCACCTGCAGGCCATGGCGCACGAGGATCCGGTTCTCGGCGACCAGCGGCACCATGTCGCAGACTGTGCCCAGCGCCACGAGGTCGAGCCAGGCCCGCGGGTCCGGCAACGCGACGCCGGTGTCGCGGGCGACCGCGCTGCGCAGCGAGGCGCACAGGTAAAACGCCACGCCCGCGCTGCACAGGCCCTTGAACGGGAAGTCGCAGCCGGGCTGGTGCGGGTTGAGGAGCGCCGCGGCGGGCGGCATGGTCTCGGGGACCTGGTGGTGATCGATGACGATCGTCGGGATCCCGTGGCTCGCGAGCCAGGCCAGCGCGTCGTGATCGGAGGTGCCGCAGTCGCCGGTCAGCACGATGCGTACGCCGGCCTCGCGCAGGGTCTCGGCCTCGGCGCGCGAGAAGCCGTAGCCGCCCTCACGCGTGGCGACGCGGGCGACGACCTCGATCCCCATCGCCTCGAGGTAGGTCGTCAGGATCGTGGTGGTGGTGACGCCGTCGACGTCGTAGTCGCCGAACACGCCGACCCGCCAGTGGCCGCGCCAGGCCTCGCGGAGCAGCTCGATCGCGGCCTCGAAGCCGGCCATGCCGGTCGGCGGGCGCAGGTCGGCGAGCCGCGGGCGCAAGAACCTCTCCTGGTCCTCGATGGTCTCGACGCCGCGCCCCAGCAGGATCCGCACCGCGTGCTCACCGACGCCGAGGCGCTGGGCGTGCTCGCGCACCAGCTCGGGCTGCTGCAGCTCGGCTCCTCGCACGGCGAGTCGTGGCGCCGCGGCGTCGCCCGGTTCTCCGGGGACCTCGCTGCGCTCGCTCTGCGAAGCGGCGGCCCCGGCCCGCGCCGAGCGACCAGCCAGCACCGCCGCGGCGCGGGCCGCAGCGCCCGGCGGCGGCTCTTCGGCGAGCCACCCCGCGGGCGCGCGGCTAAGGGGTGGCCGGGGACTCATCGGGCCTGGTGGATCACCGGGGCGTCACGACGCATCACGAAGCATCACGAAGGCCGCTGCCGGCGACGGCGGCGGCTGGCCTTGCCCTCGCCGCCCTCGTCGTCGCCGTCGGACTTGGTCCCGGGCTGCGCATCCGTCAACGGGCCCGCGGCCGGGTCGCCGCTGGCGACCGCGTTGAGCAGGCCGTCGGCGCGCATTTGGGCCGCCTTGGCGGCCATCTCTTCGACGCGCATGTCGCCGACGACGCGACCGGTGAGCTCATCGACCTCGAGGTTGGCGGGCGAGCCCAGCAAGGTGCCGGTGCCCGCGGCCGCCTCGTCGGCGCCCTCGGGGTGGCCGAGGCCGCCGTAGAAGCGCTTGTTGACCCACAGGAACGTCGGCGACGCGATGAACAGCGACGAGTAGGTGCCGACGACGATGCCGATGAACAGCGCGAACGCGAAGTCCTTGATCTGGCCGGTGCCGAGGGTCCAGGTGGCGACGACGACCAACAGGGTGGTGCCCGAGGTGAGGATCGTGCGGCTGAGGGTCTCGTTGAGGGCGATCTCGGTGGTCTCGACCATGTCCTCGCCGCGGTGGAGCGCCGTGCGCTCGCGGATGCGGTCGAACACGACGATCGTGTCGTTGATCGAGTAGCCGATGATCGTCAGCAGCGCGGCGATGGTCTGGAGGTTGAACTCCTTCCAGGTGATGGCGAAGGCGCCGATCGTGATCGCGGCGTCATGCGCGAGGGCGACGATGCCGCCCGGCGCGAAGCGCAGGTCGAAGCGCAGCATCACGTAGAGGAAGATAAAGCCGATCGCGTAGAGCAGCGACTTGATGCCGTCGTTCTTGAGCTGGCTGCCGACCTTGGCCCCGACCGTCTCGGACGAGACGATGTCGGTCACAGCACCGACGCCGAACGCCTTGGTGAGGTCGTCCTGGATCTTGGCGCCGATGCCCACGAGGCTCAGCTCGACCGGGAACTCGCCCAATTTTCCGGTGCCCTTGTCGACCTTGCCCTCGCAGCCGGCCTTCGCCAGCAGCGCCTCGAGCTCGCTGTAGGTCGGCTGCGCGTCGAACAGCATGAACATCTTGCTGGCGCCGTCGGCGTAGGAGAAGCGCTTGAGCTTGGCCTTCGGGTAGGTCTCGAGCGCAGTCTTGCAGGTCTCGCCCTGGGCCTTGTCGATGCTGGCGACGTCCTTGACGTGGATCATCACCTGGCCCTCGGCGTCCGGGACTGTGACGGCGGAGACGCCGTCGTAGCCGGCGGTCTCGAGGGCGGTGCGCACGTCCTCGATCGGGATGTTCTTCTCGGGCGCCAGCGCGACGCGGATGGCCGAGCCGCCCGCGAAGTCGATGCCGAAGTTGAGCACCGAGCCGTGCGTGTTGAAGTTGTAGACCATCGCAGCGACCGAGCCGAGCAACAGCGCGATCGAGACGATGATGAAATACTTCGCCGCGCGGATGAAGGGGAACCGGGTCCCCGGGGGAATGATCTCGAAGAACTTCATGGGATGCGGTCCCGGGGGTGTCAGATCGACACGCGGTCGAAGCCGCGGCGGTTGGCCTGGAAGTCGAAGAACAGGCGGGTGCAGAACACCGCCGTGAACACCGAGGTGGTGATACCGATCAGCAGCGTGATGGCGAAGCCCCGGATCGGGCCCGACCCGTACTGCCAGAGCACAATGCCGGCGATCGCGGTGGTGAGCTGCGAGTCGAGGATCGTCGTGAAGGCGCGGTCGTAGCCGGCCTCGATGGCGGCGCGGGCGGTGTAACCGTCGCGCAGCAGCTCGCGGATGCGCTCGAAGATGATGACGTTGGCGTCGACCGCCATGCCCAGGGTCAGCACGATGCCGGCGATGCCGGGCAGCGTGAGGGTGGCCTGGAAGAAGGACATCGCCGCGAGCATCAGCAGCACGTTGAGGACCAGCGCGAACACGGAGATCAAGCCGGCGACCCGGTAGTAGACGCCCATGAACAGCACGACGGCGCTCAGGCCGAACACGAAGGCCCAAAACCCGCTCTCGACGGTCTCCTTGCCGAGGTCGGCGCCGACGCGGATCTCGAACTCCTTGACCATGCGGGCCGGGAGGCTGCCGCTCTTGAGCACCTTGACCAGGTCGTTGGCGGCCTCGCGGACCGACTGACCGGGGGTCTGACCCATCGTGATGCGGACGTTGCCGCCGGGGATGCGGTCGTTGAAGACGGGGTCCGACATGACCTCGTCGTCGAGCATGATCGCCATCTTGCGACCGATGTTGTCGCCCGACATCGCCTCGAAGCGGTCGGCGCCGAGGCGGTCGAGCTTGAGCGTGACCTCCGGGGTACCGGTCTGCGCGTCGAAGCCGACGTTGGCGGTCACGATGCTCTCGCCGGTGACCTCCGCCCGCGACTTGACGACGTAGGTGCGCCAGATGGCCTCCGCCGGGGCGCCGCGGCGGACCGTGGTCGGCTGCACGCCGTAGGAGATCATGTGCGTGGCCGGCAGGCGCCACTCGGGCGGGAGGTTGTCGAAGAACTGCTCGAGCGTGGCCTTGTCGCGGGCCAGGAAGCCGTACGGCTCCTTGACGGCCGCGCCCTTCTCGTTGCCGTAGTCGCCCATCTCGTTGACGGCGATGCCCATGCCCTCGGTGACGAGGCCGGCATCGAACAGGGCCCGGAGGTAGGGCTTGCCGGTCTCGCCGAACGCGGTCTCGTCGTCGACCATGCGCATCTCGAGCACGGCTGCGCGCTCGATGATCTTGAGCAGGCGGCGGAAGTCGCTCGACTCCTCGAGCACCTTGTCGCGCGCGGCCTCGGAGATCCGCATGTTGACGACGTCCGGGGTGGCGGCCGCGCCAGCGTCGGCCGCGAGCAGCTCGATCTCGAGGCCGAGGCGGTCGTCGTTGATCTTGTCGTCCTTGAGACTGCCCGTGAAGGCGGTCGTCAGCAGCTCGCGGGCGTTGGCGCCGGGCGTCGTGACCTTGAAGGCCTCGGGCTCGCGGCTGCTCTCGCTGACGGTGATCTGCCCGGCGCCCGCGGCGAGGAGCAGCGGCCGCAGCTTGACGATGATGTCCTTGCGGGCGGCCTTGATCTCGGTGGTGGTGTCGCTCAGGCCCGGCAGCTCGATGACGATCTGGCGGTTCTTCGGGTAGATGTTGGGCTCGGCGATGCCCATGGCGTCGATGCGCCGACGCACGGTGTCGAGGGCCTGGCTGACCGCGGAGCTGCGGTGCTCGGCGAGGCGAGCGTCGAGCATCTTGAGGTGGATGATGCCGTTGACCTCGTCGTTGGTGTCGACGCGCTCCATGTCCGAGAGCGCGATGCCGAGGACGTCGTCCTCGGCGGTGGCGACCTGGGTCGGGTCGGCGAAGGCGATATCGATGCGCTCGAGGCCGATCGAGGTGGCGGTCACCTCGACGTTCTTCTTCTCCTTGAACGCGGTCTCGAGCTCGCTGGCGATCTGGCCGAGCTTGGTCTCGAGGGCCTCGTCGACGGCGACCGAGTACTCGAGGTGCAGGCCGCCCTGGAGGTCGAGGCCGAGCTTGAATCGATTCTTGAAGTTGTCGGCGAGCCAGCCCGGGAGCTCCTTGTCGCGGCCGAGGATCTGAGCGATCGACGGCACGACCATCATCACGCTGAGCACGATCAGCGCGAGCAGCAGCAGGGCCTTGGTCTTGAGGAAGCGACGCATGGCGGCTTAGCTCCGGACGTCGGTGGCGACGGCGGTTTCGTTCTTGATGACGGTGCCCGTGACAGCCGGCGGATCCCACTTGTCGCCGATCTCGGCGCGCAGGACCCGGATCTTCACCTTGTCGGCGATCTCGACCATGACGATCTGGTCCTCGATGCTGCTGACACGGCCGAGGATGCCGCCGCTGAGGCGGACCTGGTCGCCCTTGTCGAGCTTGGCCAGCCGGGCCTTGCGGTCCTTCTCCAGCTTGCCCTGGGGCCTGATGACGAGGAAGTAGAACACCCCGACCATCAGGATGATCGGCAGGAAACCGCCGAGGGGGCTACCGGCGACGGCGCCTTCGGCGAGGAGGAACAAGGTGGTTGCAAGCATGGCGAGGCTCGAGTCGAGGGGCAGTATCCACCGGCGACCGCGGCTTCTGACGGCCCCGGGCGCCCGCGGGCGCGTGCAAAAACGCAGGCCCCCGCCGGTGGCAGCGGCCTAGCAGGAAGCGGCGCCGCTGTCATCCGGGCCGGGGCCCGGCGCAGGCGGAGTCGTGGCGGCCGGGCGTTTGCCGGACGCAGGTTTAACTTCCTTGAGATAATGATCGGTGATGATGGAAGAAAATGCCGCCGCAGTGCGAAAAAAGTGACCGCTGTGGAGGGCCCCGCGCAGGGCCCCGACCCACTGATGGAAGAAGAAGATGTTGTGGATCGTGGCCAGACGGCCGTAGAGCGGGTCGTTCTGCTCGTGGAGGTGGCGCAGGTAGGCGCGGCTGTGGCTGCGACAGGCCCGGCAGGTGCATGCGGCGTCGATCGGGGCCGGGTCGTCGCGGAAGCGGGAGTGGCGGATGTTGAGGCGGCCGGCGAAGGTGAAGAGCTGGCCGTTGCGGGCGTGGCGGCTGGGCATCACGCAGTCGAACATGTCGATGCCGGCACGTACGGCGGCCAGCAGGTCGAAGGGCGTGCCGATCCCCATGACGTAGCGCGGCCGGTCCTGCGGCATCTGCGGGCCGATCTCGGCGAGGGTCGCGTGCATCTCGGGGATGGGCTCACCGACGCTGAGACCGCCGAGGGCGAGGCCATCGAAGGGCAGCGCGGCGAGCTCGGCGAGGTGCTGGCGGCGCAGCGCGTGGTCGGTGCCACCCTGGACGATGCCGAAGCAGAGCTGGTGGGGCGCGAGGATCCCGGACTTCAGGTCGATCGCCTGACGCGCCCAGCGGGTGCTGCGGTCGACGGCCGCGCGCATTTGCGTGGGGCTGGCGTCGCCGGGCGGGCAGTGGTCGAGGATCATGCAAATGTCGGAGCCGAGCTTGGCCTGGGTCCGCAGCACGCTCTCGGGGGTCAGGCGATGGCGCGAGCCGTCGAAGTGGGTCTGGTAGTCGACGCCGGCGTCGTCGAGCTTTTGCAGGCCGCGCAGACTAAACACCTGGAAACCGCCGCTGTCGGTCAGGATCGGCCGATCCCAGGCGATCATGGCATGCAGGCCGCCGAGTCCGGCCACCCTTGCCGAACCCGGCCGATGGCCGAGGTGGTAGCTGTTGCCGAGGATGATCTGCGAGCCGCACGCGCGCAGGTCGTCGGGGTCGAGGCCCTTGACCGCCCCGTAGGTGCCGACCGGCATAAAGCAGGGCGTGTCGATCGGACCGTGGGCGGTCCACAGGCGGCCGGCCCGGGCCGGGCCGGCCTGCGCGAGCACCTCGAAGCTGCCAGGGGGCCGCGGCGCCAGGCCCGGGGTCTCACAGCTCAGGCCGGCGCGGGGCTCCACCCGTGGGATCTCGGTCATGGGCCGCGAGGCATGCCACAGGGGCAGGTCGCGAGACAAGTGCGGGCTCAGGTCGGCGCGAGCAGCAGGCAATCTCCGTACGAGTAGAAGCGGTAGCCGGCGCGCACGGCCTCGCGGTAGGCCGCGAGCACGCGCTCACGGCCGCCGAGGCTGCACACGAGCATCAGCAGGGAGCTGCGCGGCAGGTGGAAGTTGGTGACGAGGCCGTCGACGACGCGGAAGCGGTGGTCGGGGGTGATGACGAGGTCGACGGGGCCGCTGTGCGGGACGAGCTCGTGATCCGGCGACGATGCGGCGACGGCCTCGAGCGCGCGGGTGGCGGTGGTGCCGATCGCCACGATCGGCCGACCCTGACGACGTGCGTCGCGGATGCGGGTCGCGGCTTCGTCGGAGATCTCGGCCTGCTCGGCGCCGACGCGGTGGTCGCGGACGTCGGCGGCCTCCATCGGCAAGAAGGTGCCGGGGCCGACGTGCAGGGTGATCCGTACGAGATCGAGGCGCGCGAGCACCTCGGGCTCCCAGTGCAGGCCGGCGGTCGGAGCGGCGACCGAGCCGGGCACCGCGGCGTAGAGGGTCTGGTAGCGCTCGCCGTCGCGGGCGTCGGGCCCGGCCTCGCGGCGGATGTAAGGCGGCAGCGGGACCTGTCCCGATGCATGCAGGGTGGTCAACAGGTCGCCGGCCTCGACCGCGAACACGCGGGCCCGCGGGTCGATCGGGTCGGGGCCGATGAGGGTGCAGGCGAAGTCGTCGTGCGCGAGGCGGGCACCCGCTCGCAGGTGTTTGGCGCCGCGGACCCACGCCGTGAAGCGGCTGCCGGGGCCGAGCTGCGGGCGCGGGTCGCAGACCAGGAGCTCGAAGAGGCGGCCGTTCGTGGCGCCGAGGAACACGCGGGCCGGGACGACGCGGGAATCATTGATGACGACCAGCGCGCCCGGCGGCAGGAAGTCCGGGAGGCGGCGGGCCTCGCTGTGCTGCCATGGAGGATCGGCGCCGGAGGCCCCGAGCACGAGCAGGCGGGCATCACCACGTCGCACCGTCGGCTCCTGGGCGATCTGGTCGGCGGGCAGTTCGTAGTCGTAGGCCTCGGGTCCGGGCATGCAGCGCGATCCCACATGGCATAGACCCGCGAGCGACACAAGGCCCCGATGGCCGCGTGCGCGCGCCGATGTCATGCGTCATGCTGCGCCGGATGTCGTTCTCTCGCCTGCGCGCCGGCCTGATCTCGATGTGTCTGCTGGGTGCGCCGGCCCTGGCGGATGGCGCCGACCCGGCGCCGCGGGTCGGCGAGAGCTCGGCGCAGCAGCTTCACCGCCGCGGGGTGCACTGCATGGAGGAGATCGAGCGCCCGGAGTGCGCGATCGAACACTTCGAGGCGCTGCTGCGCGAGCGCACCGAGGACCGCGAGCTGATCACCGATGGCCTACTGCGGCTGATCAAGTTGTACGAGAAGGCCGGCGACGACGACGCGGTGAAGTCGGTGATGCGGCGGTTCTGGGAGGCCGGACGCGGCCAGCTCCGGCGCGGGCACCTGCCCTACACGACCCGCTTCTTACCCGGCGACTTCGACATGCTCGCGGTCGCCAACATGCAGCGCATGATGCAGGCGCCGCTGACGAAGTGGCTGCCCGATGAGCTGCGGGAGTTCGTGCTGACCTGCGACGACGACCGTCGGCGCCAGCTCGATGACCTGCGCCTGTTTCGTCGGGCCCAGAGCCGCGCCCAGGCCAAACAACTGACGATCCAGCAGGCGCTGGTCGAGCTCTCGGCGGAGGACCGGGCGGCCGCGGCGAAGCGCAAGCAGCGGGCGGCGGAGCGGGACAAGCAGCGACCGAAGCGGCCCAAGCCGGTGTTCGCGGACGGCATGTGCCAGACGGCGGTGGCCCTGGGCGACAGCACGGTCGAGACCTGGAAGCGGGTCGCGCTGGGCTTCGCGCACGGCGACTGGCGGCGCTCCGCGGCGGTCGCCGAGATCCCGGGGCTGGCGGATCGCATCGCCGCGGGGGTCCTGGCCGGGCGCCTGGTGCCGGCAGGAAACAACACCTGGACGGTGGTAGGGCGCACCTACGAGGGGGCTCCGCTACAGATCGCCAGCTACGAGCTCGACGAGCTGGTGATCGCCTCGCAGACGCTGCTCCCGGCGATCGCGGCGAGTCACGCGCGTGGCGGTCGCAGCCTGGCCAAAGAGGTCGACCGCCTGGTCGTCGGCGTGCCGGTCGACGCCGGCTTCTTCGCGGTCGCCACCGAGAAGGCAGTGCGTGAGCTCGGGTTCGCGGGGATGTCGAAGGGCCGGCGAAAGTTCTTCGAGATGTTGCTGCCGCGCCCCAAGGGCGTCCAGGTGGCCGGCGTGGTCCACGAGTACTTCGGGCTGTTCATCCGCATGCCGACCGACACGCCGGTCAAGGCCGGGATGCTCGTCGACATCGCCCGGCGCCTGATCGAAAACCAGGCCGAGGGCGACTCGGACGGCGCCGACAACCTGCGCATGCTCGACGTGGCCCAGGCGACCGACAAGCGGGCCCTGTTGCTGGGCTACGTGCTCACGCCCGGACAGATCGAGACGATGCTGCTCGAGTGACTCGCGGCGGACGCGGCGCTGTGGCAGCCTTGGCGCGTGTCCTGCCTGCTGTCCTGCGCCTTGATCAGCGCCCTCCTCGCGCCACCCGCGATCCCGGCCCCGGCCGCCACCCCGAGCGTGCAGCCGCCGTTGTACAGCGAGCCGAACGCGGACGATGACCTCGAGATCGTGGTGACGGCGCGGGGCAAGACGTACCTCGAGGCGCGCGCGCGGCTCGAGGCCAACCCGGCGATCGCGGCCCCGCGGGTGGCCGTGCGCCTGCGCCGGGTGCCCGCGCCGAGCGCCGCGGAGGAGCGGCGCCTGCTGGCGCTGCTCGCCGGGATGGCTCGTCCGGAAGACCTCGAGATGTTCGCCACGCAGCTTCGCCGCGACGTCGCCGCGAGCCACAAGCTGGCGCCGAGCGAGCGTGACGAGCTGCGCGCGGCGGCCCCGTGGCGGACAGTCCTCCGCGAGCAAGGCGCTGGGGCGCTGGCGGTGTTGACCGCGCTGGTCGCCGAGCGCGATCTGTCGATCGAGCTGCGCGCGTTGCTGGTGGCCGACATGGTGAGCGTCACGCCGCCCGATCGCCTCACCGAATTGATCGCGCTGGTCGGCGCAGGCGCACCCGAGCTGCGCCAGGGGCTGCGCCAGGCGCTCGCGCAGCGGGCCCGCGCCAGCGCGGAGGACCGCGTGGCGCTGCTGCGGGCAGTCGACGCGGCGATCGAGCGGAGCGAGCCGTCGCGCATGGCGGCGCTGATCAACCTTCGCGCGGGTCTCGGCGATGGCGTGGACGTCGAATTCACGGCGACGCTGATCCGCATGGCCGGGGACGAGGCCGCGGCGTTCGTGGTGAGGGTCGCCGCGCTGCGGGCGCTGCTGACCCGCGCCGCGGACCCGACCGTGCAACAGAGTTTGCTCGCGCTCGCGGGACGGCACCTCGAGAAGGCGCAGCGCGAACAACAGGCCAGCGAGATCCTCGGGGCGCTCGCGCTGCAGGGGCTGCCACCAGACGCGGCGAGCAGCGTGGTCGAGCGTCACGCGTTGCTCTCGGCCCCGGCGCCGCGGGTCGCCAGCGCCGCCTATGCGAGCGCGGCGCTGCCAGCGGACGGCGCCTGGCTGGAGAGCAGCCAGACGCACCCGTGGCCGGAGGTGCGGGTCGCCGCGTTGTCGCGGGTGCTTGGCCCCTGCCCTGCGCCGGTGATCAAGAAGCTGGCACAGATCACCGACGCGACGGGACGCCGCAGCGAGTCGGAGGCGAGGGTGGCGCGCGAGGCGATCGCCGGGCTCGGTCGCTGCGGCGGTGATCCGGCGCGCGCCGTAATGACGCGCCTGGTCCGCGCCGAGGATCAGGACGGAGATCGTCGGGCCGAGGCGGCGCGGCAGCTCGTCAAACATCACGCGGGCGCGGGCGCCGACGTGGTCGCGTCGGCGCTTGCACGTGCCGGCGAGCCGGGGCTTTCGATCCGCTTCGTGCGTGCGCTACAACGCAGCGAGGCGCCGGCCAGCGCCTCAGTGCGTGAGGCGCTGTGTGGCGCGACCGAGGCCGTGGAGACGGCGGCCGCGGCCCGGCAGGCGATCACCGCCCTGTTCCCCGGGGAGGACGTCCCGTGTGGCCAGCGTGCGGCGCCCGAGCGGCCCGACCCCATGAAACCTCGCGTGTATGTCCAGTAGCTGCGATCGGGATCAGAGCGCACGAGGGATTGCCGAGCGCCGCGAAGCGCCGTAGCCTCCGTGCCTCGTGGCGAGCCCCACCGACCGGCCCAAACTCCGCAAGCTCGATCGATCCGTGCTGCGCCGCGGGGATGAGGTGCTGGTGGTGCTACGCGACCCGTTTGGCATCGCCGAGCCGGCCGCGTTCCTGCAGGAGGCCACGCAGGTGCTCGATATGCTCGATGGCCAACGCACCACCGCGCAGGTGCGGCAGTCGCTGGTCCTCCGCGGGCAGATGAGCCTGAGCCTCGAGGACGTACAGGGTCTGGTGGCCGAGCTCAGCGACGCCGGCTTCCTCGACGACGACCGCTTTCGCAGCAAGTGGGACGCCGCGCGCCGTCAGTTCATGGGCAACGAGGTCCGGGCGCCGCGCCTCGCCGGCGTGCTCTACCCGGATGAGCCCGAGGCGCTCGCGGCCACGTTGCAGCGCGCGCTGCCTGGCGCGCCGGAGCGGCGCCTCGCCGGCAGCGAGCTGATCGGGGTGCTGTGCTCGTACCAGCCCTTCGAGGGCCGCGCCGCGGCGTTGATCGCCGCCACCTTGCAGGAATTGCCGCGCCCCCAGGACATCGACCTGATCGTGATGCTCGGCACCGATCACCACCCCGGTCGCCTGCCCTTCGCTATCACCGACAAGGGCTACGGCACGCCGCTCGGCGACCTGCGACCCGACACCGAGCTGGTGGCGGCGCTCGAGCGCCGGCTGCCGTGGATCCGCCGGGAAGAGCTACGTCACCGCGAGGCGATCAGCCTCGAGATGGCCGCGGTCGCGCTACATTACTTGTACGGCGCCGACTGTCCGCCGGTGCTGCCGGTGCTGTGCGGTCAGGCGGCGCTGCTCACTGGCGAGGACGAGGCGATGACCGACGCCTTCCTGGCGACCATGGAACATGTCCTCGAGGACAGGCGCGTGTTCTGGTGGATCTCGGCCGAGCTGAGCCACTCGGGCCCAGCGTTCGGCCGCCCTCCCCTGACCGTCGAGGCGCTGCGCTCGCTGCAGGAGCGCGACCTGGCCTGCATCGAGTCACTGTGCGCCGGGCGGCCGGAGCAGTTCGTCGCGCGCTGCATGGAGGCCGACGAGACCCTCGGTCGACCGAGCGGCGCCGCCGCGTTGTCGACCATGGCTCGACTGCTGCCGATCGGCTACCGCACCGAGCTGACCGACTACGTCACTGTGAAGGCGACGGGCGCGGACGAGGGCTGGGTCGGCCTGGTCGGCATGCGCTTTTTCCAGCCGGTCGCCCAGTCCGACGACGATGAGTAGTCCGACGACGAGTGGTCAGGCCGCGCCGCGAGCCAGACGCACCGCGAGGTCGGCGACCTGCTCGCTGGTCAGCGGCAAGCTGGCCTGCGGGTCGGCGGCGCTCTGGGCCGCGACGCCGTAGATCAGGGCAATGACCCCGCTGGCGAGCTGCGCCGGGTCGGCATCACCGAAGCCACCGCGCTGGATGATCTCCACGTAACGCGAGCGCATGCCAGCCAGCGAGTCCTCGAACTTCTCGCGAAACTCGGGATTTTGGCTGGCCATGGCGATCATCAGGTTGCAAAAGCGGGCCTCGTCCGGGCTCTGTTCGAGGCTTTGCAGGTGCGTGAGCACGAGTCCCCGCAGCGCCTGGTCGGCCGGCTGGTCGGGGGTCTGCTGGGTGTCCCAGCGGGCCTGGAGCGCGGCGAACTGGGCCTCGAGGATGTCGTGGAACAGGGTCTCCTTGGCCCTGTAGTGGAAGTAGACGCCGCCCTTGCTCAGGCCGGCCTCGCGGGCGATGTCCAGGAGCCGCGTGGCCGCGAAGCCGCGGCGAACGAAGCACCGCGTCGCGGCAGTCCGGATCTGCTGCTTGCGCTGCTCATCAGGTTTGATGCGTGTCGTCACTGCTCCCCACTCCTCCCGGCGCAACGCGGCGCCCCATCCGTTCCCCCACGCTAGCGCGAGGACCGGTGGGTTTGTCCAGACGCCGCCGCAATTTGCCCGCTCCTGCGGCCAGAGGGCCCCTTTTTGGGGGGCCGGCCCTGGCGAGGCCCGGGGGCCGGTCCGCAGGCAAAGTGCTCTATAGGGCGGAACTAGACCGATCTGAGGGCGATCCCGCGTCTGCAGGCGCGCGTGCGGCCGGCGCAATTTGACACCTCGGCCGACAACAGCGTGAATAGGGGTCCTGCTCCTCCGTCGTTAGCCGCCGAGGTTTTATGCGCAACGTTCGTTCGGCCCTGGTCGCCGCTGTCGTGGGTCTCAGCTTGACCACGGCCTGCTCCTTCTCCTCTTCTCGCTCGTGGGGCTCGGCCGCCACCCCGAATAGCGGCTCGAAGGGCAAGCCGGCCCTCCAGCATTCCAGCGGCAGGCCGGCGCAGCACACATCGGACGGCAGGCCGGCGCAGAAGCCCCCTACCCCGGTCGCCACGCCGAAGCCCGCCCCGGCGCCCGCACCTGCGGTTGAGCCTCCGGTCGAGGACAAGCCACCGACCCGCGTTCCCCGCGACGAGACCCCGACCAGCGGTGCTACCGGCAAGACCGGCACCACGCTGGGCGCCAACCCCACCCAGCCGCCGCAGCCCGTGCAGCCGATCAACGGCGGCGCGGCCAAGAAGCCGGGCCCCAAGGGCCTCTCGATCTCCCCGGCGCAGCCTGATCCGCCTTCCAAGGGCATCAAGGCCGCCCCCAGCAACTAGTTCATCGGCCGCGATGCGGCGTGCGACCCGGACGAGTCTCGAAAGACTCGCCCGGGTCGACGCGTTGGTTGGGATCGATCGTGTGGCCTCGCGGCCAGAGATCCTGGGAGGCGTGGCGGAGTGTCCTGCGACACTGGCCCATGGGGCAGGTCAGGAGCTGCGAGAGCCCGAGCGGCCGGCCCCTGCTGCGCCGCGGAGGCGGGCACGTTGCATCGGCGCGGGCGGCAGCTCGTAGGCGTCGTCGTCGGCGTCGCCGGTGACTGCTGCGCCGAGATCGTCGTCCTCGAGCTCGTCGAGCTCCTCATTGAGGTCATCGCGGTGGGTGAAGCGACGGCGATGGATCGGGACGCTGTCGTCCCCATCGACCTCATCGACCTCATCGACCTCATCGATCGCGGGCAGCCGCGGCACGACGGTGAGGCCGTCGGCGCCGAGCACCAGTTGGGCCGCGGCGCGGCGCTTGCCTTTGGTGGCTCCGGTCGGGGCGCCGCGGACGTTCAAGTTCTGACGCAGTTCGGCGCCGGGGCGAAAGTCGATCGTATACGCGGCGTCGATCGTCATCGGCTCGAGCGTGCGCGGGTTGACGCCCTTGCGAGCGCTGCGCTTCTTCTTCGTGAACGTGCCGAAGGCCGGGAAGGTGAAGCGCGGGCACTGCGAGCGGGTGACTCTCGCGCGCACGAAGTAGGCGCCGAGCTCCTCGAACGCGAGGTCGAGGATCTGGCCAATGCACTTCTTGGTCACGTCCGGCGCGAGCTCTCGCGAGCGTGCGATCTTCTCGATGAGTTCAGCCTTCGTCATCGGTCACAGCACCGCCAGCGCGGACCTCGGACTTTAGAAAAGCGTCGCCGAAGCGTCAACTGTTTTACGAGGTCGACACGCGTGTGTGCCAGTCATCGACGCGCCGCGGACGTCACGCCACCGCGTCGTTGCGCAAAAATTTTGCGGACCTTTTGCTTGCGATCCTCTCAGGCCTGCTTGATCGACTGAAGCGCCTGTTGCAGGTCGGCCATCACGGTGTCGTCGGCGGGGTTACGCTGTCCGGGCGACAGCTCGCGCTCACGACGAATGACGTAGGACGGGTGGTAGGTGACGAACAACGCGGCTTGGTGCACGCCTGTGGGATCTTTGTAATCCCAGCCCCGACCTCGCATCTCCCGCAGGGTCCGCTCCTGCTGTCCGCCGAGCAGCAACATGCCGGCATGCCGGCCGAGCGCGACGATCACCTTCGGCGCGATGGCCCGTATCTGGGCCCGCAGGAACGGTGAACAGCGGTCCACTTCATCGATCTCCGGATCGCGGTTGCCCGGTGGGCGGCACTTGAGCACGTTGGCGATGTAAACCTGCTCACGGCCGAGGCCGAGGCGGCCGAGCCACTGCGTCAGGCGCCGGCCCGCCGCGCCGACGAAGGGCTCGCCCTGGACGTCCTCGTCGAAGCCTGGCGCCTCGCCGATGAACATCAGGTCCGCCTCCGGATCGCCGACGCCGAACACGATATGGGTGCGTGTGGTGGCCAGCTTGCAGCGCTGGCAATTGCCGATGTTCTTGCGCCGGAGGTAGTCCAGCTTCTCGGCGGCGGTCCAGGTGCGGGCCTTGTCGCGCACGGCACCGTCGGCCGCGGGCGGATCCTCGGCCGGCAAGGTCGGCAAGCGCACCGGCGTGCGCGCGGCCGTGGGCGAGGCTTCGCGCGTTGCCGGCGGCGTGCGATCGGCGCGTGCGGATGGGCGGGTGACCTGTCCCGAAGACCAGGTTTCACGCGCTGGATCCGCGGGTGCGATCTCCCGCCGCGTTGGCGCCGCGGGATCGCGCAGCGCGCCATCCGAAGCGGGTGCAGTGGCTGAAGTGGAGGCGGGCTGGGCAGATCTCCGCGGGGCCTCGTCGGGCGGATGATCCGCGGTGTCGGGCCGCGTTGTAACCTGTCCTTGCGGCCAGGTCGCTGAAAGTCCTCGCTCGCGCACGTCAGGGGTCGCGTCGCTGGGCGGCTGCGTCGGCGGTGCGACCTGTCCTTGCGGCCAGGTCGACGATGCGGCCGCGGGCGCGTTGACGCTGCGCGGCAGCGGGGCGGCGCCGACGTAGGCCTGGCCGCGAAACTCGCGGAGGTGTCGCAACTGGACCGCGAATTGTCGGGCCAGCGCGCGGGCCTCGTCGCGGCTCACTGCGCCTCCGGCCACAGTCGCGTGGCGAGTTGTAGGAGCAACCACCGCGCGAGCTGTTGCTTGGCGACAGGCGGACCGGAGGCGATGACCTCGACCTCGGCGCTGGTCTCACGCACGAGCAACTGGCCGGCGTTGGTGGGGCTGGCGAAGCCGAGGCCGGGCACGCCCACGCGGTTGACGAACAGCGCGTCGACTCCTTTGGCGGCGAGCTTGACGTGGCCGAGGCGCAGCAGCTCGGCCTCGATGTCCGGGCCGTCGTCGACGGTCTGCGCGGCGAAGCCGAGGAAGCGCGGGCGCGGCTGTCGGCCGGCGGCCTCGGCCGTGAGGGCCGCGAGGATATCGACGCCGTGGCGCCAGCGCAGGCCGGCCATCGTGGGCAGCAACGCGGCCTTGTCGAGCTTGCTGGCGGAGGCGTCGACCTCGAGGTCGGAGACGGCGGCGACCATCGCTACCAGGTCGATCGGCGCCTCCGAGATCGCGGCTTGCAGGGCCGCATGCAGTTGCGGCGCGGTCTCGACGTCGATCCGACGCACGCCGGTCGGGGTGGCGAGCTCGACCGGGCCGGCGACCAGCGTGACCTCGGCGCCGAGCTGCTGCGCGGCCGCGGCGATCGCAAAGCCCATCACGCCGGTCGAGGCGTTGGCGAAGAAGCGCACCGGGTCGATGTAGCTGCGCGTCGGTCCGGCGGACACGAGCACCCGCCGGCCCTTCCAGGGAGCTGTCTGTTCGGACAGCTCGAGCACGCTCCGGGCGGCTGCGACGATCAACGGCGGATCGATCATGCGGCCCTCACCGATCCAGCCGCAGGCCAGCTCGCCGCGGTCGGGGCCGATGAAGTGCGCGCCGCGGGCGGCGAGCGTGGCGAGATTTTGCGTCGTGGCCGGATGGCGCCACATGTTGCTGTTCATCGCCGGGGCCCACAGCACCGGCGCGCGGGTGGCGAGCAGCACAGTGGCCGCGAGATCGTCGGCGAGGCCGGCGGCTGCGCGCGCGAGCAGGTCCGCGGTGCCGGGCGCGACGATCACGAGGTCGGGCCAGTCGGCGAGCTCGATGTGCCCCACCCTGCCCTCCTCGGCGGGGTCGAGCAGGCTGGTACGCACGGGCCGGGTCGAGACGGTCGCCAGCGACAGCTCGCTGACGAAGGCACGGGCGGCCGGGGTCAACACGACCTGCACTGTGAAGCCGGCGGCGATCAGCGCGCGGACCAGCTCGGGGGCCTTGTAGGCGGCGATGCCTCCGGCGACGACGAGCAGGATCCGGGGCGCCGCCCCGGCGACGGCTTCACGCACCGCCGTCCTCCTCGAGCGCGAGGGCGCCGAGGGTCTCGATGCCGAAGCCCGCGAGGCCGACGATCTTGCGGGGGTTGTTGGTCAGGATCCGGATCCGGTGGACGCCGAGGCTGCGCAGCACCTGGGCCCCGAGGCCGAACTCGCGAAAGCCCGCCTCGGCCGGCTTGAGCGCCGGCGCGTGCGACCCGTCCGGCGATCGCAGCAGGGGCTCGGGCGGCCAGTGGTGGCCGAGCACGTAGAGGAACACGCCACGGCCGGCGCGCTCGATCTGGCGGATGCTGGCGCGCATGCGCGAGGCGCTGTCGTCGTCGGCGAGGCCGAACACGTCGCCCATGATCTGGGCCCGCTGGGCCCGCAGCAGCACGCTGTCGTCGCCGGTGGGCGCCTGATGCAGGTCGCCCTTGCACAGCGCGACGTAGAAGCTGTGCGGCGAGACTGTGGAGCGGTAGCTGTGGACGGTCCAGCCGTCCGCGACGGTCAGACCGAGCAGCTTCGAGGCCAGCGGCGCGGTGGCGAATTCCTCGACCAGCAGCTCGCGCTGCAGGCGGTAGCCGATCAGATCGGCGATCGTCAGGATCGGGAGGTCGTGGCGCTGGGCGAAGTGCTCGAGGTCATCCATGCGCGCCATCTCGCCGTCGTCGCGCATGATCTCGCAGATGACGCCCGCGGGGCGTAGGCCGGCGAGGCGGGCCAGGTCGACCGAGCCCTCGGTGTGGCCGGAGCGGACCAGGACGCCGCCGGGCTGGGCGCGCAGCGGGAAGATGTGGCCGGGGCTGACGATGTCGGCGGCGCCGAACTGCTCGTCGGTGGCGACGCGGATCGTCTCGGCGCGGTCGGCCGCGGAGATGCCGGTGGTCACGCCGCGACGCGCCTCGACGGAGATGGTGAACGCGGTGCCCATGTGGCCGGGGTCGGTCGGGACCATCATCGGCAGGCGCAGCTCGGAGACCCGCTCCGGCGTGAGCGCGAGGCAGATCAGGCCGCGGCCCTCGCGGCACATGAAGTTGACCTGCTCCGCCGTGCAGGCCTGCGCCGCGATCACGAGGTCGCCCTCGTTCTCGCGATCCTTGTCGTCGACCAGGATGATCATGCCGCCGCGGCGGATGACCTCGATGCAGCGCTCGACGTGGTCGAAGTTGTGCTCGCTCATACTCCTGTCCCTTCACTCGGATCGACCCCGACCGCGCCGCCTGGAATGAAGCCGGCGCGCGTCAGGGTCTCGTGGGTCACGTCGGTCGTGCCGACGGCGTTGGCCTTGAAGTCGAGCAGGCGCGCGACGTAGCGGGCCAGGAGGTCGACCTCGAGGTTGAGGGTGTCGCCGACGATCCGCTCGCCCAGGGTCGTGACCGCGAGGGTGTGCGGGATCAGGCCGACCGCGAGGCCGTGATCGTCGACGGCGTTGATCGTGAGGCTGACGCCGTCGAGGCAGGCCGAGCCCTTGACCGCGACGAAGGGCAGCAACGCACGCGGCACATCGAACCACAGCAGCGCCGCGTCGCCGCGAGCGTCGCGGCTGCGCAGGCGGGCCAGGCCGTCGACGTGCCCGGACACCAGGTGGCCGCCGAGCGCGTCGCCGAGGCGCAGCGCCGGCTCGAGGTTGACGCGGCTGCCGACCGCGAGCCGCCCGAGGCTGGTGACCGCGAGGGTCTCGAAGGCGGCCTCGACGGTGAAGTTGTGCGGGGTCGCGGCGGTGACCGTGAGGCACACGCCGGAGACGCTGACGCTGGCTCCGAGCGCGCGGTCCGCCTCACCGAGGGCGGCAGCGATGACAAAGGTCTTTAGCTCCGCGCTGGCGCGCACGCGCTCGACGCTGCCGACCGACCGCACAAGCCCCGTGAACATGCGAGGGGTTATGGCACAGACCCGCGCCAGGCGGCACGCCCGGGCGCGCCGGGGCAAGCTCACGGCGGGGCGGCCCGGGACCGGCGTCAGACGGCGTTTGGGCCTGAATTTAGCGTGGGGTCGCGGCGGTCTCGGGCTGCAGGACCATGAGTTCGTCGCCGCCGACGCGGCCACGCAGCTCGATCCACAGTCGCGGGGACTGCGCGACCGCGGGCCATGACAGCCCCGGAAGCACCGGCGTGCCCTCGCCGAGCAGGCACGGGGCCTGAAACCAGTACCAGCGATCCCACGCGGCGGCGGCGACGAAGCTGGCGATCAGGTGGCCGCCACCCTCGACGAGCAGCGATCGGACCGCAAGCTCGCCGAGAGCGTCGAGCGCGGACGGGCGCGGGTCCGCGGGGTCGCGGCGCTCTGCCCGTGGTGCGGCGATCGTCACGCGCCCTTGGGCATCGGCCGCGACGGCGATCGGGCGCACGCCGGCGTCGAGGAGGCTGCGGCGCCGGTCCTCGGGGGCATGTTCGGTGTGCAGCACGATCGTGCCGGCGCGCAGCAGTTGCGGCCGTGGGGCCACCAGCGCGGTGCGCAGCCGGCTGTCGACGACCACGGGGATCGGGTCGACGCCGCGGACCAGGCGAACATCGAGGCGCGGGTCGTCGCGCAGCAAGGTGTCGGCGCCGATGACGATCGCGTGGTGACGCGCGCGCAGCCAGTGACCGACGCGCCGCGCCGGCTCGCCGGTGATCCACTTGCTGTCGCCGCCGGCCGCGGCGATCCGTCCGTCGAGCGAAGTGGCGGCCTTGAGCGTGACGAACGGCCGGCCGCTGCGCTCGTGGTGCAGGTAGTGCTCGTGGGCCGAGGCGCAGGCGGTCAGCTCGACCGCCTCGCGCACGACGACGCCGGCGGCCCGCAGCAGCCCGCTGCCCTTGCCCGCGGCGTGGCGGGCCGGGTCCTGCACGCCGTACGCGACCTCGGCGACGCCAGCGGCGATCAACGCGTCGGTGCACGGCGGGGTGCGACCTTGATGTGAGCAGGGCTCGAGCGTGACGTAGACCGTCGCGCCCTGGGCGGCCGCGCCGGCCATCGCCAGCGCGCGTACCTCCGCGTGCGGGCCTCCGGTCGCCGCGCTGTGGCCGGCCCCGACGACCCGCCCGGCTTGCACGACCACCGCGCCGACGCAGGGGTTCGGGTAGGTCGCTCCGGTGCCGGCGCAGGCCAGGCGGACCGCGGCGCCCATGAACCGGCGGTCGCGCTCCTCGGCCGACTCACCGACCGCGTCGACCACCGCCAACGCGGCGCGAAGCGCCCCCGCGACCGCGTCATCGTGCTCGTCCGGGGCTGTCCCCGCGGACATGTCCTTCGCGCCAGGTCCGGCGATCAGGGCCAGCAGCTCGGACAGCTCAGGTCGCATCGCCGGGCGCTCCGCCGGGCGCTCCGCCGGGCTCGTCACCGTCGCCCAGGCTGTCGTTGGCGACCTCGCCTTCGGGTTCGCCCTCGGCGGAGCGCGGTGTCACCTGGATCTGGCCGCGGGCGTCGATCTCGAACAGGGCGCGCTGGCCCTCGGGGCTCGAGCGGGCGGCCTTCTCCATCTCGTGGAGCAGGTGCGCGAAGGCCTGGACCGAGTCGAAGCTGCGATACACCGACACGAAGCGGACGTAGGCGACGGGGTCGAGCGCGTGCAGGTGCTGCATGATGCGCTCGCCGATCTCCTCGGCCTGGATCTCGCGCTCGCCGCGGGTCGCCGCCCACAGTTCGACCGAGGCGACGATCTGCTCGAGCTGTTCGTCCTCGACCGGGCGCTTGCGGACCGCGAGCTTGAGGCCCGCGAGGATCTTGTTGCGATCGAAGGCCTGCTTGCCGCCGCTGCGCTTGAGCACCATCGGCAGGCTGGTCTCGATCCTCTCGTAGGTCGTAAAGCGGTGGGCGCAGTCGGAGCAGGCGCGGCGGCGACGGATCGCCACCCCGTCGCGGCTGTCGCGGGAGTCGAGCACCTTGATGTTCGCGCCGCGGCAGACCGGACACAGCACGTTAACCCCCCGCTGCGTCGATCTTGGCCACGCGCCTGGCGTGCCGGCCGCCCGCGAATTCGGCGGCCAAAAAGGTCTGGAGCAGCACCCGGGCGAGCCCAGGACCGGCCACGCGGGCGCCGATGCACAGCACGTTGGCGTCGTTGTGCTCGCGGGCCATGCGGGCGCTGAAGTCATCGAGCACGACCGCCGCGCGAATGCCATGCAGCTTGTTGGCGGTCATCGCCATGCCCTGACCTGTCCCACAGACCAGGACGCCGATCGATCCCGGGTCCGCGAGCACGCGCTCGCACACCTGGACGGCGATGTCGGGGTAGTCGACCGACTCGGTCTCGACGAGCGGGCCCGCGTCGCTGGCGATGATGTGGCCGTCGGTGCGGGCCGACTCGGCGAGCTCGAGCCGCAGATCGGCCGCCGCGTGATCGCTGCCGAAGTGGATGCGCGCGCGGACGGGCGGAGGTAGCGATGGCTGGGTCAAGGATCAGGCCTCCACTCGCTTGAAGATCAGGGCCGCGTTGGTGCCGCCGAAGCCGAAGCTGTTCGACATCACGTACTCACACTGCACGTGGCGGGCCGTGTGCGGCACGTAGTCGAGGTCGCAGGCGGGATCGGGATCGTCGAGGTTGATCGTCGGCGGCAAGATCCCGTGGCGTAGCGCCAGCACCGAGATCGCGGCCTCAAGGCCGCCAGCGGCCCCGAGCAGGTGGCCGTGCATCGACTTGGTCGAGGACACCGGGAGCCGCTCCGCGTGCGCCCCGAACACGGCGCGGATCGCCTGGGTCTCGATCGCGTCGGCGGCGGTCGAGGTGCCGTGGGCGTTGATGTACCCGATCTGCTCCGGCGCCAGACCTGCGCCGCGCAGCGCCATCTTCATGCAGCGCTGGGCCCCCTCGCCGCCGGGCGAGGGCATCGTGATGTGGTGCGCGTCGGCGGTGAGACCGTAACCGACGATCTCGGCGAGGATGGTCGCGCCGCGGGCCCGGGCGTGACCGAGCTCCTCGAGCACCAGCAGGCCGCAGCCCTCGCTGAGCACGAAGCCGTCGCGCGAGGCGCTAAACGGGCGGGAGGCCCGGGTCGGCTCGTCGTTGCGGGTGCTCAGCGCCCGTGACGAGCAAAATCCGCCGACCCCGAGCGGGGTTACAGTCGCCTCCGTGCCGCCGGCGATCATGACGTCGGCGTCGCCGCGCTCGATCGTACGGAAGGCCTCACCGATCGAATGGGCGCCGGTCGAGCAGGCAGAAACGTGGCTGAGGTTGGGACCGCGGGCGTCATGGCGGATCGAGATCTGCCCGGCCGCGAGGTTGACGATGATCGCCGGCACGAAGTACGGGCTGATGCCGTGGCGCGGCCCCTTCGCGTGTAGCGCGGCGATCGTGCTCTCGAGCGTGGAGATCCCGCCGAGCCCTGCCCCGACGTACACGCCGAACATGTCGCGGTCGCGCGGAGGGCTGTGGTCGAGGCCGGCGTCAGCGACCGCCATCGCGGCCCCGGCGATCGCGTACTGAATGAAGGTATCCATGTGGCGGACCTCCTTCTTGGCGATCCACTGCGTCGGCTCGAAGCCGCGGACCTCACCGGCGATCTTGACCGGATAGTCGGTGGTGTCGAAGCGCGTGATCAGGCCGATGCCGGACTCGCCGGCGCACAGTCGGCGCCAGTTGTCGGCCACGCCGATACCCAGGGGGCTCAGCACCCCCATGCCTGTAATGACGACCCTGCGTTTGTCCACGAGGCCTCCCGCCGGTGCCGTAGTGGCCGGCGTGCCGGCTCAGCTCGCGCTGCCGGAGTGCTGCTTGATGTAATCGATCGCGTTGCCGACGGTCTTGATGCTGTCGACCTCCGCGTCAGGGATCTTGATAGCGAAGGCCTCCTCGAACGCGAGGACCAGCTCCACGATCGCGAGCGAGTCGGCGCCCAGGTCCTCGGTGAAGGTCTTGCTGGGAGAGACGTCGTCGCGCTTCACGTCGAGCTGCTCGCAGACGATCGCGATGACCTTGTCCTCAATGCTTTGTGTCGTCATGGCTGGTTTCCTCTTGAGTTCACACGGCGCAAGTAGTTGTGCAGCAAGT
>Ga0105045_10000933_pt1 | contig 22921 bp, 17 predicted proteins | sample MAT02_FD_78089 | JGI IMG/M metagenome (GOLD analysis project Ga0105045, IMG submission 78089) | Freshwater microbial communities from Lake Fryxell liftoff mats and glacier meltwater in Antarctica - MAT-02 (megahit assembly) | ecosystem: Environmental > Aquatic > Freshwater > Ice > Liftoff... | reverse complement strand
GGCCTATACATCAATTATCTGTTGCCTTTTCTGGTATTCGGATATGTGATTTTTAATGTGAATCTCTTTTTAGATTATCACGACTGGCAGAAAGCGCGTTTTGAAAAACTCCAGCACGCAGAATCTCCAGAAAATACGTTTACCAAAACCATCGAAGCCCGAGATGATGAAGGCGAAATGCTGCTCTCGGTACAGGAGGTGTGGTGCTTTGAAGTAGAAGGGAAAAGTTATCGGGTTTACAACCAAGGAAAAACCCATCAAATTCGCAAAACACTGGGCGAATTAGAGGCTGAATTAGACCCCGAAACCTTTTTTCAAGTCAATCGCGGGGTAATTGTCAACCTTAATTTTGTCAAAAACTATTCTTTTTGGGAAAATGATAAATACATGCTCCGACTCCAAGACGATAAGACGGAATTTGTCATGCAGCGAACGCGCCTGAAGGAATTACGCGCTCGTTTGGGTGCCTAACAAAGTGGCTATGAAGTCAAGTGTCTGCTCTTTTACTCCGCCACCTCGTTGGCTCCAATATGGCTACACAACCTTGTTTGCCACCCTGCCTTGGTCGGTGGACATCGAGATGGGCACTTGGAATTTAGGGTTACCCAGCGAGCCTATAATTGGAGGAGTGGCCTTGGGTTTGGCGGTCTATTTATGGGGACAGAAGCCGGCTTTTTGGGCCCTATTTCGACAAAATATTTTCCTGCAAATCAGCGCGATTTACCTTGTTTTGGTGATTATAAGTGCTTATTTTTCAACCCTTCCGCTGGTTTCTGCTAAATTTTGCCTAGTAGAAGTGGCCCACTGGTGGGTGTTTGCGCTGGGGGTTTCTATTTGGCCGACAGGGTGGCAAAAAGCCTTTCCTTTTTTCATGTATTCCTTATTAGGCGTAGCGATATACACGCTGACGCAGCATGCTCTGTTGGGTTTTCGGGCCGACCAAGCCTTGCTGGCGCCCATGCCATTTTTTTCGGATCATACCATTTGGGCGGCGGCGCTGAGCATGGTCATTTTTTTGCCACGGACATATAGGTCGCAAAAGCCATGGTTATGGCGGGGAGGGTTCGTTGTTTTTGTTTGGGCGTTGGTATTGTCAACGGCACGAGCGGCGTGGTTATCGGTTGTGGTAACAGGCTTTTGGGCTATTTTTCAGGGTCTTCGGCCACTGCGTAAGTGGGTTTTTGTGGGGTTTTTGCTGCTGTTGCTTGGCTCGGGGACTGCTTGGCTGCGGGAAAATTGGCAGCCAGATGTGTCGGCACAAGAGCGGATAAACCGTTGGAGTTGCAGCCTCCGGATGGCACAAGCACGCCCCCTTTGGGGCTTTGGTCCGGGTACGTTTCGCTTTCAGTACCTTGGTTTTCAACGGCCCGAGGATATGACGCGCATCAGTTTAAGTGCACCGATTGAGCGGCGAGGCCCCGAACATTATGGCCGAGGTGGGGGAGCGCATTCCGAATATTTACGCGTATTGGCCGAGTCAGGCTGGGTAGCGGCGGCCTGCTGGTTGTTTTTGGTGGCGGTCGTTTTGTTTCGTGGACATCGGAATTATGCACAAAATGGGGCATTTTTGCTGGCTTTATGCACGTTTTTGGCCCATGGCTGGGTAAACGAATTTTTGCACGATGGCAAGATGGCTTGTCTAGTTTGGGGTAGCATGGCGATGATATTTGCAACTAAAACTAGGCGGGAATAATAACTTGTGCGCCACCCTTGGAAATTCGAGTGACAAAACGTACCTTTGCCCGCCTTTTTAAAGAAAGGATTCTTTATTTCATCACAAACTTCTCATTCAGAACAATGTTCGCAATTGTTTCCATCGCCGGTCAACAATTTAAAGTTGAGGAAGGTCAGCAGATCTTCGTCCACCGGCTGGCAGCCAACGAAGGCGACGCAGTGAGTTTTGATGCGGTTCATTTAATTGATAATGACGGCAAAATTACCATTGGCGTGCCCAACATTCAAGGTGCTAAAATTAGTGCCAGCGTTCTTTCACATGTGAAGGGCGACAAAGTAATCGTTTTCAAAAAGAAGCGCCGCAAGGGCTACCGCAAGAAAAACGGTCACCGTCAGCAATTCTCTAAAATCAAAATCGACGCTATCGCGGGGTAATATTGGATTGCTGATTCATCAGTCCAACTTTTCCCTCATTCATTCATTGCAAATTAAAACATTGAAAAATGGCACACAAAAAAGGTGCGGGTAGTTCCGATAACGGCCGCGACAGTAAAAGTAAACGCCTTGGTGTAAAATTATACGGCGGCCAACGTGCAGTGGCCGGTAACATACTCGTGCGTCAGCGCGGCACCCAATTTCACGCTGGTGATAATGTCTATATGGGCCGCGACCATACATTGCATGCCTCTATTGACGGCGTTGTGATTTTCAAGCGCAGCTTCAAGGATCGCCGCTTTGTAAGCATCGTCCCATTGGAAATCGTTCCGGTTGCACCGGTAAAGCCCACCAAAAAGGCCACCAATCCTAAAACAGAATCAGAGGCCACGCCTGCTGTTAAGCCCGCTAAAAAAGACGCTAAAACACCCGTAAAAGCAACTGCTGAAGTGGAGGCTTCTGCGGCCATCGCTGAAGCACCGTCAGAAGTGGAGACCTCAGAAATACTTACTGAAATAGAAGTATCTGCTGATGTAGCCCCTGCTGCTGAAGAAAAGAAAGCCGCCGCTCCTAAAAAGGAAAAAGGCCCTAAACTCGACGATTTGAAAATCGTAGAAGGAGTAGGTCCGAAAATTGAAACCTTGCTGAAAGAGGGTGGAATCAATACGTGGGTAGAATTGTCTGAAGCCGCTCCTGAGCGCTTGAAGGAAATTCTGGACGCCGCAGGTCCTCGTTACCAAATCCACGACCCCAGCACTTGGCCAGCACAAGCAAAATTTGCTTCAGAAGGCAAGTGGGACGAACTGAAAGAGTATCAAGATCTGCTCATCGGTGGTCGCGATAAATCAGAATAAATCTGCTTCGCATCGTTCTGGGTGTTAGCACTCAATACATATTGCGTGTCTGATTCAGGCAAAAAAATAAAATGCTGCTTGTAAAAGCGGCATTTTCTTTTTTACTTTGAGCCAAACATTTCCCTTTGTATGTATCCAATCTTGCTGGTATTTGTTGGCGGTGGCTTGGGCAGTTTGTGCCGATGGGGGCTGAGTTTACTCTTTCAGCCTATCTTGCCTCGCTTCCCGTGGGCCACTATGGCCGCCAATGGATTAGCCTGTCTGCTGCTGGGTATGTTGCTCGCGTCACAAATACAGGGAGGGGACTCCCGCCGATTAATGTGGGTGGTGGGCTTTTGCGGCGGATTTAGCACCTTTTCCACTTTTAGTGCCGAAACATGGCAATTATGGGCGTCCGGTCAGCAAACGTGGGCCGCTATGAATTTGGTAGGAAGTTTGCTGCTTTGTTTGGGATGCCTGCTCTTGGGTATGAAAATAATCACCTGATGTTCTTCAAGAATATTGCCCACTTTCTCCTAAAAAAGTACGATTTATAACAACCTTTGCGCTGAAAAAATGTCTTCAAATCGCACAAGCGTACAGATACTAAAACCCTTTCCTATGTCCTTTGATCAAATTTCTGCCCTCATTCAGCAGCGTCGGGCCGTTCCACCTAAGTTTTTCAATCCAGATAAGCCACTCGACCGCTCCATTATTGAGCAGTTGTTGGAAAGTGCCAACTGGGCACCTACCCACAAGCGCACCGAACCTTGGCGCTTTCATATTTTCCACACGCTCGAAAGTCGGCAGCAACTTTCGGCATATCTCTCTGATTTTTACCAGAAAAATACGCCTGCTGACTTGTTTTCGGAAGAGAAAATGGTGGGCGCTGGAGCGAATCCGCTGAAAGCGGCTGCGGTGTTGGCCGTGGTTTTGCGACCGGATCCGGCGGCCAATTTGCCCGAGTTTGAGGAAATCGCTTCGGTGGCTATGGCCGTGCAAAATATTTGGCTCGGGTGTGCTGCATTGGGCCTAGGCGGTTTTTGGAGTACGCCCAAGGCGTCTTTAGAATCGGATGAATTTCTAGGTTTGGAAGCAGGGGAGCGTTGTCTCGGTTTTTTCTATTTGGCTTGGCATGACATGCCTGCTGAAGTGCCCGGCAAACGGAATCCAGCATCCGAAAAAGCAGTTTGGAAATAGTAGATTGTATCAGTGCCCCAGTCAAAATCTCAACGATTTGGGCTGGGGCACCTATATAATCTAGTAGCCGACTCAGTTACTCGCGGTAAGAAATGGCCCAAAGGCCCAAGGTGGTGAATACGCCGTTGATGAGAATGGTGAGGAATCCGGCATCAAAACCCCATAAGTATTTGCTTACGTATTCAAAAACAAAGGTCAACGCCGGCGCTACCAAACAAATATATAAAGTAAAGCGGTCGCGGATTTGTAAATTGGTGAAAAGCCCGAACGAAAAGAGGCCGAGCAGGGGGCCATACGTATAGCCTGCGATTTTAAAAATCAAGGTAATTACAGCCGAATCACTTACGGCATTCAAAATAACAATGATGACCACAAAAAGGGCCGAAAACCCTAGGTGAACCCGGGTTCGTGTCTTTCGTTGTTTGGTTTCAATGGCTTTTTCGTGGGCAATTCGGTCTTCTTCGTAGGCAAAATGGGGTGTCCCTGCAGGATCTCTTTTTTCAAAATTCAAAAAATCTACGCAGAAACTGGTGGTAAGCGCGGTCAGGGCAGAGTCACTGCTAGCATAGGTACTGCCAATAAGCCCGAGAATAAAGAAAATGCCGGCGGCAGCATCCAAATGCCCAAACGCGATTTTGGGATATAGTTGGTCGGTTCGAGCGGGTATTTCTAGTCCAATGGAGCCAGCATACAGGTATAATAAGGCCCCCAACACCAAGAATAAAAAGTTGATAATCACCAGATAAAAACAAAAAACCAGCATGTTTTTCTGGGCTTCTTTGATGTTCTTGCAAGCCAGATTTTTCTGCATCAAATCCTGGTCCATACCCGTCATCGCAATGGCAACCAAGGCGCCGCTCACAAACTGTTTTATGAAGTGATTCGGGTCGCTAAAGAAATTATCGAAGAAAAATATTTGACCGTACCGACTGTCCATCACGTTTTGAAACAAATCCATCCCCGTTAAATTCAGCGATTTTCCGACCGTCCACACCGTAAATACCAGTGCGGCGAGGAAAAAAGTGGTCATAATAGAGTCAGTCCAAATGATGGTTTTAAGGCCTCCTTGGAAAGTGTAGCCGTAAATAAGGGCCATCATGAGGGTGACCGTCAGGACGAAGGGTACGCCTAAATGGCTGAATACAAAATATTGTAACACACTGGCTGCCAAGAACATACGAGCGGCAGAGCCAAGCGTACGTGCCAAAATAAAGTAACCAGCCCCTGTTTTGTAAGACCACCAGCCAAATCGCTGCTCCAAATACCCATAGATACTGGTCAGATTTAGGCGGTAATAAAGCGGCATCAAAACGGTAGCAATAAATAAATAGCCCACCAAGTAACCCAGCACCACCTGCATATACGAAAAGGCCATATTGATACCGGTCCCGCCCACCGCCCCTGGGATGCTAATAAAGGTCACGCCGCTAATACTGGTCCCGATCATCGCGTAGGCCACTACATACCAAGGAACTTTCCGATTGGCTAAGAAAAAGCCTTCATTGCTGTTGTTACGCCCAGTCAGCCAAGCGACGCCTACAAGCATCGCAAAATACAAAAACAGGATTCCGAGTACAAGGGTAGGCGTTAGGTGGACCATTATTCAGTGGTGGCGATGAGTCGAAGTGGGATAGAAAGGACGTGGACTTCTGCTCAAAGGCAATAATGGGCAAAAGTAGGCTTTTTTGCGCTTTTTTGGTAGTGTTGATTCACGCGTGACTGGTTCTTGTAATGTTACTGATAATCAATGAGTTACAAGGTCGGTGAGGTTAAACCTCTCCGACCTTAGGCGAAAGTCCCTTTTCGCCCCAAAAAAACAGGCGGTTTTGAGCATGTCAAAACCGCCTGAATGGCTATAAAAAGCAACCAAGTTCAAAGTTAATCATTCAATTTCAGCACCTTCAAAAAGGCTTCTTGTGGCACCTCTACATCGCCGAATTGTTTCATGCGCTTCTTGCCTTCTTTTTGTTTTTCCAGCAGTTTGCGCTTCCGCGAAATATCACCGCCATAACACTTCGCCGTAACGTCTTTGCGCAGGGCTGAGATGGTTTCGCGGGCAATTACCTTTTGGCCAATGGCCGCCTGAATGGCAATCTGGAACTGCTTTTTGGGCAGTAATTCTTTTAATTTTGAACACATCCGACGCCCCATATACTCCGCTTTTGAGCGGTGGAAGAGTGCGGAAAGCGCATCAACCGGTTCGCCATTGAGTTTGATATCGAGTTTCACCAAATCTGTTTCGCGATAATCCAGCAAATGGTAATCAAAAGAAGCATACCCTCGGGTCATGGACTTCAATTGGTCGTAAAAGTCAAACACGATTTCTGCCAATGGCAGGTGGAAAACAATTTCCAATCGGGTAGGGGTGAGGTAATGCTGTTTGATCAAAATGCCGCGTTTTTCAAGGCAAAGCGTCATAATATTCCCAATATATTCGGGCTTTGTGATGACCTGCGCGTAGATATACGGTTCCTCTACCCGTTCGAGGTGATTGGGTTCGGGCAATTCAGTCGGCTGGTGAACCGTAAAGGTTACTCCTTTTGAATTAGTCGCGTGATAGGGTACGTTGGGTACGGTCGTGATGATGTCTTGGTCAAATTCGCGGTACAAACGCTCCTGTACAATTTCCATGTGCAGCATCCCCAAGAAACCACAGCGGAAACCAAAACCCAATGCGGCAGAGGTTTCGGGCTCCCAAACCAAGGAAGCATCGTTGAGTTGTAATTTCTCCAAGGCATCGCGCAGGTCTTCAAAGTCATCATTGTCCAGCGGATAAACCCCCGCAAATACCATGGGTTTTACCTCCTCAAATCCTTTTACGCCCTCTGTACAAGGGCGGGCAACGTGCGTGATGGTGTCGCCGACCTTAATTTCTTTGCTGACTTTGATGCCCGTTATGACGTAGCCAACATCGCCCGTGCCAATTTCAGTCGCCTCCAATTGGCCCATTTTCAGCACGCCCACCTCTTCTGCGGTCACCTCTTTACCCGTATTCAAAAATTTGAGTTTATCGCCTTTTTTCATTGAGCCGTTCATCACTCGTACATAGGCAACAATGCCGCGGTATGAATTGAAAACAGAATCGAAAATCATGGTTTGTAAGGGGGCATCTGGGTCGCCTTTAGGCGCTGGTACTCGATCCACCACGGCCGCCAAAATCTCAGCAATTCCAATGCCTGAGCGACCAGAGGCGGAAATGATTTCTTCCCGTTTACAGCCAATCAAATCCATAATTTGGTCCTGAGTCTCCTCAATCATCGCACTTTCCATATCTACCTTATTCACGATAGGAATAATTTCCAAATTGTGATCTACAGCGAGATACAGATTACTAATAGTTTGAGCCTGAATACCTTGTGAGGCATCTACCAACAAAAGCGCCCCTTCGCAAGCAGCAATTGAGCGGCTTACTTCATAAGAAAAGTCAACGTGCCCTGGGGTGTCAATCAAGTTGAAAATATATTCCTGACCATCGGCTGGGTGCACATACCGCATCTGGATGGCATGGCTCTTAATGGTAATGCCCCGCTCTCGTTCAATATCCATATTATCCAATGCCTGATCTTGCATGTCGCGTTTGCTGATGGTATTGGTGTACTCCAACAAACGATCAGCCAGGGTACTTTTACCGTGGTCAATGTGGGCAATGATACAAAAATTACGAATTTTCTTCATGCAAAAAATGAAGTGAAAATGGGGTGAAGCATAGCAACCGTTACTGCGCAGAACTCAAACACGCCTAAGGGTTTTTTGTTGACAATCCCTTGGCCAAAACGGGCGCAAATGTACGCTAATTTGGGCTTTGAAATGGGTGTTTTGCAGGATTGAAAAGAATTTCATAACAAACCTAGGCAGTGTTGTGCTGGGCATTCGTCCCCTCAGGCAAAAAAGGCTCTAAATTCATATTTGATTCGCATTTGCAGCCTTTTCCGTACATCCGAAAGGCGGATTAATTGCTCAGAACTTATTGGGGCTTTTCCTTTGGAGCGAATGTGAAAACCTTAACTAAAACACATAATTGACCGACAGGTTAAAGCGATACCCAGGCAATACCGCACCCGGCGTATGGACTCGAATGCGGTCGCCATCAACGGCAGCCGATAGTTTTTTCCCAATCAAAGGTATATCGGACACGACTTGCTGTACTTCATCGCGGAAGGCGGATACGTCGTTGGCGGGGTCATTGGTGGAGTAAGTGAGGGTTCCACGCAACCACTTAAAGTCAATGCCCACGATGGTTGCATCCATCGTAAAGTGTTTGCCCAGTCGAAATTGAACCCCCATAGCAGCGCCTAATCCGACCCCATTAATAGCCCCTTTGAACGTGGTAGCATATTGATTATCAGCATTTTGAGTGGTTCTAGCCAACGAAAAATGATTATACCGAGCATACGGAGCCAAATAAAATCCGCGTGGCGAGCGCGTTCCGATGTAAAATCGATTCTCAAGGGTGGTACCAAAAGACGTATAGCGGTTTTTGACAATCTTGCCTTCCCCGCTCAAATCAAAATTATTCTCCAGAAGGTTGGGCATCTTGGTCGGACGCGGAATACCTACGAGCAGCGACAGGGATTTGTTGGTGGCGTATGCCCATTCCCCGCGCACATTGATTTTGCCACTGGGTAGTAAAAGGCTGAAGGGAGCAATACCCACACTCCAAGTTTGTTCAGAGTCCTCGTCGGCCCAACGGTCGCGGCCGCGCTGTGCGGAAACGGAATACATAAAAAAGATGCTGAGCACCGCTGTAAGCAGGATTGGCTGGATTTTCATGTTTTTATTTTTTCAGCCAAAACGTCAACAGTCTGTCAGGTATTGGTGAGGGCGCGTTAAGGGCATCGTAAATTAGTGGAGAGTGTCCACATCCATATTATGCCAATCGTTGGACAATGATTGCCAGCAATTCTTGCTCTGTTTTTTCGGCATCCTGCACCATTTTTTCGCCTTCGGCTAATACTTGCTCCAAAAATACTTTATCGTCAAAACCGGCCCCATTCACTTGAATGTTCATGAAAGCACCTCGAATGGCTGCTCGTGTACACAGAATCCCCACTCCGCCATCGGTGATGGAATTTGGATTTCCTGTCTCCACCATTTGACGCAACAAGGGGAGAGATGCCGAAGCCAATTTCATTACATTTAAGGGCACTTCAATGGCCCTGCGTGTACCGGCCTGAATGGCGGATTTGCGTGCGGATTTTTCTTCGGGTGTGTTTTTAGGCAACCCAAATGCATGCATAATCAAGGTAAATGCTTCGGTGTCTTCGTCCACAGCACGGAGCAGCGCGTCCTTGATATGTTGACCGCGTTCGGCAGCATCCGAGAATTCTTCCCAACGACTATCCCAGCCGCGTTTGTGGCTACTGAGGTTGGCAACCATCGTACCCAAGGACGCCCCCAATGCCCCCACATAAGCACTGATGGAGCCACCGCCTGGGGCAGGACTTTCGCTGGCTGTTTCGTCTGCGAATGCAACTAAATCCTTCGTAATCAATTTATTAGCATTCGCTGAATTGCCTTTTTCTAGGCTATATTCTATGATTTTTAGTTGCGGGTCGAAAGGGGATAATTCGTCTAGCCCCATACTTTTTACGGCAATTTTAATCAACTCAGATTCGCTCACCCCCACGCTTCGCCGTTGTTTTTTTAGGAAATATCGCCCTGCTTCGAGCAAAGCTTCCAAGGGGACCAAACCCACCAATTCGGAGCCGGTTACGCGCATGCCACGTCGGTCGGCACTTTTATGACATTCGTCAAAGGCCTCGTGTAGGGGGGATGCTTTGGCGTCGGTAATGTTCATTGAAATCTGCGCGATTCCGTACTCTTCAATATACCAGCCAATGGCCTTCACCCCTTTGAGTACGCCGTGTTGTCGTACGGGTTCGCCGGCGTCGTTTTTGAGGGGTTTGCCCGTGGCGGGGTCGTGTAGAATGCGGCCCATTTCGCGCACATCGAAGGCGACCGAGTTGGCGCGACGCACCGACGTAGTATTGAGATTTACGTTATAAGCAATCAAGAAATCACGCGCTCCAATGGCGGTTGCGCCGTGTTTTGGGCTGAATTTGGCTGGACCAAAATCAGGCTTCCACTCTGATTTTTGAAGTTTTTCGGGCAATGCTTCGTATTCCCCGGCCCGAACGGTGGCTAGGTTTTTTCGCTCCGGCTTGCTGGCTGCCGATTCGTATAAATATACTGGAAAATTTAGTTCCCGCCCGACTCGCTCGCCCAATTTGCGTGCCCATTCGGCAGTTTCTTCCATCGAAATATGGGCAATCGGAATCAGCGGACAAACATCGGTGGCGCCCATGCGCGGGTGTTCGCCGCTGTGTTTGCTCATGTCAATCACTTCACAAGCCTTCTTGATGGCCTGAAAAGCGGCTTCAATGACATGTTGTGGTTCGCCAACAAAGGTGACCACCGTACGGTTAGTAGCCTTTCCGGGGTCTACGTCCAACAAGGTTACACCCTCAACGGCCTGAATCGTGTCGGTGATTAGTTTGATAACAGCGGGGTCGCGTCCTTCCGAAAAATTCGGGACGCATTCGATGAGTTGTTTCATACCGCGAAGGTAGGAATCAGCCCGATGTTGCGTGGAATGTGGCGGTTAAATTTGTGGGTAAGTAGGGGGGGGCAGAATAAATTGATAGAATTAGACGCAGAAATTTTTGGCCTGTGTTGAGTTTTTTCGGGTTTTATACAGCGCATCGGACTTAAAAAATACGAAAAGGTCAGGATTAAAATATCAGTTTATTATGTCCTACTAGGGTACCAATGGGGTTGATACGAGATTTATACAATGTTCTCAATAAAACTGTAAATTTCGATTTTATAAAAATATAATTTGGTTTTGTTTTCGGGCAAAATCGTTCCTTTTTGACTTGAAAAGCCTGAATTGTGCGGTATGTGTAGAGACCGTGATTATGGGATAAAAATTAGTTTTTATCCTCTAAAACAATATATTTACGGCATTTTTTTATGATTTTTGGGGGTGCAACCACGTCTCCTCCCGAACGTCGGAGAGGTTAAACCTCTCCGACGTTCGGGGGGAGACCAAATAAAAATCGGCTTTCCCGAAAAATGCAGAAAAGCCGGCCCACTCAAAATCGCCACAAAACCCTCACTAGTTAAGAATCAGATTCGGGCTAATCAATCCACATTTATGCAAATAAAATCTAATGGATGGGACAAATGGCTGAACAACTCGATCAACCATTAAACCCCCTTTTTGTACAACGCTATTTTTTGCCATAACCGAGCACCCAACCAATGGTACCACCGATCAACACGCCTTGAAATACATTGATAATGGGGTCAAAAAGGGTGGCAGTAAGGGTGTTCATCTCGTTTTATTGGGTTGTAAAAAATTAAGATGATCGGTTGTGACGGAAAAAATATGCAATTTTTGTGTTGATATTTTGGATGAAAATAGTACAAAGTTTTGTTTTAAGGGGGGCTTTTCTCTGATATTTTTCTGTAGCAGTGCGGGGGATTTGTACTCAGATTGAGCAGCGAAATCCAAGCAACGCGGTATCTTGCGCCCCAGTTGCTAAGAATTCGTCAGGATTTTACTTTAGAGCGAAAGTGGAAATCCAAACAAGTTCTAACTTTCTACCCCGCTTTCGAGCGGTTTATTTCTCCCATTTTTTTGACAACATTACCTCCTATGAAGAAATCTTTTCTCCTGATGGCTGCTTTTGCAGCCCTTTCTACCCTTGCCTTGGCGCAGCCCGTTTCTAAAGGCGCGCGCTTTTTTCTCGACATTCCGGTTATTCACCTGGCTGCACCAGATGTTACCCTTATTGGGAATCGCATCGGAATCGGTGCTGGAACTGCCATGAACGTCGCCACACACTGGAGCACGGCTCGCTTGGGCGGCGGGGCTGTTTTTAGTATGGATCCACAGTCTAGATCCGTAGAAGAAACCTTCGTGACCACCCCTTATGTGATGTTTGAGGCGGGTGCTGGTCAATATCGCACGAACGGGAACCGGTGTTCCAAAACTAAAAGTAAGGCATTTACCGCGATGGCCAAGGCGGGCGTACGCTATGCGTTTATCAGTAAGGCCTTGGAACCAGAAGGGGTTGTGCCCGATAAATTTGACGTGACGGTGGGGACTGAATTGGGCTATTTTTTCATCCGCGATGTGTTTAAAAATACTGAAGTGTTTTTAGATGCTAACTACCACGTAAATGCCAAAATCATTTCTGCCAATTTTGGTTTTAAAATGTTCTTGAACCTCCGCGCTAGTCCGCGCGATCGCTAGTCCGCGCATTTATACACGCGTACACAACGAGTCCTGTTTCGCTCAGCGAAGCAGGACTCGTTTGCTTTTGAGTACCGCCCTTAGGACTTGTTTAGATTCCCACTTTCGCTCTAAAGTAGAAAACCCAAACAAGTTCTTATTACGCCAACTCGCCCTCCATAACCGTTTTGGTGGCCTGTTTTTGGTGGTATTCCAATAGCCAAAATCCGGCACAAGTAACAACCGCCAGCATCGCCACCCCACTCCAGAGCGTAGCATATCCCCAATGGGCAATGATTTGAGTCCCCAAAAAGGGCGCAATGATGTTGGCAATCGAATAAGCCATGGTGTACAAGGCCATATATTGACCTTGTTTGCTGCCTTCCGAGCGACCAAAAACGAAGTTGCTGCTGAACGGCATCACCAACATTTCACCCACCGAAATCACCGAAATAAAAATCAGTGCAGGCCAAAAACCGACGGAAAATAAGAACATCGCAAAGGCAAATGCATATAAAATGAGGCCCATTCGAATGTATTTCAGCACAGAAGCACGCCCTTCCAACCGATGCACCAAAGGCATTTCGATGAAAAACACCAGCAGCCCATTGAGGGCCATCATGCGCCCTATTTGGGCTTCTGACCAAGCGTAGGTTTTTTCCCAAAAAAGCGGAACTGTCCATAATATTTGCATAAAAACCACTGCTCCCAGCATGGTTAGCAACGAAAACAACAAAAAATTGCGGTCTCGGTACGGCGATACAGTGTTGGTTGGTGCTGGAGTGGGCACATCGTCCAAACGGGTAAGAACGGCTTTAGGAGGCTTCGGAATCAGCCACAAGAGGGTACAAGCGGCGGCGATACATGTCAAGCCATCTATCCAGAATAGCCACTCCCAGCCAAAGGCCACGAGCATGCCACCCAGCGCAGGTGCGAGTGTCCAGCCTAGGTTTACAGCCATCCGGTACAAGGAAATTGAGCGGGTACGGGTGTTCGGTTCGCAATGCTTAGCCATCGCCACTGAGTTGGCTGGCCGGAATACTTCGGAGGAAAAACTCATGGCCAATACCGCCCCGCCCATCATCCAAATATCGCGCACCATCATCATCCATATTAAAATAAGGCCGTTGAGCAGCAAACTCCAAAATTGAATGGGGCGGTACCCAAAGCGGTCGGTGAGTTTACCGCCCAAAAAAGCACCCGACAGAGCACCCACTCCGAAACAGGTGAGCACATACCCCGTTTGTTCGATGGGGAAGCCAAGTTTTTTGGTCATGTACAGCGCCAAAAAAGAAATCACAAACGCCCCACAGCGATTCACTAGGCTGACTACGGAAATGTACCAAATGATGCGAGGGATGCCTTGATACGAACTAAGCCAATGGTGGTATATTTTTTTGAGCATACAAAAGATGGAGCTGGTACAGGACTACAAGAAAGCAGCCAAATATGTTCTAATCGCAAACGGTGGTAAAGAGTTCCCCTACTGCATGATTTGCATTAGAAATAAAAAAAGCGCCGGCACTTTGCAGGGCCGACGCAGTTCATACGATAGAATGGATTGGTTAACTGCCTCCCGATAGGAGCACAATTCTGGGGCGAAAATCTAAACTTCGGGGATAAGCACCAACTTTTCTGGCATAATTCTATTCAGGTGCGCGCCACAGGTAGCATCCAACACGCATACGAGGCCACCATTTTCCCATGTCAACCACCATTTTGGTGCGATTGTATAGGGGAAGTGGCCCAGCTGAGGAAAAAATATGTAGATAATATTTTAAGCATACCTATTTGATAATGTGCAAGTAATGCAATACATACAGACTTGTCTGAATGGCTTGAGTAGGGTAGGGGCAAAGTCGCAGGGCATTTTGGGTAATGCGGAGTTGTTCGTCCCATTTTTTTTTCAATAATGGGATGTTTTTTCGGGTTGCACAGTAAGTCGCGAGGGTGTTTTGCCCGTTTTGGGCGTCGTGCCAGAGGTCAAAAATATCGTCGGAGCGTTGGATGAGTGCACCAAATTCAAACAAGGCGACGGCCTCTTCGGGCGGATTGATTGGCAAGCGGGGCCTCTCTTAAATCATCAAAATATCCGGCTAAGGCAGAAAAATAAGCCATCAAAAGGGCTTCTTCCGCTCGAAGTGGAGTTTGCCGGAGGCTGCAAAAAAGAGCCGTGAAATAGGCCGTTCCGTAGGCGCAATGTGTAATTCGGCGCTTTTCAGCAACCGTAAAACAGGCCATTCCCGGCAGGTCAATGATGCGCCTGCCGGGAATGCGGGTTTGAAGGGCTGCTTGGCCCATGTTTCGAATAATCCAGTAACTTGCTCGAAGCAAATAGAGCGTACGCACGCCTCAACCGATTACGGAGCGGTCGCGTGCGAGGTGTTTGGCATACATCATGGCTGCACCCGCGAGTGCGAGGTCTTTCAGCAACATGGACATGGCGCCTTGTGCGCCGTCACCGCCCGACATAGCCGCACCCAAATGTACCATCCCGACCATCAACAGGAGGTAAATGGCTAATAGGGTGGTGGCTAATTTATCGTATTTGCTAATGAGGATGCTAATGGACGCGGCTATCAGCCCCGCTCCGCCCAAATAAACCCAAATATTGGGGGCGGGCATGTATTTTGGTACAACGTGCTCGGCCATACCCTCCGCATTCATAAAGTGAAGCAGTCCGAAAATAGCAAAAGGCATAGCAAAAAACCAGCGCCCTAAAGATAGAAATGCATTCATACAGGTGTCTTCGTTTTGAAATGAATGAAATGAAAAGCAGATTTTAGACGAGAAATGGATTTAGAAAAGCCCTTTCCCCCTAAAACCACGTGGCGAATGTAGCCATTTTGTTGGTTTTTACCTCGATTGGGTGGAAAATCGTAGGTTATTTCAGGGATGAGTAATCCTTACCGATGGCCAAAACAAAAGCCCCGTCGCGCATACGCGACGGGGCTTTTTATCTATTCCGAAAAAGGAAAATTACGCTTTTGCTTTCTTTGCATTGGCTGGCTTGTCGGCCTCGGTGCTCGCAGCCTGAACGGCTTTGCCGCCGATTACTTCTTCTTTCATGAAATCTACTACCAGAGAAGATGCAATGAATATGGAAGAGTAAGTACCGAATATAACCCCAATCAACATGCCAAAGGCGAAGCCTTTAATCGCTCCACCACCGAAGAGGAACAACAACAATACCACCACCAAAATAGTACCTGAAGTAATCAAAGTACGGCTCAAGGTTGTGTTAATGGCCATATTGAACACTTCTTCTTTCTTCCGGCCCGCGAAGATGCCCGTAAACTCGCGAATACGGTCATAAACAATAATCGTGTCGTTCACCGAGAAGCCAATCACCGTCAGGATACAAGCAATAATCGCTTGGTCAATTTCGAGCGAAAACGGCACCAATCCGTGCAACAACGTGAAGAAGGTCAGTAATATCAAGGCATCGTGGAGCAATGCAAGTATCGCACCCAAGGAGAACTGCCAGCGACGGAAACGAATCAATAAGAACAAGAAAATAAGGCTCAATGCCCAAAAACCTGCCCAGAAAGATGAGTTCCGAATATCGTCGGCCACCGTAGCGCCTACTTGACTGGAAGACACAATGTGTGTGCCTGTGCTAGCGGTGTTCGTGAAAGATTCCAAATTGGTAGTGATACCAGCATTGGTAATACCCTCGTGCAATTTGCCCACCACACGATCCATTACATCGTCGCCCTGCTCATTGATGAGGTAAGAGGTCGTGATGTTATAGGTGTTATTGGTATTCACCGCTTTGATAACTGGGTTGCCACTAAATGCAGCGTTCAAAGGAGCACGCAGGGCTTCTAGTTCTACGGGTTTGTCAAATTGAACGTTGAAAGAGTAGCCTCCTTTGAAGTCAACACCCAACTCAAAACCGCGCATAAAGAACGCCCCAACACCAATGGCAATGATAACCAAAGAGAATGCGTACGCTTTTTTGCGGTTGCCAATCCAATCGTAATGGAAGCCCACCAGCCAGTTTTCTGACCAAGGGAAACTGTAGTTGATGTCGCGGCCTTTGCTAATCCACCATTCGGTGATGTAACGTCCTACCAATACGGCAGTGAACATAGAGCAAAGAATACCAATCAATAGCACCGTACCGAAGCCCTTAATGGGGCCCAAACCGAAGTAAATCAATACAAACGCCGTCAACATAACGGTAAAGTTAGCATCAATAATAGCCGGAAGGGCACGCGTGAAACCAGTAGCAGCCGCTTTCGACATAGAAAGGCCATTTCGCAACTCCTCTCGAATACGCTCGTAGATAATGACGTTTGCGTCCACCGCGGTGGCCAAAGTCAGTACGATACCTGCAATGCCCGGAAGGGTCAATACGGTACCCATAGAAGCCAAGGTGCCTAGAATGAAGAAGATATTGGCCAACAAAGCCACTACACTAATCAAGCCGCCTTTGTTATAGTACACAATCATAAATGCGCATAGGAATACTATACACAAAATCATGGTAGTCAAGGACTTGCGAATATTGTCAGCACCCAGTGAAGGTCCCACTTGGCTTTCCTGTACAATGTGCGAACCTGCGGGCAACTTACCTACTTGCAGAATTTGCGCCAAATCTTGCGCTTCTTCCAAAGCAAATCCACCTGTGATAGAGGTGCTTCCACCTGTAATCGGGTTGATTACACGAGGCGCACTCACCACTTCATCGTCGAGCAGAATGGCTACTTCCCGATTGCCGTTGTTGGCGGCTTTGGTGGTCATATCGGCCCAAATTTTGGCACCGTCGTTGTTCATTTGAAGGCTTACCTGAATTTCACCGCTGCTTGGGTCAGGATCGGCCCGTGCGCTGGTTACTACAGCACCATCCAACGGTGCTTGGTCAGAACCGGGGCGTTTTTTCACCGCATACAGTTCATATTTGCCATTGAGGCCCTGGGTTACACCCTCGGCATCATCTACAGGCTTGCGGCTCCAACGGAACGAAAGATCGGCTGGGAACTTGGCCATTACCTCCGGACGAGCGAAAAACTCGTTCAGGATTTTCATTTTATTTTTGTCCGCCCAAGCGAGTACAGAACCGCCCTGTCCGTTCAGACTCATGCGAGAAATCAGCGGGCCAGCCACAGAATCTGTATTGAGGCGGTCTTTGATTTGCATGATTTTTTCCTGCGTAGAGTCGGGCAAACCGTTTGCTCCGTTCGGGAAAACGAACATCGTATCTTTTTCAATCACTTGACCACTTACGGTGGCTTCATTGATCTTCAAAAAGTCGTCGGCACCCGTAAAGCCTTGGATAATGCCTTCATCCTGAATGCGGTAGGTTTCCCAGAACTCCAATTTGGCTTGGCTAACCAGCATTTCGCGGGCGCGTTTTGGGTTGTCAATGCCGGGCAATTCAACCTGAATCAAATCGCGGGAAGCATCAAGGCTTACGTTGGGCTGAACAACACCCAGTTTGTCAATACGCTGTTTGAGGCGCTTGTACGTTTCGTCCACCGTGCCATTGGCAAGGGTACGAATGGTGTTGATGGCGTCTGCATCTGGCGCATCAAATTTGATACCGCTGGCTTCATTGCGGGCAAAAATGGAGGCCAAAGTGCGGCCTTCGCCCACTTCTTTCCATGCTTGCGCAAACAACGCGATGTAATCGCCCTGCTTTGTTTTTTGCAATTCAGTAGCGCGGTCTAATGCTTTCGCAAACGCCGGATCAGAACTGTTGCCAGAAAGGCTTTTTAGAAAATCGCGCAAGTCCACCTGAAGCAGCACGCTCATTCCCCCTTTCAGGTCAAGACCCATCGCCAATTGGCTCTTCTTCAGGTCCAGATAAGTGAATTTTTTAATTAATGGAATCTCGAAAACCGTTTCCGTAGAAAGTGAATCGAGATACTGGGCATAGCATGATTGCCAGCCTAAATCAGGGTTTTTACCAGAACAATCGTTCGCATACGCTCGGGCATCCGCCTCAATATTATTGGTTGGAATAACGAGCAGATACTGATACAAGCACACGATTGTGAGTGCAATCAGGAAAAAACGTACAACGCCTTTGCTTTGCATACCTCTTGAAAATGAATGAGTTATAAAGTTGTGAGGTGTTTTTTATCAAAAACCCTTCCCAAAAAAGTCCGCAAATGTAATAGAATACAGCGCAAACCAAAGGAAGAGATTTAAAATTCGTCACTTAGGCAACAACCTTCGCAGCTCCAAAACGATGTCTGCGTAGGCCGAATCTAGGGTAGAAAAATCGCTTACAGCCTTGCCCATCGAAGGCAAAGATTTGAATTTTTCCAGCCCACTGCCCTCAAAATCGGCCTTTTCGATGCGTATGGGGATCATTCGGCGGTTTTCGCCCAGCGCATTGAACACCAGTTCGAACCAGTCGGGGGCATTGAATAAATTCACCGTAATGAGCACCAGCAGAAAATCTGCATTTTTTATTTCTTCGGTGGCTTGCTGCACCAAATCTACCCCGTTGGGCTCCTGCACGTTGTAAACCGTGAGTTTTTTGGTGATTTTCAGCAAATTAAGGTGCTTGTTCAGAAGTTTGGCGTGCGCCTCGTCTTCTGGTGCGTAAATCATCACAAATTTAGGCAAGCTCGCCGCCGAGCTGGGGGCTGCTTTCTCAAAATCTGCGTCCTCAAGCCCCTTGGCAATGTCCAAAACGGCAGCATTGACCCGCGCCACCTCTATTTGGTAGTCTTCAAAATTGAGTTGGCCCGTGTTGTGCTGTTTTTTAGCGTTGCTAAATTTCCCCTGAATCAAAATGGCCTGGTCGCGTTTTCCAGCACTGCTGGGCAGCAAATCTTGTAAATATTGCAGGGCCTTGCCCGATTCAGCATCCTGAATCAGGGCTTGCACATCGGCTCGAACGTCTGAAAGTGGTTTCGATAACGGCATATAGGTGCTTTTTGAATGTTATTTCTGGTTAATATGAGCAATAATGTCGCGAAACAAGATGCCGCGATTGGCTCCCTTGCGCTCCCCTTTGGCATTGATCACCAGCCCACCTTCGGCCATGGTTTTGCCAGCATGGTGCAGCGCAATGACCCGACAATCTTTGTTCAGCACCGGCGACCCACTACTGCCCGGCTCGGTTTCGGTGGTGTAAAAAAGGTGCTGGTTGAGTTGGCCCAGTACTTCATCTGATTTGAATTTTTTGACCGCGCCCAAGGGGTGTTGAATGATGGTCACGTCTTCGCCGACCAAGGGCAACGACTCCAAATCAAATTCTACAAATCCCCAATTGCTCAGCGGCGCATCGGGCCGGTCCACCACTTTTACCCGCGCAAAATCGAGTTCGGCGGGTTTACTGCAAATGAAATCCGAAGCATCAAGGGTGTAAGCCGTCATGGTTTGTCCGAGTTCAAAATTAAACTCCAAACGGGCGGTTTGGGCCGATTCTTTAGACATAATGACGTGATTATTAGTAAAAATATAACCTTCTTTGGTCAAAAAACCAGTGCCTACGTTGCCGTCTTCGCACACTACCCGACACACGGCATTGGCCGCTTTTCGGGCTTTTTCCAGCCAGTCAACGGTGAGCAAATTACTGGTAGTACCCAGCAGTTTTTCGAGTTTGGGCGAGTCCGGAATGTCAAAATTGAAGGCAGTAACACTGTGAATTCGGGCATTTAAGGCCACTTTTCGCGGTATGTCCTTCATTATTTCGGTGAGGGCGTATTTGGCCTGGGCTTCGTATCTCCGAAACTCGTTGAAATCAATACGGCCTTCTCGATGTGCTTTGGCAGCACCTCGGTAGTTGCTGTATTGCATGGTTAGTTCTTGCCAAATGTCGGCCCCGGTTTGTTTGTCGAGGTCTTTGAGCGTGTCGAGCGCTTTTTCAATTTCATTGTCCTCGATGAGTCCATTGACGGTCTCCAAGACAAGGGTTTGGGCATTTTGCATAAGCAGAAATTTAATCAGTTTCGAACATCTTCTCCCCAACCCAATTTGGCTCGAATGGTGTTGAGGAAGGACGTATCTTGTAATTGAATGAGTCGCGTAGTGAAATCATTTTTCCGAACGGCCAGTTGGTGATGATTGCCCACCAATTCGAAACGAGAATCGAGCGAGCAAATAAAATTATCCGACCGACCTTCTATTTCAAAGGAAATAACCGATTCGTCAGACAATACCAGCGGCCGCAGATTCAGATTGTGTGGTGCCACGGGGGTTATGATGAAATTGCCGGAATTGGGGAAGATAATGGGTCCCCCACAACTCAAAGAGTAGCCTGTGCTACCTGTAGGTGTAGCAATGATGATGCCATCGGCCCAATAAGTGGTCAGAAAATCCCCATTTAAAAAGGCGTGAATGGTAATCATCGAGGAGGTATCGCGCTTGAGCAGGGTACAATCGTTGAGCGCAAAAGGCAGATCGCCGAAAATATGTGGGTGACTTTCGAGGTAAATCATGCTCCGGTCTTGAATCGTGTATTGCCCTTTGGCGAGCAGATGTACGCTTTGTCGGATATGACATTTTTCAATGCTGGCCAGAAAACCCAAGCGCCCCAAATTGATGCCGAGCATAGGCACACCAGAACCTCTCACGAGGGTGGTAGCAGCCAACATGGTGCCATCGCCGCCCAAAACCATCACTACATCAATCGTTTGGGTGCTGAATTGCTCGTATCCATAAAAGGCTTCACAACCAGCCGGTAATTTCAATCGGTGCTCAATATCGTGTAAATACGGCTCAAAGACGCTGATTTCAATGCCTTCTGATTGAAGCGCGTCAAAGACCTCCTGGGCTTGCAGGTGGTCTTTTTCTTTAAATTGTTTGCCAAATACTAGGACGCGCATACTGGAAAAGGGTTTTTTTGTGGAATAGATAGAATATTATTCCCAAATTTGCCGCAAGATAGTTAGCGACGATGATTAGATTGCACACAGATTCATTTTCGCATCGTTTGGATGGCATTTTCCATCGCAAAAGATATTTTTTCACTTGAAACCACTGCTGCAAGCATGAAACCAATCGAACTGAACGAAGTTATCCAAAAAGAACGGGAACAATTGCTCCTACGCCGTCAAAAAATGGGTTTTGAGCGCGGTACCCCCGACCAACCCAACTGGTTTGGTATTGCCTTGTCGGGCGGTGGAATCCGTTCAGCGACCATCAACTTGGGCTTTCTGCGCACCCTCAATAAATATAGCATTCTGCAAAAAGCGGACTATTTAAGTTCCGTTTCGGGCGGCGGCTACACCCATTCGTACGTGCAAGCGACTGCCAAGGAAACGGGCGATTTTGGCAAACTTTTCAGTGCTGACCACATAGATGCGATGCGTTCGCACGGAGAGTATATGGTGCCTCGAACGGGTTTTTTGGGCAAAAATGGCAATTTGGGCGTCATAATCGTGGCATTTTTGGTGAGTTGGGTGATGACCTTAATCAGTCCGGTCATTGTATTGGGCATGATTTATTATGCGTATCAAATTGTGGTGAGTTGCTTGGGGCAAAACCCTTTTGCCGTCTTGGAATTTATGACCGATCCGACATTGGGCAAGTGGTTCATAAATATTGCGCTCGGCTTAACGGGGCTGCATTTTTTGGGCAATATTGTGCTAAATTACAATCTCAGCATCTCCAAACAATTCAACCGCGCAGAAACCATTTTGGCAGGATTGGGCTTGTTGTTGGCCTTTTTGATTTCGTTGGCTACTTTCAAGGGCTTGCCCGGTTCTTCGTGGGATAATCAAGTGACCAGCGGTGGGAATTTACTCCTACTATTCGTGATTGGCTTTTTTACCAACCCCAACGCCTTGAGTTTTCACCGTTTTTATCGGAAGCAATTGGCTGATTTGTTTCTGAAATTCTCTGGATCGCATAAAAATATGCCCTTGGAAAAGGTTTTCGATGCCGAATCCGACGATCCAAAGGATTACATCGCGCCTTATCCGCTTTTCAATACCTGCCTGAACCTGATGAATCCAGGCAAGGATGCGGCCTTTCAAGGCACCAAAACCAGCGATTATTTCTTGTTAAGCCCCTTTTATTGTGGCTCCAAACTAGTGGGCTACGTGCCCACCAGCCGATATTGGGACTATAAGCGCATGACATTGCCCGCAGCGGCAACGATTTCGGCGGCGGCTGTGAACCCAGGCATGGGTATTTATTCGAGTCGGATGTTGAGTGTTTTGATGACGGTTTTCAACTTTCGCTTGGGCTTTTGGACCTCCAACCCGAGTATTTTGGTCAAAGCCCGCGCAATTGTGTGGTGGCCGACGTATTTTTTTTACGAATTGTTGGGGCGTATTGGCTCGGATAAAAAAATGATTAATATCTCGGACGGCGGGCATATTGAGAATTTGGGGGCTTACGAATTGCTGCGCCGTGGCTGCCGACTCATTATTGCCGTGGATGCAGGGGAGGATAGAAACTACCTGTTTTTTGATTTGAATAATTTTCTGATTCGGGTGCGCAATGAATTGGGTTTAGAAATTCGATTTCGCGACTCCGACCAGCCGGAGGAGTTGATTCGTCCCCGACCGACGCAGGTGTATTCCAAAAAGCGTTTTGCGGTGGCAGATGTGTATAAATGTTGGGAAGAAGT
>Ga0105045_10000931_pt1 | contig 22947 bp, 15 predicted proteins | sample MAT02_FD_78089 | JGI IMG/M metagenome (GOLD analysis project Ga0105045, IMG submission 78089) | Freshwater microbial communities from Lake Fryxell liftoff mats and glacier meltwater in Antarctica - MAT-02 (megahit assembly) | ecosystem: Environmental > Aquatic > Freshwater > Ice > Liftoff... | reverse complement strand
CAACATCATGCTGCAATTAGTGGTTGGCACAACCCTAATCTTACTCAGCTCCGCTGCCCTATTCGCCTGGATCCAAACGCGCCCAGAACCTGTCGAAATGAACCAAAAGCCTAGGTTTGCACCTGGAGCAACACCACGGATGCCAATGGATTCCCACAGATTGTCGTTTGCCTAAGTCTCATCACCCTAGTTTTTGGGAGGGGTATGGGTCTGATTGCCCGGTTCCCATCGGAATGTTTCAAAATGGTTTTCAAACAGCTCCGCTTTGTGAGTGGTTAGCGGGTGCTTTCGATGAACCATTGGGTGATGCCGTCTGCTAGGGTTTCGGCAAGGGCGGCTTGTTCGTCAGGGTCGGTGATCCACTCAAATTCTGTGGGGTTAATCATAAAGCCCAGTTCGAGTAAGACGGCGGGGGCGGCAGTGGGGCGGGTAAGGGCGAGGTTGTTCCAAAACACACCATAGGAGGGGCGATCGCCCTCTCTGACCAAAAAGTTGTGGAGCCATACGGCCAGACTATGGGCTTGGGTTTGATACCAAAAGGTGCCGATGCCAGCGGTATTCTCGGCATCGCCTTCATCGGGGAGGGCGTTGTAGTGGATGCTGAGAGCCAAGGTGGGTTCTAGTTCTTGGATCATTTGGGCGCGTTCGTTGGGGCCGAGGTCGATGTCATCGTCGCGGGTGAGGAGGATGGTCGCTCCTCGGGCGGCTAGGCGATCGCGCAACAAGCGCGTCACGGCGAGATTGACATCTTTCTCAGGGATGCCATTAGGGCCACGGGCTCCCAAGTCATCGGGGCCGCCATGGCCGGGATCCAGCAGCAGGGTAACGCCGCGCAGGGGGGTATCAGACGCGGGATCAATCTGGGGTGGATGGCGCAGGGATAAGATCAGCGTCGTGCCCTCGTAGCGGAGTTTGTAGCCCCATTGTTGGGCAGACTTGAGGGCAAACTGGTAGGTGACTTGGCCGGGGGTTGGCTGTGTCCAATCGAGCCGCTCAATCACGGGGTCGTCGTTGAGAAAAATGGTGTCGGTTTGGGCGGTGGCGTTGTGGAGGGTGAGGGTGAAGCGATCGCCCTCTTGCTGCACCGTCACGGGCACGGGCACCTGCAACGGGAAGCGCACCTCCGTCCATCCGGGCAGGGCGGCTGAGCTAACACTGCGAATCAGGGTGTGGGGCGGCACCGACCCTGCTATAGGCTGCACATCGGTATTGCGAATCCAGGCTCCATAGTCGAGTTGATACCAATCGCCATCTTGGGCTATCACCGCTGCGCGGGTGCCACGGGGGAGGGGCGTTAGCCGCGAGTAGTCTGTGCTCGGCCCAGTCCGCGCTGCGCCCTGCTCGGCAGTGACTTCGAGGAGTTGGGGTGTCTCGGCCTGTAAGACACTGACCAACCCCATCCCGGCGGCTGAGGTGCGTTGGCCGTTGCGCTCTAAGGTGAATTGGGGATAGCCCAGGGCGATCGCCCCTCCGTCATTGCCCTCCATGGTCCCCATCTCACCGCCCAAAAAGCTTTGCAGGATCGCACACCCTTCGTAGGCTTGGGCGGGGGATTGATCGGGGGCTTGGGTGAGTTCGGAGAACGGCTGATTTTGGTTGGTGAGAACGGCGGAGTTGGGGGGAAGCTGGGGAGAGTTGGGCTGGGGCAACAGCGAGAGGGTGCGGCGACCCAGGGCAACCGACACTAGGGATTGGGGTGGGGCGATCGCCCCAAAGCACACCAATTCGTTGGGCGATCGCGCGATATTCTGCGCCGGGGTGAGCGTCCCTTCGGCAAAGGCTAGCCCTTGCGGCATGGGTGGCAGCGGCGAAATCCGAGTGACGCGGAGGGTTAAGGCTTGGTCGCCCTGTTGGAGGGTGAACTGGTTTTCTCCGAGTTGCAGCGGCAGGCTGGGGGCAAAATGCCCCGCTGGGCTGCGTTGAATAGCCTCGCCATTGACGGTGATGGGGGCATTGGGATCACTGCTGCCAATCAAGAAAATTTGCGCCGCCGTCGTTTCGTGGCCATCGGGCGGATACACCACCTGCAAAGGGGCTTCTGCCTGGGCTATCCTGGGCACCCCGACCGTCGCGGCCAGGGCCACAACCCCCCAAGTTCCGATGTTCCATGGCGCGCTTAGCCAAGCCCCTACCCCTGCCATAGCCCTCTTTCCTTCCGTAATATAGTTTGTAATATAGTCCGTAATATAGCTAGATTGCCCTGTCTTTTTGGCAATGTCTGAGTATAAGGGATGGTTCCGATGGGAAGGTGCGTTTCATCCTCCGGGTTGGCTTCGATCCCGAGTTTTAGCAGCCCACTCAAAAAGCAGGAGGGGCGATCGCCCCCCCTGCCCTGCTAATTCAAAAGCACTAGAACCTGAGACGGGGTTGCCGCTAGGCTGCTTATTCGGCGACGGCTTCGATGGTGTAGTCGCCCATGCTAGAGCCATCTAGACCATTGGCAATCACCAAAAATGCACCACCCCTGGGCAGGGTGACTTGCAGGCTAGCTGTAAAGCTATCAGGCATAATGCCCCCTTCTCCCAACACAAAGTTATTGGGGTTCTGAGGGTCGAGAATTGCCAAGTAGGGTACAAAGCCATCTCCAACCATCGTCACGGTGACGGTTTGGCCTTCTTCGCCTTCAACGGTGTATTCGTCGTAGAGGCTATTGTCGCTGGGCAACACCATGTCGCCATCTTCCAAGGCTCCCGCCTCTTGGAGCAGCACAGTTTGTGCCAAGGCTTCGGAGACAAAGCCCCCGCCCAATAGAACTAAAGCGCCCAGAACTGTGCCGGCAATGCGTGCGTAAGCCTTCATTCGATGATTCCTCCAGAAGTGAACAGTAATGGCCAAGAATGTGATTAACCGCCCACTCAGGGTGCAGACTCAATTCAGCGACCAGGCCAAAAATAGGGATTATTGATGTCGCTTGATGTCGATCGTCAAATCCTAATGGGTTTCGTGACGGAGGTTTGCCTCAGATCGTTCCGCGAGTTTCGGTAATTTCTGAGGTAATGTTTTTCGCTCGTCACAACGCTCATCTTTTTGCCCATCTCTTGGCAGGTTTGCTTAAGCCATCCATGGGGATAGGGGGCATTAGGTGAAGCCATAACCCATGGTTGACCAGGGTTTGATAGGTCGCGCGATCGCCAATATAGCCTCCAAAAGCCTCGACTTATCTCTTTATTTAGAGAGTAATGAAAGACTCAATGGTGGCCGAATCAACCCCTATAAACAAGCTTTTTATAGACAAGCATTTATAACCCAGAAAGTCAAAAATCCAGGGATGGTTTGTTGATCCTAATTCATCCGGTCTGCGTGGCGCTGCATCCGGCCAAAATCGGCTAGAAAACAGTCAGCCTAAAATTTTAGCCAGTCCATCAGTCAGTCTAAAAATTAGTCAAGCTATAGCCATCAGCATAAAGTTTAGGCCATACCAGCGTCATTCCCACGGAAATGGGAATCCATGGGTGGCACGACTCTCAAGATGGATTCCCGCCTGCGCGGGAATGACAGATAAATGTCCGATGGATGATGGCTACGGCTATAAAATCAGTCTCAAAAATAACCTAGAAAACTAGAGTCTAGAGAATGAGTCGAAAAGCATCCGATAGCTGCCCTGATAGCTGGGTTGCGGCCAATGGGCTGACGGGCATTTGTGACGGTTATTTGTGACGGTATTTGAGACCCTCGCCACTTCTCGCCCCTTCCCTTGGCGCGGCCTGTGGCAAAATGTATGGGTTATCCTTGCCCGAGTGGAACGGGTATCGGGGGCGATCGCCCCTGCCGAAAAAACATTATGACAAAGTTTATTTTTGTAACGGGTGGGGTCGTTTCCAGTATTGGGAAGGGAATTGTGGCCGCCAGTTTGGGGCGGTTGTTGAAATCTCGCAACTATTCGGTGTCTATTCTCAAGCTAGATCCCTACATCAATGTGGATCCGGGCACCATGAGTCCGTTTCAGCATGGGGAAGTATTTGTCACCGAAGACGGAGCCGAAACGGATCTTGACTTGGGACATTACGAGCGCTTTACAGACACCTCCATGTCGCGACTCAACAGTGTCACCACAGGCTCAATTTACCAGGCGGTGATCAATCAAGAGCGGCGCGGTGACTACCAAGGTGGCACGGTGCAGGTGATCCCCCACATTACCAACGAGATCAAAGAGCGAATTCATCGGGTGGCGCAAAACACAAACCCAGATGTGGTGATCACAGAAATTGGTGGGACGGTGGGAGACATTGAATCGCTACCATTTTTGGAAGCGATTCGGCAGTTTCGTAAAGATGTGGGGCGGCGAGATGTGCTGTACACCCATGTGACGCTGCTACCTTGGATTCCGGCTGCCGGAGAAATGAAAACAAAGCCGACCCAGCATTCGGTCAAGGAACTGCGATCGATTGGGATTCAGCCTGATATTTTGGTCTGTCGGTGCGATCGCCCCTTACCCCTTGGCCTCAAAGATAAAATCTCTAACTTCTGCGATGTGCCCGTGTCTTGTGTGGTGAAGTGCCAAGATGCCAGCAGCATCTACGAAGTGCCCATGATCCTCGAAGCAGAGGGGTTGGCGCATCAGGTGTTAGATATTTTGCAAATGGAGCAGCGATCGCCCGACCTCAGCCAGTGGCAACACCTCGTCGAACAACTGCATCGCCCCGCGCAACCCTTTGACATTGCCATCGTTGGGAAGTATGTGCAACTGAGCGATGCCTACCTGTCGGTGGTTGAGTCGCTCAACCATGCCGCCCTTGCCGAAGGCGGCAGCCTCAACATCCGCTGGATCAACTCTGAAGACATCGAACCGCTGACGGTGGAGCACCATCTCAAGGGCGTGCATGGGGTCATTGTGCCGGGCGGCTTTGGCCACCGGGGCATTGATGGCAAAATTACGGCCATTAAGTATGCCCGCGAAAACCAAATTCCCTTCCTGGGGCTATGTTTGGGGATGCAGTGCGCCGTGATTGAGTGGGCGCGCAATGTGGCCGGGTTGCCCGCCGCCACCAGCTCGGAGTTTGACAAAGATACAGATAACCCGGTGATTAACCTCCTGCCCGAACAACGGGATGTAGTGGATCTAGGCGGAACGATGCGCCTGGGGCTGTATCCTTGCCGGATCACCCCCAACTCCTTGGCCGATCGGCTCTACGGCGATGAGGTCGTGTATGAGCGCCACCGCCACCGCTACGAGTTCAACAATGCCTACCGCAATCTTTTTTTAGAATCGGGCTATGTGATCAGTGGCACCTCCCCCGATAGTCGGCTGGTCGAAATGATTGAGCTATCCAACCATCCTTTCTTTATTGCCAGCCAGTTTCACCCTGAGTTTCAGTCGCGCCCCAACCGCCCCCATCCGCTGTTTCGGGGGTTGGTGCAAGCGGCGATCGCCCGTACCCAGGCGTCCCCCTCCGCCGATCGCCAACTCGAACCCTCCGGTGCTTAGACCGCGAAAATCCCACAAAAAAGCGGAATCCTTTGGGATTCCGCTTTGAGTTTTAGGGAGTTGTCAAACGATTTAGCGCAGCCACCCTATCGGGCTTCGACGACATCGGCATCAATCACATCGTCGCTATTACTAGACCCGTTACTAGACCCGTTACTAGAACCGTTACTAGAACCGTTACTAGAACCATTGCGCTGAGAGGAGCCGTTATCGCCTGCAGGGTTGCCTGCACCCGCGTTAGCATAGACGGCGCTGCCGACCTGCATCAGAGCTTCCTGGAGTTCTTGGGTGAGGGTTTTGATGCGATCGCCCTCCTCACGGCTGCTGGCTTCTCGTAGGTCGCGGATGAGGGTTTCGATGCGGGGGCGATCGCCCGCTGGCACCTGATCCCCCAGGTCAGCTAGTTGCTTCTCTGCCTGGTAGGTGAGAGAGTCCGCCATGTTCTTGGCATCAATCAACTCTCGCCGTGCCTGATCCGTAGCTGCATTTTGCTCAGCTTCTTGCACCATGCGCTCCACTTCGGTTTTGTCGAGGGTCGAAGCTCCGGTAATGGTAATCGACTGTTGCCGTCCACTGGCCTTATCCCGAGCCGACACCGACAAAATGCCATTGGCATCAATGTCAAATGCCACCTCAATTTGGGGCACCCCACGGGGGGAGGTCGGAATCCCGTCTAGCTTAAATGTGCCTAAGCTCTTGTTGTCGTGGGCAAGTTCTCGTTCGCCTTGCAGCACATGGATTTCCACACTGGTTTGGCCATCGGCAGCGGTCGAAAACACCTCCGACTTCTTCACTGGAATGGTAGTGTTGCGGTCGATCAGCCGGGTCATAACACCGCCCAGGGTTTCGAGACCTAGGGAGAGAGGGGTCACATCCAGCAGCAAGATATCTTTTACCTCGCCGCCCAATACCCCCGCTTGGATAGCGGCTCCCACGGCTACCACTTCATCGGGGTTTACCCCTTGGCAAGGATCTTTCCCAATCAGAGTCCGCACCAAATTCTGAACCGCCGGAATGCGAGTCGAGCCGCCCACCAACACCACCTCTTGAATAGCGCTAGCACTGAGCTTGGCATCCTTCAGCGCTTGCTCCACGGGCTTGCGGCAACGGTCTAATAAATCCGCCGCCATCGCTTCAAATTGCGCCCGTGTTAAGGTCACATCTAGATGTTTGGGGCCATCTTGGGTGGCTGTAATAAAGGGCAAGTTGAGGCTCGTTTGGGTCAGGCTAGATAGCTCAATCTTGGCCTTTTCTGCGGCCTCCGTCAGTCGTTGCAGCGCCTGTTTATCTTTTCGGAGGTCAACCCCTTCTTGGGCTTGGAACTGGTCGGCTAGCCAATCGACAATCAGCTTGTCGAAGTCATCGCCGCCGAGGTGCGTATCTCCAAAGGTGGACAACACCTCAAACACGCCATCGCCCACTTCTAGGATGGAGACATCAAAGGTGCCTCCCCCCAAGTCAAAGACCAAAATGGTTTCGTTGCTTTTCTTATCCAGGCCATAGGCCAAGGCGGCGGCGGTGGGTTCATTAATGATCCGCACGATGTCTAAGCCGGCAATCTTCCCGGCATCTTTCGTGGCTTGCCGCTGGGAATCATTGAAGTAAGCGGGCACCGTCACCACGGCTTGGGTAACAGGTTCGCCCAAATATTTGGCCGCATCATCTGCTAATTTTCGCAGTACCTGCGCCGAAATTTCTTCAGGAGAAAATTGCTTCCCTTGCTGAGAGCTGACAATCTTGACATTGTCATTGCTGCCCTTTTGAACGGTATAAGCGACTTCCTTCGATTCGTTATTCACCTCATCATATTTACGACCGATGAAGCGTTTGACCGAATAGAAAGTATTGGCGGCATTCATCACCGCTTGGCGCTTAGCAATCTGCCCAACTAGGCGATCGCCATTTTTCCCATAGGCCACCACTGAAGGAGTTGTGCGGCCACCCTCAGCATTCGCAATAACCGTGGGTTTTCCGCCTTCCATCACGGCAATACAAGAGTTTGTTGTTCCTAAATCAATCCCAACAATCTTCGTCATAAATCTGCTCCTAAATTTGCGTCTTCTCTCGGTTTTTCTACAGAATAAGTCTGTACTGTTTGAGTCTTTAACTGTTGTCTGAAATACCTCGGCTGATAGGTTAACTCATTGGTTTTCAAGGGTTTAGATTTTAGGGATCATGATGGCATCCATAGGTCTATCTCATCGCGTCCTAATACTCATCGAACAACACTTACTTAAAATGCTCTATGGGGTAGCCATCCTGTTCCTGCTGATGCAATCATCTCTGATTCAAATCTCTTGCTAAGAAGACGGGTTAAGAAGGCAAATTGCTCTTGAGATATCTGTTCCTGGAAAAGTCTGTTCTTGATCTGTTCTTGAGAAGGTTTTCTGATTCATTCGCCAAGCTTCAGAATTAATTCAAGACTTCCCTCAAGATTTCTGATTGCAAGCAGATATGAGGAAATATCTGTAGGTAGATCATTAGATAAATCATCACTGAGCAGACAGGATACCTACCCCATTTGCATTCCAGATCTAGTTGATAGAACCAGTCGATGATTTAGGCTAGGCTCCACATTCCAGGTTTCTAGAATGGGAGCCTACTGCTTTATCACTGGCTGCTAGCCTGAATGGGGCTGAGTGAATCGATTAACCCAGACTCACTTTCACCACTTTGTTTTTCTCGGCTTCGGCTTTGGGGAGATTGAGATGCAAGACCCCTTCTTTGTATTCTGCCTGCACGTTTTGATTATCAACTCGGATGGGTAGTGGAATGACGCGATGGAACTTGCCATAGCGAAATTCACTACGGAAGATGCCCTTTTCTTCGGTCTTTGTTTCAGTCTTCCGTTCGCCACTCACAGAAACAGATTCAGCCGTCACTTGAACATCTAAATCTTTGGCATCTATGCCAGGAATTTCTAGCCGCAGGTGGATGGCTTCATCGGTTTCTTCTAATTCAGCAGCAGGTGCAAAGATGATGTTGGAATCGCGACGGGGGGTGGGGATGAAAATATCGTCAAATAAGCGAATCATTTCTCGTTGTAAGGTATCGATTTCACGGAAGGGTTCTAAACGAACGAGTGCCATGGTAATTTAACCTCCTCAATCAAGTCCTTATAGTGATCCTTGTAGTGCATGTAGGTTGCAAGGGGCTGGAACTGAATCGTTTTTCTTGCTTCCCTCTGTTACTACAATAGGCAAGGTCTGAGAAAGTGTGTGTACGGTTCTATGAACGATTTGCTTGGGATAACCGCACACGTATGCGCTTTGTTCGGTTCTCCGTATCTCAGCGCTTAAAATGTTGCTATTGAGAGCTAATTGGTTTCTCTAAAACTTGAACAAATGGGATAAATAGTGTGTCATAAAAAGGAGCCTGATTAGAGGCGTGTGTGGCGATCGCCCCTCCATTCCCAAATACTCTAAAATTTCCCCAAAATCAGTGTTTTCGTCTTTTTAGTCTATTTAAAATGAGTGTTTACCATTGGCGATGTATGGCTCTTTTTCACGGTTGAGGAGACGGTTGAGGCTTGCGGAGCCGTTTGAGGAGAAGGGTGGGATGCTGGGATCGCGTTGCTTGTCGTTTTGAATCTGACAAGGCGGTCAGAGAAGGAGGGCAGAAGCGGTGGGAATCCTGTGACCAGTTTTGATTCCTCTTTTATCCTTGATGTACGTATCATTAGATGTGCGTATCATTAACTGGTGGGCGATTCCTCTCCTAACGCCTTCCCAATCCTCTTCATTGCTTTTCTGACAGCCCATTCTGCTGAATGCCTGTGAATCCTTCCTCTGCTGACCCTAATGCTTTGCCAAAACGATCGGGCGATCGCGCGCTGCCGCCCCAGCGCTGGCAAATTGCGCCGCCCCAGGCTGAGTTGGCGCGGCGGTTGGCGGCGGTCGTGGGGTTGGACCCGGTGTTGGGGCAGGTGTTGGTCAATCGGGGCATCGAGACTCCAGACGCGGCGCGGGTTTTTGTGCAGCCAGAATTACAGGTATTGCCGTCGCCCCTTGAAGAATTTCCTGACCTGCCCCATGCCCTAGAGTTGCTGAAGGGGGCGATCGCCCACCGCCATCCCATCGGCATTTGCGGCGACTATGACGCCGTCGGCATGACCAGCACGGCGTTGTTGCTACGAGCCTTGCGGGCTTTGGGCAGTGATGTGGTGCAAGCGATCCCCAGCCGCATGGCGGAGGGCTACGGCATGAACCGCCGCATTGTAGATGATTTCCACGAGGCCGGGGTGCGGTTGATGTTGACCGTAGACAACGGCATCGCCGCCCACGACCCCGTGGCCTACGCCCGCGAATTGGGGTTGACCGTGATCATTACCGACCATCACGATATTCCGCCCACGCTGCCCCCGGCTCACGCCATTCTCAACCCCAAGCTGATCCGCGAAACCTCCCCCTATCGTGGGGTGGCGGGGGTTGGGGTGGCCTATCTGCTGGCTGTTTCTCTGGCGCAATCCTTGAACCGTGCCCAAGACATTACGGCACCCCTGCTCGAACTGTTTACCCTAGGGACGATTGCTGATCTGGCTCCGCTCACGGGGGTGAATCGGCGCTGGCTGCGGCGGGGGTTGGCGCTGTTGCCCCACTCGCAACTGGCGGGGGTCAAGGCGCTCAGCCAAGTGACCGGGGTGAACGAAGAAAATGGGGCGCTAAAACCCGAGGCTATTGGTTTTCGATTAGGCCCTCGGATTAATGCCGTGGGGCGGCTGGCCGATCCGCAAATTGTGATTGATCTGCTCACTACCGATGATGCAGGGGTGGCGCTCGATCGGGCGATGCAATGTGAAGAAATCAACCAGCATCGACGCCGGTTGTGCGAGTTGATTGAGCAGGTGGCGATCGCCCTGCTCGAAGCTGATCCCCCTGATTTGTTGGGCGATCGCGTCCTTGTGGTCGTGCATCCCGACTGGCACCATGGCGTGATTGGCATCGTCGCCTCCCGGCTGGTGGAGCGCTACGGCGTGCCTGTCTTCATTGGCACCTATGAAGACGAGGAGCGTCAGCATATTCGCGGTTCGGCGCGGAGTATTCCGGAGTTTAACGTCTTTGAAGGGCTGCAAGCCTGTGCGGAGGTGCTGGGGAAATTTGGGGGGCACCGCGCCGCTGGGGGCTTTTCTCTGAAAGCAGAGAATTTAGGGGAAATGCGATCGCGCCTGATTGCCTTTGCCAATGCTTGCCTGCGCCCCGAACATCTCAAACCCCTGGTTACTGTTGATGCCCAGGCCTCCCTCGCCGCCATCACCATGGGGCTATATCAACAGATCGACCAGATCCAACCCTGTGGCATCGAAAACCCAGATCCGGTGTTTTGGACGCCCAATGTGCGGGTGCTGGAGCAGCAGGGGATGGGGCAAAACCGTGCCCACCTGCGGCTGCTCGTCACCGAAGAAGGCGAGCAGCCGGTGGCGATCAAGGCCATTGGCTGGCGCTGGGGTGGCTACTGCCCCCTGCCGAGTCGTTTAGATATTGCTTACCGCCTGCGCCTCAATGAGTGGAACGGTGCGCGTAACGTAGAGCTAGAACTGGTGGGGATGCGCTTGCCTATGGGGATTGCCACGGCTCCGAGCCGGGTTCCTGTGCTACGTCGGGGAGAGGGCGATCGCCCTTCCATCCCACCCGTTGTGCCCGCCTCACCTCAGCCTGCGCCACCCCCTGAAGACTTGTCGGGGGTGCCCTTTGTCTTTAACCGTCGCCGTTACCGCTGCCGGATTGCGCCCCTCGGGTCTAGCCGCGAATTGCACATCCATAACGCTGAGGGCAATGTGCTCAGCATCACCCCGAAGCAGGGGATGGGTCGCCTCACCCGCCCAGGGGGCGCACCAGAGGCGGTGGATCTCACCCAGCCATTCTATGAAAACCTGATGCAGTCGGCGCTCCACGCTTTGCAACTGGCCGAGAAAGAGGACTGGATAAAAAAAAAGACCGTCTGATTGCAGAACAGGAACAGCAAATCGCGATGCTGCGGCAGTCGTTAGTGAACCCGCCCACGACTGACGGGGCTGAACTCGCGGCAGCGGTGGCGTTGCCGGATCAACTGCAACGGTTAAGCGCTGACCGGCTGAGCGATCAGCGGGAACTGGCGCGGAAGGATGAGGCGATCGCCGATCTCCAGCGCCAGGTAGAACTGTTGCATCGGCAGTTGCAAGAGCAGGCCGGGGCGTTGGGGGCGATCGCCCAAAAAGACACGCAGATCACCGCCCTCCAGCAGGAAACCGCAGAACTGTGGCAGCAGTTGCAAGACTATGCCGATCAGAGTGGAGCGATCGCCCAAAAAGATGCCCAGATCGCCAGCCTCCGGCGGGAAACCGAGGAGCTATGGCAGCAATTGGCGGAAGAATCGGAGCATCCTAGTGCCGCTGCCCCAGCGGAAAAGGATCGCCAAATGGCTGACTTGGCGGCGCAACTTGCACGCCTCGAAGCTGAGGGGCGATCGCGCCCCGACCTCGCCCCCAGCCTTGCCGCTAAAGATCGCCAGATCGCTGCCCTCAGCCAGCAACTCGACAGCCTTCACCCCGCGATCGAAACCGCCCGCCACACCGCCCAATCGCAGGCACAGCGGCTGGCGACCCTAGAGCAACAGGTGCAAGCGCAATTAGCGTGGGAAGGCGCGATCGCCCAAAAAGAGGCGCAACTGGCAATCCTCCAGCAGCAGCTAGCCGCCCTCCAGCAGCACCTCGCGACCCTGCCCCCGGCGTCGGAGGTCGTTTCCGTTGCGCTGTCGCCCATTCCTTCGTCTGCCCCAGATCTAACCCCTCGCCCGACAGCCGTTGTCCCAACGCCCACCCTCGACCCCGCCGAGGTCGAGCGTCAGCTCAAAAACCACCTAGGTGGCACGGTTTGGTTTTGCCTCGACGAACAAAGCCAAAAACACCTCTGCCGCGCCGCTCTGATGCAACATCAGCCGCTCTGGCTGCCAGAAAGCGATTACTCGGAAGTGGGCGATCGCCTCTGCCGTGTCATTGCCCACGAAATTGTACAGCCCTTTTTCCAATCGCTATACGACTATCTAGCGCACCAAAACCGCACCACCGACATGGGTGGGATCTCCCTCCAACCCGGCAAAACCTATCCCTTTAGTTTGTTGCCTTCGCTGCTGATGCCCCAATGGGAAACCCTGAAGGATGCGGCGCTCCAGTCGCCAACCGTGCCAGATGACGAGCAGTTGTATGAAACAGGGACACCTGCACAGTTAGTCGGGACGAGCGATCGCGCCCTCATTCAACATTTCCTCGGCACCTGGGAACACCCCCTCGCAACCTGGCTGCTCAATGAGGCCGACCGCGCTGCTGCCTGGATTGACCAAATCCATAAACTCCATATCCGGATCCGGCAAGAGAGAACCCCCCTCTATGACTGGCAATTTGCCTTGCTCTCTCAACTGGTGATTGGCGACGATGAGGTCTGGGGGATGCTGCAAGCCGTCTATCGCGGTCGCCGTTAGTGTAAAAAGCTTGGATGATTGGAGGGCAAGGGGTATGGATCTTCCGCGCAGGGTCTAAACATAACTAAAAGGCGCATAAACATTAATGTTCATGCGCTTTTTAGCCGGATTTTTGGGAGCGTAACTGAGTTAGCTGGCTAAGTATTCGCGGATGTCGGCGCGGCGTTTGCGCAGTTTGGTGAGGGCTTCGCGTTCGATCTGGCGAACCCGCTCGCGGCTGATGCTGAGGTGATCGCCAATCTTAGCTAAGGTGAGCGATCGCCCATCATTCAGCCCAAAGCGCAAAGCCAAGACTTCCCGTTGCTGGGGGGTGAGTTCCTGCATGAGCGTTTGCAACTCGGTGCGGAGGGAGGCTTGGGCAGCAAAATCTTCGGGAGATGGCCCCGTATCTTCGAGCAGCTCGCCTAGTTCGGTATCTTGATTGTCGCCAACGCGCAGATCCAATGACAGGGGCAACCGCGCTTTTTCTAAATAATCGCGTACCTGTTTGACGGAGATATCTAACTCCTCCGCCAACTCAGCCATGGTCGCGGCTCGTCCTAGGTGCTGAGCTAACTGGCGCTGGGCTTTCTTAATTTTGTTGAGCTTTTCGGTAATGTGAATGGGTAAGCGAATGGTGCGGCTCTTTTCGGCGATCGCGCGGGTTATGGCCTGCCGAATCCACCAGTAAGCATAGGTCGAGAAGCGATAACCCTTGGTCGGGTCAAACTTCTCAACTCCGCGCTGCATCCCGATGGTGCCCTCCTGGATCAGGTCGAGCAGATCAACGTTGCGCTTGATATATTTTTTGGCGACCGACACGACTAAGCGCAGGTTGGCTTCCACCATTTTTCGCTTCGCCCGATCCCCTTCAGCGATCGCCTGTGTCAATTTCTCTACTGATATCTCTGCCCGCTCAGCCCATTGATCATCGCTGGGATGGACTCCTAACTCTGACTCCATCTCAGCTCGCAATTGCTGCAACTGGCAAAACTTCTGCACGCGCTTACCATATATAACCTCTTGCTCATGGGTGAGCAACGGAACACGCCCAATCTCTCGCAAGTAGGCTCGTACGGGATCTGTTGAGTTCTGCGATGCCTTCATGACCGAAAACCTCAGCTAAACGCGATTAGAACAAGTGTACTCAATAAAAGTCTAAAGCAAGGTCTAAAACGAGACAATTTGCCATCGTTTCGTGACCATCATTTCTGCACGACGTTATAAAAATTGTAAAGAACCAATGAATTTCTGAGAAAAGCAATGCAGCAATGACCTTACCTTCGCCCTCGGTCGCTTAGGCGGTCAATTAAGCTAGCTTGCCGAATGCAATATCCTAGGCAGGTTCTAGCTCCTAGCGCATTCTCTATTCGTTCCTATGCAAACCAGGTGTGATTTGATACAGCCCTACTCTGATCCTTGCTCACTCTTTGCGATGGCTTAACACAATGAGCTGGCAATACATCATTCTAAACATAGAAGCCAAAAATGTCCTGCCGTTAAGAACAGAGGCATTCAGCTGTCGCGGGCTTGAGTCTCTGAATTTAATCCGTGCAATCAAATCTAGATAGCGTCGGAGTTTATCCATACTTAACTGTGCCTAAACTCAACTATAAGTCACTCAGACTGACTGCTCTGTCCCCCTTCTTTTGTACTCTGCCCCTCGAAACACCTAGGCCAACTGCCCCTAGCCTTTAACTCAAAAGACAGATGAAGCTCTGTTAAAGAGCCTTACCCCAGACATCCTCTCAATGGCTCGAGCCAAAAAACAGAAAAATGAGAGCCGTCCTTTGCTTTATGAATAAAGTGTAACATTTGTTAAGGTTTTTTTCTATCCTTCTCAGGGGCTTCTCAGAATTTGAGTACCGAGCCTAACACTGCCATCACACCAAAAGTTAATACCACGCTAAAGGTAAACGCTGATTTTGAATGCATCCAGAAGAACAAAACCCAAGGCTTTTATTAGAAAAACGATTCTCCTGGCTTCTGTGTTTTGGCGGGAGTTTCTGTTTGGGTCTCAACGGGGTGAGTCGCCCGATCGGTGCCCGATCACAGTAGCCTCGCATTAGGACGAGCGCGTTCCTTTCCTGCGATATGTAGGAGGGAGATGGCTGAAAGGTGGGCGGTTAGGTGCGCCAGAACCTAGCAGTGTGACAGCCTATGGGGATGTAGCGGTATTTTCTGGGGATGAGATCTGGGTAGGTTTAGTGGCTTTCAAAGGGTTGTAGGCAATAACGCGGTTGCGTCCGGTTGTTTTTGCTTGATAGAGTGCTTGATCGGCGGCGGCGATCAAGTCTTCGGCGGTGATGCCATGGGCCGGAAAGCTAGACACCCCAACGGAGAGGGTGATCGAGCCAAGATTCCGGGTGCCGTGGCGCATGGTGAAATATTGCAAATCTTGACGAATTCGCTCGGCGCGTTGTTGGGCGGCGTGCAATGACAGATCGGGCAGAATCAAGACAAATTCTTCGCCACCATACCGACAGGCAATGTCTGTGCCGCGCACAAACCCTTTGAGGAGGAGGGCGAAGTCTTTCAAGACCTGGTCGCCGGCTAGGTACCCAAATTGGTCGTTGATGTGTTTGAAATGGTCGATATCAGCCATGATCAGGCTGATGGGGTAGTTGTCATGGCCAGCCTGATTGAGGAGTTGGGGCAGCAGATCTGCCAGATAGCGGCGGTTAAATAACCCGGTGAGGGGATCGCGGATGCTCTGATTTTGTAGGATATCGAGCTGATGAATGCGCTTGAGGGTGAAGGTGATTTGCTCCACTAAGGTGTTGGCCAGTTGCCACACATTTTCGATGGGCATGTGGAACGGTTCTCCCCAAAAGGAGAGAATGCCGATGAGGCTGCCGTTAGCATTTTTGACCGGGAAGCAGAGGTTGTAGAGTTGCCCCTGATCGTCGGTGAGCAAAGGGCAATCGCCCAAGGGGTCTTTCCCGTTGGTTAAGAGCCAGCCGTCATCACATTGGCAACTGTGGATGGCTTTCACGACGGGGCAATGGGCGGGGCTACAGGGCTGCGAAAGCTTGGGGCGATCGCCCCAATGTAGCACTTCTTTGAGGTGGGTTTTTGCTAGGTTCATCAGCAATACCCGTCCGCTGGTATTTTGCACGAGCGGACGCATTAGGATCGGTAAGACACGATGTACCTCGGCTAAGGAGTCACAGCGTTGCAAGCCCGCGCTCAGTTTGTAGAGGTGGCGCAAGCGTTGGTTTTCATGGAGCAGCTCTTGGGGTTGGGCTAGGGCGATCGCCTTGGGGTTGGCAGATGTGCCGTTGCCATTGGCTGTTGAGGGTGTCGGGTTGAGCGCCGCCGTAGAGGTTGCCCAGTCGCTTAAAGGCTCCACAAGCTGCTGGCCTAAGAGCTGTAGCAAAGCTGTTTGCTCGGGTTGCAGTTGCCGGGGTTGCTTGTCTAACACCACCAAGACCCCCAGGAGATCTTGGTGGGGCGATCGCACGGCCACCCCCACCCATGCTTTCACCCAGGGCAAGTTTTCGGCAAAGGCGGCGGCGAGTTCTGGCGGGTAGAGGCTAATGCCACGGGCTATGGGCGGCGATCGCCCAGCGCTCTTTGTCTGCACCGCTTCATAGAGCCGTTGCGCGAGGCTGGAGGCTAGTTCTCCAGGTTCCCAGCCCAACTGGCTCACGATCTGTATTCGCCTAGGCTGTGGCTCTTGCCCAGGAGGTGTGACCTGACACCCAATCACCAGCACTACCGGAACCTTGCAAACATACTGCGCCAATTGACTGATGCGCCCATAGATCGATGGCTCACCAGGCAGACCGACTAAATTTTTGTGTTTTGCGGGAAGAAGCATCGATATAAACCCATACCGTTGAAGACCTGTACCCGCTAACCCCCAACGACACAGCCGAGCGGTATCCAACTATCACCCCGCATCGTCTACCGCACACCTACTCGTCTATAAGAATCGTCTGTAAAAGGGGATGGATCAAATCTGAGAGAAATCTGAGGGCGTAGTCTGCTGCTCGATATGGAGAGCAGTTTAAACCCTGCATCAGGCATTGTCAGGTATTCCTAAGGATTTTCCTGAGCGCAGGATCGAGACTGTAGTCGTGATCGGCTGGTCTAAATTGGCTCTAGATTGGCTCCAAATCCCCAAACGGTTCCATGGCCATGGAATGAAGCGAAGGTTTGTGACGGTGTGTCAGGTTTGGCCAAAGTGTAACACCTTGGTGTTGTGGGCGATCGCCCTAAACGATCGCCTATAACAAGCTCCTAAGCGAATTTTTAAGCGCATCATATAAAAGTCCTGCTCAAACGGTAGAGGACGTGCAGTCGATTTAGGGCGATCTGTAATCAAAATTCCAACTTATAGCGGTTTTCACGCTGGTGAAGTACGGGCAAGGGGCTTAAGCCCCTTGTTTCAGGGAGTGTCCCCAAGTTGAGCGCACCTCATACTTGAAGAAACCGCTATATGATCATTACTTGGGGTTGTTTCCATCAAGGCTGAAGCCTTGTCATCAGGCGAGATACTGAAGCAGATGTGATCTGTGTCTGACGAAACCGCAATGGCCATGGCTTGAGAGCCAACTCACGGATGAATCTGGGTGGATCGGGTCGGTGGATCGGGTCGGTGGATCGGGGCAGTGGATTAGGTCGGTGGATCTGACGGGCTAAATTTTGAGGGGAGCTTGGTTGATGGGGGCTTGCTCGTAATAGGCGATCGCCACACTCTTGTGAGACTCTAAAAAATGCCCGCTGGCTCCACCTGTTCCGCAGATGGCACCATCCCTAGGGGAGAATGGGTTTTGGTGGCCCAGAGATAGGCATCTTTCACGTGCGCCGTCCGGAGGGCTTCGGGTGAGAAAATGGCGGCGCTGAGGTTGGTTTCTGTTAACAGCGCATCGCTGAGATCAGCATCGGTCAGGTTGCTGCCGCTGAGATCGGCCTGCCGCAGATCGGCGCGCACCAATGACGCTTGCGCTAAGTTGGCCGCGTGCAGGTTGGTGTTATGCAAAACAGCCACCCGCAGATAGGCATGGCTCAGGTTGGCCACCGCCAAATTGGCATGGGAAAAGTTTGTGCCACTCAGTTTGGCTCCGCTGAGGTTGACGCCGTCTAAATCGACATAGCTCAGGTCGGTGCCGTTGAGGTAGGCATGAGACAGCTTCACCCCCAACATTTTGGTGCGCGTAAAAATGGCACCGCTCAACCGTGCGCCACACAAATTAGCCCAGTTGAGGTTGGCATCGGTGAGGTTGGCCGATCGCAAATTGATGTCGTTGAGGTTAGCGCCGCACAGGTTGACCCCGGTGAGGTTGGCTTGGCGCAGATTGACCCCCCGCAAAATGGCTCCACTCACCTTCGCTTTGGTGAGGTTGGCCTGAACGAGGTAGGCTCCGGCGAGGGTTGTCTTGGTCAAGGTTGCCCCTTGGAGATTGGCGTTGCCCAGCCGCGCAAAGCTGAGGTCTGATCCATACAAAAATGCCCCGGAGAGGTTGACATCTGTGAGGTTAGCGCGGCTCAGATCTGTAGACCCCAACATGGCATTGGTGAGATTTGCCCCTCGTAGGCTGATGCTATTGAGATTTTCGCCAGCCAAGTTCACCCCCGTGAAGTCGCGTTCTCCCTTGGCATAGCAAGACATGAGTTCCTCAAGATTCATAGCGGTGCTCCTCGTAGCGGGCGATGCAAGATGGTAACGACTTAGTGTGGCGAAGGGTGCGATCGGGGTATCACAACTGTCTAAATATTCGCCCGACTATCTTTTAAAGAAAGTTTTTAAACGGCATTTGTGGTCAAGATAAGAGCCAACCTGGATGGACGGCGATGGGGAGATGAGCTTGGGGCGGTGCTGAAGAGGCTCTCCCCGTTCTAGTTTGTGACTCTAGATCTGTACTTGTAATTTTGGACGGACGAGTTCTGTGACGCTGACAGGCTCTATGCTTTTGACCGTTGATTTTGTACCTATGATTCTGGGGCGAGATTTTAGGACGAGATTTTGGCCTGTGGTTCCTCTTGCAACGTTCTCCTAGGGGATGAAGAAGACCCTGGGGATCGCGAAGGATGGAAAACTGAGGCTCTGAAGCAGAGGGATATCCCGACTGCTTGGGCGCTATGTTTAGAATGCCCAAGCCTCGCTCATCTTGCCGCGAATGCAATATTTCTACAAAAGTGTTTTAATCACTTTACCGTTCGGTCACTATTTATAGCCATCGGCACAGACCGCACGCAATGTGCTGGCCTGCTCTATATCGGGATTCTTTATAGACTGTCTTACAAGAATGATGGGTGAGGCAAGACTGATGGGTGAGGGGTTTTGATGTTCTTTTGTTAGCTTTTGTATTCGATTAAGCGGCTGGTTTGGCCGAAGAGGCGATCGCCATAAAACTTCAGTTGGCCGAGAACGTTGGGAAATTTGCCTAGCATACAAAAGCTGGCATAGAGAGCGGCGTCTTGGGTTGATAGCCCGGTGCTTTGGAAGTAGCGGTAGACTTTGAAGGTCATGAGGCCATAGCCGAGGAGGAGCAGCAGGCTGAGGCCATGGGTGGGGAGGGCAAGGGCGATCGCCACTCCAGGGATCACTAACCCCCAGAGCCAATTGCTGCGGGTTTCTTTGACCCAGTGCCGTTCTGGGGGAGCACCGTGGAGGTGTGCGCCTTCGGCGAAGGCGTGGCCGGCTCGGAGCGATCGCTTCCACCATTGCCCAAATGCGGTCATTTGGGCGTCATGGAGGGTCATTTCGGCATCGAGGCGATGGATTTTCCAGTTTTGTTGCCGCAGTCGCACGCAGAGTTCGGGTTCTTCTCCGGCGATTAGGGTAGGGTTGTAGCCCCCAGCTTTTTGCACGGCGGCGATGCGCATGAGGGCATCACCGCCGCAGGCTTTGGCTTCGCCGACGGGGGTATTCCACTCGATGTCGCAGAGTTTGTTATATAAGGTTTGATCGGGGAAGCGTTCGCGGCGGCGTCCGCAGACCACGGCCCAGTCGGGGTTGGCGTCTAGGGCTTGGTGCGCTGTTTCGAGCCACCCGGCCACGATTTCGCAGTCGCCATCGACAAATTGCACATAGGTGAGGGTGGGGCACAGGCTGAGCAGGCGGGCTAGCCCCGCGTTGCGGGCACGGGCAGCGGTGAAGGGGATCGAAAGATCGAGATCCACGACGTCGGCTCCGAGCGATCGCGCCATCTCGGCACTGCCATCGGTGGAGCCAGAATCGACATATACGACTTGGCGCACAGCCCCTAGCCCAGAGTTGAGGCATTGGCGCAGGCGATCGCCCTCATTGCGCCCAATGGCAACTAGCCCAATCTCGCTCACGGTTTCCCCTCCCTTTGCGTTTGGTGTGTCTCAGATAGCGCTCAGGGTTATTGTGCCCAATTTTGGGGAAGGGCGATCGCCCTCTCCCTCAAAAAAACGCCCCCGCCTCAACAGCTAGACCTGAAGCGGATTGAGCCCAACCGCAAGCGCCTCTCGTGGGTTTCGGCTACGCTCAACCCACGAGAGGCGTGCCTGTTGCCTTTCTGCTGATCTAGCGACCGCCTACGGTGATCGAGTCAACCTTGATGTGGGGTTGCCCCACGGTGACGTAGATGCTGCCGCTAACGGAGCCACAGAACCCCGCCGCCAACGCTAAATCATTGGAGCACATGGAGATTTTGTTCATAATCTCCGTGGCTTCGCCAATCAGGGTGGCTCCTTTGAGGGGCTTGGTCAGCTTGCCGTTTTCGATCAAATAGGCTTCGGAGACGGAGAAGTTAAATTGCCCTGTGGCTCCGACGCTGCCGCCGCCCATGTTTTTGCAGTAAATGCCTTTGTCGATGGAGGCAAAGATATCGTCAAGGGAATAGTCGCCGGGGGCGATGTAGGTGTTGCGCATCCGGCTGGCGGCGGCGTAGGTGTAGCCTTGGCGGCGACCGCTCCCGGTGCGTGGGTGCCCGGTGCGAACCGACCCGGCGCGATCAGACAGGAAGTTTTTGAGGATGCCGTTTTCGATTAGCAGCGTGCGCTGGGTGGGCATCCCTTCGTCATCCATGTCGAGGGTGCCAAAGGCATCGGGAGACAGCCCTTCATCCCATGCGGTGAGGCTTTCGTGGGCGATCTTTTGGCCTTTTTTGTCGATAAAGGGGGTAGTTTTGCGCTCGATTTGGGTGGTTTCGAGCAGGTGGCCGCAGGCTTCATGGAAGATGACGCCGCCAAACTCGTTGGCCATCACGATGGGGTAGGTGCCCGATTCTACATAGTCGGCGTAGAGCATTTTCCCGGCAGATTCGGCGACGGCATCGGCGTCGGGGGCGTAGTCCCAAGTGCGGAGGAAGTCGGGTTGGCTGGTGTTGCCCACCCGCTTGCCAATGGAGGTGCGATGTTCGCCATCGGCGCAGAGGAGGCTGTAGCCCACAGACTGGGTGAGGCGGATGTCGCGGGCAAAGGTGCCATCGCTGGCGGCCACTAGCACTTCTTGCCAGTCGCGGAAATATACGGCGCGGCGCGACTGAATATGCTTGGCCTTGGTGCCGATGTCGGCGTTGGCGGCGAGCAGCACATCGCCCATTTCGCGCATGGGGCTGCATTCGGCTAGCCAACTGTCTTTGCCGCGCGCGGTGGCATAGTCGCGCATCAGCTCTAGGTTGATTTCGGGCACGAAGGAGTTGGGGGCAGGCAACAGCAGCCCCAAGATCGACAAGCCTTTTTCGAGGGCGGCTTTGAGACCCCCAAAGCTGAGGTCGTTGGTGCTGACATAGCAATCGGCGGTGCCCCGAAACACCCGCGCCCCAGCGCCTAAGCCCAGGCTGGGCGAGAGGCTGGTGATGGTGTCTTCTTCGGCTTGGCAGCTAATGTAGTTGCTGCGCTCTAGGAAAAACTCGACGAAGTCGGCTCCGGCAGCGCGGCCTAGCCCCAATAGGGTAGACAGGGGGGCGCGCCAAGACTCATCAAAGCGATCTCGTGCTGCGCTGTAGTGCAAGTCTGGAATGTTGTGGGAAACCAGGAGGGAGGCAGGCAGGGTAGCAAGTCGCATCGGCAACACCGTTTGAAGAACGTTTAGGAAAAAGCCTATTGCCTTTCAGTCTAGCAAGGGAGCGGGGTAAGGTGGGGAAGGATGCGGGGAGTCTGGTGAGAAAAGGGCGATTTATGAGAGGGGCGATCGCCCCCCCTGCAATGCCTAACACCCCTTGCCAGCGATCTCTCAATCATGCGGCAGCTCAGGCAAGGGGCTTAAGCCCCTTGTTCGTCGTCGTTGGTAAATTTACGCCGCCGAATATTAGCCATTTTAGTAAAGCCTAAACGGCGCAGCTTGACTAGGGGCTACCAAGAAACTGAGATCAGCAGATGAGACAAAACCGATGAGATTAATCGAATTTTGGGGGATGCCGCTAGAGGCGCTGCCTTCCTCGATCGCCCCAGCCCTCGGCAGTCTTTCGGCGGAAGGGACGCTGGTGCTGTTGCTCACGCTGCATACGCTAATTGGCACGGCGGGGGCACTGGTGGCCTGGGGGAAAGGGCGATCGCTCCCCCTGTGGCTGCTGATCGGTGTGTTAGCAGGCACCCCCGCCCTGCTCGTGGCGCTCATCCTCAAACCCCAACCCCGACCCTAAATTCTGTACCCAATCATGCCCCCCAGATCTTCGACAGCTTCAAGCCGTCGAAGATCTACAAAAAATTACTCAGGTTTGCCGGAGCCAACGCTGCACCGCCCCCACCCACCCCGTCCAGGGTTGCCGCGAAGACAATGCCCCTGCCGCCTCATCCCTGGGAGCTAGGTTGCACAGCGCCCGATCTGCATCGGATACCGTGGGGCTTTGCCGGAGGTAGATCTGGAGACGGGTGCAAGCCCGTGCCATGAGGCCATTGAGGTCATCGACTCGCCAAAGAGTAACCACTTGATCGGTGCTGTCGGTGAGTAAACGATTGGCCGACTGAATAATAGCTACCTGGCTCCAATTTCCATTGATGTCGCCTAAGCGCCCTTCATACTGGGCAATTTGTTGACCGTTTAAATCCCAGATGCGGGTTGTGTTGTCTTGGCCACTGGTCATGATGCGGTTGCCATCGGGACTAAAGGCCACCTGAGAGACCCCTCCCTGATGGCCTTGGAGGAGTGCGAGTTGTGTGCCGTCTAAACT
>Ga0105045_10000930_pt1 | contig 22959 bp, 13 predicted proteins | sample MAT02_FD_78089 | JGI IMG/M metagenome (GOLD analysis project Ga0105045, IMG submission 78089) | Freshwater microbial communities from Lake Fryxell liftoff mats and glacier meltwater in Antarctica - MAT-02 (megahit assembly) | ecosystem: Environmental > Aquatic > Freshwater > Ice > Liftoff... | reverse complement strand
TGAGGCGTGGTGAGTGGCAATTTTTTGTAAGGCGGCAGCAAACTCGGTTGGGAGTGTCACCGGCAGGGTGCCACTGCGAATGTGGAGATCTTGTTGGGGAAAGGGAATTTCGATGGTGCGATCGCGGAATAGCCGCTCGATCCGAAAGTACAAATCACTTTTGAGAAAAATTTGTTGACTGGGATCCCGCGTCCAGACCAACAATTCAAAATCTAAGCTGCTGTCTCCAAACCCTTTAAACAGCACTTGGGGCTTGGGATGGATGAGGATATAGGGATGATTTTGGGCGGCTTCAAGGAGGGTGGTGCGGACGGTTTCGACATGGGAGGAATAGGCCACGCCGACGGGTAAGTGGAGGCGTGAGACGGGGTTGTCGTGGCTCCAGTTAATGACCTCGTCTTCGAGAAACCGAGAGTTGGGCATGATGATGGAAATTTGGTCAGGGGTGCGGATGACGGTGCTTCGCACCCCAATGCGTTCGATGGTGCCGAGGGATTTGCCCACTTCTACAAAGTCACCGACTTGGATGGGGCGCTCAAACACGAGCACCAGACCACTGCCCACGTTTTTGGCGATGTCTTGTAGGCCAAACCCGATCCCTACGCTGAGGGCACTGGCTAGGATGGCCAGGGAGCTGATGTCTAAGCCCCAAATTTGCAGTAAGACGATGGTGCCGATGACGAGGAGGGTATAGCGAACGATGATGGCGATCGCCTCTTGTGCGCCCCGATTGATCCCTGCCAGGGTCAAAATCCGAATTTTGAATAAATCGGTGATGATTTTTGAGAGTACGACTAACCCCAGTAACATTCCCGCCAGCAGAATAATGTCGCCGAGTGAATAACGACTATTCCCCAATGACAGCACTGGCGTCGTGAAGCTGGCCACCAGGGCACGGGTAATGCGGTTACTCCACTGCTGGGTAATGGGGAAGAATTGGGTCAGCAATAACCCGACCCCGACCCACAACCCAGACCGAACAGTGATCAGCAGCACCTGAAAAATGGAGTTGGCATGGAGCCAGCGCCGCGTTGGGGTTTCGTCTGTGGGTTGAATGGTGGCTTGTAAAAACGGGAGCAGGAACCGTCGCCCCAATCGCCCGATCATGATGTGTAAGGTGAGGGTGAGGGCGAGGAACATCGAAATGGCAACGATCGCCCAATTTCCGGTGGTGAGGCTGATGCTGGGGTCTTTGGGTTGGGCGATCGCCGGTAGCGCAACAAAGATGGCTAACCCAGCCAGCAAAGGCCCCAACCCGCGTAACAGCCATAAAAGGAGCCGCAAGACTGGGAGAGGGTGGGTGGGATAAGGCTTCATAGTGTTCTGGAGGTGGGAATCGCGGAGTGAACCGTTTTCAGTGTATCCATTCTCCCCAGACGGTTTTCCTGAGCCTTAGGGTTTCCCGATCCTGCAAATATCCGTAAAAACCCGGTTCATGCTGCGGCTCTATGCCAGATTCGCTGCTAGATTCGCCCTTTAAGTTCGCTGAAATTCGTTGAATTTTGTGTCGATCAAGCCTAGGATCTCGGCAGATGTTACTTTTGAACGATTTCTGCGCCGTTGGGGAAGGGCTGCCGTGGTTTGTGAACCAACGTCCAGCCTTGGGCGGTGCCTAGAATTTGAGGATTGAGCGATCGCCATTGGCGCAAGGTGTCTGCATCGAGCAGCAAGTAGATTTCTGGGGTCTCTTGCCAAATGCGTTGCAGCCGTTCGGGGGGTGCAGGAATGATAGAGCGATCGCTATAAAAGTTTAAGGATGGGCGGTGATAGGGCGCAGAGGTATAGAGCACCTCGCCCCGAGGGGTGCTGCGCCGCACGATCGCCGCCACTGGGCGCACAGGATAGTCTTCGGCTAACTCCCACACCCAACTGGGGGATAGCACCAACAGGTTCAGCCCCAAATACATCCCCCACAGCAACACCATAATGAAGCGAGGGTTTTGCCGCCACACTAGGCTTGCCGTTGCACCAAAGGTTACTCCTAAAAACAGCAGCAGCAAGGCCGACTGGGGATCGCTAGGGGTTTCACCCAAGCCTAAGTAGGCACTGGCCGTTAACATCAGTGCGGCCAGTGCCATCAAAGCCCACACCCAACGGCGAGAGTAGCGCCCCAGGTTATATTGCCGTCGCCCAATATGGATGCCTTGGTTCCACATCCCGGCCAGTTGGGCACCGACGGCCAAGGCGAGGGCGGGGTATAGCGGCAAGATATACCAGGGCAACTTGGTGGCCATCAGCGAGATGGCGACGAAATAGACCCCACCCCAGACCAACACTAACTTTGCCCAGCCCAGCTCACGGTTTTGCCAGACGGTTTGTAGGGCCAAGGGCAAAAATAGGAGCCACGGCCACCCATATTTCACCAGTTCTAGGAGGTAATACCACGGAGGCCCGCCATTGCTTTCCACGGAATTCCAAATCCGCTGCAAGGACTGGTTCATCACGTTGCCCTCCCAAAAAAAAGCCCCGTAGTGCCACACCTGCGCCCCATACCAGCCTAAGACTGGAATGCTCCCCAGCCCTAACCCCAGCCACAGGGAAGGTTGACGCAACAGGCGGGGAGTATCCCACAGCAAAAATAGGAGGGCGATCGCCCCCAATAGGCCGCCCAACAACACCCCTTTGGTGAGGCTGATGCAGGCGATCGCCAGCCCAATGCCTAGGGCAAAGCGCGTATCTCGGCGCGATCGCAACCCACACCACACCAACACCCCCAAAAAGAACAGCACAGCCCCATCTAGCATGGCCAGCCGCCCCAGCCGCACCACCGGTAGCAGGGTCAAATAGACGCAGGCCGACAATAAAGCCGCCGATCGCTGCACAAATACTTCGCGGCCAATGCCATACAAAATCGGGACGGAGGTGGCCGTGAGCAACGCGCCGGGGAGGCGAGCCGTCCATTCGCTCACCCCTCCTAGGTGGAAGGCGATCGCCATGACATTGTGCATCAACGGCGGCTTATTGAGATACGGTTCGCCCCAAAGGGTCGGAAATAACCAGGTCAAATCGGGGGTGGCGGTGGCGGCAGCAGCGATGTGCGATCGCCATATTTCCCTCGCCACCTGGGCCACCGTGCCCTCATCCCAATCGCGCAAAGGCACGCCGCCTAAGTTCAGCGTAAACAGCACCAGCGCGGCTCCCCAAAGCAGGAGAGGGATCATGAAATCTACCCAGACCTTGCCATCAACCAAGGGGCTTTTCACTGAACCGTCAACGGGTTTCATGGAGGAATACCTTATCTGGGAGTCTGGATCTGGGAATCTGATCAAGGACAGGAACAGCGCGGTGGGATTGGCTCATTGGGTTCATCTAGGGCGATGCGTCAGCCTGCCAACTCCAAAATTATGATTCCCAATTTTCACACAAGCCTGAGCGATCGCCCCTCACCTTCTCGCAATTCTTCTCCCACACACTCCCACATCCCCAGCCGCCCTGACATCTCATCCGGTACAGTTTCATCAGAGCCGATCGGGGATAATAACAAAATCTTGATTCTTGTCCTAATTCGCTCTTACGGCTTGCCAAACCACATTGTTTCCCAAAAACCATGAGTTGTGACCATCTCAGCAGCCTTACCGCCGAAACACTCATCCCAAAATCTAACTTCCCTCTCTTCCGCTGCCAAGAATGCCTCAAGGTAGGGAGCCAGTAGGTACATCTGCGCATCTGCCAAAGCTGTGGCCTTATGCTCTGCTGCGATTCTTCCAAATACCAACATGCCCGCCGCCACTACGAAGAAACCGGCCACCCTGTCGTGAGTTCCGCCGAACTCGGTGAGCAATGGATTTGGTGCTACCCCGATGAAGTCGGCCAAAATTACTAGCGGTATTTCCCTCTAAAGCTGGGCTAGCGTCCTAAAAAATCTGGCGTCGTTGGGCTGGGTGCCACCTATTGAAGCATTGTGTAGATGGGGGTTCAGCGCAGTTTACTTCAAGCGATTGACCCCAAGCGATTTATCTCAAGCAATTTACTCCAAGCGATTTACCTCAAAGAGAATACTGGGTTCATGATTCTGGAAAACCATCAGGATAAAGGCGGCGGCGGTCAGAGATAGATTGAGCCTAAAGCCTAGATCTGGGGTCACTGAAGGAGATTGATATCAGTCTTGGTTGCGGAACTGCCAGGCTAGCTCTAGGACTTTGACCCAGCGCTTGTGGACTTGCTTGGGGGTGCATTGCAGGTCTTTGGCGATCGCCTGATCTGAGGCATTGCTACCCTTGAGCTGAATCAGTTGGCGTTGATCGGGGGGCAGGGTTTCCTGGAATGCCGCCCACTTTTGGGGGGGCATCCCTAGGTTTTGGTCGAGATCTGCACCTAGCCACTGATGAACAAGTTGCCAGCGGTGCGATCGCGCAAACTTTTCGACATGGTACTTAAAGCGCTGTTGCAGATAATCCCGTTGGCGCGGAGACAGACCCAAGATGTCATCAATTTCGGGAGCCGACAAATCTTGCAACTTGAGGGTGAGATAGTTCATGCAATCTTGCTGATCTTGCGATTCGAGGTATTGCATCAGTTCGCCCACCACGCGATCGCGCAAGACCGAGTCTGACAGATCCACCGCATCGGCCACCATTTGCTCCCGCACCTGTTTTACAAGGGGCGATCGGCTGTGCGCATCTGCATCTTCTCCTTTGCCAGATTCTACCGCCAGTTCAATATCCACCGACGACTCTTCGGGTTGACGCTTAGCAAACCCTTGGGCGCGGAGCACGATCAACTGCTGGTTACGGCGACCAGGCAGGTTAATGCGGCGCTTGGCATATTGCTCACTAAACGCCATGTACTCTGAGAGTTCTAGGCGAGAGCGAGGAGAAAAGTTTTCGGCTAGCAAATTTTCTTTGCGAAAGGCCTTGAGCACTTCGATGTAGAAGCCCTGCAAGAAGTCTTCGATCAGGGTATAGCGCGCCTGGAAGCCTAGCTGCGCCCGACTGCGAGAGATATGCCGATAGACAATAGCGCTCAGGTGGCTGTGGAGTTCAACCCGGCCTCGCCGTGCCCCTAGTGTGTAGTAGGCCAAGATTTTTTGCAGCCGATGCTGCGCCAAGGTCATCTTCCAAGATTGGATCTGCCCCGAAGATTGAATGCGATCGCTCTTTTCGCAGATACGCTCGACCTCAACGGCAATGCGGCGCACGGTGGCTTTGGCTCCTGTAGAAGGTGGCACCGCCAAGGCTGTGTGCATGTCGTCGAGCAACGAAAGCATCAGGTTCTCGTCTGGTTCAGGCACTCGCACCTCTTCCACCTTAACCTCAGCCTCAGCCTCAGCCTCAGTTCTGTCTTCGATGGGCGGCGGTGATCCGACAGGGATGGTCATAGCTTCCGGTCGATCGGAGGTTTGGGCAGGATGCATCGGTTGGCGATCGCCAGACTCAGCAGAGTTAGAGAAATTCGCGGATTCAACGTTCATAATTTGGGGTGGGTGGTGATGCACAGAATTGGGTAGATTCAGGCAGATGAAAGAAGCATCGGTAGAGGCAGTCGTTGCTAACATCAGTACCCCATAACTTCGCAGGTGACTGGTTGGTTGAGCGGCTGCAAACTTGTCTACATCTCAATTCCGGGAATCTCCGGGCAGACCTGGATAGGGCTATGGCACTTTCTCAGGTGGGTGGGCCACCTCTCCGTCACTCCGCCGATTTTGTGATTGTCCACTCCGCTCAAATCCTTTCCCTGTAAGCGATTCATTCCATTCTCCACCTTTTTTGAATTGTGCCAGCATTGTGCCAGTTCAGATCCCTGACTCCTTTCCCCAATGCCTCTCGACCAGATGCCCATCAGGCCTCAAGAGCCATCGGTAAATCCTCTACGGCATCGGCTCCTAAGCCTCTCCGCAGCACCACTGGCTCTTCACCCGTCAGATCTAACATGGTCGAAACCTGATGTCCCATGGGCTGATCGACCTCAATCATCACATCCACCATTTTTTCGAGGGAGTCAAATAGCTCAGCCTGGGATACACCTCGGGGGGTGAGGTCATCGGGAATCGGCGCAGAGGTGGAAATGATAGGATTTCCGAGGGATTGGAGCAATGCCTGACAAATTGGGTGATCGGGCACCCGAATTCCGGTGGTTTTGCGCTTGGGGCTCATCACCAACCGAGGAACCAGTTTGGTAGCTGGCAATAAAAAGGTATAAGGCCCTGGAATCAGCCGCCGAATTAACCGATAGGCAGGGTCACTGACATGGGCATAGTTGGCAATGTTGGATAAAGAGGAGCACAAAAAGGTCAGGGGCTTGTCATTGGATAAGCTTTTGATTTGACGAACGCGCTCAATCCCTATCTTAGAGGACAGATCACACCCAATGGCATACACCGTGTCGGTAGGATAAAGCATGACAGCTCCCTTCCGCAGAGCCTCTCGAATCTGTTCGATACTGCGCGTTTGGGGCGTTTGGGGATGAATCGAGTAGACCGTTGCCATGGCGTGTCAAAATCCGCGACGTAAATATTGACCGTTCAGAAATGTCTGGTCAGAAGTGCTCGCTCAAAGATTCCCCACTCACAAGGCGCTCTCTGTTTAGACAGTTTGCTTGGGGTGATCTGGGCGAATATACTCAGCCTACTAGATTGCTCCGCTCCTGTCGGCTAGACGCTGATGCAGGCATCTGCATCACGGTTGCTAGTCCTCGGTTGCTAGTCCTCATTTGCTAATCTTAGGATTTAAGTGTTGCAGATCAAGCCCATGGATTTAGCTTCAGCGTTTTTCAGGGCTTGTGAGATTCGCAACGGCTCCATAGGAAATGGCGATCGCACCCGTTGCTGCCTTTCAGTTTGGTTCTTTGGTTTGCCCTTCGCGCGGCATCGAACCGAAATCTTAATCTTAGAATTTCGGAAGCTTGAGCGTCTCAAGTTAACGGAAGCTTGCGCTTCTCAAGTTAATAGGTAGATTCTTCCGTGATTCTCTGGGTATGGGTCTAGCAATTGCTATTCAATCGTTTTGCAATTCCCGTAGTATTACCTTTACAGTTTCAGGTTTTACCCACTTAGCCACCCTTTCTCAGAGTACCCAACGAAACGGAATGTTCCACACCTTAGACTCAAATTGAGTGGGTCAACCGATTTCAGATCCGATACGGCTAAGGCTAAAACCTCAAACCAACACTCAGGCAAGCGCTTAAATCATCCGTTTAGAACCTCTTTCAGGCTGTTGCTTCAAACCAACAATCGGTTTAAACAACTGGTTCCGACCCTGCACCCTCCGTCCTAACAACCCTCCCCTATAATGAAGACGAAAATTGCTTATCTAGAGTGCCCCACTGGAATTGCTGGGGATATGTGCCTAGGAGCCTTGGTTCATGCTGGGGTGCCCCTAGAGTATTTAGACGAGCAACTCAAGCGATTAGAGGTGCAAGACGAGTTTCATCTGTGGGCTGAAACTGTGAACCGCAATGGGCAAGTGGCGACCAAAGTGCATGTGGATCTGATCAAGGGGGATGGCTCAGAATATGGCACGTTTGTAGGGGCGATCGCCCCCGATGCTGCCTCTCCTAGGGATGTCAGGCCACCCCATCACCATTCCCATGACCCGGTAGACACGCGGGCGCAGACAGAGGAAGGGGGCGATCGCCCCTCGCCCCACCGCCATCTTCCTGACATTGAACAGCGCATCCAAGCGGCTAACCTCCCCTCCCGTGCCTGTGAATGGAGCCTCGCCGTCTTTCGCCAACTAGCCGCCGCCGAAGCCGCCGTCCATGGCATCCCCATCGATCAGGTACACTTCCACGAAGTAGGAGCCACCGATGCCCTAGTGGATATTGTAGGCACTTGCCTGGGTTTAGATTGGCTCCAGATCGATGCGCTCTATTGTTCGGCTCTACCCATGGGGGGCGGCACCATCCGCGCAGCCCATGGCCAACTGCCTGTCCCGGCTCCTGCGGTGCTAAAGCTTTGGGAAATGGGACAGGTGCCAATTTACAGCAACGGCATCGAGCGAGAGCTGGTTACGCCCACCGGCGCAGCTTTGGTTACGACCCTGGCTCAGGGGTTTGGGGCCCCTCCGCCCCTGCGCTTGCAGCGTGTCGGCTTAGGGGCAGGTAACCGGGTTTTGCCGCTCCCTAACATCTTGCGCCTCTGGCTGGGAGAAGCCTGGTCGCCCACACGGTCAACGGCGACAGGGACAGAAGCGGTAGGGGCGATCGCCCCTACCGTTTCACCTCAGATCCCTGATCACACTGCTGATCACGGCCATCCCCACATCCACGCGGCTCCAACCCCAACCTCTGCCCCCGAAAGCCAGTCAGAACTCGCACTAGATCTAGCGCTCGATCCAGTTCTAGGGGCTGAAATCGATAGGGTGGTGGTGCTCGAAACCCAGGTCGATGATCTCACCCCCCAGGCGATCGCCTATACCCAAGAGGCTCTGTTCGCGGCTGGGGCGCTGGATGTTTTTTGTGGGGCGATCGCCATGAAAAAATCTCGCCTCGGCACCCTGATCACCGTCATCTGCCCACCCACCCTCACCTCTACCTGCGAGGCCATTCTTTTTCGTGAAACCACCACCCTCGGCATCCGGCGCAGCCAACAGGAGCGCACGATCCTCAAACGCCACCTAACGCCGATCGAAACCCCCTACGGCAGCGTCCAGATCAAGGTAGCCCGCCAACGAGAGGAGGGAGCCGTGCTCAACGCCTATCCCGAATATGAGGATTGCGCCCGCCTCGCTCGTCAACACAACTTACCCTGGCAACGTATCCACCAGAGCGCCCTGCAAGCCTGGAATAGCGCCCACCCGTTGTTGGAAAAACCGATCTAGTCTCCCGCCCCACCACTGCTTAGGCTATACTCCGCTCTAAGGCAGAAGCCCACCCCTACGAGTGAGTAGGGGTGGGCTTCTAATCATGGCTTCTAAACTGCAATGGGAGAGCCGGTGAAGGATAGAAAATCCTATCCTTTTTCCTAGCTTTTTCTTTTACAGAAAGCGTGTCTTGAATTAAACAAGGAAAAATCGAGTAGCAAGGAGTGCTTCGGAAACCTAACTCGTTAGGGCTTCAGCCCTTAATCCTCATTGACCTCGTCATCATCATCATCGTCAGGGGTGTCGTCCTCAAAGTCATCATCGCTATCTGCATCTGAACTGGCAGAGGTTCCTCCTACCAATTCATCTGCAAGTCCGTCATCAATCAGGGGAGATGCTCCTCCAAAGTTGTAGGCTCGGTTGAGGTCTCCCCCTTCACGGCTTCGATCAATGGGGAAAACATCCAGCCCACCATCGAGGTCATAGCTCCGGGCAATGCGATCATCCAAGACAACATCCCCAAGGGTCATATCATCCTCAAAGACGGCCCCATCATAGCTCATGTCGATATCGATGTTACTGCTCGGCTCATCGTACGCATTGAAACCAGTTCCCGCTGGGATCAGGCGTCCAATAATCACGTTTTCCTTCAAGCCACGCAACCAGTCAGATTTACCTTCAATGGCTGCTTCCGTCAGAACACGGGTGGTTTCTTGGAAACTCGCTGCCGAGATAAAGCTATCGGTATTGAGCGATGCTTTTGTAATCCCTAACAACATTGGCGTGTATTCTGCAGGGGCACCGCCCGTGATGGCCATGGCCTCATTGACCTGCTGAATCTGGCGCAATTCCACCAATTCTCCGGGCAGCATAGTGGTATCACCACCATCATCTACCCTCACCTTGGATGTCATCTGGCGCACAATCACTTCAATGTGCTTGTCTGAAATATCAATCCCTTGGGATTGATACACCGACTGCACCTCGTTCACAAGGAAAGTCTGCACTTTTTCCAAACTCTGGAGAGCCGCCTCATGGGTTCCCGCACTTTCACGGTAATACCGGAAGAAAATCTCCAGGATTTCGTGAGGGTTAGCAGGCCCATCCGTCAAAGGTTCAGCCGCCGCTACCGCTTGACCATCAATCACCAACATGCTCTGGCCAGGCCCCATGACATAATCGGCGATGACACCATCGGCTTCCACAACCTTGACTTCTACCGTATCATCGTCAGCGTAGATCACCTGTGCGGTTCCAGGGCGGGCAGACAGGGTGCAGGCTTCCTTCGGTTTCCGTGCTTCCAATAGTTCTTCAATACGAGGCAAGCCCTGAATGATATCTCCAGTTTTAGCCCGCTCAAACACGAGCAGAACCAAGTTATCACCCCGTTGAACTAAGTCGCTGTCGTTGATGTGTAACACGGCTCCTGGTGATACGCGGTAAGGTCGCGCCAATCGTAGGGTGATTTGATCACCTTGCACGTCAACAATCTGAGCAGATTCTTCGGTGACAATTCCAGGGGCAACTTCACCCCCTGCAACCAGCAAGTCACCAACCTTGACAGAGGGCGTGCCGCCTTGGGTGTCAATGGTGGAGAGATCAACATCTCGCACAATCAGCAAGCGGCGAATAATTTCGCCCTCACGAATCCCTCGCACCTCTCCACCCTCTTTAGATTGGATTTCGGTACGAGCAATCACAGCCCCTGGAAGAATTTGATCACCGTCTTGAACTAACAATCGAGTGAGCGTGCTGCCTTGGGTTTGATCCGCAACTAGGTCACGACGAACGACCAACGATTCCAAAATGACCAGTTGCAAGCGCAGCATGTCTTCTTCAGTTTCGTCAGGAACTAGCTCAATATCGGCAGCCAGTTGGGGCGTGTCTTGATCCATTTCCAGCACTAACTGGGTACGTACCAGTTCCACCCCATCAACGGATTTGACGCGATCGCCATCCTTATACAACACCCGCTGAACGGCTCGTAATTGAATGGTACGACCTGTATCTTCACGAGTTGAGGATTGACTGGGCACCGAAGGTTCATCATGCACTTGGTATTCCGTCACCGGGCGCAGCAACGCTGCTGGCCCTTCCGGGGTTTCCACATACTCGATATAGCGCAGTTCGTTGACGACGAGGCCAGGAATCACTTCTTCCCCAGGCGTCACGATGTTATCTTCCCGTCTGGCGATCGCGTCGGGATTGTCTAACATGTGCAACTCACCCGGTTTAATCACGATTTCCCGCAAAATATCGTTTTTCTGCGTTACTTCAATGACCCCACTGCATTGGCAGAAGATATCTTTGACAACTTCTGTACCCGCTTCCACATACTGGCCGTCTTCGACGAGTAGCAGGGAAATATCCTTGTTAACCTCGTGGCATTCTTCTGGAATCCACAGCAGGGTACCCCCTTTGACAACCTCATAACCCTGCTTAGCCTTACCCTTTTTCGCAGTTTCTAACCCTGCAAAACGGACAATTCCACCAGTTTGAGTGTTGTAACGGTCATCAATAAGTTCCGCAACCACTTGGCCACTCGTAACCTTGGCTCCCGGAGTTGCAATCAAGGAGAAGCGTTGATTGTGCTGGGTTTCAATCAGATAATGCTCACTTCCTTGGGAGCTTTCAGGCCGAACCCTGGCTTGATCCAGTTGAACCGACGCTGTAATAATCTCCACTTCACGGTTCATCTTGCCATCCGTGTCAGCGGGTAACCTGACGGTTCCTCCATTCTCAGTGGTTAGTCGGGTTTCTGCCAAAATTGCCCCAGGTGTAATGCGATCGCCATTCTTGACGACAGGCTCTGCCCCGGGTGGCAAGTTGTATACCTCTCCAGACAGTACCCACATTAGGCCACCCCGCTGAGCACTTCGGGTTGTATTGCCTTGGCGATCCTTTTTCTCTTCAGGAATAACGTCGGCAAACTTGACCTCCCCAGCCAAATCCGAAGCAACGTCTTTGGTCGCCCGCTCCGTTACCTTGCGAACCCGACCAGGAGAAGGCATTTCAGCCACCATTTCCCCTGCCTTAACCGCTTCTCCATCCCGCGCAAATAGAATCGAACCAGAAGGTAATGTGTATGATTCTTTGCGGCTGCCGGCTTCAATCACCACATCAACACTGGCTTCAACAATTAGCGCTTCCTCTCCATGACGGGTACGGAATGAGCGCGATCGCACTTGCTTAGGCTTTAAATGAACCGTGCCATCAAATTTAGGACGAATCTGCGGCACTTGCTCCCCAGTAAAGGTGCCGCCCGTGTGGAAGGTACGCATCGTTAGCTGGGTGCCGGGTTCCCCGATCGACTGGGCCGCAATGATCCCCACGGCTTCGCCCAAGTCAACCAACGAGGCATGGGCCAAACTCCAGCCATAGCAAGTCTGGCAAACAGAACGGGTAGCTTCGCAGGTGAGGGGCGATCGCAACTTCACCTCACTCACCCCAGCAGCCCCAAATGTCTGTGCCACTTCTAAGGAAACCTGCTGATTTCGAGTAGCTAATACCTCTCCCGTCTTCGGATGCAGCACATCTTCTGCAATGGTTCGTCCCAGCAGTCGGTCTTGCACCGGAATTAAGACCCGTTCCCCGTCTGTCATGCTCCGCATGGTCACACATCGGTCGGTGCCACAATCATGTTCCCGAATAATGACATCCTGGGACACATCCACCAAGCGCCGAGTCAAGTAGCCAGAGTCCGCCGTCCGCAGCGCAGTATCCACCAATCCCTTTCGGGCACCATAGGAAGAAATAATATACTCCGTAACCGTCAGCCCTTCTCGGAAGTTAGTTTTGATCGGCAAGTCAATAATGGCCCCTTGGGGGTTTGCCATCAAACCCCGCATCCCCACCAATTGACGAACCTGGGAGATATTTCCCCGAGCCCCCGAAAAAGCCATCATATAGACTGAGTTGAGCGGATCACTTTCTTCAAAGTTCCGAACTACCTCGTCTTTGAGTTCTTCACTGGTACTGTTCCAGGTATCAATTACCTTTTGAAACCGTTCAACCTCGGTAATATCTCCACGACTGTAGCGATCTTCCGTCTTCCGAATCTCTTCCTCTGCTTCCTGTAGCAAGCGCCGCTTACTCGGCGGCACTTGCAAGTCATCAACACTGATCGACACCCCCGCCCGAGTCGCAAATCGGAAGCCCAGAGCCTTTAACTCATCTGCGATCTGTGCCGTGCGCGCTGTCCCATAATTGGTAAACGCCCAAGCAACTAAATTCCGTAACTGCTTTTTGTTCACCACTCGGTTACGGAAAACAAACGGCTTCTCGGCCTTCTGATTTGATTGTTGATCCGGCATAACGAATTCCCCGCCCTAACTAGCAATAACGACGTCCTGCAAATTCAACCTTTGCCACTCAAGGGAGCCGACCCTAAACCCAGTGGGCTAACCCACCAACACATCCCGAATTGTTTTGTTGTAAATAACCCGCCCAGGCGTCGTGTACAAATACTGAGAAATCACATTTCCATCTGCATCCAAACGCAACCGCCGATATTTGTAGCGTCTCATCGTACTCACCACATTGCCTTGAGCATCCCGATCTACAACCTCTTCCAAGGGTTCTTCATCGGTCTTATCTACCTCAACCTCACCATCAAAACGCACCCAGACATAGGCGTGGAGATCCACTTGCCGTTGTTCATAGGCCATAATAGCGTCTTCTAAATTAGCGAAGAATCGGTCTTTCCCTTTCACCGCATCAGGATTTTCGGCGGTGAGATAGTAACAGCCGAGCACCATATCTTGGCTCGGTGTCACAATAGGTAGGCCTGTGGCTGGCGACAGAATATTGTTGGAAGCCAACATCAACAATCGAGCCTCGGCTTGAGCTTCCAATGACAGCGGCACATGCACAGCCATTTGGTCGCCATCAAAGTCTGCATTAAAGGCCGGACAAACCAACGGATGAAGCTGAATGGCTCGCCCTTCGACTAAGACCGGCTCAAACGCTTGAATCCCCAATCGGTGTAATGTGGGTGCCCGGTTCAACATCACTGGGTGTCCATCAATTACCTCTTCCAGCACATCCCAAATTTGAGGATCATTGCGCTGAATCATCTTTTTCGCAGCTTTGATATTATTCACCAAGCCTTGGCGAATGAGTCGATGAATAACAAAGGGTTGGAATAGCTCAATGGCCATTTCCTTCGGAAGACCACACTGGTGGATCTTCAACCGAGGCCCTACCACAATGACAGAACGTCCTGAGTAGTCTACCCGTTTACCCAACAGGTTTTGCCGGAATCGTCCTTGCTTCCCTTCAATAATGTCTGACAGCGACTTCAGAGGACGGTTGTTCGCTCCCACAACCGTTCGGCCTCGGCGGCCATTATCGATCAGTGCATCCACTGCCTCTTGCAGCATCCGCTTTTCGTTCCGAACAATAATCTCAGGCGCTAAAATTTCCTGCAACCGAGCAAGGCGATTGTTTCGGTTAATGACTCGGCGATACAGGTCATTTAAGTCAGAGGTGGCAAAGCGTCCCCCATCTAATTGCACCATTGGGCGCAAATCTGGAGGGATCACAGGGATCACGGATAACACCATCCACTCCGGCTTTGACCCCGTTGCGATGAAATTATCAATCACCCGCAGTCGCTTAATGAGTTTGGCCCGCTTTTGCCCCTTCGCCACTGCAATTTCTTCACGCAGTTGCTCGGCCTCTTTTTCCAATTCCAAGTCCTGCAACAACTGCTGCAGCGCCTCCGCCCCGATACCAACCTCCACTCCAGCTAACTGAGAGTCTTCGCTATAAAGCTGATCCTCGATCTCAATCCATTGATCTTCTGTGAGGAGTTGCTTATAAGACAGATTATCGGCATTACCTGGATCCAACACCACGTAGGCATTGAAATAAACAATTTGCTCAACATCCCGCAATGGCATGTCTAACAAAATTGCCATGTAACTAGGAATCCCTTTCAAGTACCACACATGGGTCACGGGTGCAGCCAGCTTGATATATCCCATACGGTGTCGCCGTACCCGAGATTCTGTGACCTCTACCCCGCACCGTTCGCAGACAATACCACGATGGCGCACACGCTTATACTTACCACAATGACATTCCCAGTCTTTTGCAGGGCCAAAGATTCGCTCACAGAAAAGCCCATCCATCTCTGGCTTTAGAGTTCGGTAGTTGATGGTTTCTGGCTTGGTGACCTCGCCTACCATCGTTCCGTTGGGTAGCGTCCGTTCTCCCCACTGGCGAATACGCTCTGGGGATGCCAAACCAATCTTGACATAGTCGAATCGCTGTTCTAGCTTGGGCATCACTAAAAATCCTTATGTGTCTAAAACCGAAGATGAATCTACAAGGATGAAGCTAGGACAAGGGAAAGACATCTGCTAATGCCTTCTTGAGTTAGGCCAACCTCACATCCTGCCCCAATAATGGGGCACAGCCTTTCCCTTGATTGGTTACTCTTCTACCTCTTCCATCTCATCACGCGAAATGGATTCATAGGTTGGGCGCGATGGGGTTCGGCGATTGCTGACATCGGCCATGAGATCAATTTCAATGTCTCGGCTAGTCCCGTCATCCTGGGTCTGAAGTTTATGCGCCGCAATGTCTAAGCACAGAGATTGCAACTCTCGCATCAAGACCTTAAAGGATTCTGGCGTACCAGGACGTGGAATTGGCTTACCTTTGACAATTGCGTTGAGTGCTTCATTCCGACCTTGCATATCGTCAGACTTGACAGTAAGCAGTTCTTGCAGAATATAAGCGGCTCCAAAAGCCTCAAGCGCCCAAACTTCCATTTCTCCAAAACGCTGTCCCCCTTGCTGCGCCTTCCCACCCAGGGGTTGTTGCGTCACCAAGGAGTAAGGCCCTGTAGAACGAGCATGAATTTTGTCATCGACCAAGTGCACTAGCTTCAGCATGTAGGCTTTACCAACGGTTACAGGCCGATCAAATGCTTCTCCAGTGCGGCCATCAAACACCTCAACCTTACCCGGCTTTTCTGGATCAAAGATCCAATCCTTTCCAGTAGCTTCACGAGCCGCTTGTAGCTTGTCGTTGGTGGTTAGCCGAGAAGCCTCTGCCCCATACATCTCATCAAAGGGGGTCATTTTGAATCGGACTCCCAAGTTATCGGCAGCCCAACCTAAGAGACATTCAAACACCTGGCCGACATTCATCCGAGAGGGAACCCCCAGAGGATTGAGCACAATATCTACTGGGCGGCCATCAGGTAAATAGGGCATATCCTCAATGGGTAGGATGCGAGAAATAATGCCCTTATTTCCATGCCGACCGGCCATTTTGTCTCCCACCTGAATCTTCCGTTTCAGCGCCACATAAACCCGGACGACCATATTCGCCCCTGGGGGCAACTCATCTCCCTGCTCTCGGGTAAAGACGCGGACATCAACCACTCGACCTTTCTCACCATTGGGAACCCGGAGAGAGTTATCGCGAACATCGCGTGCTTTTTCACCAAAGATGGCGCGGAGGAGTTTCTCCTCGGGTGGCTGGTCTGATTCTCCCTTAGGAGTAACCTTCCCAACGAGAATATCCCCAGCTTCAACCCACGCTCCAATGCGGATAATGCCAGTTTCATCTAGCTGACGGAGGGAATCTTCCCCGACGTTTGGAATTTCTCGAGTAATCTCCTCGGGACCTAGCTTGGTTTGGCGCGCTTCAATTTCAAACTTCTCAATGTGGATAGAGGTGTAAATATCGTCGTACACCAAACGCTCACTGATGAGAATTGCATCTTCGTAGTTATAGCCTTCCCATGGCATATAGACGACAAGGATATTTTGGCCGAGGGCTAACTCACCCCCTTCTGTGGCTGATCCATCTGCCAAAATTTGGCCAGCAACCACTTGATCACCCAGCGACACAATAGGACGTTGATTCAAGCAGGTGTCTTGGTTTGAGCGCTGATACTTCTGGAGCAAATACTCAATTTCCTTGCCTTCTGGGTTCCGGACTCGGATCCGATTGGCATCCACATAGGTAATTTCTCCATTGGTGCGGCTGACAATCACCATCCCTGAATCTCGAGCGGCTTGCCCTTCTAGCCCCGTTCCTACTAGAGGCCGTTCAGGCCGTAGGAGTGGGACGGCTTGGCGTTGCATGTTAGACCCCATCAGCGCCCTGTTGGCGTCGTCATGCTCTAGGAAGGGAATTAAAGAAGTTGCAACAGAAATGATCTGGACAGGGGAGATTGCTACATAGTCCACCTCTTGGGGACTCGTCGTGGTGAAGTCTTGGCGATACCGCACAGGAACTTGGTCACCCAAAATCATATTGTCTTGATCGATTGGGATATCACCCGGAGCAACCCGCAAATCATCTTCTTCGTCCGCCGTCATGTAGAGGGGGGTAATGTCACGTCGCACACGACCATTCTCGACGGGGTAGAAGGGGGTTTCAATGAACCCGTAGGAATTCACACGGGCGTGTGTGGCCAGAGAGCCAATCAAGCCTGCATTAGGGCCTTCTGGAGTTTCAATCGGACAAATCCGTCCGTAGTGAGAAGGATGGATATCGCGCACCGCGAACCCAGCCCGCTCGCGCGTGAGACCCCCTGGGCCGAGGGCACTGATGCGGCGCTTATGGGTCAACTCAGCCAGGGGATTGGTCTGATCCATAAACTGGGAAAGTTGAGATGAGCCAAAGAACTCTTTAATTGCCGCGACTAAGGGCTTGGGGTTGACCAATGAGGCTGGCGTTAACGAATCAGCATCAGAAACCGTCATGCGCTCTCGAATGATGCGCTCTAAGCGGTTGAGACCAACCCGAACTTGGTTTTGCAACAATTCTCCGACGGAGCGAACTCGCCGATTGCCGAGGTGGTCAATGTCATCGACGTTGCCGATATCAAATTCTAAATTGATGAGGTAGTCGATGGCTGACAGAATATCTTGAGGCGTGAGGACACGAACCGTATCAACAACACTCAAGCGCAGCTTTTTGTTGAGCTTATAGCGACCGACACGGCCTAGATCGTATCGTTTTGGATCAAAGAAGCGCGAGTCTAGGAGTTGTTGCCCTCCCGAAACGGTGGGAGGCTCACCGGGACGCAGTTTTCGGTATAGCTCCATCAGAGCTTCTTCTTCGCTGTATTGCCCCTCTTTTTCGATTGTTTTCTCAAAATATTCAGGGTGGCGCAGAGAATCAAGGATCTCACTATCATTGAGACCCAAGGCTTTCAATAGAACTTGAGCCGACAACTTGCGGGTTTTGTCAATGCGAACCCACACGAGGTCGTTCTTATCGGTTTCAAACTTAAGCCATGCTCCCCGGTTAGGAATCAGACTTGCGTTGTAGCTTCGTCGTCCATTCTTATCGGTTTCAGCCTTGTAATAAACCCCAGGACTCCGCACGATCTGATTAACAATGACGCGTTCTGCGCCGTTGATAATGAAGGTGCCGCGATCAGTCATCAAGGGTAGATCGCCAATAAAGACCTCTTGTTCCTTGATCTCTCCCGTTTCTTTGTTGATCAAACGGGTGGGCACATACATCTGCACCGCGTAGGTGGCATCCCGCCGCTTTGCCTCATCTACATCGTATTTGGGGCGCTTGAGCTTATATTCACGTCCGAGGAAGTGGAGTTCAAGCTTGCCCGTATAGTCGGTAATCGGGGAGAAGCTATCGAGTTCTTCAATTAATCCTTCTTCGAGGAACCAGCGAAAGCTTGCCCGTTGAATTTCAACTAGGTCGGGTAGGGTAAAGTTGATGGCGGGTTGAAGTGTATTAATCGTCATGCGTTTCCTCAAGGACAAGTCGTGGGGGAATAGCCGATACAAGAAAAAGCCCAGAAGCCCCACTCTCCAGTGCTAGGGCGGAGATGGTGCGAAAGTTAATAACTTACTCGGAGAATGACTAGGTATTTAATGGCTTTTGGGAGAATAAAAAATTGGGGGAGGCAGGTAGGTCGCTTAACCATGGGTGGCAGACAAGGTTTGAAAGCTTAACGGCTTCAAGAAGAGAGGAAAAATCAGCGCGAGCCAGACAAGCAATCTAGATTCAAGCACGAAAGACTAACATCTTACTAACTACTAACAGTAGGAATAGAGTTCTCGATGGCCCATGGCGGATGATGGCGGCTTGGACATGGCTCTTTTTAATTATTGTAGCTAAGGGGCTTGACAAAATTTGATTACTTGACCAAGGAAACAATGATTTTCTGTCTATGCTTTACGTCTGGAACATTACAGTTCGATGGGACTAGATAGCGTGGATGGAGCCATGGATTAGATAAATGACTCTATGAAGGACGAGATATAAAACCCAGGGGGAGGTCTGCAGAGCCAATCTCAGGAAGGCTGAGGTTGAAGAGGCAGCAAGCGTTAGCTGTGGTTTGGGCGGCGATCGCCTCTACAGACACATGTCTCAGCTCAGCGACTCGCTCGGCTACATGCCGAACATAGGCAGGTTGGTTCCGGCGCTGGCCTCGATGGGGGACTGGAGCCAAGAATGGACAGTCTGTTTCGATCAACAACCGATCGGCAGGCACCATTTGAGCAGACGCATGAACGGTATGGGCATTTTTGAAGGTAACAATACCACTGAAGCTAATGAAAAACCCTAGATCTAAAAAGGCTTGAGTTTCTTCAGGGGAACCGCTCCAGCAGTGCATCACACCGCGCACAGATTGACCGGTCTGCCACCGTCTTTGAAGGATTTCAACCATCGCCTCTGCGGCATCTCGACAGTGAATAATCACGGGGAGATTGAGTTGATGGGCGATCGCCAACTGAGCTTCAAATACCAGCACTTGGTGGGCTTTGTTATCTGCCTTGAAGAAATCTAGGCCGATTTCACCTATGGCTACAATTCGCCGATCAGCCTGAGCACAGCGCAGAATTTCATCCGGAGATGTATCTGTCCATTTATCTGCATCCAGCGGATGCAAGCCAACGGCAAAGGAAATCTCAGCAAACCGATTGGCGATCGCCTGTATGCTTTCAAACTCCGAAGGCTCGACACAAGAATGCACAAGCCTTATAACCCCCGCCTCTCGCCACTGTTGGGCAATGTCATCTAAGTCAGCCTGAAAGGCTTCAAAATTTAGATGAACGTGGGTGTCAATCAATTGCATAGACAACCTACAGACCGTTTGCCAATATTACCGAAAACCATGCTCCGCAACCAGACCTCAACTCTCACTTTGAAACCTCTGCAGACCTCGGAACTGAAAACTCAGAACGAAGAAATCTGATCAAAGTGTGACACTAATCTAGCGCTGATTGAATCTTCCAAGCCTCTTAAAGCTTCGAGAATATCTGCAAGACCTGCAGGAATCACGGATCAATTACAGGAATCTCAATACAACCACTCTGTAGAAGCCTTACTCGTCGCTCCAGATATATCAGTTAAGGACAGCGACTAGGAAGCAGAAGGTTGTGCCTGTTTTACAACACGCGCCAGACGAGCTTTCTTCCGCGCACTATTGTTGGCATGGAATACTCCGCACTTGGTAGCCTTGTCAATCTTGCTATAAGCGGCTGCCAAGCGTTGACTTACTTCTTGTTCTAGTTCTGGAGTAGGACTGGCAGCATACTGTTCAGCTGTTGTAATACACCGCTTCATCAGGGTACGAACAGCGGACTTGTAGGATTTGTTCCGAAGCCGATTGCGTTCCGCGATCTCAACCCGCTTAATTGCAGACTTAATATTGGCCACAGTGACTCTCTGAAATAATTTATAACTTTCGGCAGTTCACTATCATACCGAATCATTGTCGCATTTTGCAACCCTTTCTCCAAAAATATTTGGATTTACTTTTTCTGTGAACAGAAAGCCCCATGGCATGGCTGGGTAGAATCTTGCAGATACCACGGTGGTTAGGCTAACTCACAGTGGTTAAGTTAACTAGGTCAACGCACAGAACCTACCCCTGCAGATGGTGCTCTTATCATCTAAGGCAGACCCTGTAATCTTCCCAATCATTCAGTCGGCCTATCGATCCTTGATGATCTCAGTAATGATCCCAGATATTTGAGAAAAATCTTATGAGTCCTGCGATGTCCGATCAGAAATCACCGCATCAAAATGGCTATTCACGATAACTGTACAGCAATTCTAATCTATTTATGATTATAGGTCTGATTATGAGTATGTGTCTGATTATGAGTATGTGTCTGAGCTATGTCAAAAACCTATGTCTGAATGGCTGACCTGAAAATTCAGCTAAGTTATTGGATCTAGGTTGTGGGGACGACTGGGTTGGGCAATGCTTGGAGTTTGAGGCAGGGCTTAGAATAGATTCAAGCACCTATCAGGGTGAAGGCATAGGTGAGGAGCCTCTAGTAGAATAAGATTCTCTGGGCTATTGCAGGGTCAATGCTGCAGAGTCAGGGTTGAACAGCAGGATTGAAAACCAAGGTTGAGAAGCGGCAAGCCTTTGAGGTTTGAGCAATAGAGTAGCGGGTGCGGTGGCCATTGACCAAACCCAGTTTTGTTAAACCATCTGTCTTTGGATGTGGGATCGTTTGACAGGCGGACGGGATCATTGGCCAGACGATCTAGGTGACAGACTAGGTGACAGACTAGGTAACAGACAGAGTTAGGCGATTGGATTTTGCATAGATTTTGGACAAAATTCTTGAAAAGACTTTGTGATGTCTACCCCCGGGACACAGATTCCTCCTTGAAATACACGTTAATCTAGATATATGTGTTGTTTAGCTGTTTTGAACAACCCAGTGGGGTTTCCCCAAACTGGCATTATTACCACATGTGGCGATGCTGCGGATTATTAATCAACGATCGGAAGCTCTGGCGGAGCTGAAGCGCATTTGCGATCGCACCCACGACGAGCAAGTCACTCATAAAGAAGCAACCGTTCAACAGGTGCTTCAGGCCGTGAGGCGTCAGGGCGATCGCGCTGTGTTGCACTACACAGAAGAGTTTGACCAAGTGACCCTTACCCCAGAGCAACTGCGCGTCAGCGGCTCTGAAATGGATGCGGCCTATCAGCAAGTGTCCCAAGACTTATTGGCGGCCATCCGGTTGGCTTGTCGCAATATTGAGGCCTTTCATCGGCAGCATGTTCCTCGGAGCTGGGTTGAGTTTGGGGAAAAGAATATCGTGCTTGGGAAACGATATACCCCCGTTGATCGGGCGGGTATCTATATTCCTGGCGGGCGAGCGTCCTATCCCAGCACCGTTTTGATGAATGCGATCCCAGCACAGGTGGCAGGGGTGCCGCGCATTGTCATGGTTACGCCGCCAGGTCAGGATAAAACCATTAACCCATCGGTGTTGGTTGCGGCTCAGGAAGCTGGCATTGAAGAAATCTATCGCATTGGGGGCGCGCAGGCGATCGCCGCTTTGGCCTATGGCACCGAGACTATCCCTAATGTCAACGTGATTACTGGCCCCGGTAATATTTACGTAACCCTGGCCAAAAAACTGGTGTATGGCACGGTTGGAATTGATTCTTTGGCAGGGCCTTCGGAGGTCTTAGTAATTGCCGATGCGACGGCAGACCCCACCCATGTGGCCGTAGATTTGTTGGCTCAGGCCGAACATGACCCCCTAGCCGCCGCTATTTTGCTAACCCCAGATGCAACCTTAGCCACTCAAGTTGCGGCGGAAGTAGAGCGGATGTTAATCAACCATCCGCGCCGCCTTTTAACCGAGAAGTCGATCGCCCACTACGGCCTCATTGCAGTGGTCGAATCCTTAGAAGTCGCCGCCGAGCTTTCTAACGAATTTGCGCCCGAGCACTTAGAGTTAGAAGTCGAAGAACCCTGGGCGTTGTTAGAACATATCCGCCATGCTGGCGCTATTTTCTTGGGCAAATCGACCCCTGAGGCCATTGGGGATTACTTAGCTGGGCCAAACCATACGCTGCCCACCTCTGGTTCGGCACGATACGCTTCAGCATTAGGGGTTGAAACCTTTATGAAGCATTCCAGCATCATCCACTATTCATCGGAGGCGTTGGAATCCGTGGCAGACGCTGTTGTGGCCTTGGCGATCGCGGAGGGGCTTCCTTCCCATGCGGGGTCTGTAAAACTGCGGGTTGAACAACTCCAAGCTGAGCGCGCCCAAAAACAATCATCAGTCTCGTCCTCTCAAGAGCCAGACGAATCAGCCACAGAGTCTTAAGTCAGAGTGCATCCCAGTTATGCAATTTTACCCTCATCCCCCAACCCCTTCTCCCAAAAAGGGAGAAGGGGAGCCGGATTCAAAGTCCCTCTCCCGGTCTGGGAGAGGGATTTAGGGTGAGGGATAC
>Ga0105045_10000929_pt1 | contig 22962 bp, 17 predicted proteins | sample MAT02_FD_78089 | JGI IMG/M metagenome (GOLD analysis project Ga0105045, IMG submission 78089) | Freshwater microbial communities from Lake Fryxell liftoff mats and glacier meltwater in Antarctica - MAT-02 (megahit assembly) | ecosystem: Environmental > Aquatic > Freshwater > Ice > Liftoff... | reverse complement strand
CGCTTATTTAAAGCCGTTCTAAATTAATTTAGCTGACAGTTTGATGACAATCAAACAGGGCGTTGTAACGAATTTTGCAGCGCAATATGAGCAACGGAGTTTTAGCCCATTTCAGCATTCTTTCCTTCAACCATAAGCACTGTGATTTACAGCTTATTGGAGCCCTTCATATCGAGCTAGAAATGAGAGCGGTAAAGCTTATGGCACTAAAAGAAGCGGCTGGTCTCGAGGAGCTCATGTACATTTCTACTTGCAATCGCGTAGAATTCTTAGTTAAAAGTGATGAGAAAGGGCTTGATCATGCTTGCTTTTTGGCGCTCCTTAGCTCGGATTTAATAGAGGTTTCCGACTTAGAGAAGAGCGTGGAAGTTTTCCGGGGCGACGCCGCGGTCAAGCATTTGTTGAAAGTTACGGCATCGCTCGACTCCGTAATTATCGGCGAGCGCGAAATCATCACCCAAGTGCGAAAAGCGTATGAAGAATGCAGTAGCTTAGGCCTTACCGGCGATTTGCTCCGCCTAGTAATGCGCCGCACTATCGAGACGGCTAAAACAGTTTTCACGGAAACAGCTGTTTTCAAAAAGCCAGTTTCAGTAGTTTCTCTGGCTTTCCATACGCTACGCGATATGGCTATGCCGCGCGACAGCCGGGTATTGATGATCGGTGCGGGGAAAACCAATCGGTCGATGGCCAAGTTTCTCGCCAAACACGGTATGAAGCAGATCGCCATCTTTAACCGCACCAAGGCTAATGCCGAATCGTTAGCAAAGGAAGTAGGAGGCAAAGCATATTCACTCGACGAATTGCAGGAATACGCGGATGGTTTCGACGTAATGATTACCTGCACTTCGGCTAGTCAGCCTATCGTTAATCAGAGCTTGCTTGCTCAATTGATAGGCGGAGAACATACCAAGAAAGTATTCATCGACTTGGCAGTGCCGGGCGATATTGATCCAAAGGCTTTGGGCACTTTGGCCATTCCACACCGCCATATTGACATTACAGAATTAAAGGCCATCGCCGATATCAACTTAATAGAGCGCTACAAAGAGATTGAGAAATGCGAGGCCATCATTGATCAATGCCTGCTCGATTTTCATGATACGCTGAAGCAGCGCGAAGTGGAAAAAGCGATGAGCCACATACCGCAGAAAGTAAAAGAGATTAAGCATACTGCTGTGAACGAAGTGTACGCGAAGGAGCTACAAGCTTTAGATCCGGAATCGCGAGCCCTGCTGGAACGCATACTAAACTACATGGAGAAAAAGTACATCTCCGTGCCGATGCGCATGGCAAAGGAAGTAATGCTAAGCAAGAAATAATGCGCCAGCCGATCGCCATCGGAAGCCGGGGAAGCGATTTAGCACTCTGGCAAGCTCACTTTCTGCAAGATGCACTCACCGCAGAAGGCCAAACAAGCGAGATCAAAATAATTAAAACCCAAGGCGACCGAATCCAACATCTGAGTTTCGACAAAATGGAGGGAAAGGGATTTTTCACCAAGGAGCTCGAAGAGTCTTTATTGAAAGGAGAGATCGACGTGGCGGTTCATTCTTACAAAGACTTGGAAACCACGGGTGTGCCAGGCTTGCATATAGCCGCGAGTTCTTATCGGGCACATCCATCCGACATTTTGTTAATTCGTCGTGAAGCGGTCGATAAACAGGCGTTGTTTGGTTTGCCAAATGGGGCTGTGGTTGGTACTTCGAGCGCGAGGCGCAAGATGCAAATTCGCCATTTTCGCCCCGACGTGGCGCTGCGAGACCTTCGCGGCAACGTGCCCACGCGTGTCAACAAGCTACGCACGGAGCCTTACGATGCCATCATATTAGCCAGGGCTGGTCTCGATCGCCTGCAACTGGATTTGTCAGAATTTGAAACCCATACCTTCGATCCTACTCAGTTTATACCCGCCCCGGCTCAAGGTGTTTTGGCATATCAAACCCGCTCGGAAGACACGGATGCTACCGCTATTTTGCGGGCCCTGCATCATGCCGATGTGGCAGATTGTATAGGCCTGGAGCGGCGCGTACTCAATTTATTCCATGGGGGTTGTCAGATACCTTTGGGAGCCTACTGCACCCAAGTCGAAGGCGTATACCAATTGAAAGCCATCGTTGCCCATAGCTGGGATTCTGATCCTGCCGTCGTATCGCTATCGGGCGATGATCCCGAAAGCATGGCCCAAGAGGCAGTGCACCAACTAAAGTCTCGCCTTGCCGATTTCGATCTACATAAGTCGCGATAAACCAGGGCCTTTCTTCGAATCGCTTCAGAACCGCGGTTTCGTAGCGCTCACTTGTTTTGCTTGTATTGACTTGATCCCCGACATGCCACTACCGCCTCCAACGGCCGATTGGGCTTTTTTCTCATCGCCCGGATCCTTTGCGCTTTTCAGCAAAAAATGGGATTGCAGGCCCTATCGGCTTGCCGCTATTGGCTCCGGCACAGGAGAAGTCATCCGCGCTGCTGGTTTTGAAGTTTTGGTTCCCAAATCGTCGGATACAAAAAAGGCAGCAGCCGAATTTGCGAACCATGTGAAGTCTACCGAAATCGTGATGACTCCTATTGGCAATAAAAGTTTCCGACGTTTGAAAGGGCTTATTCCAGCCGAACGCTTAAGAGAATACCCTTGCTATCGCACTGAGGCGCGAGCAGAAATCCCGATGGTCGAAGCAGATTACTTCATATTTACATCGCCAAGTAATGCTGACGCCTTTCAACTTGCTCATTTGCCCAGAGCAGGCCAGTATGCTGTAGCAATGGGAAATAGCACTTTCGCGGCTCTGGATAGTACAATCTGGAAAAAGGTGTTCCTTTCACCTCATCCCGATGAAGAAAGCCTTTGGGAAATAATTAGAACGCAAGCTTCAACTTAGCTGTAAGCGGCGATTCCCGTAATGTCGTGCCCGGTTATCAAAAGATGGATATCGTGCGTGCCTTCGTAGGTCACTACCGACTCCAGATTCATCATATGCCGCATAATCGGGTATTCGTTGGTAATGCCCATTCCTCCGTGGATTTGCCGCGCTTCACGGGCAACGTCCAAAGCCATATTCACATTGTTGCGCTTGGCCATAGAGATCTGCGCAGTTGTGGCTTTTCCTGCCTCACGCAATTGGCCTAAGCGGAAGGTGAGAAGCTGTGCCTTGGTGATTTCAGTAATCATTTCGGCGAGTTTTTTCTGTTGCAACTGGAATCCCGCTATCGGTTTACCAAATTGGACACGTTCTTTTGCATAGCGCAAAGCTGAGTCATAGCAGTCGAGTGCCGCCCCGATAGCTCCCCAAGCGATGCCGTAGCGGGCGCTGTCAAGACAAGAGAGTGGCCCACCGAGGCCAGATTTTCCCGGAAGGAGATTTCCTTTGGGGACTTTTACATTATCGAAAACCAATTCGCCTGTATTGCTTGCCCGTAAGCTCCACTTCCCATGTGTTTCAGGTGTAGTAAATCCTTCCATACCGCGCTCTACGAGCAGCCCGTGAATTCGTCCTTCTTCGTTTTTGGCCCAAACCACAGCCACATCGGCAAATGGAGCATTGGAAATCCACATTTTGGCCCCGTTTAGAATGTAGTGATCTCCACCATCTTTGAAGTTGGTAACCATACCGCCCGGATTTGAGCCATGGTCGGGTTCGGTGAGTCCGAAACATCCGATCATTTCTCCGGCGGCAAGTTTGGGAAGGAATTTTTGCCGTTGTTCTTCGCTACCGTATTTCCAGATAGGGTACATTACCAGCGAACTTTGAACGGACGAAGTAGAGCGAAGGCCGCTATCGCAGCGTTCAAGCTCCTGCATAATGAGCCCGTAAGATATTTGGTCGAGACCGGCGCCTCCGTACTCTTCGGGAATGTAAGGGCCGAAACCACCTATCGACGCAAGGCCAGGAAGGATTTGCTTCGGAAAAGTTCCTTTTTCGAAATATTCTTCAATAATAGGCGATACTTCCTTCTTCACCCAAGCCCGAGCAGTATCTCGAACTAATTTATGCTCGTCGTTGAGCAAGTCATCCATCTCGTAGTAATCGTGTCCTTGATATTGATCCGTGCGCATTCGCTTTCGTTTTGGTGCGCAAAGGTAAGGATACGGCAATTAAAATTTATCATATTTACGCCCGTTTACATACCTTTCGAAAAAAGACCAATACACATAAAGCTTTGGAAATAATTCCGCGCCCCGATCCGCATTTGTTCGAACCTTGGATGATAGGGGTCTTTCTATTTTGCCTAGGGATCTTAGCGTATCTGCGTATTGCATACGGCAAGCGCTTGGAGCGCATGGCCGGGGGGCTTCTGCGCATTCAGATTCTGCGTCAAATCATGGCCGAAGAGATTGTTTTTACCCAGCGCGCTTCTACGCTGCTCTTCATAAATTTTGTTTGCTTGTTTGCCTTGTTTCTATTTGCAGTGGTGCAGTTTCGGTTTCCGTCGCAGCCAATTGCGTTTGATTTTACGGCTTACGTCATTTTGGCTTTGGTGATTTTAGGGGTTTATTTGCTCAAGCTCATCGGTGGGTTTTTCTTGCGGTGGCTCTTTTCGGATAAAGGTTTAATTCGCGAATTTCTATTTGAGGCGATGCTTATACAGTGCGCTCTGGGAGTAATACTTCTTCCTACGATGGCTATTTTCTTGTTTTCAGTGGGCGCGGAGCGGACCTTCCTGTTACAATTATGCTTGGGTCTGCTCGCATTTTCATGGATTTTTCGGATTATTCAGGGCATTCGGCTTAGCACAGCACATCAAGTTTCGGCGGTGTACATTATTTTGTACCTTTGTACGCTGGAAATTTTGCCTGTATTGGCTTTGCTAAAAGCAGCGCAAAGGGCATTGTTTTTAAGCTAAGGAAGAAGAAATAACACACCGATTACCTATGGCTGAAAAAGTCAAATCAATTTTGATTTCACAACCGCCGCCTACTACTGAAAAGTCTCCCTACGTAGAGCTGGCCGAAAAACTTAAAGTACGGATCGAATTTCGCCCTTTTATTCACGTAGAAGGAGTGCCGGCTAAGGAATTTCGCCAAGAGCGGATCAATATTTTAGAGCACACTGGTATAATTCTTACCAGTAGAAACGCTGTAGATCATTACTTCCGTATGTGCGAAGAAATGAGAATCAATGTGCCCGAAACTATGAAGTATTTCTGCCTTTCGGAATCGACTGCTTTCTACCTTCAGAAATATGTGGTTTACCGCAAGCGTAAGATTTTTTACGGAAAGCAAAGTTTTCAAGACTTGCTCGACGTGATTAAGAAGCATAAGAACGAAAAGTTTTTACTGCCATGCTCCGATATTCACAAGCGAAATATTACAGATCTTCTGGAATCAAGCAACATCAAATATACCAAGGCCGTAATCTACCGCACGGTGTGCAGCGATTTGAGCGATTTGGCTGATGTAAACTTTGACATGCTCGTATTTTTTAGCCCATCGGGTATCGAGTCGCTTTTTAAGAATTTTCCCGATTTCAAACAGAATGGTACGCGTATAGCCGCCTTTGGCTCTACCACCGCCGATGCAGTGAAAGAAGCGGGTCTTAATCTCGATGTACACGCACCCCTTCCCGGGTTGCCATCTATGTCGATGGCTATAGAGAGCTACATTAAGAAGCTGAAATAAGCTAAACGACTAAGGGCGGCCACATGCTGGCTTTTTTGTAATCTTGACCATGGACGATTTTCGATTTCCCAAGGCAGAACGCATGACGCATAAAAGGGATATCGAGTTGGTATTTGCATCTGGTAATACGATTAAGAAAACCCCGGTTCTGCTCAAGTATTGCTGGAAAACTGATGCAACCGAAGGGGTAAAAGTGCTCATCGTTGCCCCTAAAAGACAGCACCGCCGCGCAGTAACACGAAACAAACTCAAGCGCAGAATGCGTGAGCTTTTTCGCCTTCACAAGTCATCGTTGAAAATACTAACCATCGGAGCCAATAAAACCCTATTACTTGCAGTTATTTACCAAGGAAATGCAAGCGTGCCTTTTAAGCAATTGGAAACGCAATATCGCGCCGCGATTATGCTCTTACAAGCGCCTATATGATTAACAAGTATTAACCGCAAACCCGCGGTTTTCGCGACCAGACAAGCGTAGGTGAAGAGAAAAGATAAGTAGATTTAAATTATGAAGAATAGCCGATTGAAATCGAAGTTAAAATCGAAGTGGATTATAGCCGCTTTGGCAGGAGTTACATTGGTAAGCGTGATGGCGACCACCGTTAAGGACAATTATTTTGAAGTTTCTAAAAACCTGGAAATTTTTGCAACGCTCTACCGGGAGCTCAATATCTTTTATGTCGATGAGGTACAGCCGGGCGATATGATGAAAACGGGGATTGATGCTATGCTCGAATCACTCGACCCCTACACGAATTACATCACCGAAAGCCAAATAGAAGATTATCAGTTTATGACCACCGGCCAGTATGGCGGCATCGGGAGTCTCATACGTGCAGTAGATGGAGACGTTTATATTTCCGAGCCTTATGAAGGTTTTCCCGCCGATAAAGCCGGTTTGAAAGCGGGCGATAAAATTTTGGAAATCGATGGACGCCCGGTGCAATCGAAGGATCAGGAAGAAATAAGTAAGATGCTTAAGGGGCAATCGGGCAGTAGCTTAAACGTAAAATACGAACGTGAAGGAATCCAATCGATGGCGACCTTAAAGCGGGAAGAGATTAAAATCCCCGATGTGCCGTATTCTGGAATGCTGGACGAAAAAGTGGGGTACATTCGCTTGACAAGCTTTACGCAAACAGCCAGTCAGGAGGTGCGCGATGCGTTCTTAGAGCTTCGCGATAAGCAGGGAATGAAAGAGTTAATCTTCGACCTCCGTGGTAATGGGGGTGGCCTGCTACGGGAAGCCGTCAATATTGTGAACTTCTTCGTGCCCAAAGGACAAGAAGTAGTGCGTACCAAGGGACGAATAGCAGAATGGGATCAAAAGCACACGGCCCTTAGCGAGCCTATGGATCTAAACATTCCTATTGTGGTACTGGTGGATGGTTCTAGTGCATCTGCTTCGGAAATTGTAGCCGGTGCGCTACAAGATTTAGATCGAGCCGTTATTGTAGGCGATCGAACTTTTGGCAAGGGTTTAGTGCAGCAAACCCGCGATTTGCAATACAACAATAAGCTGAAGCTCACAGTGGCCAAATACTACATCCCCAGCGGGCGCTGTATTCAAAAACTCGATTACTCCCATAAGAATATAGATGGCCTGGCCGAAGAAGTGCCAGACTCCTTGCTCCAAGCCTTTGAGACTCAAAATGGCCGAAAGGTAATGGATGGTCGTGGAATCGATCCAGATGTAGAAGTATCCTTGGACGAATTCCCCCACATTTTAGGCAGTTTACTCTACGAGAATCTCTTCTTCAAATACGCCAACGAATATGTAAAAACACGTCCTACCATTGCTTCAGCACGTGAATTTCATCTGACAGATGCGGACTATACCGCCTTCACGAAGTATCTGGAAGGCAAGGATTACAGTTATGAAACGGATAGCGAAAAGGAGCTCGCAGAGCTTATAAAGGTCGCAAAGAAGGAGCGATATTATGGTTTGGCAGAATCGGAGTTTAACGCACTCACCACCGCTCTTACCCAAAAGAAAAATGAAGATTTGATCACTTTCCGCAGCGATATACAGGAGATACTCGAGAATGAGATCGTATCGCGTTACCACTACCAACGTGGCCGTGTGGAAGCATCGCTTGCGGGAGACCCGGCGGTTAAACAAGCTGTGATTGTGCTCAATGATACCGATAAGTATCTTTTTACCCTTGGTAAAAAGTAGAGCCGTATGAAAGCCGAGATGGCTGAACGCACCAAGCGGGCTGTCTACATGGCCTTAGTTTGTGCTTTGGCGTTAGCAATGCCCAACTTAAAATTGGGGATGAGCATTGCCTCGATTTTGTTGCTCGCCTACAGCTTTTACTATCCGGGTTTTCGAAGTATGGCCAAAATCAAGGAGAACCTTCTCGGTCTGATGCTTATAGGCCTATTCGCTCTGCATCTCTTATGGCTTTGGAACACCTCCGATTGGGCATACGCCTTTAAAGATTTACGAATCAAGTTGCCCTTGTTGCTGCTTCCGGTAGTACTCGGAGCTTTCGAATTCCGTAAGCGTGACCTACAGTTTATTTTCTTGGCGTTGAGCGTCGGTGTATGGATAGCTTGCATCGTGGCATACTATAACTATTTGTTTTTCCTGCGCGACGAAGACAACTTTCGATCGATCGTTCAAGGAATTTCGCCCGTGCGCTTGGCTCTGTTAATGAGTGTTTTAACGGCGGGAATATTGGCTTTATGGAAAGATCTAAATACAGGCTGGCGTATTTATGCCAGTCTTTGTTTGTTAAATGTGCTCTGCTTCTTTAACCTCATTCAGTCGGCCACTGGGGTCATCGCTGTGCTTATTATTATTTTGGTTGGGGTAGGCTATAGGTTGGGCTTAGCAAAGCGGCCGCCCTTATTCGCGGGATTTTTGCTTTCGATCTTAATGGGTTTGGCAGTTTCTGCCGTTTTTACGCGGCATTATTATCAGCGCTATTTCACCAGCGCTCAAAGCATAACAAACCTTCCAATTACCACACCTTATGGCAACGATTACGAGCATCTTCCTGATGCCGGCATTGTGGAGAACGGTGATTATACCTTTAATTATATCTGTCGATCGGAGCTAATCAACACTTGGAATGAGCGCTCGGAGAAAACGATTTCCGCAGCAGACGGTTGGACCGTTGCTACGCTCATCAGGTATCTCAGCTCCAAGGGTCTTAGCAAGGATCGAGATGGGGTATTAGCCTTGAGCGATTTTGACATTGCACAGGTTGAAGCAGGGGTTCCTAGTGTGATTTACCTCAAGAGGCATGGCTTGGCCAGGCGATTCCATGTATTACTCATGGGTTACCACATCTACGAACGCACCGGCGACGCATCAGGGTATTCCTTTTTCCAACGCGTGATTTATTGGCAACTCGCAGGCAAGATTATAGACGAGAACTTTTGGCTCGGTGTCGGCACCGGCGACGTTAAAGCGGTTTTCAACGAAGCCTACGATCGGTTTCAGCCCACCTTAGAACCGTCGTTTCGAAATAGAGCCCATAACCAGTATTTTACCTTTTTTATCAGCTTCGGGGTTTTGGGCTTTGCCTATTTTGTAATTATGGCTTTCGTGGCGATCCGCAATACGGCGCCTTCTTTTATGCCTGTAGCAGTTATGCTTATTCTCTTTCTTTCGTGCCTTACCGAAGACACCCTCGAAAGCCAAGCCGGAGTTACATTCTTTGCGTTTTTCTATTCCTTGTTCGCAAGAAAAGTTGACATCCTTAACACAGCCTGATAATCCCATTATCTTTATCGCGTGAAGCAGAAAATGCGCATCGGTTTGGTGGTGAGTTCGGGAAAGCTCGGCTCAGAAATGCGGGAGATGAAAATCTTATCTAAACTCTTTGAAAAAGGACCGAATAAAGGCACATTGATTCACTTAGAGTCCGCGACAAAGGCAAAAAACGCTCAGCCCAATGGAGCAGAAGAAGCCGGCGAATATCGCAAGGCTTTGAAATTAGCTAACCTAGCCAAGAAGCTGAAGCTCGATATGTGTATTTATCGCGATTTTTATCAATCGGCTACACTTACAGCGGCAAAGACCATATTAAAGAACCGATTAAAATTGGTTTTTATTCAAGAAAGCCCTTCCGATTATTTAAAGTCCGATCCACTGAATGTGTTTCGAGCTAATCAATTGGATGCATGGGTAAGCCCGCTCAACGCCACCGCCAATGAAGTTCGGGCACTCACTCAGGTCGCGCAGCAGCGCATTCATATTATACAGCCACCCATACAGCTTGCTGGCATGAAGGGCGCAGGAGATTTGAAGTCTAAGTTTCGAAAGGATCATGCTATCGGAGCAGATCAATTGATAGTTGGCATTCAATTAGACGCGGGGCTGTCGCTTCCCAAGGAAGTTCAAACTTTGATGCGGAGTTTGAAGCGGAGTGCGGTGCTAAGACAAAGACTTTTCCTTTTTATAGAATGGCACGGCGGCCTGGAAGGCGAAGGTGAATCGATTTTTCAAGAACTCACCACGGCTCTTGTAAATATGGAAATGCGGCAATCATTCATTCAAGTGCAGCGGGAAGGCCGCACCAACGAGCAACTAGCGAGTCTCGATATTGCACTTATTATTGCCGACGGCGAGCCTTACAGACTCAAGGCGTGGGAAGCAATGGAGCGCGGAATCTATTGCATCGCATCTGCTACCCAAGTCACTGCCGAGCTACTTCGCAATGGCGAATATGGTTGGTTATATAGCAGAGGTTCCGAGGACTCAATGCTCGAAGCATTTGGCTACATACTGCGCCACGTGGATGAGAAGCAGACACCACTAGCGAAGCCAATCCGCATGAAGCGCCCGGCTTATGCCAAGCGCCTTCTAGAAATAATGTCAAATTTGACAGTGAAGGCTTAATAACCACTCACTTCACCAGCACGATTTTACCGGTTTGGATCACTTCGTCTTCCCTGTTTCGGAGATTAAAAGTATAAATGCCCGATGCCAAGTCGGAGAGATCAATTGTCGGATTGGCATTTAAAAGTATAGCGCGAAGTTTGCGCCCGCTCAAATCGTAGATATCCAAGGTGCTGTTGATAGGATCGCCGATCCAACCTAAATTCACGTTTCCATTTGTGGGATTTGGGAAGATTCTGACAACGCTCGAATTTTCGCGATCGTTTGTACCTACGGTAGAAGCTGTAATCTCTAAACAGTAATCTTCTGTCTCGCCCCATTCGAAAACTTCACACGGAAGTACATCATCGGGAATGTTTCCTCCCACGTATTTCATGGAAATTCGAAGACGGGTGTTACCCAGGAGCGCATCGCCGGGTATAGTGATCTCCCCTTCTAAAGGCTGAGACGAGCCTGCAGGCGATTCAATTAATACTTCGTTTTCTTCAAAATTTCCGTCTTGATTCGCGTCGAGCCATAAGGTAAAGTACTCCGTGTAGGCAGTACCGCTGAACCCGGGCACCAAATTTACGGCATAGGTTCCGGCGACTTCTAGCGATAGATCATTATTTTCAAATAGTTCATATCCACCATTATTTCCAGAAACGTTAGAATAGGCTCCTATCGCAATTTCGGCAATGTGCTCCTCGCTTGAGTTTTCGGCCATAGCGGGGCAGTATTCGGAGTCGATACAGATGCCGCAGCCCTTGGTGCGCACTGTAGAAAGGGTGCCTTCTGTGCTGTCGGCTGCACAGGATGAAATAACTTGAACGTCGTAGAAAGCACAAGGCTCGAGACCAATAATGTTAAAGTCTCCAGTACTGGTCACTCCGGCGAAAATCCAGTCAATTTCACCCGTTAAACGGTAATTTACATGGTAGCTTTCAATGGCAAAGTCAGGACTCCATTCCACATTGATCACTTCGTCGGCAGAAGCGATGGTAGCCACACTCACCGGGTTAATACAGCACCCTTTCGTGGTAAAGAGTTTTGGATTGGAGAACGTCAGTTCGTCCACATTTTCGAAGCATTGGCTCGCAATTTCAAACTCAAAAGCAGTGCAATTCGGCAAGTCATTAAATACATAATTGTTGCCTGTTACGTCAGAAATGTATGTCCATTCTGCGGCTCCAATTTCCCGGTATCTTATTGCCGATAATGTGGCGTCGGATAAGGCACTCCAGGTAAATGAATAAACGGTGTCGCTCGAAAGCTCATAGTTAAAACTAAATGGCGCCAAGCAAAGATCGCCGTCGCAGCCACCCATAATAATATTGAGGCTATTGAAAGCATTGAGCCTACCACCGGTGGCAGTTTCGTTGAGCAAATTGGCCACGGGGTCTACTCCAGCGAAAAGGGCGTAACGCACGTAATCGGCTGCGCCTTGGGGGTTATCGTGCATGAGCTCGGCAAAAGAAGGGCAGGGTGCTGCGTATAGCAATGCCACTACCCCAGCCGTAAGCGGTGATGCAAAGGAAGTGCCCGAAGTAGTGGTATAGCCGTTTTGCCCGGCGGTGGTATAAACGTTTTGTCCGGGTGCACCGAGATCGACCGTCTCCAGCCCAAAACCGCTAAAAGTGCGAATATCGTTGCTATTGGTTGCCGTTACGCTGATCATATAATCGCTGGGAACGGCAGTGGGAATATCTCCAACTTCATCGATATTCACATTGTTGTTGGCAGTGGCACCGCAGCTCAAGATGCCATATACACCCAACGTGTCGTAGAAAGCCGACCAAATCGGCACTTCGGCAGGGTTGCCAAAATCGATACCCCAAGAGGCGTTTGTCACAACCACGAAAGCGCCAAGGGCTCCATCTGTAGCGTCGTAAAGTTGGCGTTGTACAAGCGGATACGTATAGGCTTCAACCACCGATGCTTCGTTGCCAAGGTTTTCGCCCGAAACCGACATCATTTTTACATTCCAATTGGCTCCAACTGTGCCCGAGCCATTATTGCCCTTTGCGCCAATCATACCCATTACGTTGGTTCCATGGCCGCCATTGTAAACGTTTTGGTCGTTTTCGGAGCCCACGTCCCATCCACGGAAGTCGTCGATATAGCCATTTCCGTCGTCGTCAATTCCATTATTCGGAATCTCGTTGTAATTAAACCATGCATTACCGATTAATTCGGGGTGGAGCAGATTGCCTCCTTCTATTATACACACAACGATGGTGTCGCCCAATGCCGTGACCCCGCCTGTTGTGATATCCCATGCTTCATCGCTATCTATGTCAGCATCTTCGAGCCCATTGTTCGAACCCGAATTTATATGATGCCATTGTAAATTGAGCCCCGGGTCGTCGGGTACGGTGGCTCTTGATTTAATCTGATGGTTAAACTGGGCATTGAGCACTCGGGGATCCGTTTTCAAGGCCAAGAGTAAAGCTCTTTCATCGGCTGCTTGGTGATCAAAACTCAGCAGGTAAATATTCATAGGCTTGGAAAGCAGCTTTTTGATCTCGACATCCGTTCTAATTCCGTCTATTTCCGAGTGGGAATTTAAGATAGATTGGGGCGAAGCGCCCGTCTTAAATTGAGCAATAATCTCTCCCGGTTCATGCACCATTTGTGCGGAAAGAGAGATCACAAAAAGAGTACTGAGCAGAGTTGTGGTAATTACTTTCATAGGTTTCAAATCAATCAATCTCTAAATTTAGGGCATATTTCATTAGATGGTGGTCTGAATACCGACACGGCGCATATTTCCCGTGGGTAAATCAATTCTAATGTTGGAATCCTATTCCTGGATGTAAACGCGCTTTACGCGATTCGAAATTTGGGTAAGCAGCTCGTAGGGGATGGTATCCAGGGCTTCTGATAGGCGATAGATATCGGCCCCGTTTTCAAAAATTACTACCTGATCGCCTTCGACACAGTCTAGATTGGTAACATCGACCATAGACATATCCATGCAAATGTTTCCTACAAAAGGGCAAAGCTCACCGTTGATTTTCACACTGCTTCGGCCATTGCCCAAGGCTCGCGGTAAGCCATCGGCATAACCGATGGGGATTACGGCGATGCGGCTTTCGCGGTCGAGTGGCTTTTTCGGACTATATCCCACACCTTCGCCCGCAGCTACCGTGCGAATTTGAGATATACGTGTGATCAAACGGCTTACGAAATTAAAATCATCGCGAGCTTCGGTCTGCGATATCAATCCGTAAAGCCCAAGACCAAGTCGCACGGCGTCGAATTCTGCTTTTGGGTGACGAAGAATTCCGCTCGAATTTAAGATATGGCGCATAAAGGTATGGCCCAAGGCATCTTCAATTTCGCGCGAAGCGGTTTCAAATCGCTTTATTTGATTTGCCGTAGTACCATCAAAATCAATGTTTTCGCTCGACGAAAGGTGGGAGAAAACGGATTTGACAGTTAAAAGACTTTTGAGATTGTGGAGGCGCTCGCTCAACTTTGGAATTTCGTTGGTATCAAAACCCAAGCGATTCATACCGGTATTAATCTTGACATGAATGGGAAATGGCAGCTCGAGTGCCGCATTTTGCGCTGCCCGCTCGAAAGCATCGAGTATGCGAAAACTAAAGATCTGCGGCTCGAGCCGGAATCGAATCATGGCATCAAAACTGGAAGCTTCTGGATTGAGAACCAAAATAGGCGTTTCGATACCATCGCTGCGCAAATCGAAACCTTCATCTGCGTATGCTACGGCCAAATAATCGACACCGTAATAGCTCAAGAAGCGGGCGACTTCGTAGGCGCCGCTCCCGTACCCGAAAGCCTTGACCATGGCAATTAACTGCGTATTGCGCTTCAATTTCGATCGGATAAAGCCCAAGTTATTCGCCATTTTGTTGAAATTAATCTCCAACACGGTTTCGTGGGTTTTTTCTTGCAGCGCATCTGCGATTTGCTCAAATTGAAAACTACGCGCCCCTTTGAGCAGAATGTTTTCGCGGCTAAAGCCCAACTTTCTCCATTCGGCCAGAAATTGAGCCGTACCCGGGTAAAAGCTGGAAGAAACATTCTTAAAAAGCAATTGATGAGCTTTGAGTTCAGGCCCGATCCCTATGAAGCGGTCAATGCCTTTGAGAATGAGTAGGTCGGCGAGTTTGTGATAAAGCACGCTCCCCTCTTCACCCGTTTGTTGAATATCGCTCAGTATGGCTGTGAAATTCGGGTTTTTAACTTGGGTTTTTAGAAAGTCGAGCGCAATTTCGATGGCATTGAGATCCGAATTATAAGCATCGTTGACGAGGGTGCAGCCCTTGATTCCCTCCAATATTTGTAGCCGCATACTCACGGTTTCCAAGTCAGAAAGTCGTTGGGAAATATCATCATCTGAATAAGACCAGAGAATCATCAAGACCCATATATGGCACAGGTTTTCGATGGAAGCATCGAGCTGGTAGGGCACGGTAAGTTTACGCTCTTTACCCTTCCAAATGCCGGTTAGCTGCGTGTGCTTGGCATCGACCGGCTCAGCGCTCAAGATTCGGAAATCAGCATCGGGACTTTGGCCCCAACTTATAGTGTTGACTGAAAGTGGCAGGTCGCTTTTAACCTTTTGATGCACCAATACTTCGTCAGCGCAATAAATCAGCGTTTCGCATTGACTAAAGAGCTTGAGCTTTTCACTGACCTTGGCTTCAATAGAGCTGAAATTTTCTTGATGAGCGGCTCCAATATTTGTGAAAATGCCCATGTTGGGTTGAATCATTTCCCGTAAGCGATCCATTTCGCCAGGCATTGAAATCCCAGCTTCGAAAATGCCCATGTTATGCTGGGGCTCGATCAGCAAAAGCGAGAGTGGAACACCAACCTGCGAATTATAACTCTTCGGGCTTCTTACAATTTGAAAATCAGGGTAAAGCGCCTGATACAGCCACTCCTTCACTATGGTTTTTCCATTGCTCCCCGTAATGGCTACCACCGGCAGAGCGAAACGCGAACGGTAGGCAGCGGCAAAAGTTTGGAGCGCTTGGGCAGTGTCTTTTACCTTGATGATTGTAGCATCTGGAAGTTCTAAGGGATTTGTTTCAACCACAAAAATGCGCATCCCACGGTCGTAGAGATTCTGGATGAAAAGATGCCCGTCGTGATTGGTGCCTCGTATCGCTATGAAAACAGTTGGCCTTTCTGCTGAAACATGCCGGCTATCGATAATTACTTTTTCGACCCTATCGGAAGTTCCAGCCTGAAGGAGCTCACCGCTGATCATTTCTACGAATTCGGCAATTGAAATTTTCATCGCGCCAAAGGTCTTGAATTCAAAATCAAAAATGGGGGAGACTTTTTGACGCAGCAATGTGCGAAACAGGAAAGTAGGATTGCTGAGCTTTTCTGCGGATTCAATTAGATTTGTGTTTGGAGATCTGGGATTTCCAAGAGTGTCGAAATTATACAATTTACAGCCGTTTGACCGTTAAGAAAGGTAGTTATGAAGAAATCGTTTGAATCGGCCTTGGCCTTGGCCGAAGTACTAAAGGATGAACAGCATGGAGAAGCCCTTGAGGCTCAATTGAATGATGCCATCGCACTGTGTCGAGACCTTTACCAGGCCTTGATCATAGAGCAGTATAAGGCATTGCGACTCGAAGCTTTGGTTACGTCTGAGCCGCCCGCAGCGGAGCAAATCCTGAATTCCGAACCCGATGCGATGAACTTAGCCTTGATTGCCCCGGTGCCTGAACCCGAGCTCGTAATAGCTGAAGAGCCCGCCACTCCGATAATTGAAGCCCTTCCCGAGATTTTGCCCTTGCAGATCAATTTAATCGACTCGATCGAAGATATCAATAGACAAAGTCGAAGTATCAATCAAACCAAGGGCGCGCAAGTTGCATCGCTCGCCGACCGACTTCACCACAAGCCCATTATCGATATTAAGGCCGCTATTCCAATTCACCAGAAGTTTCTGTTTATTGACACCCTTTTTGGGAAGGACAAGGCAGCTTATGAGAGGGCTATTGAAACACTCAACAAATCTGTTTCCTTTCTCGAAGCCGACGACTACTTGCGAAATACCCTAAAGATTCAGTACCGCTGGGAGATGAGTCATCCCATTACCGAGGAGCTGATCGATTTGGTAGAAAGGCGGTTTTTGTGAAATTTGCTATCCTTGCGATGGCCTTGTTTTGGGCAGGAAGCAGCCATGCTCAAAATCTTCCCTTTGTTAAATCGTTGGTAGCCCAATTGAGCGATTCTTCCTTTTACGGTAGGGGTTACGTGATGGAGGGCTCTCATCGGGCCGCCGATTATTTGATTTCGGTTTTCGATTCACTGGGGTTGGAAAAAATAGGCGATGGCACCCAAACTTTTGACATGCGGGTCAATACCTTTCCGGGAAAGATGTACCTGCGCTGCGACAAAACCAACTTGATTCCGGGACACGATTTCTTGGTTGATCCCCGCTCGAAAAGTATTTACGGAAAGTTCGCCATCGTGCGGTATGACTCCTCGCGCTTTCAATCCCGGGCACAATTTCATCCAAAAATCACGCAGGCACCACTCATCGATCTACAGGGCATGGATACGCCCGAAGAGCGCGATTTTTTGTACGATTTCGAAGCAGATTTCGGTCGACAAGCCCCAATCTTTGAGTTGCAGCCAAAAAAATTGATGTGGTCAGTAGCGCGCGAACAGGGAAACAATACCGTCGTAGAAATTGCAGCCAACTCGGTTTGCCGGAAGGCGAAAAGAATTTCTATCGATGTGGAAGCGCAAGAGGTAGAAGTGCAGGAGCGGAATATCGTTCGCAAAATTGCCGGGAGGCGAAGCGACAGCATCCTTGTGGTTACGGCCCATTACGACCACCTCGGGATGATGGGGCCGGCAATTTTTCCGGGAGGGAGCGACAATGCCACGGGTACCGCTATGATGGTCGATCTGGCCCGGCATTATACGCTGATGGTGCCGGAATTTGACATGGTTTTTATCGCCTTTGCCGCCGAAGAAGCCGGTTTGGTTGGCTCCAAATATTTTGTCGATCATCCGGTGATCGATTTAGAAAAAATCAAGTTCTTGATTAACCTCGATTTGATGGGTTCTGCATCGAAAGGGGTTATCGTAGTCAATGGGCTCCTGTTTCCCGAAAGGATGAAGCAAATGAGCACGATCAATGACAGTCTCGATTTGGTGCCCCGCATCAAACACCGCGGAAAAGCAGCAAATAGCGATCACTATTGGTTTTCGGAAGCAGGAGTTCCGGCGGTCTTTATTTACACCGAAGGCGAGATCACCGCCTATCACGATGTGCACGATACCGCCGCAGGAATAGATTGGACCCGTTATCCGGAAGTTTTTACCTTGCTGGTCGAATTTATCGCGAATCTCTGATGTCCGCTCCAAAACTTACGCTGGTGCCCACCCCTATTGGAAATCTCCAAGACATTACCCTACGCGCACTTGACGTATTGCGTTCGGTAGACGGCATCCTGGCTGAAGATACACGCACCACCGGCCATTTGCTGAAGCATTTTGAGATTAGCCAGAAGCTGAGCCCATTTCACGCCCACAATGAGCACCATGTGGTGGAGCGTGTAGTGGAGCGTTTGCAGCAAGGCAATCATCTTGCGCTTGTGAGCGATGCGGGTACTCCGGGTATTTCCGACCCCGGTTTTTTGCTGGTTCGAGCGTGTGTAGAAGCGGGGATAGAAGTCGAATGTCTCCCTGGGCCTACGGCGCTTATTGTGGCCTTGGTGCAATCGGGTTTTGCCACCGACCGGTTTTGTTTTGAAGGCTTTTTGCCCTTAAAGAAAGGAAGGCAAAAAAGGCTGGAGAGTTTGGCTGAAGAGATGAGAACCCTCGTCTTTTATGAATCTCCGCATCGCATCGCCAAAACTCTTGGGCAGATGGCGGCAGTGTTTGGTCCAGAGCGGCAGGCTTGCCTGTCGAGGGAGCTTACTAAAATGTTTGAGGAGAATATTCGCGGCACCCTGGCCGAACTGTTCGAGCGGGCTCGAGCTCAAAAGTTGAAAGGAGAAATGGTCATTATCATTAAAGGATACGGAAAAGAATGAAAGCCCTATTTTTAACAAAGCACGGCAATTCGTCCGATGCTTTTGAGCAGCGGGAAATGCCCGACGTCATGCCTACTCCATACCAAGTGCAGATCGATGTCGAAGGTTTTGGGATTAATTTTGCTGATGTCCTGGCGCGAAAGGGGCTCTATCCCGATATGCCACCGCTGCCTTGTGTATTGGGTTACGAGGTGGTAGGTCGCATCTCAATGCTCGGAAAGGAAGTTCGAGGTTTAGCGATTGGCACGCGGGTAGTGGCGTTTACCCGTTTTGGTGGGTATGCATCCAAAGCTTGCACCGATTATCGGGCTGTGGTGGAAATGGGCGAAGAAATGCCGGCGGGCGAAGCCCTGGCCTTGGCCACGCAATATAGTACCGCCTACTATTGCATGTTCGAAGCTATTCGTCTCCACATTGGCGATAAGGTATTGGTACATAGCGCCGCCGGGGGAGTGGGCATCGCGCTTTGCCAATTGGCGAAGCACTTGGGCTGCGAGGTCTATGCCACTGCAGGCTCAGAAAGCAAACTGGAATTTTTGAGAAGTCAGGGCATCCATCACGTGTTTAATTATTCCTATCCCGATTATGCAGATCGGATTAAGACAGCTTTAAAAGGGGCCCGTCTCGACGCCACTTTCAACGCCATTGCAGGTAAATCTATCAAAAGCGATTATGCTTTGCTTGGCTCGGGTGGCCGTTTGGTGATCTTCGGCGCGGCATCGCGCGTTGGTGGAGGCAAGGGTATTATTTCCGGATTAAATCTGCTTTTTCAATCGGGATTTTTTACCCCGCTGAAATTGCTGATGGCTTCCAAATCCTTGGTAGGAGTCAATATTCTCCGCATCAGCGATAACAAGCCCGAGATTTTAGCCAGTTGCATGGCTTCGGTAGTGGCATTGGCGAAAGCTGGCACGGTGAAACCACATGTTTTTAAGGAGTTCGGCGTTCAGGAATTATCAAAGGCGCACGATGCCTTGGAGAATAGATCGACAATTGGAAAGGTTGCGGTGGTGTTTTGAGCCTAACGCAGCTGACGGGAGCATAGTCAGTGGGATGTTATTTGTCTTTTTGATTTCATCTTAACGTTTTCAGCTGCCCCAAAGGCAGTGTTTTCCGGATACTCTGTTCCAATGAAATCATGGTTTCGGTGCGTTGGATTCCCTCCACAGATTGAATCTTATCGTTGAGCACCGTTCGCAGATGGTCGGTGTTTGAGCATATTATTTTGCAGAAAATACCGTAGCCACCAGTGGTGTAGTGCGCTTCCACTATTTCTTCGATAGCTCGCAGCCGCGGTACCACTTCGGAGTACTTGGCGCTTTTCTCCAGAAATATTCCAATGAAGGCAGTCAGATCGAAACCCAATTTGCTTGCATCAAGCACCAATTCGGCTCCTACCACCACGCCCATTTTCTCGAGTTTCTTCATCCTTACGTGGATCGTTCCAGGCGATACCACTAATTTTTGAGCGATTTCGGTGAACGGGGCCCGGGCGTTTGCTATAAGGAGGCTCAAAATTTCAATATCCAGATTATCGATGTAATAATCTGGGATCTGTTTTTCTGTTTTCATTTGAAGAATTGGGGTTATATGCGGTGATATTTAGCAATACTATAAAAATAAAGCCGTATTGATAAATTATTTGCAATTATAATTGATCTACTTTACATTTGAATCAAATAACAATGTGGGGTGATGAAACAGGCAAACATGCCCTCCTGTCCCGGGGGTGGAGATCTGGAATAAACCATGTAAATGGCTAACCACTCTTTGAAGGTTCGAATCCTTCCCCTACAGCCAAAGTGAGAAAGCCCGCGAAAGCGGGCTTTCGTTGTTTAAGTGGTTTGAGTTTCTGCTGATCTGCCATTAAATTGCCATCTAAGATTTAGGTTGCATACCACATGGACAGCGCACCAGCGATGAACAACAAGCTATTTCAGAAATAAGGTGGCGCAACGACGGGAAGATCGCTGCCATTGTCTGGTGCCGCAGCATTGCAAATGCAGCTTGAGTTTGGTTGAGATTATGCCGCAGCATTGCAAATGCAGCGGAACTCAGCGCAAGCATTTAACGCAGCTTAGGTTCCGTCGAGATTCTGCCGCAGCATTGCAAATGCAGCGGAACTGAAGCGGAACTCAGCGCAAGCATTTAACGCAGCTTAGGTTCCGTCGAGATTATGCCGCAGCATTGCAAATGCAGCGGAACGGAGATTGTACTGAGGCATTGCAAATGTAGCGGAACTCAGTGCAAGCATTTAACGCAGCTTAAGTTTGGTCGAGATTATGCCTCAGCAGTGCAAATGCAGCGGAACAGAGCACTATAAACGCAGCGGAGCAAAGCACTATAAATGCAGCGGTGCCAACCAACGGAGCAAAAGAAGGGAGCAGGGCAATACCTACTGCCCCAGTAATTGCATCAACTCATCCAATTTTGGCGAAAGGATGATTTCGGTGCGGCGGTTTAGAGCCCTGCCTTCGGGAGTATCATTGGTGGCGCGGGGTTGGTATTCGCCACGACCTGCAGCTGTCAGCTTTTTGGAATCTATTTCTTTGGCTTCCAAGAGCCGCACTATAGCCGTAGCTCGGGCTGCCGACAAATCCCAATTGTCTTTGTAGGCTGCCGTTTTAATAGGCACATTGTCGGTATGGCCTTCGATTAGGATATCGATGTCGGGATTCTTCTGTAGCACATTGGCTAAGACGCTAATGGCTTCTTGACCTTTTGCTTCTACGGCGGCGCTTCCCGATTTAAAAAGGAGCTTGTCAGACATCGATACGTAAACCTTTCCATTTTTGACCTCTACCGAAAGCTCGTCGGCCTTGAAGCCTAGCAAAGCATCGCGGAGAATACTATTGAGTCTGTTCGTAATGGAATCTTGTCGGGCTATCACCGCCTGCATTTCGCGTAAGCTCTTTTCTCGTTCAGCCAGGGTTTGGGCTTTCTTGGAAAGCTCATCCGCTTGTTTGCGGAGTTCGGCGCTCATCTCCTCCTGGGTCATGGCGCTTTTAGATTGAAGATTATTGAACTCGCCCTCGAGCGATGCATATTCGCCTTGCAGTCTTTGATTGGCTGTTTTCTCGGTTGCCAGGGCTGTTTCCAGGCTCTTCGTTTCGCTACAGAGCGAGTCGCGCTCGTTTACCAGCGGCATTATTCGCTTGGAAGCGGTGAACTTCTCCGGACGGGTTTCTCCGCACTTATAATATGTGGTGCACGAAACCGTGGAAAGGAGCAAAGGGATGATAATAAGGCTTACATTTTTCATAGCTCAGGGGTTTAAACTGTGGGTGAAAGGTAAGGGTTTGTGCAATATGGTTTTATTCGTTCAGCACTTAGGCCGAAGGAGTGGCTGAAAATAGAAAGCCCGCTTGCGGCGGGCTTTGCATTACGTATCGCTAAACTCAAAAGAAGCTGTAAAGCAATTTCCAATCTAAATTCGTGAAGGAACCTTCGGTTGTTGTGCCCGTAAAATTGGTAGAACGAAGGCTGCCTTGATTAACGTCTCCTTTTGTGTAACTCTTCGATATTTCCGCATAACCTCTCCAATAATCGAAGGTCAGGGTGCTAGTTTGGCCTACTGGAACATAGCTCGTAAAGCATCTGTTTACCAAGTTTGGATTGTCAACCAATATTTCTTTGTAAATAACATAAGGCAGCGCATCTACTAAGAACGGACCGCAAATACCTGGCGTAGGTGGCCCAAGGTTGATCATAGCTATCGGGAGCGACAAATTATTTGCACCAGGCACGGGCATAAAAATTTCAACCGTTCGAATAAACAAACCGTTTCCACCCGTATCGAAGCCTTGATTAGCGGTAACTTTTAAATAATTAATACCAAATGGATTAAGGACTTTTTCAACCTTCAAGCCAGGGTAAGCCGAATGGTTGAGCGATAAAGTATCCTGACCTGCTGCGGCTAATAATATATTATAAGAGTATTGATCTCTAAAAGGTGAACCAGCGGTTCCTATACCTGCTGCTGTGACTTCCTGCAAGCAGGGTTCGCAACCATCTCCAATACCGCTGCAGTCGATGTCAAGTTCGAATTGTTCAACCGTTTCCAAATCATCGTGGCAGGAAGGGCATACTTCGCAGCTTGGGAATGCGTCGATAAAGTAGTCCACACAGTCGATTTCAAATTCTGCACCGTTAAGAATTTCATCGGTACAAGTAGCACAAGGCGGGCAAGCGGTGGCCAAGTTAAAGTCGCAATCTACACCTGCTTCGTCGCCATCTAAAATACCATTGGTACAAGTAGCCGCCGTATCGCAAAGTGTGAAGCAATTTCCGCCACAGTCGATTCCTATTTCAGAGCCATTTTGCACCCCATCCCAACAGGTTGGAAATGGGCAGTCGGGACATGCTGTAAGGGGATTATTATCGCAGTCGATACCCGTTTCAAACACCACCAGATACCCCAGGGGCACTATTTCTGTAAGTTCGATATGGATATTTTGAATACCATCGTT
>Ga0105045_10000928_pt1 | contig 22964 bp, 17 predicted proteins | sample MAT02_FD_78089 | JGI IMG/M metagenome (GOLD analysis project Ga0105045, IMG submission 78089) | Freshwater microbial communities from Lake Fryxell liftoff mats and glacier meltwater in Antarctica - MAT-02 (megahit assembly) | ecosystem: Environmental > Aquatic > Freshwater > Ice > Liftoff... | reverse complement strand
GAAACGATCAACGCCAGGTAGACGGCCAGGCCGACCAGACCCTGCTCGGCCGCGATCGTGACCGGCTCGGTGTGGGACTCAATGACCGGCGCGTTCGGGCCGGCGACCTCCTCACGGAAAGCAAGCGAGAACGAGCCCGGGCCGAAACCGAAGACAGGCCGGTTCTCGAACAGGTCGATGCCGCCCGAGACCAGATCGGCCCGACCACCGGTCTGCGGGTTGAGCCGGCTCAAGTCGAGCTTGACCAGCCCGCCGGCGAAGACCGCCAGGACAAGCGTGAGGATCGCCATCGCGCCCAGCCCGCCAACTACCAGCCTGAGGCTCCAGCGCAGGGCGACCAGAACCGCGAGCCCGGCGATCAGCGCAATAAAGCTGGACTGAGAGAAGGTCGTGATCAGGGCCAGCCAGAGCAGGCCGGCAAACGCTGCGAGGGCCAGCCCGTCGCGACTGTTCCTGACCCACAGCAGCGCCGCGGCGACCACCGTGATCACCAGCGCCAGATAGCGGCCGTAAACGTTCGGATCCCAGAACAGCGAGTTGACCCGGAAGTAGACGTGGAAATCGTTCGAGCGGATCACCACCTCGTTCCACAGCAGCTCACGCGTCCAGTACTCGACGAAGCCGACCAGCGCCCAGACCAGAGCGAGCCCGATCACCGTGTAAAGCGCGGTTCGCAGCATGCGGCGGTTCCACTCGACCTCGACCATCAGCACGAAGACCAGCGCGAACGGCACCAGGAAGAAGCAGAAGTTGAGCAGCCCCTGGGAGCGGTCGTCGGAGTACAGGAGGCCGAGCGCGTAAAGCAGAACCGACAGCGCCAGCAGGGGCTTCAGCCAGGTGGCCGGCCCGGTCGGACCCCGGGCGACGGCGGCATCTTCCAGCGAGCGGCCGGTGAGGCCGGTCTTCCCCTGCCACTCGTGGCGGGCAAGCACCAGTACGCCGGCGGCCATGACCACATAGAGGGGCAGCAGCAGGTTGGCGTCCTCGCCACCGACCGCAAGCGGGATCCGGAACGGCAGCGCGACCAGTAACAGCAGCGGCAGCAGAATCGGTCGACGGTCGACCAGCGCGGCGAGGGCCAGTACGGCGGCGCCGGTACCGAAAACGGCCAGCGCGAGCAGCGCCGGAGAACCGCGGAGCTCTGCCACCTGGGTTGCGTTCCACTGGTCGGCGGCGATCAGCACCGGGACCGAAGCGAGGGCGATCAGCATCATGACCGCCCGCCGCCGCGAGGGCCGGTCGAGGATGGCGAAGCCGACCGAGACGGCTGCCACAACGGCGCCGAGCGCTTCGATCACGAACCGCCTCCGGGCTCGCAGGCGGAATCGTCGCGGTTGAAACTGTGGAGCCTGATCCGGCCCGGCAGGTACAGCTCGCGATCGAGACCCCGCATCGTCACCCGGACCCGGAAGATGTTGGACCGGGGCACCTTGCCACTGTCCTCGCGTCCGTCCCAGACCAGAGCGTGTTCGCGGTAGCGCTTGAAGAAGCGATCCTCGGCGAGTTGGCGGACCAGCACGTCGCCGGGTCCGACGATGTCGACGTCGGCGCGGTCGGACTTGGTCGTCCGGAAGTTGATCCCCATCCGGTCGCGGCGGCAGTCTCCGTTCGGGGAAAAGACGTTCTTCTCAGGATCGTTCTCGGAGGCGCCGACCGCCAGATAGATGACCCGGTCGACTACGAGCGGTTCACGCTTGAGCCGCTGTGAAAGACCGAAGGCGCCGACGGTGAAAACCAGCAGCACACCGATCGTGATCGGGGCCAGCCAGCGAAAGTGGCCGGGAAGTTCAGGGGCGCCCACTAGCCACCGGCGGGCAGCTCGGAGTGGTTCACGCCGATCACAGCCGTGACCGGAGCTCCGGATCCCAGATCGGCGACCTCAGTGGTAATCAGGGCGGTTTCTTCGATGTCGACCGCCCGCGCAACCTGCCTGGCGGCCGCCTCGCTGCCCTGCCTGAACATGACGACGCTCTCATCGAAGGTCGAGGTCGCATCGCCGGTGCTCCCGATGGTGAAGCCCCGCTGCTCGAGCGCCGCGGCGTACTCGGCGGCGAGCCCGACCTCGGCTCCGCCGGTTCCGTTGAGCACGTCGGACCGAATCTGGGCCGGGGCGGGGCCGCCGGTCTGGCGGTTCCCGTTCCCGTTGCCCTGGCCCACCGTACCGTCATTGCCGCCCAGCAGAGTCGTGCCGGCGAACGCTCCGGCCGCCCCGAGCACCAGCACGCCGGCGACGATCGTCATGATCCGGCCGCCCCGTCCGAGGCGGTCCCAGAACGAAGGGTTGATCAGACCGTCGCGCTCGAGTCGACGCTCTTCACGTTCGGCCAGCACCTTCAGTTCCTGTGACTTCTGCTCGGCGACGACCTCGCTGACCTCGCGAATCTCGGCGTCGCGCTCCGGGGCGCCCCCGGCCCACTCGCGCAGCCGTCGCAGGTCGCGAGCCATCGAAAACAGCAGCAGGCTGACCAGGAGAAAGCCAAGCATGGCGATCATCCCGGCGTACGGTCCGACTGTCTCGATCACTTGTCTCAAGGTCTGCTCACAGGATCACTGGCTCCCGGCGCAGGCTGAGGAACACCCTTGCGCACTGGCCGCATGTTAGAGAGAGTCGGCGGCGTCAGGGTATCCGGACCATCTCGGCCCCTGGTGAGTTGACGATCCGGACCAGGGTTTCACCCAGGTGCGATTCGTCGCCGGTGCGCACGACCTGCTCCAGCGAGTCGAGTGTCCGCTCGACCCAGGCGCTGTCGATCGGCTCGTCGCGGACCGCGCGCATGATGCGCTTCGAGGCGGTCGGCTGGGGGCGTTCGTCTTTGCCGAACAGCTCCTCGTGGATCTTCTCGCCGGGCCGCGGGCCGGTGAACTCGATCGCGATGTCGGTCTCGGGCTCGAAGCCGGCCAGCTTGATCATGTTCTCGGCGAGGTCGACGATCTTGACCGGATCGCCCATGTCGAGTACGAAGACGTCACCGCGGGTACTGCCGGTGTCGCCGGCGCGGATCACCAGCTGCACCGCTTCGGGGATGGTCATGAAGAAGCGGGTCATGTCCGGGTGGGTCACGGTCAGCGGCCCGCCCTGCTCGATCTGGCGACGGAAGATCGGGACCACGCTGCCCGAAGAACCGAGCACGTTGCCGAAGCGCACGCTGACGTACCTGGTCTCGGGATGGCGTTCACCGGCAGCACCCACCGCCCACTCGGCCAGCGCCTTCGATGCGCCCATCACCGTCTTCGGGGCTACCGCCTTATCGGTCGAGATCAGCACGAACCGCCCCGCCCCTGCCGCCGCGGCGGTCTCGGCGGTGACCCGCGTCGCGATCGCGTTATTACGCACCGCTTCGAGCGGGTTGCTCTCCATCAGCGGCACGTGCTTGTAGGCAGCGGCGTGGAAGACGACGCCGGGACGGAAACGCTGCATCACCTCGAACATGCGCTCGGCCTCTTTGCAGTCGGCCAGCACCGCTTCAACCCGGCTGAAGTGGCGTTCGGAGACCATCTCGCGCTCAATCTGGAAGAGGTTGTCCTCGGCGTGGTCGAGCATGACCAGCAGCCGCGGGTTGACCCGGGCGATCTGACGGCAGAGTTCCGAGCCGATCGAGCCGCCCGCACCCGTCACCAGCACCACCTGGTCTTCGAGGTAGGCGCCGACCCGCTCGAGCTCGACCACGACCGGGTCGCGACCGAGCACGTCTTCGACCTGGACCTCGCGCAGCTGCTGACTGAGTTGGACCCCGCCCCGCAGCAGTTCAAAGACGGTCGGCAGGGTGCGAACCGGGATCTGCCGGTCGCGGCAGGCAGCCACCACCTTGGCCCGCAGCGTTCCTGGCGCCGACGGGATTGCGATCACAACCTGATCCGGCTCGGTCTCATCGAGGATGTTCTCGATCTGGTCGGTGTCGCCGAGCACCGAGATCCCCTCGATCCGCATCCCGCGCATCGCCTGGTTGTCGTCGATAAAGCCGATCGCGGTCTCACCCAGGGCAGGGTTCAGTCTCAGCTCGCGGACCACCATCTGGCCACCGGAGCCGGCACCGACGACCAGCACCTCGCGGCCGCGGGCGATCCGGCTGCCGCGTCCGGGCCGCTCCTTGAGCAGCCGGGTGATGAGCCGGGCGCCGGCGATCAGCATCATGGTCAGCAGAAAGTCGGTCATCGCTACCGAGCGCGGCAGCGTGTCCTCGAACGGCTGGGCGACCGCGAAGGCGCCAATCAAGAGCAAGCTGGAGATCGTGACTGCCTGGACGATCCGCATGATGTCGCGGCCGCCGAGGACCCGCCACCACTTCTGGTAGAGCCCGAAAAGGTAGAAGATCGCCAGCTTGCCGACCAGGACGAAGGCGAGCGAACTGAAGAACAGGTCGACGTAGCGCGGGGGGATGGTCCCCGGGTCGTCGAGGAAGCGCAGCTGGAAGGCGAGGAAGTATGCGGCGGCGATCAGCAGACCGTCGCCGGCCATCTGCCAGAGCTGGTACCGGCGCAGGTGGAAGTCAGGGCGGCGCATTGAGCCTCCAAAGTGTAGACGCGATTAGGATCACCGCCTGAATCCCGGTCGGACTGACACCAGCCGCGCAGTCGTCCTCGGGCTAGTCCAGGGGCCTACCGAGCTGTTGCCGGTTTCGAGCTCGGCCCACCTGGCGATGGTCCCCCGGCTGGCCGGCTGGGACTGGGACAGCCTCGACCCGGAGCTGAGGAAGAGCTTCGAAGTGGCTCTGCACGCCGGCGCTGCGATGGCCTTGCTGATCACCCGACGGGCTGAGATCGCCGACGAGGTCCGGGCGCTCAACGGCCGCCGGGCAGTCGTACTCACTCTGTCGTTCCTCCCGGCCGCCTTCGTCGGCTACCGCTGGGAACGCACGATCGAGTCGAAACTCGGCGGCCCGCGCTCGACTGCGGCCGGCCTGATCGCCGGCGCGGTCCTGATGGCGCTGGCCGACCGCGCACCGCAGCGCCGCGGCCACGGCGAAGCCCGGGCGCTCGACGGGCTCGCTCTCGGCATCGGCCAGGCGGCGGCGCTGATTCCCGGGGTCTCCCGCAACGGGGCGACCCTGACCGCCGCCCGGATGCGCGGCTTCGATCGCGATCAGGCGAACCTGCTTTCCCGCACTGTCGCCCTGCCGGTGATCCTCGGGGCGGTGGCGCTGAAGGGCGCCCGGCTCGCCCGGCGCGGGGTCACTACGGACCAGAAGCGGTGGCTGGCGATCGGGGTCGCGACGTCCCTGGTGTCGACCCTGGCGTCGAACGGCCTGATCCGGGTGATCGAGCGCGACCGCGCGCTGCTGCCCTACTCGGCCTACCGGATCGCCTTCGCGCTGCTGATCCTCGCCCGGCTCGGTGGCGCCCGTCCCGCACCGGAAGACCGATCTGTTGTTGAATCGCCCCTGATGAAAGAGCGGGAAACCCGATGAGCGCCAGCGCCGAAGACGCCTACGCGAAAGCGGGGGTCAGCCAGTCCGACGCCGACCTCGCGGTCTCGAAGCTGGTCGGCGCCCTCGGTACGATCGCGCTCGGCCGCCCCTCGCGCCAGGTTGACCTCGGTGGTCACTACGCGGCTGTGATGAAGCTCGACGAAACCACCGGCATCGCGCTCTCGACCGACGGGGTCGGGACCAAGCTGCTGATCGCCGAGGAACTCGGCCGCTACGACACGGTCGGCATCGACTGCATCGCAATGAACGTCAACGACATCATCTGCATCGGCGCCGAACCGATCGCGATGCTCGACTACCTCGCGGTCGAGCAGGCAGACCCGGACCAGTGCGAGCAGATCGGAATCGGGCTGGCCCGCGGGGCCGAGTTGGCCGGGATCGAGATTCCGGGCGGCGAGCTGGCTCAGATCGGTGACCTGGTCAAGGGCTTCGACATCGCCGGGGCCTGCTTCGGCACGGTCGCGCTCGACTCGATAATCGACGGCTCGGCGGTCACGCCGGGCGACGTGATCCTCGGGCTGCCGTCCTCCGGCATCCACTCGAACGGCTACACGCTTGCCCGCTCGGCACTGGACGGGATCGCGATGGACGATGACCGGCTCGGTCGGCCGCTCGGCGACATCCTGATCGAGCCGACCGAGATCTACGTCAAGGCGATCCTCGAGCTGCTGGCTTCCGCCGCCGCAGTGCACGGCCTGGCCCACATCACCTCCGGTGGCCTCAACAACCTGCTGCGGCTGAAGGCCGAAGTCACTTACAGGGTTACCAACCCGCTCTCCCCGCAGCCGGTCTTCGGTCTGATCGCCGAGCGTGCCGGAGTGCCGGAGGAGGAGATGTACGAGGTGTTCAACATGGGTTGCGGCTTCTGCGTCGTCGTGCCCGAGGCCGACGAGGCCGCCGCCCTGCTCGTACTGCGCGACCACTACCCCGAAGCCCGTCGGATCGGCACCGTGGCCGCCGGCGAAGCAACCGTAATCCGGGGCCACGCCGCCGCCGACTGACTCCATTCCCGGCGACTGGCCTTTTTTTCCCGCTTTGCGGCATCGAACCGCGCCGGGACACTTCGCAGGGTAGGCTCGCCTTCCCATGTTTTCGCAGGCGCAGTCGGTGAATCGGTGAGGCTCGGCAGTAAGGACCCGTCGAGTTCTTCCGCGTATCCATGAACCATCCTCCTGCCAGCTCACAGATGATCGGGACGGTCCTTTCGGACCGCTACCGACTCGAGGCCAAACTCGGCTCGGGAGGCATGTCGACCGTCTACCTGGCCCGTGACGAGGTGCTCGATCGGCCGGTGGCGGTCAAGCTGATGCACCAGGGCATGATCGACCAGCCCGACCAGCTCGAGCGCTTCAACCAGGAGGCCCGCGCGGTGGCCAAGCTTTCGAATCCGAACGTGGTCGCGGTGATCGACGCCGGTGAAGACAGCGGCCGCCCCTACATCGTCTTCGAGTACGTGCAGGGCGAGACGCTCAAACAGCGGATCGGTCGGGTCGGGGCGCTCGAGGCGACCGAGGCATTGGCCTATGGAGTCGAAATCGCGCAGGGTCTGTCGGTCGCGCACGAGCGGGAGATGGTGCATCGCGACGTCAAGCCGCAGAACGTACTGATCGACGCGACCGGCCGGGCCAAACTGACCGACTTCGGGATTTCGCGCCAGCTCAACGACGAAGGGGTGACCGCGACCGGCAAGGTGATCGGCACCACCGACTACGTCGCGCCCGAGCAGGCGATGGGCAAGGACGTCGATCCTCGCTCCGACATCTACTCGCTCGGCATCGTGCTGTTCGAAATGTTGACCGGCGACGTGCCCTTCGAGGCCGAAAATCAGATCGGCGTCGCGATGCAGCACGTAAATCAGGAACTTCCCGACGTTCAGGAACTGCGGCCGGACATCTCGGCCACGTCGGCCCGTGTCGTCGATATGGCCACGGCGAAGAACCCGGACGACCGCTACGACACGATCGACGAAATGGCCGAGGACCTCCAGGCGGCGCTGGAGGTGGAGGCGATCCGGGCCGGCGGTGCAAGCGGGGAAGCAACCTCGGTGCTCGATGCCGTCCCGCCGCCGAACCGCCAGATCCAGATCAAGACGACATCGCCCTGGCCGGCCGTGGTGATGCTGGTGATCGCACTGGTGATCGCCGCCGGCACTGCCTACGTGATCTCCCGCGGAGACACCGGTGGTGGTGGTGGAGCCGGTGCCGGACAGATTGAGGCCGACGGCGGCGCGGGAACGGAGATCGCGCTGACCGGCTCCAGTGACTACGACCCGGAAGGCGACCAGTCCGAGCACCCGGAAGAGGCGCCGCTCGCGATCGACGAGGACACCAGCGGCTCGGCCTGGACCAGCGAGACCTACCTGCTGCCGACCTTCGATCCGAAATCCGGGGTCGGGCTGTACGTCGATGCCGGTGAGCCGGTCGTCGCAACCTCGATGGAAGTCAAGACACCCGTGGCGGGTTGGACCCTGGAGGTTTACGGTGCCAACGAGCCGATTCCCGCAGCCGTCGAAGACTGGACCAGCCTCGCCCTTGTACCCGAGGTCAACGAGACCCAGGAGGTCGAGCTGCCCTCGACCGGCGAGTCTTACCGCTACTACCTGCTGTGGGCGACCAACCCGGTCGAAAGCGAAAACGGCTACGGCGTGGCGATCACCCACGTGCGGCTGTTTGGTTAGAGCTTGTAGCCAGAACGTCCCACACCGAGGACAGAGTTCTGGCCACGGCCTCTAAAAGGTGAAGCCGGCCTCGCGCTGGTGGCGTTCGACTGCGAGCTGGAGCAGCCGGTCGCACAGTTCGGGGTAGACCAGCCCGCTGGCCTCCCAGAGCTTGGCGTAGACCGAGGTCTCGGTGAAACCGGGCATGGTGTTGACCTCGTTGAGCAACACGGCGCCGTCGTCCTCGACAAAGAAGTCACATCGGGCGAGGCCGGAGCAGCCGGCGAAGGTGAAGACCTCGGTCGCCGCACGCTGCAGGCTCGCTGTCGTCCGGCCGTCGATCGCGGCGGGCACCGCCAGGTTCATCCGGCCCTCTGTGTACTTCGCCTCGAAGTCGTACCACTCGCTATCGGCCAGGATCTCGCCCGGTAGCGAGGCCTCCGGTTCAAGGTTGCCGAGCACCGAACACTCGACCTCACGGCCGGACGAGTTCGCCTCGATGATCACCCTCGGGTCGAATCGGACCGCCTCTTCGACCGCAGCGTCGAGCTGACCGGGTTCATCCACCTTCGATATCCCGACACTCGATCCGAGGCGCGACGGCTTGACCCAGAGCGGCATGCCGAGTTCAAGGGCGCGTTCGCGCCAGCCTTCGGTAAACGCCTGCACGAATCCGACCTGGGCGATGCCCCGCTCGACGCAGAGCCGCTTAAGGGTCAGCTTGTCCATGCAGACCGCGGAGCCGAGCACGTCGGAGCCCACATACGGGATTCCGGCGGTCTCCAGCGCGCCCTGGGTCACGCCGTCCTCGCCGAACGGCCCGTGGAGCGCCGGGAAAACGGCATCGACCCCGACGAACCCGCCGCCGGGCAGGATCGATACGGCCTCCCCGTCCAGTTCCCAGCGGCCGTCACGCAAGATCAGCACCGATACAACCTTGTGTCCGGCCGCCTTCAGTCCGGCGGCAACGGCCTCGCCGGAGCGCAGCGAGACATCGTGCTCGCTGGAGCGACCTCCACTGAGTACCGCGACCTTCATCAGGGCGTCGGTGCTCCGCCCGATCCGGTGGGCCCGGTCGACTCGAATACACCGACCGTGAGCACGATCCGGGTGCCGCCGTTGACCGTGCTGCCGCCACCGGGGTTCTGGTCGATCACCCGGCCGTTCTGCGGCTGGATGTCCGTGGTCTGCTCCTGGACGTCGGGCGCCAGCCCGAGGGCGCGAAGCTGGGAGACCGCGTCGGCCCTGGTCCGGCCGACCACGTTCGGCACGTCGACCGTCGCCGGCTCGGCAGGTCCCCTCGAAACGACCAGGCTGACGGTCGAGCCGGGGTCGACCGCGGTGCCGGCGTTCGGCGTCTGGGAGATCACCTCGCCCTTCGGCCGGTCGCTGTCCTGCTCGGTCGAGGACGCTTCGAGCCCGACGGCGGAAAGCTGCTGCTCCGCCGCGTTCAGGGTCTGGCCGACTACCGCCGGCACCGAAACCTGGCTCGGGCCGCTCGAAACGATCACCGTGACCTGGCTGCCACGACGGACCGATTCGCCGGCCGGGGGATCTGTTTCGATCACCGTGTCGGCGGGCACGTCGCCGGAGGCCCGGGTCTCGACCGCGACACCCAGCCCGGCTTCATCGAGCGCCTGTTCGGCGGCCTCTCGGGTCTGGCCGGACACGTCGGGGATCTCGACCTGCCCCGGCCCGGCGCTGACTGTGAGGTTGACGTCCGGATCCGAACAGAACCAGCCGAAGAGGGTGCAGTCGCGGTCAGCCTTGCCGACCGGATCCTGGCCGAGCACCCGGTTCATCGGCGCGTCGCGCTGAACCCGCCCGACCTCTCCGACCGAAAAGCCCTCGGCGTTCAGCTTCGAGACCGCATCGTCGAGCTTGGTTCCGGTCACCGTCGGCACCTCGACCGAGTTGTCGCGAAGCATGCCCCACAGCATCAGCCCGATCAGCACCGCGGCAACAGCGGCGATCACCCACGGCCAGGGGTTGTTCTTATCCGGTTCGACCCAGGCCTCTTCGGGGACCTGTTCGGCGGCATCAAGCGCGGCGATGAACTCGTCGGCATCGCGGTAGCGCTCGTACGGATCGCGCCGCAGCGCCTTCATCACGACCGCGTCGAGGGCCGGAGAGACGTCGGGGTTCCAGTAGCTCGGAGCAGTCGGCTGCTCCGAGAGCTGGCGCAGCGCGATCGCGACTGCGCTGTCGCCTTCGAAGGGGACCCTCCCGGTCAGGCATTCGTAGAGGATCACGCCGATCGAGTAGAGGTCCGACTCGGGTCCGACTTCGAGGCCCTGGGCCTGCTCCGGGGAGAGGTAGTGAGCGGTCCCCATGACCGAGCCGGTCTCGGTGATCTCGGAGACCCCGTGGCGGGCGATCCCGAAGTCGGTGACCTTGACCAGTCCGGTCGGGTCGACGATCACGTTCATCGGCTTCAGGTCACGGTGGATAACCCCGTGGCGGTGACCGAAGCCGGCGGCGTCGAGTATCTGGCGCACGATCGCAACCGACTCGGGCGGGGTCAGACCGCTGTTGATCAGCTCGCGCAGCGTCGCTCCGTCGATGTAGGCCATCGCGATGTAATAGGTGTGGTCGATATCACCGCGGTCGAAGATCGAAACGATGTTGACGTGCTGGAGGCCGGCTGCGGCCTCGGCCTCGCGGCGGAACCTGGCGATAAACTCAGGGTCCCGGGCAAAGTGCTCGTGCAAGACCTTGAGCGCGACCCGCCGGGGCAGGTGCTGGTCCTCGGCCAGCCAGACATCGGCCATGCCGCCGGACCCGATCCGCGAGAGCACCCGGTACCGACCGTCAACCACACTTCCCTCTGTCAACCGGGCCATTTCACTCTCCGTCTATCAGGGTCTGCATCACGCCGGCGGCGATCGGAGCCGCAACCGTACCGCCTTGCCCGTCGGTGCACTCAACCGTCGCGGCAACGGCAATCTGGGGATCATCAGCCGGGGCGAAGCCGACGAACCAGGCCTGGTTGGGCAGGCCCTCGCAAGCCTCGCGGCCGGGTACCTCGGCCGTGCCGGTCTTGCCGGCGACATCGATGCCGCTCAATGCGGCCGCGGTGCCGGTGCCCTCGCCGACCACAGCCGTCATCGCCTCGGTCAACTGGGCCGCGGTCTCCTCCGACATCACCTCGGACTGGCGCGACGGGTCCATCTGATCCACGACGCGGCCATCGACGTCACGAACCTGGTCCCAGATCCGGGGCTTCATCAGGTCACCGTCGTTGGCGATCGCCGCGGCGACCTGGGCCATCTGAATCGGGGTCGCCAGCAGCCGTTCCTGGCCGATCGCGATCCGCGCGATGTCAACCCCTTCGCCGGCAGTGAGCAGCTGACCGCCATCGAAGACGCCACTGGTCGCCACCTGTGCCGGCGGCAGGTCGATGTCGGGCTTCGAGCTGAAACCGAAGCGGTCCATGTACTCGTAGAGCGTGTCCTCGCCGACCCGGCGGCCGAGCTTGGCGAAGAAGGTGTTGACCGAGAAGGTCAGTCCGGTGGTCACGTCGATCTCACCGAACGGTGAATCGTCGGAGTTGGCCAGCGGCTGACCTTGGATGTTGAGCGAGGCCGGAGCGTCGATCAGGGTGTCGAGATCGATGCTGCCGCTGTCGAGCGCGGCCGCCGCGGTAACCAGCTTGAAGGTCGAACCCGGCGGGTACTGGCCCTGAACCGCCCGGTTAACCAGCGGCGAGCCGGGATCATCGAAAAGGTCGTCCAGGGTCTGCGGAATAAGGTTCGGGTCATACGGAGGCTCGCTGACCATCGCCCGGATCTTGCCGGTGGCCGGCTCGATCGCGACCACGGCTCCGGGCCGCCCCGCCAGCAGATCGAAGGCCACCTGCTGGGCCGTGGGGTCGAGGCTCGTGACCACGTTGTTGCCGATCGGGTCGCGGCCGCGCAGTTCGTCGAAGATCGTCGAGAATTCGGAGTTCTGACCGGTCAGCTCGTCGTTGTGGAACTGCTCGAACTCGGAGTTTCCCTCGGTCAGGAAGCTGTAGCCGATCGGGTGGCCGAACAGGCCGGCGAGCGGGTACTCGCGGACGAACTGGCGGGAGGCACCTTGACCGTCGGGGACCGAGCGGGCGATCACCGTGCCGTCGTCGGCGAGGATGCTGCCGCGCTTGATCTGCTGGGCCTCGAACAGCGGCCGCTTGTTGGCGGTCTGCTGGCGCAGGTCATCGGCCCCGAAGACCGACCACTGGGAGGTGAACCCGATCAGCACCGCGAAGCAGATCGCGATGAAGCCAAACAGCTGGATGATCCGGACGTTCACGACCACACTCCGGTCGGCGGGCCGGCGCTGCCCTCACGGGCCTCGCGGCGGGCACGATTGGAAACCAGCAGCAGCAGCGCCAGCAGGATGAAGTTGGCCAGGATCGAGCTGCCGCCGTAAGAGACCAGCGGCAGGGTGACACCGGTCAGCGGAATCACCCGGGTAACGCCGCCGATGATCACGAAAGCCTGGAAGGCGAAGACCGTGGTCAGGCCGGTGGCCAGCAGCTTTGAGAAGCCGTCGTTGGCCATCAGCGCGACCTTGAAGCCCCGGGCGGCGATCAGCAGGTAGATGCCGATCACAGCGGCGCCTCCGAACAGCCCGATCTCGCTGACGATCAGGCTGTAGATCAGGTCAGTGTGAGCGGCAGGGAGCAGGCCGTCGCCGGCCCCGCCGGGTATGACCACGAGCGATCGCGCGAAGCCCTCACCGAACAGCCCACCGTCGGCCTGGGCGAACATCGACTGCAGCACCTGGTATCCGGAACCTCCCGGGTCCTGGTACGGATCGAGCCAGATATCTACCCGGTCGGTCACGTGCGAGACCGTCGAGTAGATAAACCAGGCGCCGATCATGAACATCGCCATGCCGATCGCCACGAAGGAGAACCGACCGGTCGCGACGTACAGCAGGGCGAGGAAGGCGGCGAAAAACATCAGCGAGCTGCCGAGATCGCGGATGAAGATCAGCATGAACATCGAAGCGCCCCAGACCACCAGCAGAGGGCCGAAATGCTTCAGCGGCGGCAGCGTCACCCCGAGCACACGGCGCGCACCGACCACCAGCAGCTCGCGGTGTTCGCGCAGATAGCTGGCGAGAAAAATGATGATGCAGATCTTCGCCAGCTCGACCGGCTGGAAGCCGATCGGACCGACTCGGATGCCGAGGTACGCACCTCTGACCTGTTCACCGAGCAACGGCATGCGCGGCGCAAGCAGAAGCCCGATGCCGACCAGAGCGATCGTATAGCGGTAGCGCTCGAGCACCGTGTAGTCGCGCAGGAAGTGGACCACCACCGCGAACAGGATCAGTCCGAGCACGAACCAGTTGGCCTGATCGCGGGCCAGGTCGCGGGCCAGCTCGGCATCGAGCCGGTAGATCATGACCAGGCCGATCGCGGTCAGAAGCGCCATCAGCGGGAACAGGTACGGGTCCGCGTCGGGCAGCCGGATCCGGATGTAGATGTGGGTCGCCAGACAGACCGCAAGGAAGTACAGCCCGTAGGACAGGCTGAGGTTGCTCAGCTGGCTGTCGTTCTGGGCGAAGACTGCCGCAAAGCCGATCGTGAGCAACGCGGCCACCGGGACCAGCGCGAGCAGTTCGCGATTGCGGGGCGAGCCGCCCGTCGCCCGGGCGCGCATCTAGCTGCCCTCGTTGTTCTCGATGTCTTCGATCAGCGAGACGGCGTCATCTTTGGTCCGAAGCGAGTGGGCGGTGACCCGATCCTGGCGCTCGGTCGAGAGGCCGCCCGTCTGCACGATCGTCGAGTACTTCTGCGTGTACAGCGAACCTCCGAACGGCAACTCCCACGGAACCCCCTGATAGAGCGCGACGCGGCCGGCGTCATCGGTACCGAGGAACCAGACCTGGCGCGATGCGACGAAAGCCGCGCCGGCGAGCACGACCACGACCAGCAGAGCGACCGCAGAACCGACCAGAATGCGGCCGAAGCTGCGGCCTTCCCCCTGAGTGACGACGCCTCTTTCAGCACGGCGTGTGGCGCGCGCCCTCAGGATCAGGGTCGGACCGTCATCGCGGTCGAGCGGGTCGGCCGGGTCTTCAACCTCAAACAGGATGACCGTGATGTTGTCCCGGCCACCGGCCCGGTTGGCTTCATCAACCAGCGCGCGGGTGGCCGCGTCGAGGCTGGTCGCGCCGACGATGATCTCCTTGATCTGCTCGTCGCCGATCATCGTGGTCAGCCCGTCGGAGCAGAGCAGGAATACGTCACCGGGCTCCGTCGGCACCGTCTGGATGTCGACCTCGACCTCGGGCTCGGGGCCGAGCGCCCGGGTGATGATCGAGCGCTGGGGGTGGTCTTCGGCTTGCTCTTCGGTGATCTGCCCGCGACGGCGCATCTCCTCGACCAGAGAATGATCGCGGGTCAGGCGCTGGATGATGCCGTCACGCAGACGGTAGGCACGGGAATCCCCGACGTGGCCGATCACGACCTGCTCCCGCTCGGAGTCGACCGAGGCGGCAGTGATCGTCGTCCCCATGCCGGCCAGCGATGAATCGGAGTGGGCCTGGTCGTGGATGTCGCGGTTGGCCGCTGCGATCGAGTCGCGCAGGACCTCTTCGGCGACGCCGTCGGGCAGTCCGTTCTCAAAGGCGCTGATCGCGGTCATCGAGGCGACCTCGCCGGCCTGGGCCCCGCCCATGCCGTCGGCCACCACGAACAGGGGCGAGCGCGCCAGCAGCGAGTCCTCATTCGCCTGCCGCTGGCGGCCTGTGTCGGTTCGCTCGGAATGTCGTGCGACGCGGATCAATTACCTCTCCACCTGGAATCGGAATGAAGTGTCCCCGATCGCGATCACCGAACCGTCGGCGAGTTCGGTCTCACCGATCACCTCGGCGCCGTTGAGCAGAGTTCCGTTGGTCGAGTTCATGTCCTCGACGAAGTATCTGTCACCACGGGGGTAGACCCTCGCGTGGAGGCCCGATGCGTAGCGGTCGGTGAAAGCGATGTCGGCCTCTGCCGATCGACCGAGGGTCGCTCCACCGAACAGGTCGAACCGACTGCCGGGGTCGAGGCTCCGACTGGCATCGACCACGAGCCAGGCGTCCGGTGCCGAGCCCGAGCCACCGAAACCGGGTTCGTTGGAGGGTCCGTCGGAGTTGCGCTTCAGGTCCCGGCGCGCGCTGAAGGCGATCCACAGCAGGAACAGGTAGAGCAGCCCCAGGAAGGCGAACTTCAGGGCGACTGAGACGGGCTCGAAATCCACGCGCCGTCGGTTCTACCTTTCCAGCCCGAATCGGAATGTGGTCGTGCCGAGGGTCACCTGATCGCCCTCGCGCAGACGCGCGGTGGGCATGCGGCGTCCGTTGACTTTCACCCCGTTGGTCGAGTTGAGGTCGACGATCTCCCACTCCCCGTCGGGCGACTGCCTCAGTTCAGCGTGACGACGGGACATATTCGGATCGGCGATCACGCAGTCGGCCTGATCGGAGCGTCCGATCACCGCACGCGAACCGGGGACGACAGTGCGCCGGCCCGGCGCCTCGACAACGGCCCGCGGCAGCGGTCCTGCGGCGGGCAGCGGAGCGGCCGGGCGCTCGGGCTGCTTCGGCGGGGCCGCGTAGACCATCGTGCGACCCTCCTCGGCCGGCTGGGGCCGCTCGCCCTCCCGGGACGGCGCCTTGACCAGCCTGGTCTGGATGCCGAACTCGCCGAGTCTGAGCCGGTCGTCGGTGTTGAACTTGACCTCGGGCCGGGACAGCAGGTCGTAGCCGCGGCCGCGGGCGTGCTCGAGCAGGTAGCCGGACAGCTCCTGGCCAAGCGAGCGCTCGTAGCCTTCGAGCTTGTCGCGATCCCTGGTCGACAGGTGGATCGTGTATTCGTTCGGCACATAAACCCTGGAGACCGACGCCGTCTTGTGCGAGTCCATCTCGCGGGCCAGCTTGCGGGCCAGCTCGACCGGCTGCACCTCGGAGCTGAAGGCGCGGCTGAACACCCCTTCGACGAGGCCTTCGATGCGAGCTTCGAGGTTTCGGAAGACGCTCATAATCTTTTCGATCCTACGGCAGCAAAGGGCATCACCTCGGCCCGTTCGGACTCTCCGGGTCCCCTGAGCCGGGCGACGATGGCCCCCAGCAGGAGCGCACCCGCAACCCATACGACCAGCGCCACGAGATAGGTGGAGGAGGTCATCACTGGAAAGAGCAGGTCGGTAACGCAGGCCGAGACCGAGGTTCTCCACTCTCCCGAGGCCTGGGCGAAGCGGCTGAACAGCAGGCCACGGCCGGTGGCTGCCTCGGCCAGAGCGGTTGCGGTCAGCCCCGCGGCCGCAATCACAGCGCGGTCGCGTCCATGGTCCGACAGCGCGGCGAGCGCCGGCAGGGCGGGGGCAAGGCCGACTGTGCCCAGCACCGGCCCGAACGGGATCGCAGCAAGCGGGCGCGCGGAACCGCGAACCGCGACGGCTGGGATCACGGTGAGCAACCCGACCACAAGCGCGGCGCCGGGGAGGCCGGCAATCACGGTCAGCCAGGCAGCGAGTCCGCCGCCGGCGACCAGGTATCCGAGCCGCGGGTTGATCAGGCCGGCTACGGCGGAGACGACGAAGGCGAGCGCGACCGAGGCGGCATCCGCCTCGCCGCTGAGCAACATCCCGGCGGAGACGGCTGCCGCAATCGCCGCCGCCGAAGCGACCGGTACAAAGCTGATCCGACCCCCGGGGAGATCGCGCCGGCTGCGCTCGACCCCGGCCGCATCGCTCCGCGGTGCCGCTTCGAGCAGGTGGAGGCTCTGTTCGAGGGCCGTGCCGAGCTCTTCGGCGGAGGTACGCAGCTCCGGGTCGAGTTCGAGGCAACCATCGACCGCCTCGGTCAGTCTGGCCGGTAGGTCTGGACGAGCGTCGGCCAGCAGTGGGACTTCCTCGTCGAGCGCCCGGGCGGTCGCCCCGGCAGTCGCACGGCGACGAGGATTGCTCCCGGTCCAGGCTTCGTACAGCGTGAGCGCCAGTGAAAAGACGTCCGCCGCCGGGCCGACCGGGTGATCCTCGGCCTGTTCCGGGGCCATGTAGGAGAGCGTGCCCAGCACGTCGCCGGTGTTGGTCAGGTCCTCGGCATCGGTCAGGCGCGCGATGCCGAAGTCCATCAACTTCGCCCCCCCACTCCGGTACGGGTAGATAAGGTTGGCTGGCTTTACGTCGCGGTGGATGACACCCCGGGCATGCGCGTGGTCGAGCGCCTCACAGATGTCGGCCCCGATCTCGGCCACCTCGCGGTCGCTGACCAGATCTCCGTCGATCAGGACCCTGACGGTGTCCCCCTCGACCAGTTCGCTGACCAGATACGCCCGACCGCCCTCCGGGCCGAATTCACGGTGGGTGAACTCGAACAGCGTGACTATGCCCGGATGGTTGAGCCGGGCGGCGGCCTGCGCCTCACGCTGGATCCGTGCTCCGGTTCGGGGACTGGTCTCAATCACCTTGACCGCCACGTCCCGCTCCAGCCTGCGATCGAAGGCCCGGTAGACCGTGCCGAAACCGCCACTTCCAAGCCGGTCGTGGATCTCAAACCTCTGCATGACGGTGGTTCCGATCATCAGTCGGTACAGATTCGCGGGCGTGGCGGGGACGCCTTCATCCGGTCGGTATCTGCCAGCGGGGCCGCCGGAGTCGCCCCGTCCTCGGTGAAGGGGATAGATTCCCTGCGCCGAACACAGTTCGACAGGTTTTTGTATGGACTTCCCCGATCCCGACACCGAACTCGACCTTCCCCATCCCCGCGACGACTCGCCTCCACCACCGAGGCGGCCCCGGCGTCAGGGAGGCGGTGGACGCGGTGAGGACGGAGACCGCCGGCAGCTGCTGATCCGCCGGGCGATCGCTCTCGGTGCCGGACTGCTGGTGCTGTTTCTGCTGGTCCTCGGTGCGCGCGGCTGCCTCGACGCCCGCAAGGACCGCTCGCTCGAGGACTACTCGTCGACCGTGACCCAGATCGTCGACGAGACCAACACCCTCGGTGAATCATTCTTCGGCCTGCTCGATGACCCCGGCGATCTCTCGGTCACCGAGTTCACCAGCGAGGTCGAGTCCGACCGCGGGGCGATGGACGGCTTCCTCAGCCGGGTCGAGAAGCTGAGCGTCCCCGGCGACATGGAGTCTTCCCAGCAGAACCTCAAACTCGTCTACCAGTTGCGGGCGACGGCGATGGGGATGATCGCCGAGCGCCTGAGCACAGCTCTCGGTGATGAAGGCAGCGATCAGGCCATGCGCGACATCGCGTCCCATATGCGAACTCTGGTCGCAACCGACGTGCTCTACAACGAGGTTACCCGGACCGGGATCGACGCTGCGATCGCGAGCAACGGTGCCAACGCACCCGAGATGCCGCGCAGCACCTTCGTCCCCGACCCGGTCAAGTGGGGCAATCCCGAGACCATCACCTCTGTGCTGGGCGTGATCGGCGGAGGCACTCAGCCCGCGGCCGACGGCGGTGTCCACGGCACCGGTCTCGGTACCGTTTCGATCGGTGGCGTCCCGCTCGACGCGACGGTTTCGAACGTGATGCCCACCGGCACCGAACCGGTCGTTGACGTGGAGGTCCAGAACCAGGGCGAGGCCGACGAGTCCGACGTCACGGTCTCGGCCGCGGTCAACGGTGGCAGCGGGCTCGACCAGTCGATCCCGACACTGGCTATCGGAGAGACCGGTACCGCCTCGATCCTGCTGACCCCCGCTCCCACCGGTGAGGTCACGATCGACGTTTCGGTGGCTGCCGTACCGGGCGAGAAGGTCCTCGACAACAACGAGGCGTCCTACACGGTCACCTTCGAGTAGGCCGCCTTGAGGGTCGCCTATCTCGGTCCCGCCGGAACCTTCAGCGAAGACGCCGTTCGCGCCTCCGGCTTCTGTCCGGCTGACTTCCAGCCGGTACTCTGCGACACGATCGCCGGCGTAGTCGAGTCGATCGGCGCGGGCCGGGCCGACCGTGCCCTGGTTCCGGTCGAGAACTCGATCGAAGGATCGGTCCGCTCAACTCTGGATGCGATGGTCAACGAGGCTGCCGCCGTGACGATCTCCGGCGAGTACGTGCACGAAATCCGCTCGGCGCTGATCGCCCGCGCCGTTGTACCACTTGATTCGATCACCGCGGTCGTATCCCACCCCCAGCCGCTGGCCCAGTGCGACCGCTTCATCCGCGAGGCACTTCCAAACGCCGAGGTTCGGGTAAGCGACAGCACCAGCGCCGCGGTCCGGGAGGTGGGGCAGGGCGAGCCTGGCCTTGCGGCGCTGGGTCCGGCCCAGGCGGCGGAGCTCTACGGCTGCAAAGTGATCCGCGAGGGGATCGAAGACGAGCCCGGCAACTCGACCCGGTTCCTGTGGCTTTCCCCGGCCGGCGAAGCCGACAGCCCGATTACCGGTACCGACGAGTCCTCCTCCTGGAAGACGAGCGTGCTGTTTGCCGGCCTCGGTGAAGACCACCCGGGCGCGCTTGTGGATGCGCTGCTCGAGTTCTCGACCCGCGAAATCAACCTCGCCCGAATCGAGTCCCGGCCGGAGCGTCGCGAGCTCGGCCGCTACCGCTTCTTCATCGACATCAAGGGTCGGGAAACCGACTCGGGTGTCGCCGAGGCGCTCGACGGGCTGCGCGACAAGGCATCGACCGTGCTGGTCCTCGGCTCTTACCTGGCCGCCCGGGCCTGACCTGAGCCGAGCGACCCGGCCCGCCGGTGGCGGGCCGGTCCCGGCTTACTCTTCGGCTTCGTCCCCAGCCGGGGCTTCGGTGTCGTCGCCGACCGGGGCCTCCGCTGCTGCTTCGGTGACGCTCTCGAGCGGGGCCCCACCTTCGGCCACCTCGATCCCGTCGGCAGCCTGGACCGGCAGCTCGTCCTGACCGGTCTCTTCGGTGGGGGATGCCTGCGCCGCTTCGACGACCAGGGCCACGGCGCTGATCCGATCGCCTTCGCGCACGTTCATCACCTTGACGCCCTGGGTCGGGCGGCCGGTCTTTCGGATCCCCACGACTGTGGTCCGCTGGACCATGCCGTTCTCGGTTATGAACAGCAGCTCCTGATGCTCGCGAACGATCAGGGCACCGGCCAGGCCGCCCTTGGTCTCGGTCAGCTTGGCGGTCAGCACACCCTTGGTGCCACGGTTCTTGATCGGGTACTCGGAAAGCGCTGTGCGCTTGCCGTAGCCGTTCTCGGTTACCACCAGCAGCTCGGCGTCATCGCGGGCAACGGCCAGGGCGAGAACCCGGTTGCCCTTCTGGCTGACGTTCATGCCCTTGACCCCGCTGGTGCCGCGGCCCATCGGCCGGGCCTGGTCCTCGTTGAACCGCGAAGCATGCCCGGACTTGGAAACCATCAGCAGGTCATCCTCACCCGAAGTCAGCTGGACACCGACCAGCTCGTCGTCATCGCGGATCTTGATCGCGATGATTCCGTCGGCTTCGATCCTGGTGTTGTAATCGATGAACTCGGTCTTCTTGACCTGCCCCTGGGCGGTGGCGAAGACGATGAAGCGGTTCTCCTTGAACTCGCGGGTCGGGATCACCGCCATCACCCGTTCGCCGTCACGCAGGGGCAGCAGGTTGACCAGCGCACTGCCGCGTGAGGTCCGCTGTCCTTCGGGCAGCTCGTAGACCTTCTTGCGGTAGACCTTGCCGGTGTTGGTGAAGAACAGCAGGTAGTCATGAGTCGAGCAGATGTGAAGATGCTCGATGTAGTCGTCTTCCTTGAGGTTCATCCCGGTGACCCCGATTCCACCACGATGCTGCTGGCGGTAGGCGTCGGTGCCGATCCGTTTCACGTAACCGGACTTGGTCAGCGAGATCACCATCTGCTGCTCGGCGATCGTATCCTCGACGTTGACGTCCCCCCCGAACGGCTCGATTGCGGTCCGGCGCGGGTTGTCGTGGGTGCCACTGATCTCGAGCAGCTCCTCGCGCACGATTGCGTAGACCCGGTTCTCGTCACCGAGGATCTCCCGCAACTCGGTGATCAGCTCCATCAGCTCGGCGTGCTCGGCCCGGATCTTGTCTGACTCCAGCGCGGTCAGACGCTGCAGTCGCATGTCGAGGATCGCCTGGGCCTGGGCCCGGGAAAGTTCGAACTGATCGATCAGACCCTCGCGGGCGGTGTCCGGGTCCGGCGAGGCGCGGATCAGCTTGATCACCGCGTCGAGGTTGTCGAGCGCGATCAGCAGGCCTTCCAGAATGTGAGCCCTGGCCTCTGCCCTGCGCAGCCGGAACTGGGTCCGCCTGGTCACCACCTCGCGCTGATGCTCGACGTAGTGGCGGACCATGTCCCGGATGCCGAGCGTGCGCGGCACTCCGTCGACCAGCGAGACCATGTTCATGCCGAACGAAGTCTGCAGCTGGGTCTTCTTGAACAGGTTGTTCAGCACGATGTTCGGCACCGCGCCACGCTTGAGCTCGATCACCACGCGCATGCCGGTGCGGTCGGTCTCGTCGCGCAGATCGGAGATGCCTTCGAGCTTCTTGTCCCTGACCAGGGTGGCGATCTTGACGATGAAGCCGGAGTCACCGCCCTTCTTGACGGTGAACGGCAGCTCGGTCACGATCAGCGCGTCCTTGCCACCCTTGAGCGGCTCGGAATGCACCTTGCCCCGAACCCGAACACTGCCGCGACCGGTTTCGTAGGCCTCGCGGATCTTGCTCGGATCCATAATTCCGCCGCCCGGGAAGTCCGGACCCTTGACGTGCTCCATCAGACCGTCGAGATCGATGTCCGGGTTGTCGATGAAAGCCGCTACCGCGCCGGATACCTCGCCCAGGTTGTGGGGCGGGATGTTGGTCGCCATGCCGACCGCGATGCCGGAGGCACCGTTGACCAGCAGGTTCGGAAAGCGCGAAGGAAGGACCAGCGGCTCGCGCTGCGACTCGTCGTAGTTCGGACCGAACTCGACCGTGTCCGAGTCGATGTCGCGCAGCATTTCCGTGGCCAGGCGGGTGAGCCGGGCCTCGGTGTAGCGCATCGCGGCAGCCGAGTCATCGTCGATCGAGCCGAAGTTGCCCTGACCGTCGGCCAGCGGGTAGCGCAGTGAGAACTCCTGCGCCATGCGAACCAGAGTGTCGTAGATCGAGGCGTCGCCATGGGGGTGGTACTTGCCCATGACCTCGCCGACGATGGTCGCTGACTTGCGGTAGGGGCGGTTTGGTTGCAGGCCGAGATCGTGCATCGCATAGAGCACCCGCCGGTGCACCGGCTTGAGTCCGTCACGCACATCGGGCAAGGCCCGCCCGACGATCACGCTCATCGCGTAATCGATGTAAGACGAGCGCATCTCGAGTTCGAGTTCGCGCTCCTCGATGTGTCCGGTCAGAGCTTCAAGCGCCATCAGGTGTCCTTCACGGTCGGTAGTTCAGGTCGGTTCGCCAGGCGTCGATCAGACATCGATGTTGCTCGCCTCCTTGGCGTAGGTCTCGATGAAGTCGCGCCGCGGCGCCACCTGATCGCCCATCAGCATCGAGAAGATCTGGTCGGCGGCGGTCGCGTCCTCCAGCGTGACCCGCTGCAGGGTGCGGCTGGCGGGGTCCATCGTGGTTTCGCGCAGCTGGTCGGCGTTCATCTCACCGAGACCCTTGAACCGGGTCAACTGAACCCCGTGCTTGGCCAGGTCGAGCACCGCCCGATGGAGGTCGATGAAGGTCGCCGCTGCCTCGACTCGATCCTTCAGAGTCACCCGGAACGGTGGTCTGCCGAAGGACTCCAGCAGCTGCGCGTGAACGTGCGCAAAGCGCTGGTACTCGCTGCCCTCGAACAGCCGCGCCGGCAAGCAGTGGTTGCGAGCCAGGCCCGACTGGTTATGAACCGCCTTGACCATGGTGTCCTCGCCCTTGCTTTCGAGGATCTCGGTGCGGAAGATGTCGTCTTCGCGGTCGACGGCCCCCAGCACCTT
>Ga0105045_10000926_pt1 | contig 22965 bp, 15 predicted proteins | sample MAT02_FD_78089 | JGI IMG/M metagenome (GOLD analysis project Ga0105045, IMG submission 78089) | Freshwater microbial communities from Lake Fryxell liftoff mats and glacier meltwater in Antarctica - MAT-02 (megahit assembly) | ecosystem: Environmental > Aquatic > Freshwater > Ice > Liftoff... | reverse complement strand
TGGTCGATCAGGTGCAGGACGGCGCGACCGGCGTGTTCGAGAAGCTCGGCAACAGCCTGGGTGCGATGGGTTTTCTGGTCGACATGCTCAGTTACCAGCGTGCGTTGGCCAAGCAGCTTTTCGTGTACGACGAGGCGCTTGGCGAATTCCGCCCCTTGATGGGGCGCGAGAAAGCCCAGGTTGTGGGTGGGGTGCCTGTGGCAGCCGAGTCGGCACCTGCGCCGACACAGCAGGCTGTTGCCGCCGCAACGGCGAGCCCGGCTGCGCCGTTGCCTGTGGCAGCCACCCTTGCGCCATCCGTTTCCGACGAAGATGACGAAATGCGCCATATCTTCCTCGAAGAGGCGCGTGAAGTGGTGCAGACCGGTCTCAAGGCGGTCACGGCGCTCGATGCCGATCCCGGTGATCTGGGGGAGCAGACAACCCTGCGCCGCGCCTTTCATACGCTCAAGGGCAGCTCGCGCATGGTGGGGCTGGGTGAGTTCGGCGAAGCCGCCTGGGCCATGGAGCAGCTGGTCAACACCTGGCTGGCCGACCAGAAGCCGGCCAGCGACGATCTGCGGGCGTTGTGTGGCGAGGCGATGCGCCAGTTCGATATCTGGGTCGAGGACATCGCGACTGCCAGCGCGGCGCACTGGTCGGCGCTGCCGTTCCGCAAAGCGGCCGATGGCTTGCGGGTCGACAACCAGTCAGTTGCGCTGGTGCCTCCGGCCCCCCGGCTGTCAGAGGCAGAGGCCGCGCTGCGGCCGTCCAATGCGCCGGAGCGCGCAGACACCGCTGGAACGGCAGCATCCGCGCCAACGGATCTCGTTGTGCCCGATGTCGATCTGTCGCAAGCCGCAACCGAGCCGGTCGAGGACTTGCAGGCCAGAGCCGATTTCGTGACCACCGAGATGTTCCAGTCATCGCAATTGCCGTTGGAGCCATCTCAGGCACCCGCCCATGAGAGCGATGCCCGCGCGCCAGTCGAAGACTTCGATGCGACGCAGATGTTCGAATCCTCGGAGCTGTTCAGGCCTTCGGAATTTCCGGTGGTGGCAGCCGATGCAGGGCAAACCGCGGTACCGAAGCAGGCCTTGCCTGCGCAGACCGCGGCGCAGGCTGCGGCGGCTCAAGAAGAAGAGGCTTTGCGGGAGGCAGCATCGGCCGAGACCTTCGCGCCCACCCGTTCGTTCGCCGACAGCGAGCCGCCACAGATCGACGGTTCGTTGGAGGAAGCGGCAAAGACCGCAAAAAAAAAAATTGGGCCCGACGCCTTTTCGAGCGACTTGCTCGACTTCGATTTTGGTGACATATCCCTGTCGGTGGCGGTCGACGCGCCAGCGCAGGAAGATATCGAGACCCAGCGTGGTGCCTTGCTGGCCGACTACGGCAGCGAAGGCTTTGCGGGGTACGACGCCGATGCGCTGACACAAGGATCCGACGACGAGCAAGTCAAGGTGATCGACGATCTGCGGATCGGCATTGCGCTTTACAACGTCTATCTCAACGAAGCCGACGAATGGTCCCGTCGTTTGTCGACCGAACTCAGCGAATGGGCGCTGGAGCTCGATCAGCCGTTGCTGGATTCAACCGTGGGTTTGGCCCATGCTCTGGCTGGAAGTTCTGCCACCGTGGGGTTTGTCGTGGTGGCCGACCTGGCGCGCATACTCGAGCAAGCCTTGCTGCATGTGCAGTTGCACCGTATCGGACGGCCCGAACATGCACAGGTCTTCAATCATGCGGCCGAGGACATTCGCCGCCTGTTGCACCAGTTTGCCGCCGGTTTCCTGAAGGAGGCCGATCCGACCCTCGCGCCTGCGCTGCGCGAGATCTTGCGCGCCGATCTGGCGGCTGGGCCGCGGTCCGACGGTAACGCGATGGCACCAGCCGGTGGCATGTGGGCCGGCGCGGCACCGCTGATCATGGCCAGCGACGAAGATTCCGACGCCGTGGATGCGCTTGACGCCGATCTGTTCCCGATTTTCGAAGAAGAGGCCGCCGAGCTGTTCCCGAAGCTGGGTGCGGCCTTGCGCCAGTGGCTGGCGCGACCCGACGACACTTTCGGGCGCACCGAAGCCTTGCGTGTATTGCACACGCTCAAGGGCAGTGCGCGGCTGGCCGGTGCCATGCGACTGGGCGACCTGACGCATCGCATGGAGTCAGCGATCGAGGCGCTGGGCTCCGAGTCGGTGCCAGCGAGTCGGGTCGATCCGATGCTCGGACGATTTGACAACCTGCAGTCCTTGTTCGACGGCCTGTGCGACTTCGTGCGCCGGCGCAAGGACGCGCCAGCGACCGAGGTTCCCGCCGATGCCGCAGGGCCGCGGATGGTCGACGTGGCCAGCGCCGATACCCGTACCCGCGACGCCCTCCACGCGGTGAGCGATCGGCGCGCCCGCGACCGATCTGCCGCTGCCGGACCGGTGCGCCCGGCTTTGGTGCAAAGCGTGCGCGTGGCGGCACCGCTGCTTGACCGTCTGGTGAACCAGGCCGGTGAGGTGATCATCACCCGTTCGCGCATGGACGGCCGGGTCGCCCAGATGCGCAGCTCGCTCAAGGATCTGACTGGCAACCTGGATCGACTGCGCGAGCAGCTGCGCGAGATCGAGCTGCAGTCGGAGACCCAGATGCAGTCGCGCATGGCGCAGGCAAAGGATCAGGCGCGTGAATTCGATCCGCTGGAGTTCGACCGTTTCACCCGGGTACAGGAGCTCACCCGCATCATGGCCGAGTCGGTGTCGGATGTGGCCACGGTGCAGCGGCAGCTGCAACGTGCGATGCAGGGTGCCGAAGACGACCTGATCGCGCAGGCGCGCCAGGCGCGCGAGTTGCAACGGGATCTGTTGCGCACCCGCATGATCGAGTTCGAATCGATTTCCGAGCGGCTGTATGGCGTGGTGCGGCAAACCGCCAAGGATCTCGGCAAGCAGGTCAAGCTCGACATTGAAGGTGGTTCGATGGAGCTCGACCGCAGCGTGCTCGAGCGGATGGCACCTGCGTTCGAGCATATGCTGCGCAACGCGATCGGCCATGGTATCGAGAGCCCCGCCAAACGCGAAGCGGCTGGCAAGCCGATGGCGGGCACCATCACCATCGCCTTGCAGCAGGAAGGCAACGACGTGTCGGTGGTGTTTGCCGACGATGGCGTGGGGCTCGATCTGGAGCGGATTCGCGCCAAGGCTGTCTCGAAAGGCCTGATCGCGGCGCACCAGGAGTTGGGCGACGACGAAACTTCCAATCTCGTGTTCGCGGCTGGTTTTTCCACCGCCGACCAGGTGACCGAACTCTCGGGTCGGGGTATCGGACTCGATGTGGTGCGATCGGAAGTCAATGCTCTGGGCGGCCGTATCGAGACCACCAGCGAGCGCGGCCGCGGCACGCAGTTCAAGCTGGTCGTGCCCCTGACGACAGCGGTCACGCAGGTGGTAATGTTGCGCCTGGGCACCACGTCGATCGGTGTGCCATCCAACCTGGTCGAAATCGTACGGCGCGTGCCGGCGGTCGAGGTCGAACAGGCCTACCAGGCCAGTTTGTTTGGGCAGGGTGGCGAGCAGGTGCCGTTTTTCTGGTCCGGTGCCTTGTTACAGGTTTCAGGCCAGAGCGCCGCGCCACCGACCCGGCACCAGCCGGTGGTGGTATTGCGCAGTGCCGGGCGCCGGGTGGCAGTGCATGTGGACGAGGTGCTGGGCAACCAGGAGGTGGTGGTCAAAAACCTCGGACCGCAGCTCTCGCGCATGCCCGGATTGACCGGCATGTCGGTGCTGGCCTCGGGTGCGGTGGTGCTGATCTACAACCCGGTCGCATTGGCCACGGTGTATGGCGAGCCGGCGCGGCAGATGCAGGCCAGCGCGCGCAGCGCGGCGGCCCTGTCGGGTGTCGATGACGCGCACCATGGCGCTGCGGCGCATCGGGCGGCACCCGCTGCGACCAAGGCCACGCCGCTGGTGATGGTGGTCGACGACTCCATCACGGTGCGCCGGGTGACGCAGCGGCTGCTGCTGCGCGAAGGTTACCGTGTCGTGCTCGCCAACGATGGCCTGATGGCGCTGACGCGGCTGCAGGACGAGTTGCCCGCAGTCGTGTTGTCGGACATCGAGATGCCGCGCATGGATGGTTTCGATCTGGCCCGCAATATCCGCGGTGACGCGCGTATGCGCGGCCTGCCGATCATCATGATCACCTCGCGTACTGCCGAGAAACACCGCGAACTGGCGACCGCGCTCGGTGTCGACCATTACCTGGGCAAACCGTATGCGGAGGACGAATTGCTGGGTCTGCTGCGGCACTACTGCGCGGAGCCGGCGCAAGCCGATGCAGTTGCGTAGATGGGCAAGGCCATCGGTCTGCTGAAACGCCTTGCCCTGGGGCTACGTTGGAGTTTCCGGCTTGGGCTTGCGCACGACGGCGTACCGCGCCAAAGTCTGCGCGCGTGCCGTGTCATGGTCGACGATGGGCAGCGGATAGTTCTCGCCCAGGCGCACATCGGCTGCGGCGCGTTCGATCTCGCCGCAGCGCCATGGCGCGTGAATCGCCTGCGTCGGTAGGCGGGCAAGCTGTGGCAGGTAGCGCCGGATGAACTTGCCCTGCAGGTCGAATTTTTCGCTCTGGCGGATCGGGTTGAAGATGCGAAACCACGGTTGCGCGTCGCAACCGCTGGACGCCACCCACTGCCAGCCACCGTTGTTGGCCGACAGGTCGAAGTCGTTGAGCTGATCGGCAAAATAGCGCTCGCCCCGGCGCCAGTCGATGCCCAGGTGCTTGACCAGAAAGCTGGCGGCCACCATGCGCAGGCGGTTGTGCATGTAGCCAGTCTGGTTGATCTGCGCCATCGCAGCGTCGACGATCGGATAGCCGGTGCGGCCCTCGCACCAGGCCTGGAATGCTGCGTCGGCCTTGGCGCCATGCGCCCAGCGGATGGCGTCGTATTCCGGTCTGAAGCTGGACTCGGCGACATGCGGGAAATTGGCCAGGATCTGGAAATAGAACTCACGCCAGATCAGCTCGCTGAGCCAGACGGCCGCGCCGGCGCTGCCAGTCTGGCTTGCCTGCAGCGCCGCCGCCGCCAGCTGGCGGATCGACACGGTGCCAAAACGCAGGTGCACGCCCAGGTAGCTGGGTCCCTTGACTGCCGGGAAATCGCGCGTTACGTGGTATTGGTCCATGCGCTCGATGAACTCGGCAATCAGGCTGCGGCCGCCTGCGCTGCCGGTCGGAATCCGCAGTTCGGACAAATTGGTACGCACGAAGCCGATCTCGGCCAGCGCGGGCACCGCTGTGCGCAGCGCTGGGGGCCGCGCTGCGAGCGCATCGACAAGGGCACCGCAGTCGTGGCTGCGCAGATGGTGCGCGTCCACCTTGGCCAGCCAGGCGTTCTTGTACGGTGTGAACACGGTGTAGGGCGAGCCGGTGCGGGTCAGCAGCTCGCGCCCTTCGAACACCACCTGGTCCTTGACCATGTGCATCGCAATGCCCGCTTGGGCCAACGCACCGAGCACCTTGCGGTCACGTGCGATCGCCTGGGGTTCGTAGTCATGGGCCGCAAACACCGACACGACACCCAATTCGCGCGCCAGCGCCACGATTGTGGGGGCACCGGGCCCGTGGCGCACGATCAGGCCGGCATGCGGATTGCCGCTGGCGCTGCGCAGCGCGTCATCGAGATCGACCAGCGACTCGCGGATGAATTCGACCCGCCGGTCGGCACGCGCCAGTGGGTCGAGAATGCCGCGGTCGAACACGAACGCGCAAAGCACCTGGCGGCACGACGCCAGCGCCAGATGCAAGGCGGCGTTGTCGCAGGCGCGCAGATCGCGTCGAAACCATACCAGGCCGGTGTCGAAGGCTTTGTTCATGGGGGCCGCTAGAATTCCTCGATGCCCATCGATTCTGCGCCCATGAACCTGACGCATCATTTTCTGATCGCCATGCCCGGGCTCGACGATGCGGCATTCTCGCGCAGCGTGGTGTATGTGTGCGAACACAGTGAGCGGGGCGCGCTGGGCCTGGTGATCAACAAGCCCAGCGACATCGATCTCAAGGGGCTGTTCGACAAGGTGCAACTGCCGCTGGGCCGCGACGACTTGCGACAGTTGCCGGTGTTCCAGGGCGGCCCGGTGCAGACCGATCGTGGCTTTGTGCTGCACGAACCTTTTTTTTCCGAGGCAGACAAGCCCGACGAACCGGTGTATGCGTCCACCATGTCGATTCCGGGCGGCCTGGAGATGACCACGTCCAAGGATGTGCTCGAAGCCTTGTCCACCGGCAACGGCCCGCGTCGGGTGTTGGTGTCGCTCGGTTATTCGGCCTGGGGCGAAGGGCAGCTCGAATCGGAACTCGGAGACAACAGCTGGCTCACGGTGGACGCCGACCTGACTGTCATTTTCGATACGCCGGTCGATCAACGCTATAACAAGGCGCTTAAATTGCTGGGACTGGAGATCTGGATGTTGTCGCCGCAGGCGGGCCATGCCTGAGCTGGCGATGCAGAGCTTCATGGCGCTGGACTTCGGCACCCGGCGTACCGGCGTGGCCTATGGCACGCGCTTGCTGGGTCAGGCGCGGCCATTGGCCACGATCGAGGCGCGCGAGACGCAACAACGGTTTGATCGGGTCGGCCAGCAGATTGCGCAGTGGCAGCCGCAGGCGCTGGTGGTCGGCATTCCGCTGCATCCCGACGGCGCTGAGCATGCCAACACCTTGCTGGCGCGCAAGTTTGCACGCGGCCTGCGTAGCCGCTTCGCTCTGCCGGTGTTCGAGGTCGACGAACGGTACAGCACCACCGCAGCCCTGCAAGATGGCGCGCGCGATCCCGATGCCGGCGCGGCCTGCATCATCCTTGAACAGTTTTTGCGGAGTGTGCCTTGATGTCGGCCATCGACAGTGACGCCCTGCGTGCCCAGAGTGCGGTTGACGCGGTACGCGACATGCCGACCTTGTACCAGGCCTTGCTGCTGGGCGTCGGTGCCTTGTGCCGCAGCGACACCCACCTCGTGGGCATTGCCACTGGCGGTGCCTGGCTGGCCGAGCGGCTGCAGTCCGACCTGAAGTTGTCGGGAGAACCCGGTGTGCTGTCATCAGCCATGCACCGCGATGATTTTGCCCAGCGCGGCCTGGCCGCGCGTGAGCCGACGCGCCTGGACTTCGATGTCAACGGTGCGCACATCATCGTGATAGACGATGTGCTCTACACCGGGCGCACGATCCGCGCCGTCATCAACGAGTTGTACGACTTCGGGCGTCCGGCCAGCGTGGCATTGGCGGTGCTGGTCGATCGCAATGGCCGCGAGTTGCCGATCCAGGCTGACGTTGCCGCAGTGCGCATCGAACTGCCTGTCAGCAAGTCGGTGGCCTTGCGCCAGGATGTGGCCGGCGAGTTATCGGTCGTGATCAAAGACCGACGATGACCGTCGCCCATCGTCGCAGCCGCTGCCACTGCTCGAACAGGGTTTGAAAACGAAAGACCACCGCGTGTTGTATCGACGAAATCCCCAGCTCAACAAGAACGGTGAACTGGTCCACCTGTTGTCGATCGAGGGCCTGCCGGCCAGCATCCTGCGCCAGGTGCTCGACACGGCGGAAAATTTCGTCAGTGTCAACGACCGCGAAGTCAAGAAGGTGCCACTGCTGCGCGGGCGCAGCGTGTTCAACCTGTTCTTCGAGAACTCGACCCGTACCCGCACCACGTTCGAGATCGCCGCGAAACGGCTGAGTGCCGACGTGATCAATCTGGACATTGCGCGATCCTCGGCGTCCAAGGGCGAATCGCTGCTCGACACCATCGCCAACCTCAGCGCAATGGCGGCCGACATTTTCGTGGTGCGCCACAGCGAGTCGGGCGCGCCGTACCTGATCGCCAAACACGTCGCACCGCATGTGCATGTGATCAACGCCGGCGACGGCCGCCACTCCCATCCTACGCAGGGCCTGCTGGACATGTTCACGATCCGGCACTACAAGAAGGATTTTTCCAACCTCACAGTCGCCATCGTCGGCGACGTGCTGCATTCGCGGGTGGCGCGCTCGGACATCCATGGCCTGACCACGCTGGGCGCAGCCGAGGTGCGGGTGGTCGGCCCCAAGACGCTGGTGCCGGCCGACCTCGCGCAAATGGGCGTGCGCGTTTGTCACAACCTGGAAGAAGGCATACGCGATTGCGATGTGGTAATCGCGTTGCGACTGCAGAACGAGCGCATGAGCGGTGCCCTGTTGCCCTCGGCGCAGGAATACTTCACGAGTTACGGACTCACCCGCGAGCGCTTGCAGTGGGCCAAGCCAGACGCGATCGTGATGCATCCGGGCCCGATCAACCGGGGCGTGGAGATCGACTCCGATGTGGTCGACGGCGCGCAGAGTGTGATCTTGCCGCAGGTGACCTTCGGTATCGCGGTGCGCATGGCAGTCATGAGCCTGGTGGCCGGCAACGACGCGAGTGAGTGATGAAGATACTGATCCAAGGTGGCCGCGTGGTGGATCCGTCCAGTGGCTTCGACCAATTGGCCGACGTCGCAGTCGCCGCTGGGCGCATCGTGTCCATCGGCGCAGTCTCGTCGGACTTTCATGCCAACAAGACCATCGATGCGCAGGGCTGTGTCGTCGCCCCCGGGCTGGTCGATCTGGCGGTGCGCTTGCGCGAACCGGGCCATGAGCACGCGCGCATGTTGCAGTCGGAAATGGCTGCGGCGGTGGCCGGCGGCGTGACCAGCCTGGTCTGCCCGCCGGACACCGATCCAGTGCTCGACGAGCCGGGCCTGGTCGAGATGCTGCGATATCGCTCCGAGAAGTTGCACCAGTGCCGGGTGTTCCCGCTGGGGGCATTGACCCGTAGCTTGCGTGGCGAGGTGCTGACCGAGATGGTCTCCCTCACCCAGGCCGGATGCGTCGGATTTGGCCAGGCCGACGTGCCGTTGCCCAGCTTGAAGATCCTGCTGCGCGCCTTGCAATACGCGAGTACCTTTGGCTACTCGGTGTGGCTGCGCCCGCAGGACCGCGACCTGGGCACTGGCGTGGTGGCCAGCGGACCGCTGGCCACCCGCATGGGCCTGGCCGGTATTCCGGTGGCGGCAGAGACGATTGCGATCTACAGCATCGTCGCGTTGATGCGCTCCTCCGGCGCGCGGGTGCATCTGTGTCGGCTCAGCAGCGCGGCCGGTCTGGATCTGGTACGCCAAGCCAAGGCCGAAGGCCTGCCATTGACCTGCGATGTCAGCATTCATTCGCTGCACCTGATCGATACCGACATCGGCTACTTCGACAGTCGCTCACACCTCAAGCCGCCGCTGCGTCAGCAACGGGACCGTGACGCGATTCGCGGCGCACTGGCCGACGGAACGATCGATGCGCTGGTGTCCGACCACAGTCCGGTGGATGAAGATCAAAAAACCCTGCCGTTCGCCGAGAGTGAGGCAGGAGCCAGTGCGGTCGAGTTGCTGCTGGGCATGGCGCTCAAGTGGGCCGAGGCCGATGGCGTCGCATTGCGTCGCGCCTTAGAGGTGCTCACCAGCGCGCCAGCCGACATCATCCGTGCAGGCCATGCGGGGCCACGCGGCGGTGCCGGGCGGCTGGTGGCCGGTGGCGTGGCCGACCTGTGCGTGTACGACCCGTATCCGGAATGGGTGATCACCGCGAACAACCTGCGCAGCCAGGGAAAGCACACGCCATTTTCGGGTTATGCGCTGCGCTCGCGGGTGCGGTGGACCATCGTGGGCGGGACTCTCGCGTTTGAAGCGTGACGTCGCTGCAGGCCGCGTGGCGCGCCTGGCGTGTGCTGTTCCATCTCCTGCATGGCCTGGCCACCATCGTGTGGTTGTTCCCGCGCTTGAGCCCCGAGCAGCGCGATCTGCGGGTGCAGGTCTGGTCATCGGCGATGCTGCTGCGCCTGGGGGTGCAACTCGCGGTCGTTGGCACGCCACCGACGCTCGGGCCGATGCTGCTGGTGTGCAACCATCTGTCCTGGCTTGACATCACGGTGTTGCATGCAGCCTACCATTGCCGCTTCGTCTCCAAGGCCGATGTCGGCCGCTGGCCGATCGTCGGGCGTCTGGCCACCGGAGCGGGTACCTTGTACATCGAGCGCAGCTCACGCCGAGATGCCATGCGGGTCGTGCATACCATGGTGCAGGCGCTGCGCGAAGGCGACATCCTGACCGTGTTCCCCGAAGGCACGACCGGTGACGGCAACCGCATGTTGCCGTTTCATGCCAACCTGATCCAGGCCGCAATTGCGGCACCGGCACCGGTCCAGCCGGTAGGGCTCTCGTATGTCGATGCGAACGGCGTCGCCTGTCGCGCCGTAAGCCACTTCGGAGACGATACGTTGGGCGCGTCGGTCTGGCGCACCCTGCGGGCGCGGGACGTGCGAGCAATAGTGCGATTTGGCACCGCGCAGCAGGCCGAAGGACGCGATCGCCGCAGCTGGGCGCACGACTTGCGCGACCAGGTAGGGGCGTTGATCCAATAGACGGGTCCGAGCGGGTGGTACTCAAGGATCCAGGCCGTTGACCTGCAGAGGGTGTTCGGCACCAACGTGGGTGGCGAGCACCGACGCCAGCAGGTTGGCCGTCGCGGTTTCGGACAGTTCGCTGCCGCGCAGCCTGCAGCTGTCTATCGTGGGCTGGTTGACAGTGTTCGCGATGATCTTCAGCGATGCATCGCGTGCGCGTCGTTCCGTTGCGTCAGGCTCGAGCTGCCTTTGCGAGCGAAACGCATCGGCCGCGCCAAGCAGCATGCACGCCTCCTCGACCCTGCCGCAGGCGGCCAGGACCCAGGCGAACAGATCGCTGCGGGCGATCAGGATGCCGCTGCGCTCCAGGGGTCGCACGCTGGCCAGCGCAGCTGCGACGCTGTCGGCCACTTGATCCTGCATCAGCAGCGCGATCGCGTAGCGGATGCGCGCGTAACTCAGCGTGAGACCTTGGGACGGTTCGGCAGAAATTTGCACGATCAGGTTCGCAAGCCCGGCTTGCGCCGCTGGCGCGTCGCCCATATGCAGTTGTACCCCGGCCAGGTCGTTGGCCAGCGTGACCGCGTAACGGCGGATGTCGTTGGATGTCGCCATCAGCAACGCGTCGCCGATCAATTGCAATGCTTGTTCATAACGACCGGCCGCATCGTGCACCAATCCCTGCACCCGCATGCGCCGCATCCGATCGGCGACAGTCCAGCCGCTTTGCTCAAGTGCGTACGCGTCGTGCAATGCCAACTGCGCCGCCTCCAGATCGCCGAATTCCAACAGGGCCTCGGCCCGCATGCGCATGCAGGCGTGCACATGACGCCGATTGCTCAGTCCGCGGTACAACGACTCCGCCTTCTCGAACGCCATCAGGCATTTGTGGGTCGCAAGACGGCCATCGATGCCGCAACGACCCAGCCATTGCCAGTACTGCGCGGCCAGCGCAACCGGTAAATTCGCATCCACCATGTGCTCGACCTGCAGCAGCCGCTCAAGCGCCTCCCCTACCAGCCCTGCGACGGCCAGCACGACCGAGGACATGGTCGCAAGCGCCACCGCAGTTTCATTGTCCTGCCTGCTGCGCACAGACCAACTGAACGCGGCCCTGACGTTCGCCATTTCCTGCCAGATCATGTCAATGTCGCGGCGCTTGGCCGCGCGCTCGCAGACAAGCCGGGTCGCTTTGGCATGCAGTGCCAAGCCGGCGTCGGTCTGTCCAGCCGCGGCCAGTTGCTCCATGGCATAGGCACGTGTCGTTTCCAGCAGGGTGTAGCGGGGCTTGTCCTGGCCGCTCACCTGTACCAGCGATTTGTCCACCAGCGTGGCCAAGGTGTCGAGCACGTCCCAGTCGTCTGCGAACAGATCGGCCGCGATGGACTGCGCGCCTTCGATGCAGAAGCCGCCGGCAAATACGCCGAGTCGGCACAACAGGGCTTGCTCGCGTGCGTCCAGCAGCTGGTAGCTCCAGTCCAGCGTCGCACGCAGGGTCTGGTGGCGGCGCAGACGCACCCGCGCGTCACCCGTCAACAGGCGGAACATCTCGCCCAGTCGTTGGCGAACGCCCACGATGCCCAGCATCGGAATGCGCGAGGCGGCAAGCTCGATCGCCAATGGAACGCCATCGAGGTGGCGGCAGATGTCGACCGCGTCGGCGACCGTGTCGGGTGTCAGCTGGAACTTGCGATGCACAGATTGCGCGCGCGCCATCAATAGCTGGATCGCCCCGCTGGCCAGCACATCGGCCATCTCCGTGCTTTTGGGCAAGTCGAGCGGGTTGAGCTTGTAGACCTGTTCGTCCTCGAGCTTCAGCAGTTCCTGGCTGGTGACAAGTACGCGCAACAACGGCAGATTCGACACCATCCGCTGCGCCACATCGGCGACTGCCTCCAGCAAATGCTCGCAGTTGTCCAGGATGATCAGTGCGCTTCGCCCGCCCAATGCGTCGATCAGTCGCTGGGTTGTGGATTTGCCTGAATTGAGCGAAATGCCAAGGGTTTGTGCAATCTCGGACACGACGGTCTTCGGGTCGGACAGCGGCGCGAGTTCAACCAGCCAGACACCATGCGCAAGGCCGCTCAGCATATGCTGGCCGACGGCCAGGGCGATCCGGGTCTTGCCGATGCCGCCCGCTCCCGTGATCGTCATCAGGCGCACGCGACCGAGCATCGCGCTGAGTTCCGCGATCTCCGCCTCGCGGCCGAACAATGGCGCCAGCGCGGCCGGCAAGTTGCCCTGGGTGGCGTCGCTGAGCACGTCGTTGTCCAGACCTGACCCCCACTGCTTGCCCTCTGCATCGTCGCTGTCATCGGGATCGATGCTGCGCGCTGTGAACTGGTAGCCCCGGCCCGGCACGGTCGAGATCGCCTTGGCGCCGAGCTGCTTGCGCAGTTGCGATATATGCACCTGCAGATTGTTCTCTTCCACCACCAGGCCCGGCCAGACCGCTTCGAGCAGTGCGTCCTTGCGGATCACACGGTCGCGTCCTTCTACCAGGGCCATCAACAGATCGAAGGCGCGGCCACTGAGCTTGACGGCCTCGCCCCGTACGGTCACCTGCCGCTCTGCGGGATGGATCTGAAATCCATGGAAATGCAGCGCGAGCATGGCGAACGGTCTGCCTTTACACCACCACTGGCAGGTGGTGCAGAAAGCGAAAGTACGGGTTGCTGCCGTATTGCGGCACCAACCCGCCAGCCAGTGCCGGCGTGCGAGGCATGGAGATCAGGCTGTCAATCACGACGGCCAGAACCTCGTGGGCCAAGGCATAACCAAGGCATTCGCGTGGGCCGTGGCCAAATCCAATGCCTTGTCCTGGCTTGCGGCCGAAATCGACCGTGTCGGCGTTGGCGATGCCCGGGTCCCGATTGGCAGCGCCGTAGACCAGGGTCAACCGATCATTATTTTTCAGCTCCACGCCCCGCCCCAAGTCGTAAGGCTTGTCGCTACAGTAATAACGATTGGCCATCGGCAGCGGGCTGTCGAAACGCACCAGCTCATTCACGACAAGGTTGTGATTCAGCGTCCCCTGCCGTTGCAGGGCCTTGAGCTGCTGGAGCAGCCGGGCGTTGTCCTGGAGCAGATGCAAGGTGACAAGGCCGATCAGCCACTCCAGGGGTTTGAATCCGGAGAGCGCGAGTGTTGCGGCGTTGGCCGCAAATTCGTCGATGCGCGAGGTATTGGCTGCAACGTCGACCAGCGGCAGGGCCTGCGTCCGACGCAAAAATGGCGGCTTGGTGGTTCCTGGGCGGTCCTGGGTGCGGTCGCCAGCCAGGGTGAACCAGATGCCCAGTTTTTTAAGTCCGTCGGCGAAGTCTTGGCTGGCCGAGGACGTATAGCCCGGATTGTGGGCGCTCAAAACGCGATCCACGTTGATCATCAAATCGGCAATGCGGGTTTCGTCGAGGCCGAGCACTCGCGCGAAGAGCCGTTGGCTCAAGGGCCGCGCAAACTGGCCAATCCAGTCAACCGGGCCTGGGCGCAGTGACGCAATCAGCGCCGAGGCGATGTCGCTGGAGTCCTTGCGCGCGAGTTGGATCGCTTGCACGAACAAGGGATCGATATGGCCGCGCATGGTGGTGTGCGCGGGTGGGTCCATGGTCAGGATGCCGGTCGGCCTAATGCTGGCGTCCTCGCGTTTGCGAAACAGCTCCGGCTGCTGGCAGATCGACATCACCAGGTCCCGGCCGAAGACCCACACGCTGTGCATGTGGGGAATATGCGCGACCGCTGGCCGGATGTCGTTGTGAATTTTCTGGTACGTGGGATAGGGGTTGGCGACAAACGATTTTTCCAGTGGATTGAATATTGCCGGATCGAACCCCGCCGCTACCGAGGCCTTCGCGGGCACTTCCACCTGCTTCATCGCCGCCGTGCGTGTGGCGGCTGGTGCTGTCGGTGTGGCCTGCGCGAGGTGATCGATGCCAGCGAGCCCGGGCATAAAAAGATACAGGCTGCCCACCGTATCGACCAATCGCGGTATCGGCAGTCGAATGTCGGTCACCCCATCGGGTGCCAGGCATCGAAACTCGGCGTTCATCGGAGCCCCGCCAGTGGGATATTGCGCGCCGATGATCGGATCTTGCATGCCGCGCAATCCGCTTGCGGCGAAGTCGGCATTGGCCCAGGTCTGCAACAAGAACTCGAACTGTCGCTCCAGGTCGGCGCACAGGAACAGACCGACCAGCCCGCGTTCCTCCAAAGGGTTGTCGCGCGTCTCGGGGTCGTAGGCACTGCCAAACGGCATGCCGCGGCGGATCACCCGGCGGGAATGCGGCATGCCGGCCACCCGGCTGCTGCGCGGATTCATGCGCCGGATATGGGCACCGATCGGGCAGCGTTGGCCAAGATGGTCGTCGAAAGCCCCTGGGTCCAAGTTGCTGGGCGCGTAGTCGAAGTCGTTGCGGTTGCCTGCGCCTGCGGCCGGCGTTGCCAGGTTGGACGACAAGGCGGTGGGTTCGCCGTCGCGCCAGCGGCCTACCAACCGGGCGGCGATCCATTCGCGCGTCACGCCTGGCAAATGGCCATAGGCGTTGACGCCTTGGTCCAGCAGCCGTTCGAACGCTACCACGTCCTGACGCAATACCCGCAATGCGGCAAAGGCTCCATTGCCGGCCCATGCAGCCGACAGTCCACCCAAGGAGCCTTTGCCCCCAAAGTTGTTGGTGTAGTCTGCGCCCAGCAGTACCGTGCCAACGCCAATGGCGGGCTGCAATTCAGACGCTGGGGTGGTGCCGCCGTACAGGTTTTCCACGGCCAGACGGGGTTGCGAGATTCCATCGCGGTAACCGAAGTGCACCTTGTCATTGCCGAGCGCCTGCGCGTCTTGTTGGTGCCGCAACTCCAGGCCGCAGGCGCGCCAGCTGCTCTCCAAGGCCCTATGGGTCGCGTTGAGGGTGGCTGCGTCTTGTGCATGCAGCGACAAGACCAGGTGGACGCCGTGCCGAGGTCCGCCCAGTATCCAGGTGTCGGGATGGCTGGAAAGCAGGTCGCCATTGCGCAGAGCCCGCAATGTGTGCGCCGGCCCTTCGACGAACGCCTTGAAATATGTCTCCAGGCGTGTCTTTTCCGGTTGCGCCAGACCCAGCTGTACCAGCCCGGAATAGGTCAGGCCCAGATTGAGCAGGTAGGCGGGCTTTGCTTTGCGGTACGCTGCGTTGCTCACGGTGGGCGTGTTGTCGGCACCCGTGCGCAAGCGCGTCAAGAACGCCTTTCCGTCGGAAGCATCCGGAATGTGCAGGCTCAGGTAGCGTGCGGTGCAGTAATGCACGCCACGCAGAATATTGGCCTGCACGTCATCGAAGTCGATGTGCTGGTCTGCGGCTGATGCAAAGGGGATTGTGGTTTCCTTGGAATTGCCCAGCAGGTCCAGCACTGTCTGATCGGGGTAGGCCGAGAAGATGGATGGCTCGATCGGAGTGGCAAGGCCTGGAACTGGCACCTTGTTGTTGCGGCGAATGAATTCGAGGAACTCTTCGGGATGGTCTCGCACTGGCGTGCGCGGACCCCCGTCGACATAGTGCAGGATCAGGTCGAACACATCTCCAATGGTGAAGATGAAATCGGTCGCATAGGCGTCGAGATCGCCATCGAATTCGGTGATGACCTGCAGTGCCACCCGGTCCGTGCCGGACCCAGTCGGGTTTGGCGCTGGAGACGGCAAGCGGCTGGGCAAAAAGCGTGCGAAATGGACGTTGCCCTGTTGCAACAAGGCGGCGCGGGTATGTTTTTGGCGTGCCGCAATCTCCCCCATCAATTTGGGCAGATCAAGCGGGTCTCTCAGTTCGAGCCAAAGTTGTAACCCTCGGCTTACCTGCACCGGTGCCACCGGCGGGAGGTCGGAAACCTGTGTGGTACCCATCATCGCAACTCCTTGAATCCGAGCAAACAACCCAAGGCGCCATTGTGCTGCGGCTCGGACCGTCGGAAACGCCGCTGCCACGGCTTTCAGAAACTTTCAGGAAGTTTCAGTGAATCGCGGCGTCTGCCAAAGACCTGGGGCGAATCCGTCGCCACAATGTGCTGCAGGATTACGCTTCCATTGTGATGGGGAAAAAAATGACAAGAAATTTACCGATAGCGAGATATGGGGAGTCTGAAGTTTTGGACGCAGCGGTTCGCATGTTGGCACCAGGTGCCAGCCTGGATGGGGGCGATGACGCCGGCAAACGCTTGCAGCGGCGTATCTGGCATTTCGGAATCGACTGGCTTTGCCAGGCGGTCGGTGCCACGGGCGTCGGAGCCATGGTCGTACGCCGGGCACCCGATGACCATCGCATCGTCGGTCAACTGGGCTGTGCCGCTTTGGGTCGTGCCGCGCTCCTGCATGGTCTGTCCGAATCGCACCGCAGCCGGAGCCGGTCGCCGACGGTGTCGGGTTGGGCGCGCCTGGAGCATGCAAAAGAGACGGCCGCCTGCGACGCAGAAGCAGCGATGGGCGAGCGTTGGACCTGTCAAATGCCAGACGTCGGCGACCTGATGGTGTTCATGGGGGTCGCAATGCGACAACCCCAGACGCCCGAATCTCTCTATCGCTTGGCCGAGCATGTCTCTCGGTTGGGTCAAGCCCTGGCCGCTGAACTGTGTCCACGCGCCAGGGCTTCTGCCAAGACGCATCCGGTCGATATGGCGATGGATGCGGTGGATGGTCTTGAATTGACCTGCGCCGAAAAAGAGGTGCTGCGCGACTTGTTGACCGGTACGCCCGCCAAACGCATCGCCACGCGGCGGGATGTTTCGGTCAGCACTGTGCGCACGCAGATCAAGAGCATCTATGGCAAATTGAATGTGAGCAAGGCGTCCCAGATCTACGGTCGCATTCAGCAGCCGCAAACGATCCGCAGTTGAGTCTGCAAACCACCGTTGTCGATCGTCGCAGTCAATGGGTCCGAGGCCGGCGCGATCGGAACGAACCCGCGGGGCTGAACTGCATCGCTCCGCCCCTGCCCGTGTGGCGCGGTCACTGCCACGCGAATGGCGGCTGCTCGAAGTGCGAAACCCGGGTGTGTTGTCCGCGCAGGCAGACCTCGCGGAACTGGTACAGGAATGCCGCAGTTGGCGCCGCGATCCAGTTCTCGCCCACCGGCATGCGCAACACCGGATGCGCGTGTGCGCCGTGTTCGAGCATGGGTGCGTCCGGGCGCAGGAACTCGTCCAGCGCGATGCGGTGGATCGACGCCACTTCATCGGCATTGGCGACCATCGCCCGGGCATCGCCGGCCCAGACCACGACCGGTGTGATGGCAAAACCCGATCGGGTTGAAAAGTCGTCCAGGCGGCCCAACACCGCCTCGGGTGGCAATTCCAGCGCGACTTCTTCGCGCAGCTCGCGCAATGCCGCCTGCTCAGGTGTTTCTTTGCCGTCGATGCGCCCGCCAGGCAAGGCCCATTGGTTGGCGTGGCGGCGCAGATGACCCGCGCGCCGCGTGAGGATCAGTGCCGCTTCGGTGCTCCATCGGGCATGCTGCGGCATGTCGCCCCACGCGCTGCCATGTCCCGCCTCGGAAATCACCAGCGCGACAGCTGCCCGGCCCTGCGATGCGTCCGGCAAGGATCGCCAGTGGAACCGGCGCAGCGACTCGGCGACCGACTGCCGCAGCGTCGCGTCATGCTGCATGCGCTTGCCTTGTGGCGTTCCGGCTTACCAGCTGTTGCGCAATTCGCGCAGTTTGACGAATACGCTGCATGCGTCCGGGTTCTGCGGCAAATCCGGAAAACGTTCGCGCAATCGTGCGATCACCGATGCGCTGGCGAGACGGAAAAAAGCATTGAACTGCTTTTCCTGCTCCAGCGTCGTCACGATCGAGGTGGCCGGGTCGTGTTCGATCACCGAAGGCAGCAGCGCCTTGGCAGCGCTATTGTCCGGTTCGCGGTCGAGTGTGAACTTCAGGTTGTTCTCGATGTAGTCGTGGCCCGGATAGATCTGGGTGTTGTCGGGCAGCCGGGACAGCTGGTCGGCAAAACTGGCGTACATCAGCAGCGGGTCGCCGCCGTTGTGGCAGTTGCCGGCGCCGGCGTTGAACAACGTGTCGCCGGAGAACAGCGCTGGTTGATCGGTATGCGAACGCAGGCAGATGTGGCACATCGTGTGGCCGGGTGTATCCAGGCATTCGAGTTCGACGGTCTTGCCGACCTTGATGATGTCACCGGCCTGCACGCCACGGTCCATGCCCGCGATCTTGCTGCCGGCCTTGTGGTGGGCGATCACCTTGGCACCGGTGGCGGCAACGACGGCGTCGTTGCCGCCGGTGTGGTCCTGGTGTTCGTGCGTATTGAGCAGTTGCGTGATCTGCCAGCCCCGCACCTTCGCAGCATTCAGGCATTTTTCATGGTCGAGCGGATCGATGGCCAGGGCTTCGCCGGTTTCGGGGCAGGCGATCAGGTAGTTGTAGTTGCGGTAGGCGTTGCCGGTCCAGATGCGTTCGACGAGCATGTCAATTCCTCCTTGAAGGTTGTGCGGTTATGGGGCCATTGTAGGAAGGCACCGCGGGGTAACTGGGTCGGGCGGGTCAGGCGGGAACCGCGCGCAACAACGCGGGGTAGCGGTACAGCAGCGTGGCGGTTCGCGCAAGGTAATTCACATACAGCGCCGCCCACAGCCCGTGGTTGCCCCAGGGCTGCAGCACATACCAGGCGAGGAGAAAGACCAGACTCGAGGACAGCATCGCATTGCGCATGTCGGCGGTGCGGGTGGCACCGATGAAGATGCCGTCGAGCTGAAACGCCCACACGCCCATCAGCGGCGCGCCGATGGCCCAGGGCAGGTAGGTACGCGCGGTCGCGCGCACGGCCGGGTCCACGCTGAGCAGGTCGATCAGTGTCGGGCCGAACCCCCACAGCGCCAGCGCGATCAATGCCGCGACGCCGCCCGCCCACAAGCTGGTGCGCACCGCGGCGGCAGCCACCGCAGCGCGGCGCATGGCACCGACCGCGCGTCCCACCAGCGCTTCGGCGGCGAAGGCCAGGCCGTCGAGGAAATACGCGGCCATGGAGATGAACTGCATCAACACGGCATTGGCCGCCAGCCCCACGTCGCCTTGCGCTGCGCCCTGGGCCATGAACCAGACAAAAACAAAGATCAGTGCCAGTGAACGCACCATGATGTCGCCGTTCACAACCAGCGTGCGCCGGAGCTGGGCCGGTGCCAGGATCGCACGGCGCGACCAGCCAGCGCCCAGCGTGCGTGCGTGGCGCAGCGCGACAGCCACGCCGACGGAGGCGGCCAGCACTTCGGCCAGCACCGTTCCGGCTGCCACGCCGGGCACGCCCCAGCCCAGGCCAAGCACAAACCACAGGTCGAGCCCGATGTTGGTCAGGTTCAGCAACAACTGCAGCACCAAGGCAATGTCGGTGCGGCCCAGCCCGATGAACCATCCCAGCAGCGCATAGTTGACCAGTGCTGCAGGTGCCGACCAGATGCGGATATCCACATAGCTGCGACCCAGTCCTTCGACGGAGGCACTGGCGTCCAGCAGCGCAAACGCGGTCTCGCGGATCGGCCACTGCAGCACCACCAGTGCCACCCCTGCCACCAGGGCCACCAGCAGGGCGCGCCCGAGTGTGGCCACCATTTCGGCAGGATCGCGCGCGCCCAGTGCCTGTGCGGTCAGCCCGGTCGTGCCCATGCGCAGAAAACCGAAAGCCCAGAACACGAAGGTGAACACCAGCGATCCGACTGCCACTGCACCGATGTACGCAGGATCGGGGGTCTGGCCGACCACGGCAGTATCGACCGCACCGATCAGCGGTGTCGACACATTCGACAGCATGATCGGTACCGCGATCGTCAAGATCGTGCGGTGGCGCACGGCTGTGTCGGTGTCGTCGGGGGAGCGGATCATGGGGCTCTGGCGACGCCGCTACAGGGCGCCCGGCGTCTCAGGTGCGCAGTGGCGTGTGGCGCGAGGCGGTCAGCGAGGCTGGCGGATGGACCAACGCGTCGGGCACAGCCCGGCCAGCGTCTCCGTGGGCCTGGGCCTGGCATGGCAGCTGGCACATGCCGCGCGCGTCGATCGGGCAGACGCGGTCGAAGGTCACCACATGGTCGACCTCGGCCCGGATGCCGATCCATTCGCCGACCCGGTGGTCATGGTGGCTGGGCACATGGGCCAGCACGGTTTCGCCGCTGCGCAACCGCAAGGTGTACAGGAACTCGGAGCCGCGGAACGCCTTGCGCACGATCTGCGCCTTCACCGGCGCGTTGTCGTCATGCACGATGTCGTCGGCGCGCAACAACACGTCGCACTGACCGTCTGCAAATGCGCACGGCAGCGGGCATTCGGCGATGTCGGTCAGATTGCCTAGTGCGGTTTGCACCACCACCTGTCCATTGACCTCGCGGATCGTTGCGGGCGTGAACACGCCGTGGCCGATGAAGTCGGCGACAAAGCGTGTCGCCGGCCGGTGGTACAGGGTGTAGGCGTCGTCCCACTGGTGCAGGACACCGTCCTGCATCACGCCGATCCGGTCGCCAACCGCAAAGGCTTCAAGCTGGTCGTGTGTCACGAACAGCGCGGTCGCGTTGGCGGCCTTCAGGATGGCGCGCACCTCGATCGCCAGGCGCTCGCGCAGATCGACGTCCAGGTTGGAGAAAGGTTCGTCCAGCAGCAGCAGCTGTGGCGCCGGAGCCAGCGCTCGCGCCAGCGCCACGCGTTGCTGCTGGCCGCCGGAGAGTTCGTGCGCAAAGCGCCGCTCGTAGCCAGCCAGACCGACCAGTGCCAGCACGTCGGCCACGCGCGCTGCGCGCTGCGCGCGCGGCATCCGGTGTATGCCGAAACCGACATTGGCACCGACATCGAGATGCGGAAACAGAGCGTAATCCTGAAACACCATGCCGATGCGTCGGGACTCTGCCGGCACCTGCTGGCGCGGGCCGCTCACCAGCACGTCACCCAAACGGATCGTACCGGCGCTGGCGCGCTCCAGTCCGGCGACGGCGCGAAGCAAGGTGGTCTTGCCGCAACCCGAGGGACCGATCAACACGCCGATCTCACCGGTCTGCAGTCCAAACGAAACGTTTTGCACCGCCGCTGGGTCTGCACCGGCGTACCGTACCTGCAGTTGCGCCACTTCGAGAAACATGGGTTGATTCTAGATGAATACAATTCTCATTTGATCTTCATGTGATCGGTTGCTGCATGCCGCTGCGTCGGCTTTTTTTCCAAACCGCGTTCGTTGGTTTTGCGCTGCTGCTGTGCCTGCCGATACTGGCTGTGCTGGCGTCCTGGCTGCAATGGGATGCCGGCAATGCGCGCATCCTGGCCGAGATGGCGCGCACCGTGTTGCCCGGCTACCTGGGTACCACGCTGGCGTTGTGCCTGATGGTGGGGGTCGGGGTGGTGCTGGTGGGCACGGGCACGGCGGTGGCGGTGACCGTGTTCGACTTTCCGGGCCGACGCACGCTGGAATGGGCCTTGTTGCTGCCGCTGGCGATGCCGGCCTACGTGGTGGCCTATGCCTACACCGATTTCCTGCAATTCGGGGGTCCACTGCAAAACAGCCTGCGCGCCTGGACTGGACTGGAAGGGCGCATGTTGCCCGAAGTGCGCAGCCTGGGCGGCGCAGCCTGGGTGTTCACGTTCGCGCTCTACCCGTATGTGTATCTGCTGGCGCGCACGGCGCTGAGCGAGCGCGCGGCGCATCTGATGGAGGCGGCGCGGCTGTTGGGAGCGCCCTTGTCGCGGCGCATCCGCGAAGTCGCCCTGCCATTGGCGCGCCCGGCGGTGGCGGCAGGCGCAGCGCTGGCGCTGATGGAGACGCTGGCCGACTTTGGTGTGGTCAGCTATTTCGGCATCCAGACCTTCACCGCTGGCATCTACAAGGCCTGGCTGGCGATGGACAACCAGCTTGCCGCTGCGCAACTGGCCACCATGCTGCTGGCGCTGGTGGCCCTATTGCTGCACCTGGAGCAACGCGCGCAACACCAGGCACGGTTTGCCAGTAATCGCGGGCGTGCGGGAACCGTCGATGCGCAACCCGCGCGACTGCACGGCGCCGCGATCGGTCTGGCCTGGCTGGTCTGTGGCGTGCCGGTACTGATGGGTTTCGTTTTGCCGGTGGTGTTCATGCTGCGACCGCTGGTGGCGGATTGGGAGCTGCTGGCCTGGGGCCCGTTCGTGCAGTGGTCGGGCAACAGCCTGCGCCTGGGCCTGATCACGGCGGGGTTGTCGGTTGCCATCGCGCTGGCGCTGGCATTCACGCTGCGCCGCACTCCCGATCGCATCACCCGCGCGGTGGCGCAGCTGGTGGGCCTCGGATACGCGGTGCCCGGTGCGGTGATCGTGGTCGGCCTGCTGCTGCCAGTGGGCTGGCTGCAGGCGGCCGCTCCGCAGCTCGGCGTGGGTTATCTCGTGACAGCGACATCGTTCGGCCTGGTCTGGGCCTACCTGGTCCGATTTTGTGCAGTGGCGCTGCAGTCGGTGCAAAGCGGCTACGCCCGCATCCCGCCGAGCTTCGACGATTCCGCGCGTACGCTGGGTGTCGCCGGTTTGCCGCTGTTGCGGCGGGTGCACTGGCCGCTGCTGCACCGCGCGACCGCAGCG
>Ga0105045_10000924_pt1 | contig 22980 bp, 17 predicted proteins | sample MAT02_FD_78089 | JGI IMG/M metagenome (GOLD analysis project Ga0105045, IMG submission 78089) | Freshwater microbial communities from Lake Fryxell liftoff mats and glacier meltwater in Antarctica - MAT-02 (megahit assembly) | ecosystem: Environmental > Aquatic > Freshwater > Ice > Liftoff... | reverse complement strand
GGGCCGCTGGCGGTGTTCGTGCGGCTGGCGGCGTCCGCGCCGGCGGGCACGCACGGGGGCAGTGTGGTGCTCTCGGGCGGGGGCGCGGCCAGCGTGGCCGTGGTGCTCCCGGACGGGACGGTCTCTCCCTCAGTTCCCAGGGTCATCAGTATTACAGGTGTCTCTTTATCATTCGCTTCTATTGTTGGCTCGCCCTCGTCTTCCGCTTTCATCAGTATTTCTGGCACCAATATGAGTGCCGGGGTTTTGGTTACCGCTCCAGCCAATTTTGAAGTAGCGGTGAGTGAGAATGCAGCATACGCCAGTAGTATAACAATAGGTACGGCTGGTAATTTCGGTCCTGTCAATGTGTTGATCCGTTTTAGGTCAGGGGTAGCCATCGGCACTTACAGCGGGCAAGTAGTTTGCTCGAGTGCTGGCGCGGCCAATGCTAACTTGAATCTACCGGCGGCCAATGTGCTACCAGCGGGCCCCATCCCCGGTGGTCAAACTGCCCAGCGCACTACCAGCGGCGTTGGATATTTGGAGTATCTTCCCGCTGATCACGCAACAAGTGGTAAACGCTATCCTTTACTGGTCTATTTGCATGGGGCAGGGGACAAAGGCAATGGCACCACCGACATTTGGCGGGTAGCGAGGATGGGGCCAGCACTTCAGGTCCAAAATGGTCATCGGATGAATTTCATGGTAAATGGCCAAGAAGAGACCTTTATTGTGGTCAGTCCGCAGCTAACCACAAGTCTTGCAGATTTTAACAGTTTGCTTGGCCCGTTTGTAAGCCAAATGTTTACTAAGCACGCTAATATCATTGACCGATCTAGGGTTTACCTCACTGGCATCAGCATGGGCGGGGCCGGGACTTGGGTAGGGGCAGCAACTAATCCGAGTTGGTATGCAGCCGTTGCACCAGTTTGTGGGGCCACTTGGCCCGGTAGCACCCAAACTTGTCAAATTGCAGCGGGCAATGTCCCGGTATGGGCACATCATGGGATAGCCGATAATATTATCCAAATTATCCATTCGCGCGAGTGGGTGAGGCTGATTAATGGGTGTGCCTCCGCGCCCAATCCCGCCGCCCAGATCAGGGAGTATCCGGGGCTGCCCCATGATATTTCCATACCCGCTTATGCTACCGACAATGCCATTAACCCGGTCAACTTGTATCAATGGCTACTGCGGTTTCGCAAACCTTCGGTAGTAAATTGGAATGGTTCGGCCTGGTCGCCCTTGCCTCCCACCGCCGCCGACAATGTAGTGCTCAATGGTAACTATCCCGGGGTTGATTCGGTCAACCGAGGTTTTGTGGCCAATGCCTTAAACGTTGCGACGGGGGTTTCGGTCAATATTATGAATACTCATACCATTGCCGTTAACAATCGGCTGGAGAACGCAGGAACAATCGTTGTCGCGAGTGGCGGGTCTTTCCTTCAAAGTGCTGCCAGCACTATTGGCGCTTTTAATGGTACATTCACCCTCCAAAGGCAGAACAACAATGCGGCGGCAAACAACTCGGCGGTAAACTATAACTTATGGTCTGCCCCGGTCATGGGCCAAACAGTGGCTAACCTGCCTGGGGCTGCGCAGTGGAAGTATGACTTCAATCCGTCTAACCTATCATGGCGTGCCTTCACCAGTGGGGCCATGATGGCGGGTAGGGGATATTCCGCCGCCCAACCCACTCCCCAATTTGTCGCTTCCTTTACCGGGCGGCCCAACAATGGCAATGTGTCCATCGCAGTGGCCACCTCAACGGTGGCGAGTACTACCGGCAATAACTTATTGGGCAATCCCTATCCATCGGCCCTCGATTTGCGCGCGTTCTTTACCGACCCGGACAATAGTGAACTGAACGGATCGGCGTGGTTTTTCTTCAATCCTGCAACTGGGCAGGGAGGTGCCTCTTACCAAGTGGCCAACGAACTTACCGGTATCAGGTATGTGCCGACCGGGCGGGGCTTCTTTGTCAGGGCCAATACTGCTGGCACAGTGATCTTTAAGAACCAACACCGCGCTTCGGGCAACAACCAGATGTTCAACCGGGAAGAACAACTTGATTTTGAACGTCTGGTCTTAGATTTCCGTGCGCCCGACGGGAGTAGTGACCGTACTTATCTGGGCCTTGGAAAAGCGTTTTCGGTTGGGTTTGACCCTAGGTACGATGCCCAAAAAGCAGCCAACCTCTCGGCCCTGGACATTTCATTGCTCTGGGACAATGCCCAATGGACTACTTTGGCCCTGCCAAATGAGGGGTTGCCATTATCACTCCCAGTCGTTGTACAAGTCAAGCAATCGGGCAAATACTGGCTTAATGCCCCCCAACTTTCCGATAAGACCAGCAGGCCAGTCTGGCTCGAGGACCGGGCCACCGGGAAATTTTATGACCTGCGGGCAGCCAGTGACTATTGTCTGGCCCTAAACAGTGGCCGGTATGATGACCGCTTCTTCCTTCGGTTTGACCAAGGGGCAGATCGCGGGGCGGCTGGTAATGCCCTGCATGTTTACAGCTACAAAAACCAAGTTTACATTCGTGCCGCCAGTATGGTAGGCGAGCTTGCGCAAGTGACGATTTATGACCTGATGGGTAGGCTGGTGCTAAAAACCGGAGATGTTAAATTGGGCCCAGTTTTTCAGCAAATTGATGCCCATGCCGTCGGTACCGATGGAATATATGTGGTGCGGGTGCAGACCAGTCACGAAATCACTGAACAGAGGGTGTATTTGTCGTGGTAGTACTGTTGGCGTATTAGTGGAACACGTTGATCGCATCAAACTAAGGTAAATTTGATAGCGATATTTGAAACTTGCAATCCTTATTTTTCATGTTGAGCCTGCGAAATATCTGATACCAATTTTCAGATGTTTCGCAGGTTGAATATGGTGGATTAGCAACTGTTTAGATAAAGAAAATACTTGATAATCAATTATTTATAAAATCATAAATCCGAATGAACAACTATGAAAATATACTTAAATTGCTAACAATCATATAATTGAAAAAATTACTTTTTATCTTAAAAATATTTGCTTTTTCAGCCAATTTAAAATCAATCAGTTAAAAATAAAGTACTTATACTATTACAAAAAATTAGTTGTGTTATTATCAAAGTGTGGACAAACATGGACTTTTATAGATCGATGCAAAAGATGTTTTCTAAAGTGCCACGTTAAGAATAAATCGGCGAAAACTAAACCTATTACCAGTCATGCCGGTCACCAAGCGTTAACGGTTCCCCGTGGGTGGGCCTAGCTTTGGGCAAGCGGTTTTGAGGAGCTGGGCCGGTTGCCAGCGGCTGAATGACTGACGGGTTTGTAGGAAAAATGCCAAGGAGGTTAAGTTTTGTGCAATAGCAAACCGATTGCCTTGGTAAAGGACAGACACCACCCGTCCACCGCTGCGGGCTAATATTCTTAGGGCAATAAACCCAATGATCGGGGCAAATCCTTGACAATTGGGCCAGTCAATTGAACGAATTTCCAACCGTGATGCCATTTTGGGCGGGAGGGGAGGGGTAGCGTTTTGGCCCCAATTAGCCATTTTGGCAATATTCTGCCAAGAAAACTACCCAATTTGGGGCATTTTGTCCAGCTTTGGTGTAATTTTGAGCCTGCTCGTTTAGTAGCGCCCCAAGCACCGCAATGAGCCTTTTTTTGACCCCCAAACCTATTCCAATGATCAAATCCATGACCGGTTTTGGCACTGTGAGCCTCGAGAACGAGGCGTTCAGCCTGACTGTCGAAGCCAAAAGCCTCAACGCTAAATCTTCGGACATCTATATCAAAATGAGCAGCCGATTTTCTGACAAGGAAATTGACCTGCGGAATCTGTTGGCCAGAACGTTGGAGCGAGGTAAGATCAACTTGAGCATCAATTACACCAATAAAAAGGACTCTACCGAGCGGATGGTGGTCAACCGCGATCTGGTGGCCCAATATTACCAAGACTTGAAGGCAACGGCCGACTTGGTGGGTGCTTCCCACACCGAACTTTTCCGCATGGCCACCATGATGCCCGAGGCGTACATTCCTGCCCCGCCCACGCCCGCCAGTGCCGATGAGTGGTTGCTGATCTATCAAGCAGTGGAGCAGGCCATTGATGCGTGCGAAGATTTTCGGAAACAGGAAGGGCAAGCGTTGGCCCTCATGCTGGAGGAGTGCATCGCGAAAATATCGGCCAGCCTAGATGGGATCGCCGAGCGCGACCCGGAGCGCATTGTCCATGTGCGCCAGCGCCTCCACGAACAAGTGAAGGATTTCGTCAACAGTGAGCAATTTGATGCCAACCGGTTTGAACAAGAGCTGGTGTACTACATCGACAAACTGGACATCAACGAGGAAAAAGTCCGGCTCCGCAACCACCTCGCTTATTTCGGGCAAACCATGAACGAAAACCAGCCTTCGGGGAAAAAACTGAATTTCATTGCCCAAGAGATCGGCCGGGAAATCAACACCATCGGCTCCAAGGCCAACGATACCACCATTCAACGTTTGGTGGTCAATATGAAAGAGGAACTGGAAAAAATCAAAGAACAACTGAACAATGTGCTGTAATCAACAGCTACATTTTGACGGTCAATGGTGGTTTGGCGCAAAAACTGCATAGTGATCCACAATCACCAACGATTGGCCATGCACTTTCGACTCCCTTTATTGATTGCCATTTTCTCCTTGGGCAGTAGCCGGCTCACTGCCCAAGAGATGCCCACTCAGCGCGTAGCGCGGGAACCCGTGCTATGGGGCAACTACAACATGGAATACTATTTGCCAAGTGGCAGTTTTTTCTTTGGCGAGGTTAGCCTGCGCCGCTCTTTGCAGTCGGGACTGCCTACGGCTCTTGGGCTGAACCGGGCACATATCATGGTGGGCTACGAGCAGCGCCTGACCGATCATTGGCACCTGGGCGCATCAGGACGAGTGGTGACCGAGGGCAATTTGGCCCAACTCTACAACCGGGCCTACCTCAACCACTCCGGGTCAATTGGGCGAATCGAGTTTCTCAAGCAAATCAGTGTAGAGCAAATCAATAATTTAAAGGCCCAGACTGGCTCCGAGGGCCGTTTTGGGGTGTTGGTGGCCTTGGCCAAAAACATCCCGCTGGCCAATGGCCGAACTTTCCGGCCCGTGTTTTCCTACGAATTGTTCAGCTTGTTTGCGATCAGTAACCGGTTCTTTTTCAATGACAACAAACGCCGCATCGACAAGACCCGGCTCAAATTGGAGGGTGCATACTGGTTCACCGAACGGTTTAGCCTCGCCCTGTTCATGATCCACGAAACGGATTATTTCTTTGCGGTGGCCCAGTTTGATCAGAATGGCCAGCAGCTCAACCCCGACCGCCGCCTCAACTTACTATCACCCACGGTGGGCGTGCGGGCCCACTTCTGGCTCAAGCACCAAGATCTGCCCCCCAGCCGCCGTCTGCGGAGCTTGCCGTATTGATCAGAAAACCAAATAAACTGCAAGATGTCTGTTATTTAAGCCGCGCCAATCATGTTCTGTGGGACAAAATCGGGGATAAATTGGGAGTTAAAGAAAAGGTCTGGGTCTTTTTTGGCTAATATTATTGCAGTTTGAGGTTTCACAGGGTTTTGAAAATAGCCCTCAGATCGGGGAGGCCCAGTTTGGGGGATCGGGTTTCTCAGCCCAATATTTTTGCCAAATTTTGGTAGGGCAAGAAAAGAAAGATGAAACATATTTGTCATCTGTGCAGCACCCCAAAGATCTACTGTGGGGCAGGCAGACACCCCTTCGGGGCTGACCTTGACACTTGGCAGCCCGGCCCCTGCGCTGGCAGGCATATTGCATCTTTACTTTTGTTTTCAAGGGGCTATTCCAACCACTTGCCCAATCAACACCTCATTTGGTTATTTTCAACGAAAAATGGTTGGTTTAATTCAAATGGGAAGAAAGTTCAACATTCGATTTTCTGTTGATTAATTGAAAAATAAATGCTAGTATTTTTTTAAATGGCCTGGTTTATCCAGTTTTTGGGTAAAAAACAAAGACCAAAAAATCAATCTTCGGGTCAGTGAACCACCGATCAGCGGCGATCCCAACTTGCCGTTTGGGGAGGCAGCGCCCTTGATATTTTGTTAATGAACTGCCTAAAGTTGGTGAAAAAAAAATACTTTTCTGGCCAAGAAGGATGAGTCTGGCTAAATCCAGCGCGCTTTTGCATGATCAACACCAAAAAAAGGCTTCCCGTGGACGAGTATGTGGCGGGCATCCGCGCTCATGATCGTTTCGTGCTCAGCCAAGCCATTACCTTGGTGGAGAGCAGTTTGCCGAGCGATCAGCTTTTGGCGGCATCGTTGTTGGCGGCCATTGTACCGTTGACGGGCCAAGCGGTGCGCGTCGGCATCACGGGCGTGCCCGGCGTGGGCAAAAGCACGTTCATTGAGTCGTTTGGATTGATGGTAACGGAGCAGGGCAAAAAACTGGCCGTGTTGGCCATTGATCCCAGCAGCCAAGTGTCGGGGGGCAGTATCATGGGCGACAAGACCCGGATGGAACGCCTGAGCCATGATCCGCTGGCCTACATCCGCCCCTCACCTGCCAGATCGTCGCTGGGAGGGGTGAGCCGCAAGACCCGCGAGGCCATGCTCCTGTGCGAAGCAGCGGGCCACGAAGTTGTTTTTATCGAGACAGTGGGCGTGGGCCAGTCCGAAACCGCGGTCCATGACATGACCGACTTTTTCTTGCTCCTCATGCTGGCCGGGGCCGGTGATGAACTGCAGGGCATCAAGAAAGGCATCATTGAAATGGCCGATGCGGTGGTGATCAACAAGGCCGATGGCGACAATGCCCCCAAGGCGCGGCTGGCCCAAATTGAGTACCAAAATGCCCTGCACCTGCTGCCCGCTGCGCCCTCGGGCTGGGAAACCAAAGTGCTGACTTGCTCGGCCCTCTACCAAACCGGCCTACCAGCGCTTTGGCAGGCCATAGAACAGCACCAAGATCTCGTACGGGCCAATGGTTGGTTTGCCCGCCGCCGCCAAGCCCAGAACCTTGCTTGGCTGCACGACACCATCCGCCAGCAACTGACCGACCGATTTTACCAACACCCGGCCGTGGCCCAGCAGATGGCAGCTACCGAGCAGGCTGTGGCCCAGGGGAGTGCCCACGCCGTAAATGCGGCCATGGAATTAATCAACGTATATTTGGGGCGAATTTGAATGCCCGATTTTTTTGCTGTCCATTTTTATATTGGCCCTCCAATGCATCTGTAACCTTATCTATATGAAATTCTCGGTTCGCAAACTGATTTTTGTCCTACTTGCTCTTGTTTTTGCCCTCGGCATTTTTTGGCGTTTGGGCTATTTTTCCAGCGAAGAAGAAAAAAACAAAGCAGCAGGCAGCCCCATGCCCGGTCCAGGCGGAAAAAGCGACCCGCCGCAGGCTATCAAGGTTTATGTGGTCAAAAACGAAGTGCTGGAGGACAGGATCAGTTCGGTGGGCACAGTGATCCCCAATGAAGAAGTGGACCTAAAATGCGAGATTTCGGGCAAAATCATCAAGATTCATTTCACGGAGGGTGCAGTAGTGAGCAAGGGCCAGTTGCTCCTCACCCTCAACGACGCCGATCTGCAAGCCAATCTCAAAAAAGTCACCATCCAAAAAGTGCTGCTCGAAAAGCGCAAGCTCCGCGATGAGAAATTATTTGCCCGGCAGGGGGTGAGCGAAGAGGAGATGGAAACGCTCAACGCCCAACTGAGCGCCCAAAACGCCGAGCTGGAAGTCGTGCAGTCCCAGATCGACAAAACCCGCCTGCTGGCCCCCTTCAGTTGGCAGATCGGCCTGCGATACGTGAGCGAGGGCAGCTATGTGACCCCTACGGTCAAAATAGCCGATCTGATCGACCTGAGCCAAGTCAAAGTGGATTTCTCGGTCCCCGAAAAGTACATGACCGTGATGCGCAAGGGGCTGCGCATCAGTTTCACCGTGGCTGGTGGCCAGCGTGAGTACTTGGGCGAGGTGTATGCCATTGAGCCCAAAGTAGAGCAGGCCACCCGCACCATCCAGATCCGGGCCATCAGCCGCAACACCGAACACGAGATTTTGCCCGGGGCGTTTGCCACGGTCAAAATTATTTTGCAAAAAATTGACAATGCTTTCATGATTCCCACGCAAGCCCTGATCCCGGAAATGGACAAGAAGAAGGTCTATGTGCTCAAGCAAGGCAAGGCCACCCCGATGGAAGTGAGCACCGGCACCCGCACCGAATCGCGGATCCACATCACCGAGGGCCTTCATTTGGGCGATACCGTCATCACTTCGGGCATTCTCCAGATCCGCCCGGGCGCGAATGTCAAAGTGACCGAAGTAGAATAAGTTTTCAGATTGTTTTTCAATTGCCGATTATATTGTTTCATTTATGCAAATTACCCTAAAACGAGTAGTGGTCACTGGCTTAGGCACTGTAAATCCACTGGGCAACGATTTGCCAACTTTCTATCAAAACCTCCGGCAAGGCCAAAGCGGCGCTGGTCCCATCACCAAGTTTGATGCCAGCCACTTCAAGGCCCAATTTGCCTGCGAGGTCAAAAACTTTGATGTCCTTCAGTACATGGACAAAAAAGAATCGCGCAAAATGGATTCTTTTTGCCACTATGCCCTTGCTGCCACCGATGAGTGCATTCGTGACAGCGGGCTCAACTTGGACACCGTTGACAAGAACCGGGTCGGGGTCATCTTGGCCTCGGGCATGGGCGGGATGCAAGCCTTCGAGGACGATGTGCTCAACTATGCCCAGACCCGGCCGGTGCCGCGCTACAGCCCCTTTTTTGTGCCCAGGGTCATCACCGACATTGCGCCGGGCCATATCTCGATCAAATATGGTTTCCGGGGCATCAATTTTACCACCGTATCGGCTTGCGCGTCTTCTACCAACGCCATTGCCGATGCGTTCACTTACCTCCGCTTGGGCAGGGCCAATATTATTATCACTGGCGGGGCCGAAGCGGCCATCACCCAGTCGGGCGTGGGCGGGTTCACGGCCATGAAGGCCATGTCGGAGCGCAACGACAGCCCCACTACCGCCTCGCGCCCGTTTGACCGCGACCGTGACGGTTTTGTGATCGGCGAAGGAGCCGGCGTGCTGATGCTCGAGACCTTGGAACACGCCCTTGCCCGGGGCGCAAAAATCTACGCCGAAGTGGTGGGGTGTGGGTTTGCGGCCGATGCCTACCACCTCACAGGTACACACCCCGAGGGTTTGGGTGCCCAGTTGGCCATGCGCGACGCTCTGGACGATGCCCGTATGCAGCCCTCCGAGGTTGATTATCTGAACGTTCATGCCACTTCCACTCCCATGGGTGACATCAGCGAGGCCAAAGCGGTGGCCGCCGTCTTTGCCGGACATTTGGACAAACTGGCCATTAGCGCCACCAAGTCCATGACCGGCCACTTGCTGGGCGCGGCCGGGGCCATTGAGGCCATAGCTTCCATCTTGGCCATCAGGCACAGCTTCATCCCGCCGACGATCAACTTTGCCCACTTGGACGAGCAGATCAGCCCGGCCCTGCGGATCACGCCCAACCATGCGGTTGACCAACCAGTCAATGTGGCCATGAGCAATACCTTTGGGTTTGGCGGGCATATTGCGGTGTCAATGTTCAAAAAATTTGGCGAATAGAACCGATCAGGGGTAATTTTAACCAAACAACCATCGGCTACACAGCATGAAAATCGGTTTAGTGCTCTCCGGCGGTGGCGCACGGGGCATCACCCACTTGGGCGCATTGCAGGCATTTGATGAACTTGGCGTGCGCCCAAGTGCCATTTCGGGAACCAGCGCGGGGGCCATCGTGGGGGCACTTTACGCCGCTGGCCACGCCCCCAAGGAGATCCTCCGCCTGCTCATCCAGACCAGCTTTTTCAAGATCCTGAGCTTGTCGTCCAAGTTTACGGGCCTGCTCCGCATGGAAAGCACCGAAAAAGCTTACCGCCAATTTTTGCCCGAAGATAACTTTGCCCAACTTTCCATCCCCCTGTATGTGTGCGCCACCGATCTGGGTCGGGGCGAATCGGTCTATTTTTCCCAAGGCGAGTTGATCAAGCCTTTGCAAGCCTCCTCGTGCATTCCCTTTTTGTTTGCCCCAGTGAGCATTGATGGCAAGTTTTACGTTGATGGTGGTATTTTAAACAATTTGCCAGTAGAGCCGCTGCTGGGCCAGTGCGATTATTTGATCGGGGTCCACTCCAATGCGGTGGCCGAACTCAAGGTGTCCAGCCTGCGCGATGTGCTGGAACGCACTTTCCTGCTGGCCGTCAATGCCAACATTGAGCACCGGAAAACCAAGTGCGATCTCTTCATTGAACCGCCCAAAATGGCCGATTACAAAGCATTTGATGTCAATAAGGCCAACGAGATCTTTGCCATCGGCTACGAATACACCTTGGCCACCCTGCGCGAAAAACTGTTGGGGCCCCATGATTTTTAAGCTTAGGCGCAGGGATAAACCAAAAAAAACTAACTTGCGGGGCAAAAAGACCCATCCACCCAACGGCCCATTGCCCGCCAAAACCGAATGGAAAAATTGAAAATCCTCTTTGCTTGTTTGATTCTCCTCCCCTTTGTTTCTGGCTGCTATGAAATCCGGGAAGAAGTGGACATTAAAAAAGATGGTTCTGGCACTTATGCGCTCGTGCTGGATCTCAGCCAAAGCAAAGCCCTGATCGAAATGGCAATGGCCATGCCCGAGAACCAAGGCAAAATCCCCTTTGCTGAACTGGATTCTTCGTTTGCCAAGGGCACGGCCCGGTTCAAAAACATGCCCGGCATCAGCCAGATCCAACCCCTGAACAACCGCCAAGACTATGTTTTCGGGATGAAATTTGACTTCAAGGACGTGACCGCGCTCAATCAAGCCCTGCAAAAAGCCACCACTGATGCAGGGCCAACTAGCCAAATGGCTGGTCCAGCTCCCCAAATTTATAAGTTCACCAAACGGACGCTGGAACGAACCGGCGACTTTTTTCTGAAAGGACTGACCGATATGAGCAGCTTGACGGCAGATAATGCCGAAAATGCGGAACAGATCAAGGACTTGCTCAAAAGTGCCAGCTACGTTGGCTTGATCCGGACCGAGGGCAAAATCAAGAAGTTTTCCAATCCCAAGGCCGAACTGTCTTATACCGCCAAAGAAGTCCGGTTCAGTGCCAATTTGCTAGATTTGTTGGAAGACCGGGCCAATTGTGCAAATACCGTAAAATTTAAATAGTTTTGCGGCTTGATAAATACTTTCATCCGCCAAAGTCGGGCAAATGAATGATTTTCATCGCTTTGGCCCACTTATATACATTCACAAATCCAAAACAAATTAAATACAAGTTACCATTTATGGCATATTTATTCACCTCCGAATCGGTGTCCGAGGGACACCCGGATAAAGTGGCAGACCAAATTTCGGATGCCGTCCTGGACGCAATGCTCACCCAAGATCCCGACTCGCGCGTTGCTTGCGAAACGTTGGTGACGACTGGATTAGTGACTGTGGCGGGCGAAATCACCACCAAAGCCTACATCGAGATCCCCGATGTAGTGCGTGATACCATCCGCCGGATTGGTTATAACAACGACCTGTACCGCTTTGACGCTGAGTCTTGCGGGGTGGTGGTGGCGTTGCACAGCCAGTCGCCCGATATTGCCCAAGGAGTGGACGAAGGCAAGGGCCTGCACGCTGAGCAGGGCGCGGGCGATCAGGGCATGATGTTTGGCTATGCCAACAACGAAACGCCCGAGTACATGCCCATGACCTTGGCATTTTCACACCGGCTGGTCAAAGAATTGGCCAATATCCGCAAAAATGAGAGCCACCTGATCCCTTATCTTCGCCCCGACACCAAGTCACAGGTGACCATCGAGTACAGCGACGATCACAAGCCGATCCGCATCCACACCATCGTGGTATCGACCCAGCACGATGACTTCGCCGAGGAAAAGGTGATGCAGCAAAAAATCTACGACGATATCCTCAAATATTTGATTCCCCGCGCCATTCCGGCCGAGTTATTGGACAAAGACACCATCTATCACATCAACCCAACCGGTAAATTTGTGATCGGTGGCCCCCACGGCGACGCGGGCCTCACCGGTCGCAAGATCATTGTGGACACTTACGGTGGGCGCGGTGCCCACGGTGGCGGTGCATTTTCGGGCAAGGACAGCTCCAAAGTGGATCGCTCGGCCGCCTATGCCGCCCGCCACATTGCCAAAAACTTGGTAGCCGCTGGCGTGGCCGACGAAGCATTGGTGCAGGTATCCTACGCCATTGGCGTGGCCAAGCCCGTCTCCTTGTTTGTCGATACCTACGGCACAAGCAAAGTGGCCAAGAAAGATAGCGAGATCGCCACCATCATTGGCGAAATCTTTGACCTGCGCCCCCGCGCCATTGTGGAGCGCTTCGGCCTCAAGAACCCCATTTTCTCCCCAACTGCCGCTTATGGCCACATGGGCCGCGAGCCTTACGTGCAAGAGGTGGAACTCTTCCGCGTGGAAATCCGGGAAAATGGCAATGCCAAAGAAGAAATCCGTCGGCGCGAAAAGAAAGCCATCCAATTCTTTGGTTGGGAACGCCTCGATTACGTGGATCAATTGAAAGCCGCTTTCGGCCTTTAAGCATCCTCCCTATTTAAAGCAAAAAAGCCATCCCGGTCGGAATGGCTTTTTTGTTGGGACAATAAAGAAAAAAAACGATTTTAGCCCGATGTATCCAACCACTGCGTGGGGCCGTGATTTTTCACATTGCCAAAAAAGTAGGAGGTCGTCCACGTTAAAAGTTGATGGAACACCGGTGATCCCACAAATTTCTTGGTGCTATTTTGGTAAATTTATCCAGTCTTTCAATTGGCAAATGATCAACCCGCTTTACCGCCTGATTTGATCGCTCATCCAAGTTGGTCGCATTTACTGGTCGTTAAATATCACAAATACTCACACCTTGTTTGAGCGAGGCCAGCTTGTCCTCGCGCTTGGGAATAAACTCTTGGCCCACAAAACCCTTGTAGCCAGTATCGACAATGGCCTGCATGATGGCCGGATAATACAGTTCTTGGGTGATATCGATCTCGTTGCGGCCGGGCACGCCCCCGGTGTGATAATGGGCAATGTACGGATGGCTATCGCGGATGGTACGGATCACGTCGCCCTCCATGATTTGCATGTGGTAAATGTCATAGAGCAGTTTGAGCCGATCCGAGCCCACTTTTTTGCACAGCTCCACGCCCCAGGCGGTGTGGTCGCACATGTAATCCTTGTGATCCACTTTGCTGTTGAGCAGTTCCATCACAATGGTTACTTTGCGCTGTTCGGCCAAAGCCATGATTTTCTTGAGGCCGGTGGCACAGTTTTCCATGCCCTCGGCATCGCTCATGCCGCCCCGGTTGCCAGAAAAACAAATCAGGTTGTTGTAGCCGGCGTTGGCCACTTCGTTAATCCGGGTCTGGTACAGGGCCACCAGTTGGTCGTGGTTTTCCACCCGGTTCCAGGCCTTCTCAATCCCGAAGCCACCGCCAGGGCCATTTGCAATGGCACAAGTAAGGCCATATTTTTTGATCATTGGGAAATCGACCGGATCGAGCAGTTCAATGGATTGCAGGCCGATTTTCTTGGCCGCTTGGCACAGTGCTTCCATGCCGATGCTGCTATAACACCACCGGCACACCGAGTGGTTGATTTTTCCTTTCAGAGGTGTTTCCATCAGGTTTTCAGCGGCTTGGACACGGGCCGACAAGGTATTGGCCGCCACAAATGCCACGGAACCAGCCGCGAGGGTTTTGAGGGCCGAACGACGATTAGAGGGTGTTTTCATTTTTGTAAGTTGGGGAGGGTATGCTTCCCACTTGGCTAAAATAGGTCATTTTTGGCTTTCGGCGGTCAAAAATGTCAAAATAATGGGTTCTTCAATAAAATTCCGCTTTTCGTTCTTCCGGCTGATCGGGCAGTGGCAAGAAATCATGCACGGTTTTACCCAAAAAATTGGCCAATTTTTCCAGTTGTGACAGGGTGATGTCGTGTTTGTCATTTTTTAAATCGCGGTACCCCGACTGGCAAAGGCCAATTTGGCTGCGATGTACGCCTGACAAAATTGCTTGTCCGGCTGGGCCACGCGCAGACGGCGCGCCACGTTTGTGTTGGGCCGCAGGTTTAGCTGTTTTCATGCCAGGTTGTTGGTTGGATTTTTTGTTACAAGTTACCAACGTGGTACCTGTTTGATTACAATGCTTATCGGCGAGGAAAAACCGTTAGAAAAAAAGCACGGATGCCAACTATTTGCCAATCAATCGCGGTATAAACACCATTGATCAAAGGACGAATGCTTGCTTTGACGTTTTATCTTCTACCAAGGCATGATCATGTTGGTAAAAGATAAAGGTTGTCTGACAAATTTATTCCTGTAATTTTGGTAACTTACCTTTGTAATGTGTAAAAGAATTCACTTAAACTCAATCTACATGAAACCAATTGCTGTTTGGCGCACTCCTGTTGTGTATTACCGCCAACGCCACTTTTGCGCAATCAACTTCCCCAAACTGTCGGGGTGACGCCATTGCCATCAGGGTACAATACGTAAGTAATACGTTTAAAATTTGAAGATTTCAAAATTTCCTTTTTAACTTGACTTGGATAAATTTAAACCACTCACCAATTTGTGAAAATAATTGTCGAAATTTTAATCCTTATTTGCCTTACACTGTCAGTTTCGTTGGCGCAAATAGATAAAAAGGGTAATAAAAGCGTAAATAGTTTAAAAAAACCTGTCAAAATGAAGATAGATCAGTCCAATGTGCCTAAATATAGAGAAGAGTTTTTTGTTCTTATTGAAAATGAATCAATCAAACACGGAGCATACAAAAAGATTTCACAGAGCATGTACACCAAAGGAGAGATTATGGAGGAAGGGCAATATGATGCAGGCAAAAAAGTAGGACTTTGGAAATTTGGCATCAGGCAGTTAGGATCCTCACAGGGGCAATACTTTAATGATAGGAAAATTGGCATTTGGAATTACCATAATGCGAATAAAAAACTAAACCATAAATATGATCACTCAAATAATCTTGTCCTGTTCAAAAGTGAGTGGATAAATCAATGCGATTGTGTTGTAATAGACAATGAAAGAGAAACAAGAATCAAACCCGATAACCTACCTCTTTTTGTTGGCGGTGAAATAGAAATGTATTATCATTTATTTGACTTGATTACACCTACGCATGAAGTAATTACGCAGCGAAAATCAGGCGTAGTGCTTATTAGAGTCATCATAGACGAAAAAGGTAAAATAGAAGTCAAGGATGTTTATCAAGGCTTGGAACCCAATTTTGATACTGTAGTATTAAGAGGCATGAAGACCATTCCCAATGAGTTTCTACCAGCAAAAAAAGATAATAAACCTGTAAAAGTTCGCTGTTATTTTCCCTACGCATTCAAATCAAGCTAAGGTAAATGTTGCCTATTTGAGCTGTTCAACTATGATTCAGCCACTAGACTTGAGGCACTATTCCTCAAATAGATTGGTGATGAAGTGCGGGACACCCAAAATTTGGGGCATTCCGAAATTATCGGATAATGGTTGCCAATACTTTGTCCATCGCCTGCGCTAGCGAATCATAAGAGCTAAAAGGGCGATAAAGTAGGTAAATTGAATTATTTTTTCATTGTTTAGAAATAGTCGTTACCGTATAAAACCCGCTTGGTGCAGTTCGGGGCATGGTCTCCCTGCTACCTGACTTTGAGGCCGCCGAGAGGTAATACTCGATGGTTTTATTGGATTTTTTTATCGGAATGGTGACATAAAAATGCGTATTGTTACTAGTGGGTTTAAGCAATATTGTTTTCCAGTTTTGTTCCCCCTTTACTCGCCAGTGCAATTTTGATGATGCAACGACTAATCCTTTTTTGCTGTAATCTATGACGGTTGCGTACAGGGTCAAAAGTTCGTTGGAAACCACTTTTGACGGTAGTCTTTTGACGCTGATGTAGAGCATTTCAGGGTCCCAAACGGCACGGGTGCGACAATGCAACGCATCGCCAAAGTTCCAACCATATCCTGACACGTATTTTGCTGCCATCTCCTTTGATACGATGGGTTCGTCTTTCAAGGCGAACGTAAAGCCTTTCACAGTGTAGCCGGGCATCGCCTGCTGCCATGTTTTGAGGGCGGTGCTGTCTTCTTCTATTTGAAACAAGGGCACATAAATGGTTTTATTGAGAATAATGGAATTGGTATAAGCCGCCAATCGCTCTTGGTCATATCTACCAATTTTTATTCGGAGTATTTGATAGGGTCGTCCATAGACGGTTTTAAGTTTTTTTAGTTCATTTTCAACGATATGCTCATAGACAGTGTATAGCTCGTGGTCTTTGGGCGGCTCGGCAACCAATATCCGTTCTTCATCCAATAATTTCATAAAACAGTCAATATGCTGTATGCCCACTTTTTCAAAATTGGAAAGGATATGGTATTGTTTGAAACCCAATAGTGACGCATTGAGGCTAAAGAATTTATCAGGAGGTACTTGGAAATACTGGTTTTCATTCAACAGGATACAGCTCGAAAAAGCGGTTCCCAAACCATCGGTCATTACATTTCCGCCTGTAGTGATAAACGGAAGATCCAAAATGGGTATTTGCAGCCCTTTTCCGACCGAAACCGTTGCATTGTCATCTGTTTCGGTTTTAATAATATTGTTACCTTTATCTTGGTATAAAAAATGCAAAGAATCATCACAAGCTAAGCCCGTTTCAGGTGTTGAATAAATGTATTTGCCGTCTCCAAGTTTCATTGTGCCATCGGGTGCAAAAACTGCACTTGGCCCCCAATCTCTTGTCCACCAAGCATCTATTCCCTGAGGAGCGTACACAAGGGTGTTATTGGCGGCATCAATGCCCCATTTGCGGTACCATTTCTCGGCTTCTTTCCCAATAGAATCATTTTCCACTAAGGTATAAAGGTGATTGTCTTTTGCCAATTCGATGGCCAATTTATACGGGATACACAGGGGCCAGGTAATCAATGTCCCTTTAGCGGATTCCCATTCGGCGGCGGTTCGGTTTTGATTGCCTTGCACATAATAATTAATTTCGGTTTGTGCTGTTGCGTTCAAGGCACAAAGCATGATTAGGGCATTTAAAAGGAACGTTAGTCTTTTCATTGTAATATTGATTTTGATGTGAAAAATTAGTAGAAATCCTTGAATATATGGGAGTTATCCGTTCATATCATGATTTTAGGATCCTATTAATTTTGTGGCAATCTTTAACTATTCAGGGTTAAAATACAGCCAGCCTACGGCTATATTAATGCTCAATGCCCAGACCATGCCCCCACTATAGGCAGAATATAATCGCTTATGATTGATAAGACCATAGATACCGGCCCCAAAAATCATCAGGAATGGACTCAATAGTTGGCGGCTGATAAATGGCAAAAGTGCGTCAACAAAGCTTGCATATTCCCAATAGGGCTTTCCAAAAAATGAGGCTGCCCAAATACCAATGCCGCCCACCAAATGTATCACTACCAAAACTTGGCTAGAAAAACTGTTACCACAGGTCTGCCACGTAAGCCCGTGAAATAAACTTCCATATTGAAGATGGATGAATTGACAGCGAAGGCCAGTGGGGCCATAAATCAACTCGCTGACGATTATGGCAACCGCGGGAATTGGTTAAAATCAGGTTTGCGCTTTTCCAAGAAAGCATTTTTGCCTTCCTTGGCTTCCTCGCTCAGGTAATAGAGCAGGGTAGCGTTGCCGGCCAGTTCTTGGATGCCCGCTTGTCCGTCCAGCTCGGCATTGAAGGCCGACTTGAGCATCCGCAGGGCGATGGGTGATTTTTCCAGCATTTTTTCGCACCATTTGATCGTTGCTGATTCCAGTTGATCCAGCGGCACCACTTTGTTCACCAGTCCCATTTGCAGGGCTTCTTGGGCATCATACTGGTCGCAGAGGAACCAGATTTCGCGGGCTTTCTTCTGGCCCACTATCCGGGCCAAGTACGAAGCCCCGAAGCCACCGTCGAAACTGCCCACCTTGGGGCCGGTTTGGCCGAACCGGGCATTGTCGGCAGCGATGGTCAGATCGCACACCACATGCAGCACATGGCCACCACCGATGGCCCAGCCGGCCACCATGGCCACGACAGGCTTGGGGATCGAGCGGATCATTTTTTGCAGGTCCAGCACGTTGAGCCGGGGCACGCCCCCATCGCCCACGTAGCCACCGTGGCCGCGCACGCTCTGATCCCCACCGCTGCAAAAAGCCTTGCCACCTTCGCCCGTGAGGATGATCACGCCCACTCGCTCGTCAAAGCGGCAATGGTGGACGGCATCGATCATTTCATCTACGGTCAGTGGGGTGAACGCATTGTGGACTTGGGGCCGGTTGATGCTAATCTTGGCAATTCCAGCGTAATAGGTAAACAATATTTCTTGGTATTCCTTGATGGTTTCCCATTTAACTTCGCTCATGGTTTTCTTTAGTTTGGGCTGCGCAAAAATACGCCAAGATTAAGAATTGGTGTAATTTTACCAAAAAGCACCAGTACAGGGCCGGGTGCATGTTTTGACCTAACATCAATATGAAGACAACAACTGCATTGCTGGTTTCCGCCATTGGGCTGGCCGGATGGGTGGCCTGCGCGCCGCCGCAAAAGCGCGAAGAGGCCTTTGCCCCCCAGTTCAAGCTCTTGCCCGCCGACAAGATTACCTTCAACTCCTTCGTGGACTGCAACATGGCCGAGGCATGGATCGGGGACACCTTTCGGATTTTCCCGGGCAAATATGGCGAGGATCCGCTCTGGGGTGACAGCAAAAACCTCAAATTTGCCAACGGTAAAAATGCCGAAGAGGCTTTCCGTCAAGATAAATCGGGCTTTTTTGATCCCCAAATGCCCCCCAATGTGCCCCCGGGCCAAACTGGGCTGCACGGGGCCGTCTGGTTTGAGACCGTTTACCAATCTGCCAAGGACGCTTCGGGCAAAACGCTCTATGCCGTTTATCACAATGAAAATTATCCCTCCACTTACCCCTTTGATTCCCTCACTGGCCAGGGTTACCGCAACGAAAAATGGCCGCAGGGCTTGCAAGGCCCCACCAGCCCAGCCGCCGTGTGCCGGATCGGGATCATGAAATCGACCGACGGGGGCCGGAGTTGGGAGAACAAGGGCATCTTCATCGAAGATCTTGATCCGCGCTTGATCCTCAAGCCCCACAACACTTCCAACACCTTTGCGGGCGGGGTGGGGGATCCGTCGGCAGTGTCCAGTGGCGATTATCTTTACCTGTTTTATGGTGAGTATGGCTTTCCGGGCGTGTACAACGAAGCCGCCTATGACCGCGCCACCGAATGGGCCGGCCAGTGCATCAGTGTGGCCCGCATCGCCCTGAGCGACTTGGATGCGCCTCAGGGCAAAGCCCAGCGCTGGGACGGGACGGGCTTCTCCGCCCCCTTCAACGGAGTGGGCAAGCCCATTGCCGCGTTGCAAATCCCGCAGGCTGAGGGTGGTGGTGCGGCATCTTCGCCCACGGGCGGCTTCCACTGGGGGCCTTCGGTGAGCTGGAACACCTACCTCAACTGCTGGGTGATGCTCATGGGCAAAGTGACCGGGCCGTCGTGGTTGGGCAGCCAAGTCTTTATTTCATTCAATAAAAATGCTGATTTTGACCAGCCCAACCACACCCAGGAATGGACCACGCCCCAATTGCTGTTCGACAAACCTGGCTATATCCTGTGGTATCCCTCGCTCCAGCCCCTGAACACGCCCGGGGACGTAGCGGCCAAATATACCTGTTTACGCTTGGGCAAGCAGGCCCGGTTCTTCGTCAAACGAATCAAGCCCGGCGACGATGAGTATGCCTCCGAGCATTTCATTGAGTTTGAGCGGTAACGCCGTTGTCCGAGTCCTCTCGGACGACAGGCAGATCAATAATTGCCAAGGGCAGCTCTGCGCGCTTTGATCTTGAGCATCTTGCGGCCCAACATCGCTTTGTGGATGTCCTCCATCGATCCTTTGGGGATGGACTCGATCAGCGTCTGGGTGTAGCTGTCTTGAGGGGAATCATAAATATCTTCGGCAAAGCCGGTTTCCACTATTTTGCCATTGTTCATCACCAAAATCCGATCCGAGATAAACTTGACCACCGACAGATCGTGGGAAATAAAAACATAAGTGAGGTCAAATTTTTCTTTGAGACGGTTGAGCAGGTTGAGCACTTGAGCTTGCACCGACACGTCGAGGGCCGATACGGACTCGTCGCAGATGATGAACTTGGGCTTCAGGGCCAGCGTCCGGGCGATGCAGACCCGCTGTCGTTGCCCGCCCGAGAACTCGTGGGGGTAGCGGCCAAAGTGTACCCCGCTCAGGTTTACTGTTTCCAGCATATCCAGCACCATTTCTTTGCGTTCGCGCTCGTTGTGGCCAATGTGGTGGAAGCGCATCGGTTCCATGATTGCCTCGCCAATGGTCATGCGGGGGTTGAGCGAGGAATACGGATCCTGAAAAATGATTTGCATGTCGCGGCGGAACTTGAGCACCGCATTTTTGTCCATTTGGGCCAAACTTTGCCCATGAAACCGCACCTCGCCCGAGGTTGGATCAATGAGCCGCAGCAAGGCCCGGCCCAAGGTGGTTTTGCCGCAGCCCGATTCCCCCACCAGCCCGAGCGTTTCGCCGGGATAAATATCGAACGATACACCGTCCACCGCTGTCACCCAACTGGTGGGGCGGCCCCAAAAGGAAGTTTCCAGCGGGAAATGGACATGTAGATCGCGTACGGTCACTATCGGCTCGCGGGCGCTCACCAATTGCTGCCGCGATTTGATCTCTGAACTGGTCTGGTAATTTTTCATGATGGCTTCCCCGACCGACTTGAACTTTACTTCCGATATTTCCAGTACGTTGCCGTTGGCGTCGGTATCCATAAAATCCGATACCACTGGCAGCACTTTCAATTTCACGTCCATGCGGGGGCGGCAGGCCAGCAACCCCTTGGTGTAGGGGTGTTGGGGCCTGGAAAAAATGTCCCAAACGGGCCCTTGCTCCACTATTTTGCCATTGTACATCACCAGCACCCGGTCGGCCACCTCGCCAATCAGGCCCAGATCGTGCGAAATAAAGAGGATGGAAGTGTCCATCTCCTCGCGCAGTTCTTGCAAGAGCTGGAGGATCCGGTGCTGCACGGTCACATCGAGAGCGGTGGTCGGTTCGTCGGCAATGAGCAAGACTGGGTTGCACGAGAGGGCCATCGCAATCATTACCCGCTGCTTCTGTCCCCCTGAAAGTTGGTGGGGATAAGCTTTGTAAATGGACTCGGGACGGGGCAATTTTACCTTGCGGAACAGTTCCAGCGTCCTTTCTTTGGCGTCGTTTCGGCTCATCACCCGGTTGTGCAACCGGATGGCCTCCGTCACTTGGTCGCCACAGGTAAACACTGGGTTGAGCGAAGTCATGGGTTCTTGGAAAATCATGGCCAGTTCGCAGCCGCGCAGTTCGCGGATTTCATCTTCGCGCAAGCGGGCCAAATCTACCTCGCCCAGCAGGGGCGAATTGAACATGATCTGTCCACTTGAGATGCGTCCTGGGGCTGGGATCAACTGCATCAGGGACAAAGCGGTGATGGACTTGCCCGATCCCGATTCACCCACAATGCCCAACGTTTCGCCCTTGGCCACTTTGAAAGTAATACCGTCCACTGCCGAGACATAGGTAGCGCCGCCAGCGTGGGCCTGACCATTCGACGTATTAAATCTAACAGTAAGGTCATTCACTTCCAGCAAGTATTCCACCCGTTCGGCCGCCATGGTTGGTATTTTACAACTAAATTAAACAAATACTCTTAGTTCCAAAACCATCGCCCGAAGCATTCAATGTAAGATTTTGGCCGAATTTGTGATAAATAGAGGTTGTTGGTCTCACTTTTGCCACTAAACCATCGACTTGGCCAAGCGTCGTTGACTAAAGTAGGTTGGGGAAGGAAATAGGGCAATCGAGAGAAAATGGCGGACAACATAGTAATGCGTTAATTTTTGGCCCCCGGGGTGCTGTTAAGTGATGAGCGGTACTAGCTGGTATGATCAGAAACGATGAGCCACTTGCCCCCGATTTTTTGCCATACCAAAGAAAACCAGCCTTTTAGTTCTTCCGGCTCCCCATTGGAGCCAGTGCGCTGCAAAAACCATTTGCCGACCACAAAGCAAGTTTTTTTGTCCACCTGATCATTATTTGCTATCTCAAAGCGGAGGGCCCCCATGCCTGCTTTGCCGGGGTAAGTTTTGCGGTATCGGTCCAAAGTAGCCTGCCAGCCATAGCGCACCCCGCTGCTGCTGATAAATTTCATCTGTTCCGACTTCCAATACCCTTCCATAAACTGCTCGATATTGCCGGCGTTCCACGCTTTTACTTGCTCATCGAGGGCTAGTTTAACCGCTTCAGTAGCCGATTTTGGCGATTGCGCCCACAAAGGCAGCGAAGTAAGTAATAGGGCAAAAATACAGGCGTTAAAGAAAAGTCTCATCGTCATGGGGTTTGATCGCGGGTGAGGGTACGGATAACATGGTAGAGGGAGGCCAATATGCACAGCAACATACAGGCCAAGGTAGCAAAGGGTTTGGCACTGCCGAGCCACCTGTCCAACGCACTGCCCACCCACCACCCGAAGGCAAGGGCGGCCAGCATCTCAAATGCCAAACCGGAGAATTTGAGGTAGGGGCTAAGCTGGGGTTTTGATGGTCGGCTTGGCAATGCTTTCTAACGGTTTGATCTCCATTGGTTTGGCCGATTCGCCCATTTTACAGGTACCATTGAATTTGGCCCCAGCCTCCACCACCAGTTTGCCGGTGAAGATATCGCCCCAAACCACGGCCGAGGGCTTGAGCACCAAAACATCGACAATCTCCAGCATACCGCTCACTTCGCCCTCAATTTCGGCGTTCTGGGCATAGATATTGCCCTCCACCAACGATCCTTGGCCCAGAGCCACTTTC